>Ga0068868_100002317_pt1 | contig 13166 bp, 9 predicted proteins | sample KBSMisM42_FD_64660 | JGI IMG/M metagenome (GOLD analysis project Ga0068868, IMG submission 64660) | Miscanthus rhizosphere microbial communities from Kellogg Biological Station, Michigan, USA - KBS Miscanthus M4-2 | ecosystem: Host-associated > Plants > Roots > Rhizosphere > Soil ...
CTGGTCATGATGACGGATGTTCTCGATTCTTCCAGCAGCTCCGGATTGCTCATCAATCTGACCCGCGCGGCATCTCGACATCTGGTGCTGTGCGTGGTGCTGACGGAACCACGCATCGCGAACATGGCGGAATCCGAACCGCAGACGCTTCAGGATGCATATGTGAAGGCGGCAGCGGCGTACACGAAACTGCAGCGCCATCTGGCATTGGAAACTATGAAGAGCCGGGGGATCATGGTTCTGGAAACGTCACCGGATCGACTCACAATTCAACTCGTACGCCGGTATCTGGAAGTACGAAGAGCGAATTTACAATAGCTGGACGAACTCATGGAAGAACGCATCTCCATTGTCACTCCCGATCACGTCGAACTCGATTTCGAACTCGCTGGAATCGGCTCACGTCTGCTCGCGTTCATCATGGACCAGGTTTTGCTCTACCTCGGAATTCTGACGATCGCTCTCCTGATGATATTTGCCGGCGGCACGAACGTGTTTTCCAGTACGGCGCGACAATGGTCCGGTACTGTCGCAACAACGTTACTGGTATTCATTATCTTCCTTCTCAACTGGGGATACTTTGTTGCCTTTGAGGCGCTCAACCGGGGACAGACACCGGGCAAGAGATGGACCGGACTTCGCGTGGTGCAGGATAGCGGTCTCCCTATAGGCTGGCGCGAGGCCACCCTGCGCAACTTTGTACGGATCGCCGATATCATGCCTCCTCCGGCTTGCTTTGTAGGCGGACTTTCGATTCTGTTGTCGAAACAGGGAAAGCGGCTTGGCGACCTGTTGGCCGGAACCATGGTCATTCGTGAAGATTTCGGCCAAACCACACGCGGTGGCGCATCACCCTGGGAAGCCGCGTGGATCGCGCGCGCGGAGAAAGGGCGGTTCATTAAAAGCATTATCCTGGCGGATACGAAAGTTGACGCGAGTCAGATGCAGATGATCAAACGCTTTCTCGATCGGCGCGATTCTCTGCCACTGTTGCAGCGGCAGAACCTGGCCTGGAAGATAGCGCAGCCCTTCCTGAAAGCGATGGGAGAAGATTCCACGGATCTGAAGACACGATCGGATCGCTATATTGTTTGCGAACGCGTGCTGTCCGATATCCTGAATCGTGCCAATGCCGCGAACCGACCGGATGCAGCGGGCAAAGGTGACACTGCAGAGTCCAGGCGTGAGCAGTGGGCCGCTTTCGACCGCGAGATCGCAGATATCGCAAAGAGTGGCGCCAGGGGATTGCGGCTGCTTCGCCCCAATCATCTGGTTCGAATCATCGCAAGCTATCGTCAACTGGCAGGGGATGTCGCACGAGCCCGTTCCCTCGGACGAGACTCGGTTCTCGTGCGCCGTTTGAACAACATCGCGATCCGGGCTCACAATGTCCTCTATGGATACCATCGCTCGAGAACCCGCGCCGCAGGGCGGTCATGGCTGGTCCGATTTCCGATCGCGGTACGTGCACATGCGATCTCTTTAGTGCTCTCGGCCTTGATGACGTTTGGACCGTCTGCTGTTACCTACGTTGCTGTTCAACTCCATCCCGATCTGGGCTACGACCTCGTTCCCAGCGGCTTTCTGGATTTTGAACCGGCCCGCGATGTTTCGCTGCACAACATACCGGGACTCGCGCGGCCGGTAGCAGCATCCACCATCATGACCAACAATATTCAAGTCACGCTGCTGGCGTTTGGCCTTGGAATGACGGCCGGACTGGGTACCTGTCTGATTCTCATTTTCAACGGCATACAACTTGGCGCCGTCGCCGGCTGGATGACGGCTCGAGGCAATAGCCGCGCGCTGTGGGGATGGATCATGCCGCACGGGGGAACCGAACTGCTGGCGATTGTATTGTCGGGCGCGGCCGGATTTATTCTTGCAGGCGCGCTGATTTCGCCCGGTAATGTGCGCCGTTCGGTCGCGCTGGGGCACGTCGCAAAGGATGCGCTGGCCATTATCCTGGGGGTCATGGGAATGCTCGTGGTGGCAGGATTGATTGAGGGATTTGTTTCGCCCAGCACCATTGGATTTCCGGCACGCATCGGTGTGCTTTCGATCACGCTGACTGGCTGGTTCCTGTACCTCGGATTTGCCGGCCGAGGGGGAGCCGCCTCGTGAGGGAAGAGTCCATTCCATGATTCGCGCAATTCTGCTGGATATGGATGGCGTCCTCATTGATTCGGAGCGGCACTGGCACGCCATTGAAGGTGCCTGGCTTCGGTCCGTCATTCCTGGCTGGATTGATGAGTATCAAAAAGAGTGCGTCGGGCTCAGCATGCTGGGTCTTTACGAAATGCTCTGCCGCCGTCACGATCTGTCGATCACGTTTCCGGATTTCCGGCAGGCGTACTTGAAACTCGCAACGGCCATCTACAAGGAAAATGCTGAATTGATGCCGCACTGCATCGATTTTCTGCAAGCGGCCCGAAAGTCGGGAACGAAACTTGCCGTCGTATCGTCGTCGCCGAAAGAATGGATTCGAATTATCGTCGATCGATTCCAGATTGAAGACTACTTCACCACACTCGTAAGCGCCGACGACGTTGGGGGCATCGGCAAACCGGATCCTGCCGTATATCTTCACGCTGCCGCCGAACTCTCGGAACAACCGTCCGACTGTGTTGCCATTGAGGATTCCGAAAATGGCGTCCTTTCCGCCGTAAGGGCTGGAATGCACTGCGTGGGATTCCGGAACGGCATGAATGAAGGTCACAATCTGGATCGTGCGCATCAAATCATGAAAGGCTTTTCCGCAGCCGCATTCCATTCGCTGGTGCGGCCGCACGTCCCTAATAAATAATGGACGTTTATTCTCTTGTCTTCGGCGGAGTGGCTGGTCGATCGTCATCGCGATCGCTCGCCAGTTCGGCCGCAAGCCCATTTGTCCGCTTGACCTAGTCTCCACACTTCAAGCGCTTACCGCTCGAGGCCGCCCTGGCAGCGGCTGAACACAACACATTCCCATCACGGTTGGATCCGAACACCATTCGCTTCCCATCACGAGTCCAGAGTTGGCACTCGTCCGGTCCGTGAAATGTTAACTGCCATGGGGCGGTACGTCTGTAACCACGTCTACCAGTTCCGCCGAGCCGGGACTTCTCGGCCGCCTTGTATCGAATACCAAATGACTTTGCCGGGCATCTGATAAACTCCGCATTAATCTCAAAGTCACATGATTGGGACGCAGCTCGCACACTACAAGATCACAGGCCACCTCGGTACGGGCGGAATGGGCGAGGTTTATCAGGCCACCGACTTGAAGCTTGGCCGAAGCATCGCCATCAAACTTCTTCCGGAAGAGTTTAATCAGAACAGCGATCGCCTGCTGCGATTCGAGCGTGAAGCCCGTCTGTTGGCGTCGTTGAATCATCCTAATATTGCAGCCATTCACGGACTGGAAGAGTCCGGCGGCCGCAGGTTTCTGGTCATGGAACTGGTCGGCGGGGAAACCCTTGCCGAGCGCATCGCACGCGGGCCGATACCGGTGGATGAATCGCTTGCGATCGCAATCGCCATCTGTGATGGACTGGAAGCCGCGCACGAAAAAGGAGTCATTCACCGTGATCTGAAACCCGCGAACGTTAAGGTCACTTCCGACGGAAAGGTCAAAGTTCTGGATTTCGGATTGGCCAGGGCCTACGAAACCTCTCCGAATTCGAATTTGTCCAATTCGCCGACAATGGGGAATATATCGGCCACGAATGTTGGAGTGATTCTCGGGACCGCCGCATATATGTCACCTGAGCAGGCAAGAGGCAAGGAAGTCGACAGGCGGACCGACATCTGGGCATTCGGTTGTGTGCTGTATGAGCTGCTTTCCGGACACCGGGCATTCGACGGGGAAGACGTCACGGAAATTCTAGCGGCAGTGATGAAGACGGAACCTGACTGGAACCGATTGCCAAAAGCGACGCCGCCCCCTATCCGTGTCTTGCTACGGCGATGTCTGCGGAAAGACAGACTTCAACGCCTAAAAGATGCGGCGGATGCTCGGATCGAGATTGAGGAGGCGTATACCGGACCGGAGGTATCCGCACAGGTCTCGCCACGAGGTCGACAGTGGTGGGCGTGGACGGCCGCGGCTTTTCTCTTTGTCGCCGCCGTCACTTTCGCATTGCCGTACTTCCGCACACCCGCGGCAAGACCAAACGAAGCCGGGCCGATCGAGTTCACGATCGTTGCGCCGGAGACCACGTCGTTTGGAGGACCTTCCGGCGCAGGGACAGGAGCGGCCACACAGGTGGCGGTCTCTCCTGATGGGCAGAAGATTGTGTTCGTCGCCGGCGCCCAATCGTCTTATCAGATCTGGCTGCGACCGCTTACCACTCTGGCAGCAAAGCCGATTCCAGGAACCGAAGGCGGGGCCTTCCCGTTCTGGTCGCCTGATAGCCGGTTCATCGGGTTCTTCGCCGGTGGTAAATTGAAGAAAGTTCAAATTACCGGCGGACCACCGATTGTGCTGTGTGATGCACAATTGGGGCGCGGCGGCACGTGGAGCCGCGACAACGTGATCCTTTTCGCGCCATCAGCAGGCACCGGACTCGTGCGCGTGTCTAGCGCCGGCGGGGTGCCGACCGTCGTGACGAAGCTCGATCCGGCGACCGGCGAGACGAACCACCGTTGGCCCCACTTTCTACCCGATGGCCGTCACTTCATCTACACGGCATCGACTGGAGCCTGCTGTCCTGCTCCGAAGCCTGCAACAATCCGAATTGGCTCGCTCGACGAACCCGCCATCGCGACGCTTCTGCAGACTGAGTCATCAGTGTCATATGCCTCCGGTCATCTGTTGTTCGCCCGCGACGAGACGCTGATGGCTCAGCCGTTCGATCTTGAGACCCGTCAATTGAAGGGCGATGCCTTTCCGCTGGCGGAGTACGTCGGCCCGGAGGGAAGCCGCTATGTGGGAGCGTCCGTTTCGGAGAATGGCACGCTCGTGTATGCCCAGCACCTCGCACCAGTGGAAGGACAGTTGCGATGGTTCGACCGCGCGGGCCGCAGTCTCACCACGGTGGGCGAAGCGGGTGCGTACACCAACCTCGCCCTTTCACCAGACGAACGCCGCGTTGCTGTCGCACTGAGAACCGGAAATCCGGAAAACCAGGACATCTGGATCATCGATATTGCCCGTAATATACGGTCCCGCTTGACAGTGGACCCTGGAGCCGATGAGTCTCCGGTCTGGTCGCTGGACGGGACGCGCATTACATTCGGAAGCCAGCGACTGGGGAGAGTCTCGTTGCGTCAGCAATTGATCAACGAAACGGCAGCAGATGAATCAGTCCTCCAAGTTCCGGACACGCCCTCACGACCATGTGCCCTCAATCGGCAGTGCAATATCTGGCCGAACAGCTGGTCCCCGGACGGGCGTTTCATCGCGTATACACTCGCAGGATCGTTTCCGCGGACATCCGATGTATGGGTTCTTCCGTTATTCGGCGACGGCAAGCCGTTTCCACTCGTACAAACGGCGTTCCTCGAGAGCACAGCGATGTTCTCTCCGGATGGACGATGGATCTCGTACACGTCCGACGAAGCAGGGCAGCCCAACGTCTACATTCAACCGTTTCTCCGCGCCGGAGGGAAATATCAGATCTCAAGGAACGGAGGAAGCCGCGCTGTCTGGAGAGCGGACGGGAAGGAATTGTTTTACCTCGGAGCGGAAGGGACCATGATGGCGGTGCCGATAGACGGGTCCGGTCAACTCCAGGCCGGGGCGCCGCAGGCGTTGTTCTCCACAGGCGCGCGGCAATCCAACTTCAACCAGGTGTACGCAGTGACGAAAACTGGAGATCGATTTCTAATGAATACATTCTCCAATCAGAAAGACGAGAGTCCGATCACCGTTGTCCTCAACTGGACTGCCGGCCTGAAGAAATAGAACACTCCTGAATGGGTTCCTGCCATGCGCATCGTCGGGGGAGTTCAAGACACTCACTGCTGAATGATTTTGTAAAGGTCGACCGTGCAACGATTCAGGTTCGACCGAAAGTGTATGAGAAAATGAACCCCCTTAGTCGGCGCGGGCACTTCGAAGCCGGATACACCGATCAGGAGTCCGTAACGCCGCGATACGGGAAGAACGCAGCCGTTAACGATCGAATTTCGGCGATAGGTCTTTTCTTGCGCTGACACCCACTATCAAATCTCGAAGTCGATTCGTGAATTTCTGTCAGAATAACTGCAAATGTCTCGAATACTCCTGCGGACCTTGTGCGCTTTCTCGGCCCTCCTTTTCTTCTTCAACGCAGGGCTGTATGCATTGGAATTGCCGTCGCGTTTCAGTGATGAGGAATTCTGGAGGATCATTTCCGATTTTTCCGAACCCGGCGGAACGTTCGCTTCGGAAAACTTCATCTCGAACGAACGATCGTTTCAGCACGTCATTCCTGACCTGAAGAAGAGATCCACCGCAGGCGGCATTTACGTTGGAGTCGGACCGGAGCAGAATTTCACCTACATCGCTGCACTGCGGCCGCAGATGGCATTCATTGTCGACATCCGACGAGGAAACATGATGGAACAACTCATGTACAAGGCGCTCTTCGAACTCGCGACAAGCCGCGCCGATTTCGCGTCGCGATTGTTTTCTCGTCAATTGCCTGCGGGAATCACCGATGCGTCTTCCATGGAATCCGTACTTTCTGCGATCCGCGATGTTCCCGCGGATCGCGCGGTTTATGACGAGAACTGGAACGCGATACAGAACAATCTGTTTCGGACGCACGGATTCAAGCTTAGCGACATCGACCAATCGAACCTGGAACATATTTATCGCGAGTTCTATACCTACGGCCCGGATATTACGTACAACGGCTCACCTGTGACTTCGAAGCTGATACCGAACTACGAGGAGCTGCTTTTAAATATGGGCGCGGACGGAAAAAACGAAGGCTATCTGGCCAGCGACGACAATTTTCGCTTTGTTCAGGATCTTGAGAAAAAGAATCTGATTATTCCGCTGGTCGGGGACTTCGCGGGCTCCATGGCGTTGCGTGCGATCGGTGACTATTTGCGAAGCCACGACGCGGCGATTTCCTCTTTTTACACATCCAATGTCGAACAGTACCTTTTCATGGATCCTACCAACTGGGGGAACTTCTACAGGAACGTCGCGTCAGTCCCGTTCGAACCCGGCAGCGTGATTATTCGCGTGCTGATTCAAAGACCTTCGGGCGTGTTCAGCGTTCAACCGGTGTTCCGCGAGGGATACCAACTGGAAACCCTGCTCTACTCGCTGCCGGAACTGGTGACGCGATTTAGCGAAGGCAATATTCGAGATTACGGAGACGTTTTGCGCACGGGCAATCTGACGATACCGGATGCTTCGGCGATGGAAGTGGACCTTTCACCTCTGAATCCCAATGTTGGCGTTGTTATTTGGCCCGATCTCCGACCGCCTGAGAAACTTACCGCACACTCCATCTCTTCATCGCAAATCGAACTGAGATGGGCAAAGGTAAATCAGGAAGATGTTACCGGTATTCTGATTTCACGGCAGACCGGCGGAACATGGGCAAAACTAGTACACCTGAAGTACTCCGAAGTCTGCAACTCCGATCCCTGCACATTCAAGGACTCCAATGTGAAAGCGGATACTCGGTACTGCTATTACATTCAGTCCGCAGACGACTATTCCAATCTGGGGCCGGCTAACATTTCAATAGATGAAGACTTTGGTGAACCATCCATCACGGTTTGCGCAACTCCTTCATCCAGTCCGAACTAATATAGCGCACGAATTCTCACTCCCGTGTGCAGGTTGAAGCTGGGTACCATGGCGCCGTGTCCTGAGTTGAGCCCAGGGAGTGTTCTCGAACCGTCCGGAGATTCTTTACTTTGAGGTTCCGAATCGATTGTCAGGCACTCCGGGTTATGCTGACAGTATGCAAAAAACTATCATTCTCTTCGTGATGCTGTTCCTTGGTTTGGGCATCGCGGTTGCCGGAGCACAGACGGCGAGTCCCGCTACCGCCTCACCTCCGAAACTGGACACTGACGAGCAGAAGACGTTTTACGCTCTTGGCCTCTTGCTCGGCGACAACGTCAAGGTGTTTGATCTGAAACCGGAGGATCTGGCGATCGTCAAGGCTGGCATGACAGACGCCGTTACCGGCGCCAACCCGCAGGTCGATATCGACACCTTCGGACCGAAGGTGAACGAGCTGGCAAAGAAACGAGCGTCTGCAGGAGCTGAAGATGCTAAGCGAAAAGGGCAGGAGTTCGCCGACAAGGTTGCGCTGGAAAAGGACGCAACCAAAACCGCGTCCGGAATTGTGATCCGAATGATCACCGCCGGCACCGGCGCCAGTCCAACGGCAGCAGACGTGGTCAAAGTCCATTACGAGGGTAAGCTCATCGACGGAAGCGTTTTCGATAGTTCCATCAAACGCAACGAGCCCGCGGAGTTCCCGTTGGGCGCTGTAGTGCCGTGCTGGACCGAGGCGCTCCAGTTAATGAAGAAGGGCGGACGATCGCAGGTTGTATGTCCGCCCGCGTTGGCCTATGGCGATCGTGGTTCACCACCTGTCATTCCTCCTGGCGCCACCCTCAGTTTCGAAGTGGAACTGCTCGACTTCCACAAGCCGTAAGGATCCGCGATGTGTAACTGCTCCGGGCTTCGGATATCGTTGGTGTCGGTGTTTCTGGGTCTATGCCTTCCGGCGTTGCCCTTGCAGGCACAGGAGAAGCCGCTGCCGGAATTGTCGAGCTTCATTTCCGAATTTCGAAAAACGTTACACAGCGACGACAAGCTGCTGAGCCAATACACGTATACCGAGAAGGAAACCAGCAACACGCTGGACTCGAATGGCAAGGTCAAGAAAACCGAAGTCAACGAGTTTCAAATTTTCAACGCTGAAGAAGACTGGAAAAGCTATCGCCGGCAAATCGTCAAAAACGGCGTTCCGGTTTCTGAGAAGGAATTGGAGAAGAAGGATCGCGAAGAAAAAGAGCGAGTCGAGAAGGAGACGAACAAGCGAGGAAAACAATCCGAAGCGGAACGGCAGAAGAACAAGGCAAAAGCCGACCAGGAAGAGCAGGAGATACTCGACGACGTTTTTGCGCTCTATGATCTTCATCTCATCCGGCGGGATATTCTCAACGGAATTCCCACCATACTTGTAACCTTCAAACCCAAAGCGAACTTCAAAGCCAGAACGAAAGAGGGCAGAATCCTTCAGCATATCGGAGGCAGCGCCTGGATTGCTGAAGACGACCATGAGCTGGCGCGGCTCGAGGCACAAATCATCGATCCCATTTCAGTAGGCGCCGGCGTTCTGGCAAAAGTGAATAAGGGTTCAACGGTGGTTTTCGAGCGCCGCAAGATCAACGGTGAAATCTGGCTTCCTGTGAAAGAAGAAGCGACCGTAAACGCGAAGATTCTGATGCTTAAAGGGTTTAATCTGCATGAAATCACGGAGTTTTCCGAATACAAAAAATTTGGAGCGGATGTCCAATTGATCTTCGGCGAAGTGTCCGACAAACCACGTGAATGAGTAGCCATGCAAAGCAGGAATCGGTATTGAACCTTTAGCGCAATATCGGAGTTCGCAATAGTTTCGCATTGACGGTTGCAAAGGATGGCGGGTATAAAAGGTGCTGCGCAAAGCTGGAATTCTGAAATGGATTGGGAAGCCGCATCCTGGATTCGCGCGCTCGCGGCTAGGAGGGTATCCCATGACCGCCCGTCTACCACACCACCATCCTTCTTCGATTGAAGATGGGGTTAATTTCAAAGACACGCCACTGCTTAAAGCGCGTGCGGAGCGCCTTCTCCGGGACGTCCAGTCTGGCAGGATATTTGCTTTTGAATGGGATCCTGTCTCGGATGTGGTCGTGATTCCGCACGAACGTGCGCGCTCTCTGGGAATAGACGTCCAGGCCCAGCTTACAGGCCAGCAACTCCTGGCCAGGGTGCATCCAGATGACCGGGAAACACTCGTGGTCGCACTCGCCGGACTCGCTCCGTTGAACCCCACCCTTCAGGCCAACTTTCGAATCCTGGATTCTAATCGCGGGGTCATCTGGGTGGAATCGACCTGCTGTGCTCTCTTCGACGAAATCGGTAGGACACGCCGGGTTACCGGAATCGTAACTGACGTAACCGCTGGCGAGCTGGCGAAACAGGAACACGTCAACGTCATTGAGCGGCTGCATCTGGCAATGGATGCCGGCAAGACTGTTGGATGGGATTGGGACATCAAAACCGGTACGGATTGCTGGTTCGGCGATTTGCAGACCATTTTCGGAATCGCGTCCAAAACTTATTTCGGACACGTCGAGGACTTCCGGCGCCGCGTTCATCCCGATGACCGCGCACTGGTCTGGCAGGCCGTCAAGCATGCGATGGAAAACCAGACGCCTTACGTTGCAGAGTTCCGCATTCTTCGAGAGGACAATTCCATCTGCTGGGTCGCGGCACAGGGGAAATTCTATTATGCATCCAACGGCGAGGCCGAACGCATGATGGGCATTGCCGTCGATATCACCGATCGTAAAGTCGCCGAAGAAAAGCTCCATCAGAAAGATATCGAACTGGCCCTGGCGCAGCGCCTGGCGCAGGTGGGAAGCTGGCAGTGGTACCCCGATGGCGACGAAGTGACCTGGTCCGACGAACTCTACAGAATTGCCGGCCGCGATCCGGATTTGCCTGCGCCAAGCTTTGAAGAACATTCTCGGCTCTTCACGGCTGAAAGTTGGGCACGGCTGCGTGGTGCAGTTGAGAAGTCGCTCCGGTCTGGAACGCCCTACGAGCTCGTGTTGGAAATCATCCGTCCCGATGGCAGCTCTCGATGGGTCATCGGCCGGGGCGAAACCGAGCGTGATCTGACAGGAAGGATTGACCGTCTTCGCGGGACAGTTCAGGACATCACGGAACGACGGCACTCGCAGGAAGCGTTGCGCGAAAGTGAAGAACGCCTGCGGCTTGCGGCCCAGGCGGGCCGGATGTATGCGTACGAGTGGGACAGGACAACCGACGTGATTGTTCGATCCGCGGAGTTTACTCATATCCTCGGATCGAAAGGCGATTCGAAGGACACAACCTGTCAGCAAATGCTGAAGACGGTTCATCCGGACGACCGGGAGAAGATTCTCACTGCCACGAATGCATGTACACCGGAAAACCCCACTTGTCGCGTACGGTATCGCGTGATTCGCCCCGACGGTTCCGTTGTGTGGCTTGAGAAAAATGCGCACGCATTCTTTGATGCAAAAGGAACAATTCTGCGGATGATCGGCATGGTGGCGGATATTACAGAACGCAAACTCGCAGAAGAGGCCATTTCCGGAATGAATCGCAGGCTGATTGAAGCCCAGGAGGCCGAACGGGCCAGGATTGCGAGGGATCTGCACGATGATATCGGTCAGCGGCTTGCGATGTTGTCCGTCATGCTTGAACAAACTAAGCGCATGGCCCCGCGTTCGGACAATGACTTCCCGGTTCGTATGGATGAACTACGGACACAGGTCCAGAACATTTCGGCCGGCATTTACGCCCTGTCGCACGAACTGCACTCCTCCAAGCTGCGCCACATGGATATGGTTCATGCGATGCGCGGATTCTGCATGGAACTGTCGGAGCAGCACAATGTGGACATCAATTTTGGCCACAAAGATATTCCCGGGAGCGTGCCACCTGAAATATCGATCTGCCTGTTCCGTGTTTTACAGGAAGCCCTGCACAATGCCGTAAAGCACAGCCAGGTACGACTCTTCCATGTCGAGGCTCGGGGAACTTCAGACGCGATCTTTCTTACCGTACGGGATTCGGGTCTTGGCTTTGATCCGGAATACGCAATGAAAGGTCACGGACTCGGACTCACGAGCATGCAGGAGCGGCTGAAACTCGTCAATGGAGAGCTTTCCATCCATTCACAGCCCACACGTGGCACCTCCGTCCGCGCTCGGGTTCCTTTCGACCGGACTGATGTGACAGCGCGAGCCGCCGTGTAATGCCAGAGAGTATTGAGAGTCAGTTACTCGTGACACCGGAAATATTTTGCGTCGTCAGCCTCGCACTGACAAATTGCCTGCCAAGAAACACAGCCTCAATGGCAGGCAATAATTCGCTTCCTGCATCCGATTTGATGACATAACCGCTTCCCCCCGCAGTCAAAGTGCTTCTCGCGATGTCCATTGAGTAGTTCTCGCTGACAAAGAGGATCTTTGCCTTCGGAGCAATAGTGCGAATTTGCCGTGCGGCCTCGATGCCGCTCAACGTTGGCAGCCCGATATCGAGAAGAATCAGATCCGGCTGTAGTTCGCGAGCCTTCTGAACCGCTTCAAGTCCATCCGATACTTCACAGATGACATTCAATTCAGGTTTTTCCTGGAGGATCGAATGCAACAAGCGTCGCCAGGGAACAAAATCGTCCGCAACCAGAACCCGGACTGATGGTGTTTGCAAAGAAGCTCCGAGTGTTAAAAGTTTGAGAACCGATGCGACAACGACAAATTAGATACCAGTTCAGGCGCGATGCGCAATCCGTAAGAGCAGTCGAGATTCCGCGCAGATAGGATTGTGGTGGCGGTCTACGGCCGCCGCCCAAATGCCTTTAGGACGAGAGATCGTGGAAAGACCCTATATTCGACATTCCCCTTCAGGAGAGGGTCGCGCGGCGAAGACGAAGCGCGTTGGTAATAACAGAGACGGAGCTGAAGGTCATGGCGGCGCTGGCAATCATGGGACTCAGAAGCACTCCGAAAAAGGGATACAGCATACCCGCGGCAACTGGAATTCCCAGCGAGTTGTAGATGAACGCCAGGAACAGATTCTGGCGGATGTTCTTCATCGTCGCGCGGCTCAATGCGCGCGCCCGATATATTCCGCGCAGGTCTCCGCGAAGCAGCGTGATTCCGGCGCTTTCCATCGCAACGTCGGTCCCGCTTCCCATGGCTATTCCGACCTGAGCCTGCGCCAGCGCCGGTGCATCATTCACACCATCACCGGCCATGGCCACAATGTGCCCCATGGCCTGCAGTTCTTTGATGACCTGCCCCTTCATCTGCGGCAGAACTTCCGCCCGAACTTCATCGAGACCGAGTTGACGTGCGACGGACTCCGCAGTCGTGCGGCTGTCCCCGGTCAGCATGATGATCCGGATCCCGTCCTTCTTTATTGCCGCAATCGCTTCGCGGGCAGTTGCCTTGATCGGGTC
>Ga0068868_100002345_pt1 | contig 13103 bp, 10 predicted proteins | sample KBSMisM42_FD_64660 | JGI IMG/M metagenome (GOLD analysis project Ga0068868, IMG submission 64660) | Miscanthus rhizosphere microbial communities from Kellogg Biological Station, Michigan, USA - KBS Miscanthus M4-2 | ecosystem: Host-associated > Plants > Roots > Rhizosphere > Soil ...
GAGCGTACCGACGACGGCCTGAAAGCGTGAAAGCGAGACGCCGAGCATGAGGCTTCTCCATGCGGCCCAGGGCGAGGTCCGGGGCGGAGGCGTCGGCGATGGCAGGGTCCCGCCAGCCGTCGAATGAGATCGGGTGCGATTGGCCATGTGTTGCGCGGTACGACGCGTCAATGTGCCGTTTCAACATTCGGACCATCGCCCGGCGCGTCGTAACAGCTCACAACTGTTGTGTTTAGCTGGCGTAGCCGTCGGAGGCACCGCAATGCCTGTTCCTATTTCGCAAGTGGCCATTCAAGAATCGCAGGCTGCCGCAAGCGCACCAGGGAGGCTTGCCTGCCTAGCCGACGCTCGCGCGGGGAATTCAATGCGCGTGCGAAGGTGGTGCCGGAGGATGGGATCGGCTGTTCCCTGACGCCCTCGGCCGTCTGCACCAAAAGCGGATCAGGCGGCGTTCGGTGGGGGCAACGAGGCGAACGCGTAGCCTTTCGAGGCGTACGGGATCACGAACGCGATGCCGAGCAGCGTGACGACGATCGGATCGTTGGACGCGCCGAGCGTCATCGCGACGCCGGCGAGCGCACCGCCGACGAGTCCCCCGAATCCGAGCGCAAGCGGCAGATTCAGAAGAACAGCGGATGCGCGTTCGCGACCCGGCGTCAGCAAGACCAGCAGGCCTTCGCCGAGGCCGATCACGAGCCACACCACCGCAAACGCAATCGTCATGCCGGGCAGCAGTAACGCAGTGCTTTGCCAGGCCTGCGTAGACACCACCGCGAGGGAGCAGCCGACGCCGCCGACGAACCATCCGATCGTCGTGATCGCGGCCACGGCTTTGCCTTGATTGAGCGACAGCCCCGCAATCAATCCGGCGACAGCGAAGCCGCCCAGCGGAAGAAAAAGCGCGAGAAATCCGCGTGTCGACAACCCCAGCCACGCGACCGCCACCGACCCCGCCGCACAGACCGCGAAAATGACCGCGCTCGCTCCCGGGCTGGTGCGCCTGGCAGGCGGACGCTCATCAACTGGCTGACTGGACATGGCACCTCGCGATGTCGCGTTGGGCCACAATGGCCTTTAACTGTTCCGATGGAGTCGCTTGCTTTGGCGGAGCGAAACCATAGAGACAGATTCCAGCTCTCCGTGAGATCAATTTCTCTGCAAGGGAATTATTCATCACGTCTGGCATTGCTGGCATGGGAGTCGCCGATCAAGATGTTTGGTCGCGAGTAGTCGCGTAGTGTCGACTGATGTCCCAGCGGTGCTAGAAAGTGCCCTCCCGCGGGCCGCGCGCGTCCTTGTTGATCTGCCGGATCGCGCCGAGGTGATACGCCAGGTGGGCGATGCTCGCGATGATGCCCGTGAACTCGATCTCGTTCAGGGTGCGCGGCGAACCGAGCGCCTGCAGCCAACGGTGCGTTTCGTGACGCAGTCCATCCCGAATGGCTTTCCAGTCATCTTCGTCTACGGCCGCCGTTTTCCACGCTTGGTCCCATGTGGCGTCGGCGAAGGGGTTGCCGCCTTCGGCTGCCCAGCGATTCATCAGCGACAGCCCGTAACGAAGGTGTTGGGCGTGTGCCGCGATCGTCGCGCCGTTGTTCGTGTTGCGGGACGCGTCTGCCGCCGAGAGCTTGTCGAGCGATCGCAGCAGCCCGATGTCGCCGGTGTTGAGCACGAACCCGCCGGGCCCTGCACCCGCGATGTCGGTGCCGTCGATCAGTTCCGAGAAAAGGCGCGTGAGCGCCGGAGCCGCATCGTTCGTCTGCATGACGCGATTATGACGTGTACGGGGGGTGATCGGAGCGGCGGCTTCGGTGCAGTCAGAGGACCAACGTTCGCGTTACACTCATCGACCACGAACTTGGAGGTGTAATGGCGAGGCTGCGCACGGTGATCACAACCCTGTCTGTCGCATACGTGCTGGCGGGCGCCATCCACGCCTGGACGCGTCCGACGACGCAGCCGGCGCAGGCGCCGGCATTGCCGTTCGAATCGGTGCAGACGGATCTCTTCAGCGTGCCCAATTCGTATTCGAATTCGTGGGCCGACTTCGATAACGACGGCGCCGTGGATCTGGCTGTGTCGCTCGGCACCGGCGAAGTGCGCCTGTATCGAAACGACCACGGCACGCTGGTCAGCGTCGGCAAGGCGATGGGGCTGCCGGAGGCCGGCGGCGACAGCTACGAGCTGCGCGGTCTGAGCTGGGGCGACTACGACGGCGATGGCTTTCTGGATCTTCTTGGCGGCGCGACCGACACGAAGCATGTGACGAAGGTCTTTCACAACGTGGGCGGCAAGAAGTTTGTGGATGTCGCCGCCAGCCTCGGCCTCACGATTCCCGGGCGTTCGGCGCGCCAGACGAACTGGGTCGACTACGACAACGACGGCGACCTCGACGTGTTCGCGGCCGATCGTCAGGGGAAGAACAAGCTGTTCAGAAACGACGCCGGCACCTTCACGCAGGTGTTCGCCGACGGAGGGCCGACGATCTTTCGCTCGACGGTCGGCGCCTGCTGGTTCGACATCAACGGCGACGGCCAGCTCGATCTCTTCCTGGCGGATCAATCGGGAGCCGCCGACGCCATGTTCCGCAACGATCGCACCGCGTTTGTCGACGTCGCGCCGAAACTGGGGATGACCGGTCCGCCGCGCACGAACGACGAAGGCGGCGTCGGCTGCGCGGTCGGCGACTACGACAACGACGGCCGCCTCGATCTCTTTGTGGCGAACTACGGGCACAACCAGCTCTATCACAACAATGGCGACGGCACTTTCACCGAGGTCGCGAAACAACTCGGCGTCGGCGTCGAGAACCATGCGGTCAGCGCCGACTGGGGCGACTACGACAACGACGGCTATCTGGATCTGTCGGTCGTTTCGTACGAAGGTCCGGTCAACCAGCAGCGGCCGGCGAACGCGCTCTTTCACAACGAAGGCGGGAAGCGCTTCGTGAACGTGCTGACCAAGGACAGCCCGCTCAATGTCGGAGACCACGGCGTGCAGTGGGTCGACTACAACAATGACGGCGGACTGGACTTGAGCGTGACACGAGGCTACACGACGCAAGGCGGCCATTTCCTGTTCCGCAACACGCTCCCGGAATCGGTGAAGAAGCGCAGCCTGGAAGTCACGGTCCTGGATTCCAAAGGGCACTGGACCCGCTTCGGCGCGGAGGTCCGGCTGTACGACGCGTCGGGCAAAATTCTGGGAACGCGCCAGGTGTCAACCGGCGGCGGCTACAACAGTCAAAGCGACATCCCGCTCCATTTCGGTCTGGCCAGGCTCGAACCGATCACGGTGGAGGTGACGTTCATGAGCGCGCACGGCCCGAAGAAGCAGACCCTCAAGAACGTGAATCCATCAAGCTTTTATGGCAAGACGCTGGTGATTCGCGAAAAGCCGTAAGCGATCGCGCCGATCGGGATTCCGCGCGCGAACCGGGCCCGATTCAGTGTAGGGTTATGTCAAGAAGGGGAGACGCCATGGACAGACGGACGATGATGACGACGCTTGCCGGAGGGGTAGTGGCGGCCGGGTACGCCAGCCGCGCGACAGCGGCGCCAGCGGCTGGCGGGAAGCTGCCGGTGGGCAGCGCGGAAGCAGCGAAGGATTTCCCCGGGGCGAAAGAGCTGCCGGATCCGAACACGAACTACAAGGTCGTGTTCTCGGTCGGCGCGAAAGTGAAAGACGACGAAGTGCATCCGACGCTCAAGATGATCGGGCTCTATCTCAACACGCTCGCGCACAACGGTGTACCCGCGAAGAATCGTCACATCGCCGCGATGTTCCATCAAGGCGGCGGCGACGCGGTGTTCCAGAACGATGTCTACAAGGCGCGGCACAACGGCGTCGACAACCCGAACATCGCCGTGTTGAAGGAACTGCACGAGGCGGGCGTCGAGCTCCACGTGTGCGGACAGGGGCTCATCGGCAAGAAAGTCGATCCGTCGCAATTGCTCCCCGGTGTCCAGGCGGATCTGTGGGCGATGGTGACGATGGTCAACCTGCAGGCGCGAGGGTACGTCCGGGTAGGCTGAGAGGGCATCGGATGCGTTTTCGACTTCTCGGGCGGACCTGAAGGTCCGCATTACACACGAAATCGAAAACGCGCCGATTCCAACCTCACGTCGTCGCCGGCGCGCCGCTGAACATGGCCTTGAGTTGGGCGGCGAGATCCTCTTCGCCGACCAGATCCGCCGCTCGAAACGCCTGCTGATAGATGGACGTGGCCTGCCAGGGTTCGGGACTCAGGGCCAGCGCGCTCCGATACGAATCGCCGGCGGCGGCCGCATTCCCCAGGTAGAGGTTCGCTTCGCCTTCCGTCGCTCGGCGCCACACATCGTCTGTCGCCTGCGCCGCGTGAGCCAGCGCCCGCTGCGCGTACGTGCGGCATGCGCTGACATCGCTGCCGTACGCGAGCTCCATGAACGCGCAATTGATCGCGTGGTAGTACGCCTGCGCTCGATCCACCTTCGTCTCGGCCTGCTGGAGCGCCTGGCCGTACAGGCTCAGCGCCTGTTCCGCGTCGGATCGTCTGTGCTCGACCAGCCAGCGACGCTTCAATCGGCCAGCGAGTACACCGATGGGATCCGTGCCTCGCGGATTGGCTTTCATCAGCATGTCGATGGCATCGCCCTGCCGTCCGACCGCTTCGAGCGCGAGCGCGAGGGTGACCAGCGACTTGTCGTCGAGGTCGGCGCGATTCGGCCAGAGCGTATTGATCGCGTCCTGGAAATGACGTGACTCGACCGCGAGGCGTGCCGAATCCTGCGCACCTCCAACGGTCCCCCCGCCGGTGAGCGCTTTCACGGCGATCTTGTAGCCGAGGTGATCGGCATCAGGCGGCTTCACGATTTCGAGGTGGTTCCCGTATGCCACCCGGCGCCGCGGCTCGGGGAACGGCTCGATCGACGAGGTTCGCGGGACGAATTCGTCCCTGTCCCCGGCGACGGTCACAAACGTGAACGGCGGCGTGGTCCCGATCGTCGTCGTCCAGTCGCCGCGCAGCTTCGTGATGAACGGGCTGCCGGCCGCCATGTCGCGGATCTGCCGCTTCCAGAAGTTGAATGGCGACGCCTTTTCTAGACCGGCGCTCGGCGTCCCGAACAGCAGCAGATGAGAAACGCGCTTTCTCAGCGCATCGTTCGACAGCAGCGCGCGTTGAACGAGCAGTCCCCCCATGCTGTGCGCAAGGAAGGCAATGGACTCGTATCCGTCGATGGGCGGTACATCGGAGACCGATTCGATCAGGCCTCCCAGCGTGACGATCGCGGGGTCGGCGCTCCAGACTCCGGCGATATCGAAGGAGAGGCTGGTCGAGTAGCCGATGCTGAACACGTCCCAGCCGCTGAGCGCTTTTTCCGCCATCAGAAGGTCGGGGAAGCGTCCCCACGTGGTGTCGGCCTTGCCGCTGAACCCGTGAACGAGCACGACGGCAGCCCTGGCATTGTTTGCGCGATGCGGAATCAGCCGTGGATTGTCGGCCATGACGTTCCTCTCTCGTGATCTGCGCCGCCGTCACTACGGCAGCGACTTGATGGCTGCGTCGATGAGCGGCAGACCGTCGCTCAAACCCGGGAGCTCCACGCCGCCGTCGACCAGTAGCTGCAACGCCGAGCGATATGTGCCGGGCTCCCAGTTGTGCGTGCTGGCGTCGATCCCCTTTTTCGTCCAGTCGACGAAGCCGGCCGCGTCGCCCGCGTAGAGACGCATTTCGGCCGTGTCGAACAGGCACCACGGGACATCGAACGGCGGATTCGCCGCGGCCTGGCCTTTCCGCATCTTCTCGGCGAGGAACAGCTGGCGCTTCGTCGTGTCGTCGATCGTCAGTGCATGCGCGGTCCGCGCCCGCAGCTTGATCGCCATCAGCAGCGGATAGGGATGCCCGCCAGAGACGTCGACGGCTTTCTGGTAGCACTGCGCCGCTTCGTCCAGCCGGTTCGTCTTGCGCAGGATGCCGCCCAGCGAGGAGAGCGCGTCGAAGTCACTCGGGTTGAGCGCGATCGCCTTTCGCAGCGCATCCTCGCCCCGCGCGTTCTTCGTCGCTCGGGCCTCCTGGATGCCGCGTTCGCGCCAGGCATCCGAGTAGTCCGGCTGCAGCGTCGTGGCCGCGGTGAACTGTTCGATCGCCCCCTGCAGATCCCCCTGATCCCGCAGTAGGACGCCAAGCCGCACGTGGATGAGCGCGTTGCCGCCGGAGACCGTCAACGCCTGCCGCAGCTTCGCGATGGCGGCCGGTCTGTCGAACTGGCGCAGCGCGTTTTCGGCGTCGAGCAGGAACGCGTCGACTTCAGCGCGCCGCGGCTGTTCGTTTTGCGCCTTCAACGCAATCTGCACGGGACTGTCGAGGGCATTCTGCTCGAGCGACTCGCGCAGTACCCGGCGAACCAGCTTGCGCGCTTCGTCCGCGTTCTTCTCCGGACGATAGAGGTACGGGAACGCCTTGATGTGGTTGATGTCGAATGGAATCGTCGCGTCGCCCTGCCGGAAGATGGCGGTGGCCGACTCCCGCGCGGCGTGGCGGACGCCGATCTCGTACATGACGTTCGGGTTCAGGCTCGTGATGTCGGCCAGCACGAACCGCGAACGGTTCAGGTACTGGAACATCTCCTGTCCGATATCACCCGAGAAGAAATCCCTGTCGGTCCGCGCGGCCTTGAGCTTGCCGCCCTCGGCCAGCGCGACGGCGTTGATGGCCGGCTTGAAGATGTTGTCGTAAATGTTGTCGAAGTTGACCTTGTGTTTGCCGACCGGCTTGGTGCCGAACGGCATCACCACAAAACAGATCTTGGTGTAGTCCATAACGTCCCTCGCGAAGAAGGGCAGACGTGATCACTGGACGGCCGCGAGCGACGTTATTCCGCGGCGACGCCTGGTCCGGCGTGCGGGTTATGGATCGCCTGCTACCTGGAGCCCTCTGGACGGCTTCGATCGGCGTGAATCCCGTTCAGTTCCCGCAGCTGGCGATCCAGTCGTTTCAGGAGCGCCGCGTCTCCCGGATACCAGTACGCGATGTGGCAGCTCTCGCACGCCTCGTCGAGGTTCTCGGCGGCGTCCCACAGCTCCTTGACGTCCTTGCGCTTCACGATGTCGAGCACTTCGAGGCCGACGTTGCGCAGCGCTTCGATCTTCGCGTTCCACAAGACCGGGTCGGCCTCGAGCTTCGCCTTAATCTGCGCCGGCGACAATTCCTCCGGATCAGGGCCGGTGCTGTTGTTCTCGTCTCCCGGCGGGGCGAACGGCCGAGGAATCTTCAAGAGATAGATGCCTTCGGCGAGCATGACGCCGCCGACGCGGAGCCTGTCCCAGTCCGCCTGGGTTCTCGGCTGGATTTCGACCGTCCCGTCCTTGCTGTCCACCGTCCCGATGGCGTCGAACACGTAGTCGGACGCCGGATCGATCATGTCGCGCATCAGTTCCTTGACCGACACGATCGGCTTGAGATCTCCCCAGAGCTGGGGCGCGGGCATTTGAGGCGGCGTCGCCTTCGACGAGGATGAACATGCCGGCAGCAGAGCGCCAAGCGCGAAGACGCCCGCGCACACGATCAGCGATCGACGAAAGGCACCGGACATTCCACCTCCAGAACTGATCGGCCGAGTCTACCTTTTCGATGATTGGGCCAGCAAGAACGCAGGGCTAAAGCCCTGCGCCACTCCCCACATGTAGCGCAGCCCTTCAGGGCTGCGGCCACTTGACGGTGTAGCGCAGCCCTTCAGGGCGCGATCTCAGTACAGCGACGGTCTGGACGATCCGCCCAGCAGGGACGAATCGATGCTGCCGATGGTGTGATGCCCGCCGCCGCCCCAGGCGAACGACAGATTGATGAGCGGGAAGCCGCCCGCGCGCACGGTGAGACCGATCGCGACACTCTGTGAGTAGTCGCCGGTGCCGAACCCGTCGGTGCCTTGCGTCACCTTGCCCTGTTCGAGCAGCAGGTACGCGCCGATCGGACCCCACAGCGAATGCTCGACGCTTTCCTGCAGCGCGATCAGATTGGGTCCGCGGAATCGATAATCGTCGTACGCCGCCAGCAACCGTTGTCCGTTCAGATCGGAACCGCCCAGCGTCGGTTGAAAGTAGAACGGCACTGAATCACCCTCGAATGCCGTCGAGCGCGTCGTCAACAGCCGGAAGCTGACGGTGCCTTCGCGGTTGCGTGAGTACGAGACCGGAGGACAGCGGCGGGTGCCGACCGATTCGGAGCATTCGTTCGGGCCGTTCGTATCCTTTGGACCTGTGGACGACACCGTGCGATAGAGCGGCACATCGTGCTTCAGGTCGAGGCTCCACCGGTGGAACGAACCCTGCGCATCCGACGAGCCTGCGAACTGCTGGAAGTCGAGCAGGTAGTTCAGCCGCACGTGCCCGTCGAGCAGGGACGGCTTGAAGCGAATGCCTTCCTCGAACTGCGCGAAGGACGGCGTCTGCGTGAACGGCCCCTGTTTGGGTGTGGCCACGCCGGGCGGCGGGATCGTATCGCTTTCGATGCTCAGAAAGCGTCCGTTGACCGCGCCGATGAGCGACGGCCGAAGCGCGCGAAGGGCGTCGAATCGGCTCAGCGGATAAATCGTGTTCGCGCCGATAATCGTCTGGCGTTCGCTGAAGAAATCCTGGCCGGCGTTCGTCGTCAGCGTGTCGAGCGAGATGGTCTGCGCGTACAGGTTGAAGACCGGGTACTCCGTGATGGTCACCGTCGGCTGTCGCGTGGCCGGGGCCGCACCCGGACGAACGACCTGGATCGGCTCGTCGGGGATATGGATCAACTTCATGTACGCGCCGGCGCGCCACGACCCGCTGGTCGCAAACACGCTGTCGGCGCTCCAGCTGATGCGCCATTGTTCGTTCGGCGTGTAGTGCTCCGAGAAGGCGAGGCCGAAGCCCATGCCGTTCAGCGGCGGCAGGCTGCCAATCGCGACGTGGAAGGGATCGTCGGTCGCCACCGTCACGATGCAGCCGACGAGCGCCTTGGGATTGAATCCGCTGCAGCTTTCCTTGAGATCGTCGCCTTCACGACGGAGATCCGATTGGAACCGGCTTTCCTGGGCAACGGCCGGAGCCGCGAGCAGGCCAAGCAGCACGAGCACGAGTGAGAGGGTTGCACGCATGGGATTCGTTACCGGCGCGGCCGGCGCGCCGACCGTGCAGCCCGGGCCTTCGCAGCGGGCCGGGCTTTCGGTTTGGATCTGGATGTCGCTTTCGCTTTCGCGGTCGGCTTCGGTGTGGCGGGCGCCGACAAAGGAGTCGCGGGAGCCGGAGGTACCACACCCTTCGGCGCTGTCGCCTGCGCATGCAGCTCCTCGTTCAGCCTCGCAATGCGCGCAGCGGCCTCAGCCTCGCTGACCGCCTGCCTGATGCGGAACGCCTTGGCCGTGCGCGCACCGGCGGGGCGAACCGCCCATTCGAGATGCTTCAACTGGCTCTGAAGCAAGGTGCCGGCCGGCCGATCCGGGTTGTAGGCGCTCTTGGGCGTTTTCGGGACGCGAATGACAGCCATGAGATCAGCCGAGATCGAATTCAGGCGCATCGGTGCGCATGGTGTTGAGTGTCAGCAGGTCGAGAAACGTTTCCGCCGCCTTCTCGCGCGGGGACCGATCCGCGAACTCCTGCAGGAAAAACTTCGTGGCCGTCGCCGGAATCGACGCGTGCTCGAAGACGCGATCCGTCCCGACGACCGTTCCTCGAGCGACCCATGGTGAGACCAGAATCGCCGGCACGCGAACCCCGAGTCGATCGAACATGAACGGCTTCCCGGTCCCCGTCGCGTCCGGCTGCGCCACGAACCCGTCGGGCGTGCAGGCGGGCGGGGGGACATGGTCGTAGATGCCGCCGTGCTCGTCGTACACGATGAGCAGCGCGGTTGACTCCCACAGCGCGGCGTTCTGCCGGATCGCGTTGTAGATCGCCGCGATGAAGCGTTCGCCTTCGCGGACGTGATGATCGGGATGCTGGTCGGACGCCAGAATGGCCGCGCCGTCCTCGCTTTCGTGATCGCTGTAGTTGGGCTCGATGAACGAATAGTCGGGCAGCTGGCCCTTGCCGCAGTCGTCGAGGAACTGCTGGAACGTGCCGAAGAACTGCGGCTGGTGCTGCAGCAGGTTCACCACTTCGAGCGATGAGCTCTTCACGTCGAAGTAATAAATCTTGGCGGTCTTCTTCGCATCGTCGAGCCGCTGGTAGATGCTCTTGAACTGCGTATTCGGATAGAAGACTTCCATGCCCACGTGACCGAAGGAGGTGCCGTAGTGGGCGAACGCGCGGTTGCACAGCGTGGGCCCCGGAATCGACGCGAACCAGCGGTTGAACACGGCGAACTCGGTCGCCAGGGTCGTCAACACCGGGAGCTTCTCGGGCGGGAAGTAATACATGATCTTCCGCGAATGGTTGACGTCCTTGCGCTGCGAGAAGTAGCTCTTCACGAACCCCTGCATCGTGGCGACGCGTCCGGGCGTCGTGTCGCCGTTGAAGATCTGCAGGTCCACGCCGGGGAAGTGATGGTCGGGGTCGGGATCGAGTTGCCCCTGGTATTGCGCCAGCGGCTGGGCCGGCGCCTTGGCACCGGTGGTGTCGACGTTGGATTGCGTGCCGTCGATGCCGTCGATTCGCGCGTCGGTCGCCTTCAAGGCGCCGAGCATGTGATCGAACGAGCGGTTCTCCATCATCAACACGACGATGTGTTTCAGCTTGTCGAAGCCGGGCGTTGACATTTGGGTTCAGCAGTATCGCACGCCGCTGAGATGAGCTGTCTCATCCATTCCGGAGATAATTTGCATAAGGATGATGCGGTGATGCCGTTCGATCCGTCGCTCGGCATCGCGTTCGAAGGCTGCGCGTGCCTCGCGGCTTTTCATGTTGGCGTCATCGAGTGGCTCAGTGAACAGGGGTTTCGTCCCGCTGCCGTGACCGGGGCCAGTTCCGGTTCGCTCGTGGCGGCGGCGCTCGCGACGGGCCGCGTCAGCGAGCTTCGAGAGGCGTGGATGGAAGTGGCCGGCAGCGCCGTCTGTGACTGGCGGAGGCTGCTCCGTGCGCGCTGGCCGTTCATGATGACCGAGATCGTGTCCGGGGCAGCGCGGCGCCGGTTTGCCGATGCGTTGATGGGGGACACCATCGTTCCGCTCGGCATCCCGGTCACCATCTGGGACGAGTGGCGCTTCCAGCGTCGCTTGTTCACCGCCCGTCATCCGATTCGCATCGCGGCAGTGATTCAGGCCTCCTGCTTTCTTCCGGGGCCGTACTGGCAGATGGTGCCGCTCGAGGGGCGTCCCGCGTTCGACGGCGCCTGGCTCGAACGGGTGCCGGTGGACGACGCGGCCGCGCTCGGAGCGGGGAAGGTGATTGCGTGCACCAGCAACATCGACGGCCGGCTGCTCAGAGGCGCGCTTCGTCCGGTCGACGTCGCGAAGCCGGCGTCGGATTTTCGCGTCCTCTCGCCGATCGAACCGCTCTCGCTCGGCGCATGGGACTTCAATCTCGAACGGTCGGTTCAGGCGCTCGCGATCGGTCGGGCCAGCGCGGCGGCGTTTGTCGATCGCCATCGCGAATGGTTGAGGGACGGCGGTCCGTGAGCACCCCTCATCTGGAATCCGTACTTGTTGTGGCGCACGGCTTCAGCCGTGCGAACGCGATCTCCCTCGAATTCGCAGGGCTGAAGCCCTGCGCCAAAGGTGACCACTTGGCACCTGGCACCATGGCACCTGGCACGATTCCTATCGCAGCAGATCCGAAACGTTGAGCGTCATCATCCAGGCACCGCGGCTCTCCCAGGGCAGGGGTGACGGATTCCAGGCATACAGCGCCGTAAGATGCAGTACGTTGACGATGCTGACCCGAACGCCGAGTCCGATGCCGTAGCGCGTGCCGCCGGCCTGGTCGGCGGTCTGAGGGCCGATGCGGGCAGCATCGAACGACAGCACGGGACCGACGGCCACGGCGTTGATGTCGTTGATGAACGTGTCCATCGCCGAGAACGCGAACTTCAAGTCCTCGTCCGCCTTCGCTTCCGCGACGTCAGTCCGCACCTGCTTCTGCGTGCCGGCGATCGACGCGCCGAGCGTTGCGAGCTCCTGCAGATGCGCGGTCAGCGTTTGGGGCGGCAGGGCCGCGGCCAGTTCGGCGACGCATCCCGAGGCGACGCCGGGGACCACGCTCGTCGCGATCGGTCCAAATCCGGTGTCCTTCAGATGCGTCATCTTGTCGCGGGCCGTATCCGCGGCGTCGAGGCAGTCGTCAAGCGCGTCCTTGTGCGCCGCATCGACGCTGTCCTGCGCGGCCGTCAGTCCATCGAAGAGTGTGTCCAGTACCGTCGTCACTCGCGCGGCATCTGCCGCCATGAGCTTCTGCGCCGGATCCTTTGACTGGTAGTACACGACGGCCTGGCTCTTGCCGGTCTGCTTCGCCGCGTCGATGCCGCTTTTGAAGCTCTCGGACCGCGACAGCCAGAGGGGGATCAGCGGATAGCGCCAGACCGGAGCCGATAGCGTGACGTTCATCGCCGCGAACCGATCCCCGCCGAGCGATGTCTCAGGGGACGTCCGGTCGAGTTGATTGCTGGGCACGCTTCGGATGAACGGATTTGCCCGGATGATCCACGATTCGCCTTCGAGGAAGGACTCTTCGCGATTGCCGCCGCGAAAGAACTCGGCGACCGGCGCTGTGTTCGAGCCGAGCAGCCACCCCGCATTGACCCGCGCTTCGAGCTGCAGGGCAATATGGTCGGCGACCGGAATCTGCGACTCCCAGACGAAGTCGGCGATCTGTTTGCTGTAGCTCACCACCGAGTCGCCGGGCACGTGTCCGAGCAGCACAGCGTACGACGCCGCGGCCGAGTAGCGATTCCCTCCGGTCGCGACGCCGGCGGCGGCACGAAGCGCGCCATACCCGGTGCGATCGTCGACAGGTGTTCCGTTGGACGTGACGGACGCCTCCTGATTGCCGCCTTCGAGGCTTCCGCCAAAACGAAACAGGGCGCTGGCGCCGCCAAACGGCCTGGTTTGCGCCGCGAACTGACCCTTGAACGCTGTTGTGGAGAACTGATCGCCGGGCGAGCCGGCTTCTTTCTGATCGGCCACCGAGATGCGCCAGTCGCCGGTGTCCAGCCACTTCAGGTG
>Ga0068868_100002350_pt1 | contig 13093 bp, 9 predicted proteins | sample KBSMisM42_FD_64660 | JGI IMG/M metagenome (GOLD analysis project Ga0068868, IMG submission 64660) | Miscanthus rhizosphere microbial communities from Kellogg Biological Station, Michigan, USA - KBS Miscanthus M4-2 | ecosystem: Host-associated > Plants > Roots > Rhizosphere > Soil ...
GTCACTTCTTCGCCTTCTTCTCGACCTCGGTCGCGAGATCGATGAACACCTTCGCGTACTTCGCGTTGTCGAGCTGCGCCATCGCGAAGTGGCCGCCGCCCTTCAAGCCGCGATCGGGCAAGTAGACGTAGCTCGCGTCCGCCCCGGCCTGCTGCCATACGGACGCCTCGCACTTGAGCACGTCCTGAACCGCGAATGCCTCTTTCGAGCTGGCGAACCCGGACGGCACGTTCAAGAGCCCTTTTTCCGAGGCGACGAGGATGATCGGCACCTTCGCGAAGTTGACGAGCTTGCTCGGCTTGTCGCCCTGCATCGGGCACCCGCCATGATCGACGGGCGTGAACGTGCTCGGCAACGCGGGCTCGGTCTTCCAGCTGGCGATGACCGGTGCCGTATTGTTGAATCCCGGCGCCGCAGGATTGCTGAGCGCCGCCTCGAACGCGACGATGCCGACGACCTTTTTCGGGTTGAGCTCCGCGGCGCGGAACGTGCTACCGCCGCCCGCGGAGTGCGCGAGCAGCACGGCGGGACCGATCTCGTCGAGCAGCGCCGAGATCTTCTGCGCCGCGACGACGTCGCCGCAGTACGGCGCCGTGGTCGAGCTCGCGGTCCAGCCGATGACCGCGGGGTTCGTCGGCGTCGGCGCGCCGCCGGGCCAGAGCGTCGCATCGGAGGTCGAGAGCCGCGAGATCAGCGTGCTGTTCGCGACGCCGACCTTGCCGCTGCCGCAACTCGGATTGCTCTGCGAGCGGCCGTGGCCCGGCCGGTCGACGACGTACACGTCCCAGCCGTCGGCGACGAAGTAGTCGGCCCAGCCATCGCGTCCATCGGGCGTCTGCAGCCAATCGGTGCCCTGCCCGCCGCCGCCGTGGATCATCACGAGCGGATACGCGTGCTTGCGTTCGGCAGGCAGCATGTACTGCACGAACATCGCATTGCTCACGTTGACCGAGCCGTTCTTGCCGGGCTCGGTCGTGAAGCCGACATACTTCGCGCCGAGATCGCGCAGCACGAGCTTTCCAGCCTCGCCGCCGGCAAAAGCCGGCGCCGCCGAAATGACGGTCGCACTCGCGACCGCGCCCATGAGCAAATGCGAAAGCTTGTTCATTCTTGGGGTCCCCGCCTTGTTCGCGGGCCGACACCGCGTCGGCCTCGACGTTAAGCAAATTCTACCGTAGCGAGCGCGAGCGACGTTCGCGCACTCAGCGCCCGGCAGGTGGCGCCGATGCCAGCCAGCTACCAGCCGAGGCCGAGCTTGAGCGCGAGCATCGTCGCCGTGCCGACGACGATCGTGCCGAGAATGCCGCGCTGCCACCAGAAGTAAACCGTCCCGGCGAGCGCCGCGAACAGTCTCGGGCTTCGCCACCCGTCGATGAGCGCGCCGTCCGTGAGCAAGACCTCAGGCGCTATCACCGCGGCGAGCGCCGCGAGCGGCGCGTAGCGGAGCCCGCGGTTCGCCCACGCGGGCAGCGGCCACTCCCGCTCGGAGAGCAGAAAGAAGCCGCGCGTAATCACGGTGATCGCAGTCAGTCCGATGATTGCGATGAGCACCTGCGTGGACGACATCAGCGCCGCGCCTCCGCCGTGATGGGCCAGCCCCGATCGAGCAGCACGCCGGCTGCCACGCCGGCCGCGATCGCGACGACGACATTGAGCTTCAGCGGCAACGCGACCGCCGCGACGGCCGCGGCCGCTGCGACGATCCCCGCGATCCAACTGTTGCGCCCCGACAGCGTCGAGTACGCGAGACCGAGCAACGCGAGCACGCCCGCGAAGCCGAGCTCCCATTCGGTCGGCACGCGATCGCCGAGCGCGATGCCGATCAGCGCCGGAATCTGCCAGCTGAGCCAGCTCCACGCGATGCTGCCGAGCAGGTACGGCAGCTGCTCTGGTGCCGGCTTCGGATCCGGGAACCGGCGCACGAAGAGCACGTAATTGAGGTCGGCCGTGAGATACATCAGCGCAAGCCGGCGCGCGCGCGGCAGCTGGCCGAAGTACTTGCGCCAGTGCGCGCTGAAGATCACGAAGCGCAAATTCATGCAGGCCGCCGTCGCCCAGATCACCCAGAGCGGCGCAGCCGCAGCGATCAACGGCAGCGCGGCGAGCTGTGCGCTGCCGGCGTAGACGGCGAGGCTCATGAGCATCGCGAGGGGCATGGTCAGGCCGCTCTTGATCATCGCGACGCCCGTCACGAGCGCCCACGCGGAGATGCCGAACGACGGCCCGGCAATCTCGCGCATGCCGCGCGCAAACTCTTCGCGTGAATTCACGACGGCCCTATGCGACTGCCTTCGCTTGCCCCTCGACGGCCCGCTGATACGGAGCCGGATCCGACGGCACGAGCGGCGCGTTGATGTAGCGTTCGTGCGCGGCCGCGTCGAGGCTGTCGAGATAGAGGTCGCGCGCGATCGCCGACACGAGTCGCGGGTGATCCACCATGCTCGGCACGTCGCCGACCGGGATGCCGAAGCTCAGCTCGCCGGCGAGATTGAAGCAGTGGATGTTGCGCAGGTACTCGGCGCCGGTCGGCTCGCGCGGCAAGAACTCGAAGCCCGCGCCGAGATAGGGATGCCGGCCGCCGCCCGCGTTCTCCTCGCCGGCCGCCGGCTTGTAGCGATCGCTCCAGAGCGCGATCTTGTCGTGGATTCGCGCGAGCTCGGGTTGGGCAGCGAGATCGATCCGGTAGCCCGTGCCCGCGATCAGGTGATCGAAGCGCATCGTCTTACCGCCCGCCTTCGCGGTCACCTTGCCGTTGCCCGCGAGCGCGGCGTCGGTGAGCGACGTGCTCAAGTGGATGTGGAAATTCTTGAACGCGACGGCGCGCTCGAGCGAATCGATCGGAACCGAGGCGACGCGACGCTCGCCGAGCAGGAAATTTCGCCAACGCATCGCGTCGGGCAGCTCGTACGAGAGCTCGAGCACGTTCGGGTAGCCGCGGTCGACCGGCGGGACGGGCGGCCGCGGCGGCGCGAGCGCGGGCTGGCCCTGATACTCGACGTAAGGCCGGCGGTTGAACATGTGCACTTCGGCCGCGCCGGCCTCGAGCGAGACTCCGGCGGCGTCGAACGCGTTCGATCCCGCGCCGATGATGCCGACGACCTTGCCGCGCAGCGTGTCGAGCGGGATCTCACCCGTCGAGTGCGTCCAGACTTTCGTCGGCAGCCCGCGCAGAACGTCCGGAATCTCGGGGCCCCCGGCGCCGCCGTAGCCGTTCGCGAGCACGAGCTTGCGCGTCGTCTCGACGCGCGCCACGCCGCCGGACTCCAAGTGCAGGCGCAGCAAGTCGCCCTGCGGCTCGATCTCGACGAGGCGCGTGCCGTAGCGGACCTTCGTGTCCGTGACCTGCTGGAACCAGGTCAAGTAGTCGGCCCACGCGAGCCGTGGAATTCGATCGAGCGCGTCGAACGCGGCTGGACCGTGCAACGTCTCGTACCACGCTCGGAAGCTCAGCGCGACGTTGCCGCCTTCCGGGCCCGGCGCCATCGTCTTCGGCGTGCGCAGCTGATGCATGCGCGCGACCGTGCGCCAGATGCCGGCCTGGCCTGGACCGGCGCGATCGATCACGTCGACCTTGCCGACGCCCTTGCGCCTCAGCGCGTAGGCGATCGAGAGGCCGCTATGGCCCGCGCCCACGATCACGACGTTGTGGTCCGCTCCGGCGCGCGCGCGCACCCAATCCGCGGGGTCGCGCCCGGCCCAGCGCAGCACGCGGCCCGTCTGCTCGTCGAGCTCCTTGCTCGCGGCGAGCTCCGCGTCTGGCGAGCCCGGCGCCGGCGACGCACGGGCCGTCTCGGATGGCGTCTGGGCGAGCACCGCACGCGCGCCGAAGCCTCCGACGGCGAGCGCCGCAGCGCCGCGAAAAAGTCTCCGGCGGTCGATTCGGCTCGAAGCGTCGTCACGTTCGTCGGTCATCGGTCGTTCCCCTCTTGGTGCGGCGAAACGGCTCACGCCGCCGCGCGCGCACGAGTCATACGTTGCGAATTGGCGTCGTCGCGCCCAAGGGCGGCGCGGGCTAGCGCGGCGGCAAGCGTGCCGGGCGGTCGGGCGGCAGGTGCTGGTCGATCGTCGTGAGCACCATGCCGACCATCACGTAGTCGCCCATCACGGTCACGAGCTCGACGACGCCCTTCTTGCCGAAGAGCTTCACGGCTTCGGCGTAGAGAGCCGAGTCGACCTTGTGCTTGCGCATCAAGTCGCGCCCGAGCTTGATGATCAGTGTCTCCTCGGCGCTGAGTCCCTTAGGCTCGCGGTTGTACTTGATCGTGTCGATGACCTCTTGCGGCGCGCCGTAGCGCAGCGCCGCGGGCTCGTGCGACGAGTACTCGTACTGCTGCTCGATCTCCCAGGTCGCGACGCAGATCGCGACCTCCGTATGGCGCGGGCTCAAGTCGCCGTTGTAACGCAAGAAGCCGTTCAGCTCGTTGATCGGCGCGGCGATCTTCGGGCTGTAGAGCGACATCGGCACGGGGCCGGTCGCCGGCGCGGGCTTGTCGCCGACGATCTTGTCGTAGATCGCCTTCCCCTCGTCGTCGAGGTCCGCGCGCTTGAGCGGCGGCAGGCGCGTGAGCGACACCGGATCGATGTCCTTCGGTAACGCCGCACCCGTGGACCCCGGAGCCGTGCCAGCCGGCTTCTCGGTCGAAGAAGCGGGGCCATTGGGACTCTGAGCGGACGCGGAGCAAGAGAGCGACAGCGCCGCGATCAGAGCGGCGACGAGTGTGATGCGCATGGGTTGATCCATCCTCTTCGTTCTTCTTTGGGGCTTGCACGGAGTGCTAGCGGCCACGCTAACGCCGCCAGCCGCTTCGACGAATTGCCGTTCGAGCGCCCCCGGTACACGGCGAAACGACGGCAGCATAACGGGCTTCCGCGCCCACGTCTCGTCGCGGGTTGGCGGCGGAGTCCCACCGTGCGGTGGCTCAGGGAGACCCGGCGCGAGCACACGCGCTCGCGCCGGATCGATCGACCGAAGACAGCCTTGCGGTTCTCGCCTTAGCGGTTCTCGCCGAAGACGAAGAGGCTCGTGAGGTCGCCGAGCGACGGCCCGGAGGCCGCGTTCTGCGAACGCTGCTCCGATGGCCGCGGATTCGGCAGGTTGTCGCGGCTCAGCGCCGAAACGGTCGGCAGGCGCCAATTGCGCTCGATGAACTTCAGGATCGACACGTGATCGTTGTAGACGTGGTCGACGTGGCCCTGCTTCGCGTACGGCGAGACCACGATCAACGGTATGCGCGTGCCGTCGCCGAAGAAGTCGAGAGCCCTCACCTCGCCCGAGTCGTAATAACCGCCTCCTTCGTCCGTCGTGATCACGATTGCAGTCGAGCGCCAAAGGTCTTGGTTCGACTGAACCTGCTTGATCAGGTCGGCGAGAAAGAGCTCGTAGAGGTTCGTCGTCGAATCGGCCGGGTGACCCGCGAGCGCCTCGAACGGCCGCACCCAAGATACCGAAGGAAGCGTGCCGTCGTGCACGTCCTTCAGGAACGCGCCGTAGTTCTGCAGCTTCGCCTCCTCCGACGGCGTCTTCATGATGCTGATGTAACCCGTCAGCGGATCGCAGATGCCGCAGTAGGAATGAAACGGGACCGGAACACCATCGACGTTCGTCGCGAACACGGTCGCATCGTCGCCTCGATCGGCGCTGTAGTACTTCCAAGACACTCCGTGCTTCGTGAGCACGTCCGCGATCGTCGGCGCACTCTGCGGCGGCAGCGTGAACTGGGTAGGACCGAGCTGGCGCACGACGGCGCTCGTCTGGTTCCAATACATGTTGTAGTTATTGACGAGATAGTAGTGCCCGGTCTCGCAGCGGCGATACTGGACCTTCTGCGCCTTGAGCTCCGCAACTACCGCTGCCACGCCCGGCTGCGAGTCGTCCGCACAGTTCACGTACGAGCCGCCGCCGTAACCGTCCTGCGTGTAGTAGTTGTTCGTGTCGGCGAGCGGATCCGGGTTCTCGATCTGGTTCGGGAACGGCACCGCGGGGCTGCCGTCGAGCGCGACGGGGTCGGTGAAGAACGCGGCGGAGCCCGTGATCAACGCCTGGAAATTCGCGCCGGTGCCGCCCATGACGGCCTGGTGATAGTTGTCGCTGGAGGCAAAGTTGTCGGCGAGCTGCTTGAAGATCGGCCCGTCGCCGGGCTGCGCCTTGCCTTGCGCATCGACGAACGGGTTCATGTTGTAGAAGCCCATCGAAATCGCGCCTTCCATCGGGTTGAAGCCGCCCGGCGGGACAGGCTGCCCGTTCGAGCCCGTGCCGATGGTCTCCTCGACCCAGACGAACTTGTCGTTCTTGCCGCCGTCGACGTCCTGCCACATCTGAAAGAAGCGATGCACCGGGTCGCCCGTGTACTCCGGGTACGGCACGTACTTGCTGATCTGGAACGGACCGTTCGGCAGGTCCGCAGGGAAGCGCGTGTCGAGCACGCCCATCGGTTGGTCGATCGCATAGGTGGTCCAGGGCTGGGGCAGATGCTCGTACGCTCCGGTCGACGCCGTTAGGACTTCGTATGTATGGAGATCCTGGCCGATCTGCTGCTCGGCCAGCACGAACCGCGGTCCTGGCGTGCCGTCGGCGTTCACGATGCCTTTGGAGAGCAGATTGTCGACGCGCTGGCCGGCCTTTGGCTGATACGTTCCGTACACGTTGTCGAACGTATGGTTCTCACCGACGATCACGATCAAGTGCTCGATCGGCGTAGTAGTGGCTCCGTGTCTCGGCGGATCACCGTACACCGTGTGGGTCGTGAGGAGCGTCAGCGACGACGCGATGGCCGGAATCGCGAGCAAGGAACGAGCTGAACCCTTCATGCAACTTCTCCTTGTTTTGAGTTTCTGAAAAGGACACAAGGAGTCTTCGCGCGCGCGATGACCACGCGATGAAGCGTTCGAGTCGCTTTCGTGAACGATCGCGGACAATGAGTCCGTTCGGGCTATCGTCGCGATGACGAGATGGAGCGCCTGGCGACGCTAGAGAGACGTCACGGCCAGGTGCGGGCGCGCACGGAGCTCAGTCCGGCACGTACGCGATTTGCATGCTGTGGTACGCGCCATCGAGAAACTCGGACGGGTCGCCGAGCTCGGGCTCGTACTTCTTCAGCGGGTTGCGCGCGACGACGTCCTCGGCGCCGAGCCCCATGTTCATGTAGCCGATCATCGTCTCGAACAGCTCGTCGTAAATGTCGCGCTGATGCAGCACGTCGCGGCCCGTGAGCACGCGGCCTTGCGACGGCACGACGCGGGTATCGGGCTTCACGATGACGGCGAGCCGCTCCAGCGCGCGTACACGGCCGCCGTACCACGCGCCGTTGCGCCAGTCGAGCAGCGGCCACTTCTCGCCCGAGACGACCCCGCCCGTGGCGAGCACATTGAGCTGCGGGAAGTGGACGAAAAGATCGCCGTCCGTGTGCGCGGCGGGCAGGTAACCGTAGTCGACCTTTTGGCCCGCGAACTCGAGCGATCCGTCGCCGCGCGTCGTCTTGCTCGGCCTCGCAACTTCGGGCAGCGGGTCGCGCGCCCGGTCGAACGAGTCCGCGTACACGGAATGGCTCAAGAAGAGCTTCGTCTTCTCGGTCGCGAAGATCGTGCCGCCCGCGCGGCCGACGATCTCGTTTGCGCCGATCTGATCGAGATGCCAGTGCGTATTGATCAGCATCGCGACTCGCGCATCGTGCGTCGCCGCAAGGGCCGAGCGCACGAGCGCATCTGCCGTCGCGGCCGGGCCGCCGTCGATCAGCAGCGCGCCGTCGGCGCCGTGCAGCGCGAGCACGTTGCAGTCCGCGACTTGCAGGAGCGCGATGCCGCCAAGATCGGTCGTGGTAATGGCGGCAGAACTTTGCGGGGCCAAGCGCTGCGCGGAAGTCTCCGGCGCGCCGCCACGCGCGCTCGTGGGCTCCTGGGCCCGCGCCGCGAACGAAGGCAACAGCGCGGCGCCGAGCGTCGCGGCGCCCGCGCGCAGCAGGCGTCGCCGCTCACGCCGATGTTGGTTAGCCGCTCGTGTGCTTGTAGACCGGGTCATGAACGACCGGCTCGCCGATCGGCGGGATATCCGTCCAGAGCCCTTGCGGAGGGCCGAGCACCGGCCAAACGGGATCCTTCGGCATCAGCACGGTGGCCCCGAGCTTGCGCAACAGCGCCGCTTCCTCGTCGTACTTCGGCGTCTGATTGGCCATGAACGGCATGAAGCCGCGCGACTGCGTGTAGTCGAGCGCGGTGAGGCCGTCCTGGTCTTTGAGGTTCATGTCGATACCGAACGACGCGAGCTGCTCGATGACCTTCTTGTAGCGCTTGCGCACCGCGTAGTGCAGCGCCGAGCCGCCGCGGATCTCTTCCATGTGCACGACCAGCGCGACGACGTTCACGTCCGTGCCCGCTTCGTGGAATGTCTTGATGAGCTCGAGCGCGTCCCGCTCGGGCGCGCGGCCCGAAAGCACGGCGTGGATCGGCGTCTGCCTGTCCGCCATATAGAGCGTCGCATCGGCTCCGTTCTCGAGCAGCAGCTTCACGACCTCCTTGTCGTCGTTCGCCGCGGCGCGGATCAGCGGCGTGGCGCCGCGCGTGCTCGTGGTGCCCCCGCGGACGTTCGCGGGCTTGAAGAAGAGCTGCATGTTCGGGTTCGCGTGGTGCTCGAGCAGCAGACGCACGATGTCGATGCCCTTCGTCTCGTTCGGAGCGTCGATCGAGGCGTGGCCGCCGTCGATTCTCTGGCGCCCGCCGATGGCGGTATAAAGCGGCGCCTCGCCGAAGATGTCCCACTGGTCCACGTCGGCGCCCGCCTCGATGAGCCGCTTCGCGAGGTCCCAGTTCTCGTTCATGATCGCGAGCAGCAGCGGCGACACGCCGTCCGGATCCGGCAGATCGATGTCCGCGCCGTGCTGGAGCAGCATGTCGACGCAGGCGATGCAGTTCTCCCGCGCGGCGTAGAGCAACGGCGTGAACCCGCCACTGTCGAGGCTCTTGGGCCGGCCTTCGGCCGTCACGTGGCGCTGGTACTCGCGCGGCGTCGAGCGCGCGTCGATGCTCGCGCCGTGACCGACCAAGAGCGCGATCATCTCAGGATGCCGGCGCGCCGACGCCCACATGAGCGCCGTCTGGCCGCCGAAGCTCTCGCGCGCGTCCACCGTCGCGCCGTGCTCGAGCAGCGCCTTCGCGGCCGCGACGTTACCGGTGCGCGCGACGGCCATCAGCGCGGTCTGGCCGTCTTGATTCGGCGAGTCGGCGTCCGCGCCGGACGCGAGCAGCAGGTTCAGGATCTCGGTGTTCGCGACCTCGGCCGCGAGGCTCATCGGCGACGCGCCGTATTCGTTCGCGAGATTCGGGTCGGCGCCGTCATCGAGCAGCCGGCGTACCTCTGCAACATCGCCTTTGTACACGGCCCACTGGAGCGGCGTGCTGCCGTCGGCGTTGCGATGGTTGACGTCTGCAACCGCGGACGGCGGCGCGTCGATACGCGCGGCGAAGACCATTAGCGCGGTCAGCACCAACAGCGCGGCTGGGCCGAAGAGCTTCGCGAGCATCGTTGGACTTCTGCTACTAGCTACTAGACGTCTGAAAAGGGCCCGGTGCTGTCGCCGAACTTCTCGTATTCCTTCGCCGGAATGCCCGCCCGCTCGAGCAGCGTGACGAGAATGTTCGCGTGCGGCGTGTCCTGCTTGTAGTGCAGGTGCTGGTTACCCTTCACGCCGCCGCCGCGCCCGATGATGGCCTGGGGCAGCGGATCGCAATTGTGCGCATCGCTATTCGCCATGTTGCTGCCGAACAGGATCAACGAGTGATCGAGCAGCGAGCCGTTGCCGTCAGGGGTACTGCTAAGCCGCTGCGCGAACTTCGCGAACACCTGGGTGTGATAGTTCTGGATCAGACGCAGATTCGCGATGCGCTCGGGGAAGCCGCCCCAATGCGACGTCGGGTGGAACGCTTCGTGGACGCCCAAATTGGGGTACGTCCGCATGCTCGCCTCTTCCACCATCTTCATCGTGACGACGTTCGTACGGCTCGTCTGCCAGGCGAGCGCGAACATCTCGAATTGCACGTCGAGCAGCTCGCCGAAGTCGTCCGGCGCACCGATCGGCGTCTCGGGAAGATTCGTGAGCGACTCGTTGCTCGCCGTGAGCTTCTGCACGCGCTTCTCGACCTCGCGCACCGAATCCAAGTAGTTGCCGATCTTCGCGCGGTCGCCCGCGTCGAGCGTGCGGCTCAGGCTCGCTGTCGACTCCTGCACGTAGTCGAGCAAGCTCGTGGTCGTGCCGAGGATCTGCTGGCGCTCCTCTTTCGTTGCGCCCTGGCCGAACATCGAGAGGAACACCTTGCGCGGGTTGCCCTCCATCGGCAGCGGCTGATCGGCTCGGCGGAACGAGATCATGCCGCCCGGCTCGCCGCAGATCTCCATCGACGGCAGCGTGACGTCCTTCGTGAGATAACGCGCCGCGACCTGGTCGGCCGTGACGCCGATGCCAGTGCCCGGCTTGCGCAGCCTCGGGTGCACACCGTTCAGCCACGTCTGCTCGTTGTTACCGTGCGGGACGCCGCCCTCGCCTGCCTGGTTGCGAAGCCCACTCACTACGGTGACGTAATCGCGGAGCGGCTCGAGCGGTTTGAGAATGAACGGGAAGTCGGGACTCTTGCCGACGATCTTCGGCTGCCACTGGTCTTGCAAGGCGCCGTGCGGGAAGTAAACGAAGCCGAGCCTCGTGGCCGGGGCTGCGGCCGTATCGGCGAGCGCCGTGCCCGCCGGGATCATCGCGTCCAGGAGCGGCAGCGCGATCGCCGCGCCGGCGCCCTTGAGCACCGCGCGGCGAGAAAGATGCTTGCGGGTCAGATACATGGCAAGCGCGCCCTCTTCAAGTTAGCTTCAAAGTTTACCGCAAAGGACGAGGGCGAATCTGGAGAAACTTCAAAGCTCGGCCGGATGGACGCTGGCCCTGGCGGCCATGGGCGCGGCCTGCGGCACGGCGCCGCCGGCGGGCCGGTATGGGCGGCCAGGCACTGACGGGAGCGGCGGACCTACGGCTGCAGCGCGGCCTGCGTCTGCGGCGCCGCGGGCGTCTGCGTGATGCCCTCGACCTCGCGCTTCATGAACTGATCGCTCGAGACGATGCCGAGCACGAGCGACTCGAAGCGATAGTTGTCTTTCGCGGCGTCGCGCACGATCGCTCGCACCATCGGCATGTCGCGCCAGTCCGTCTGCCGGCCGAGCGCGAACGTCATCAGGTTCTCGGTGAACGCGCGGACGAACTGCTCCGGGTGGCTGCTGAGAGCCCGGCGCAAGTCGTTCGCGTTCTCCACTTTCGTGCCGTCCGGCAGCACGCCGGTTGCGTCGATCGGCGTGTGCGTGTCGGGATCTTCGCTGCGGTACTGGCCCACCGCGCTGAAGTTCTCGAGCGCGAAGCCGAGCGGATCCATCACGCCGTGGCACGCGAAGCAGGTCGGGTTCTTGCGGTGCTCTTCGAGCCGCACGCGCAGCGTCTTCGGTGCCTCGCCGCGCTTGTTGTCCTGCAGAGTCGGCACCAGCGGCGGCGGCACCGGGCGCTTGGCGCCCAAGATCGTTTCGAGGATCCACGCGCCGCGCAGCACTGGCGAGGTGCGGTTCGGATACGCCGTGAGCATCTCGATCGCGCCCTTGCCGAGCAAGCCGTAGCGAGCCTCGTCCTCGAGCTTGACCTTGCGGAAGCTCGCGCCCTTCACGTTCTCGATGCCGTAATGCATCGCGAGGCGCTCGTTCAAGAAGGTGTAGTTCGCGGTCATGAGCTTCAGCACGCTCTGATCGCTGCGCAGCACGCTGTCGATGAAGAGCCCGAGCTCCTCTTTGAGCATGTTGCGCGGGTCGAGCAGACCGCTCGCCTGAGGAAACTGCGCGCGGTCCGGCACGATCGTGTCGAGCTTCTCGAGGCCGAGCCACTGGAACGCGAAGTCGTCGACGAGGGACTTCGCGCGATCGTCGGCGAGCATTCGCTCGACCTGGTCCGCGAGCACGCGCGGCTCGTGGAGGCGCTGCTGCTCGGCGACTTTCAGCAGCTCGTCGTCGGGCACACTGCTCCACAGGAAGAACGAGAGTCGTGACGCGAGCTCGAGGTCGCTCAGCGCGACCGACCCCGACCCCTGGCCCGATTCCGCGCGATAGATGAAGCTCGGGCTCGCGAGAACCGCCGACAGCGCGTCGCGCACGCCGGTCTCGAAGCCGCCTGCGCGGCTGCCCGCGTCGTAGAATGCCATCAGCGCGCTCAAGTCCGCCTGCTCGAGCGGCCGGCGAAACGCGCGCTCGGCGAGGTTCGTGACGATCTCGGTGGCGCACGAGCGCGCCGGAACCTCGTTCGGCTGGCAGATGAAGATCTTCGCGCGGCTCGCGGATTGGCTGATGCCCGTGACCGTGAGCGGGCCGCGGATCTGGAGCGCATGCGCGGCCTGAATTCGCTCTTGCCCACCCTCGAGCGCGACGGTGCGGATCCGCTCGTCGCTCTCGGCGAAGCTTCGGTGCAAGAACGTGACGGCGAGCTTGTGCTGGCCGGCCGTCGCGTGGAATTTGATCTTACGCAGCCGGTTGTTGATGCGTTCGACCGCGGGGTCGAGCGTCTGGTCGATCGCCTTGTGATCTTCCTCGCCGCCGACGTTCGTGCGGTAGAACTCCTCGCCGTCGAGCAGCACGATCACCGTGTTGTCGAACTCCATCCGCGGCACTTCGCGCGCGAGCGCCATGTCGCCGATCGTGAGCTCGTAGTCGCCGTCGGCGGGGAAGTCGTGCTGGACGACCATACCGCCGCGGGTGCCGAACGGCATGCCCGGGATGTGTTCCTGTTGGTGGCCGGAGCCCGGTGCGCCTTGCGGCGGCAGCGAGATCACCATTGCCGCCGGGTCGCCGTACGTGGTCGCGATCGGCAGAGCCTTCGCGTCGCCGACCGCCTCCTGCGCGATCGCGCGCGCGGCGTCGATGTACTGCGTGACGAACGAGGGCGACACCTGGAGCGCATCGGCGTCGTTGTCGAAACGACCCTTCACGTTGTCTTGAGGCAGCCACTCCGACGGATCGATGTCGAGCGCGAGCAAGTCGCGGATTGCGTGCGCGTACTCGCGGCGATTCAAGCGATGCAGCGCGACGCGACCC
>Ga0068868_100002353_pt1 | contig 13087 bp, 12 predicted proteins | sample KBSMisM42_FD_64660 | JGI IMG/M metagenome (GOLD analysis project Ga0068868, IMG submission 64660) | Miscanthus rhizosphere microbial communities from Kellogg Biological Station, Michigan, USA - KBS Miscanthus M4-2 | ecosystem: Host-associated > Plants > Roots > Rhizosphere > Soil ...
CTGAGGTGCGCCTGTTCGAAGGCGATATCTGCGACGTGGATACTGTCGGATCCGCGCTGGACCAGATCGACGGCGTGTTTCACTTGGCCGCCGTGCCGTCAGTAGCGCACAGCAACGTCGCCTGGCTGGAAACCCACCGCATCAACCTGACCGGCACGATCACGGTGTTCGAAGCGATCAGGCAGCGTGGGGCAAAAATCCCGGTGGTTTATGCGTCATCCTGTGCGACCTACGCCAACCCGCTGACCGCGTATGGCGCCGACAAGCGCGCCTGCGAGTTGCACGCTGAGGTCGCTTCAGGCATTCACGGCATTCCGACCGCAGGCCTGCGGATCTTCAATGCCTACGGGCCAGGGCAAAATCCGCATTCACCTTATAGCGGGGTGATTTCTATCTTCTGCGACCGGCTGTTGAAGGAAGAACCCGTCGAGATCCACGGCAGCGGCGAACAGGTGCGCGACTTCATCTATGTGGCCGATGTCGTGCAAGCGCTCACCGCGACGATGCGCTATCTGCTGGATGGTTGGCGGCCGGCGGCGCCGTTTGATGTTTGCACCGGCGAGGGAGTTTCGGTCCTCGTGCTGGCCAACATCATCGGCGAGTTGCTCAATGTGCGTCCGAAGCTCGAGTTCGTTGCAGCTCGCAAGGGTGATATGCCGCACGCTGTTGGCAATCGCATCGCCATGCACGCCAATCTCGGACCGATACACATTACGCCGCTGAAGGTCGGGCTGCGGAACGTGCTGGCTACTCTCAGGGGAGATAACGCGCTCGTCCCGGCCCGCCCATGAGCCCAGCGCATGCGACCAAGTCGTAAAGCAACCATAGCACGGCAATAACCACGATGGCGGCGACGATGATCTTGATGACAGACATCACGAGATCGCTGTGCACACCGAGTTGCACCATGAGAAACGGCACCAGCTTGTAGATAATCGCCACGACGGCGCATACGACCACGACCCAAACCAAAGTCTGGATAAGCCACAGCAGCGAGAAGCACATCGGATTATCCTTTGAGGATGGCGTGAGCGGCGTTGATCACTTCGTCGGCGGTGATCCGGTCCATCGCGGCAGCGCAGTGCGGACAGGGCTTAAGCAGGCCGCATGCCTCGGTTTCGCCGCCCGTGAGATTGGTGTGTGTGTCGTATCCAAGCACTTGTGGCGGCAACCAACCGCCGAATAGGACGACAGCGGGCACCCCGGTCGCCGCGGCGGCATGATGTAGTCCGCCTTCCGCGCCTACGTAGGCCGTGGCCCGCGCGAGAATAGCGGCAGCCGAGCGAAAGTTCTGCGTCTCTATGTGATAGGCGTTACGCAATCGCGGAATGGAACCGTATACGAACTGCACCACCCGATGGCCTTCGGCCCAAAGCGCATCAACTACGTCCTGGTAGCGCAAAAATGACCATGTTTTGTTAACCAGATATTCGCCGCGCACCAGCAGGTGACGTTTGCAGTGCGGCTCGACCACGATGAAATGCTTCGGCAGCTTGAGTTTATCGACCACCATCTGGTCGCCACTGGAAAAAAAGAACTCTCCCGGTTGGACACGAAAGTCCCAATTGAAGACCCACCGATTGCCGACCTGCTTGGAATAATGCCGCGAGCCTTTGAACCAAGCGATCCACTCAACGTCACCTGCGGCGATGCTTTCGTGCGGGAATACCAAATTTGGGTTGTATCTAAATACCGGTTCCGAGTTGTGATCCCAGCGGATCTTTTTCCCGTCACCGAAGGCGATGCGTTTGCCGCAGGCGCGCGCTCCTTTGGCGAGCGAGGTCCCGATTATTTGGTCGCCGATCCCGATGTATGCCTCCTCAGGAGCCGGCGGCCCAGGCCGTCAGTTCCTTCCACCACTCGGCGCTATAGTCACAATCCTCAAACCCTGGCAACGTGGGGATTCCTAAAGTGTAGTGCAGGATACGGGGCTGAATATCAGGGAGGGGATTGACGCCAATGAGATGGTTCCATTCGGGGCCCAGTTCCCCAATCATGTCGTCGGGCAACCAGGAGAAGGCGTGCAGCGAACGCCCAGGCAATTCGTTCAGCGCCTCCAGCGTCAGGGCCTTATTTGCCGGATGATCCACATTATAGACGCAAACACTGGACCAGTTTTTCCGCCGGTAAGGTACTTGGACCTGCTGATTCATTTTGACACCGCCGGCATCTGGCATTTCCGGGTGCTTGACGCAGTAGACCGCGAACTTTTCGTCCAACTGCTCGAACAGCCTGACCAGAGATACCCGGACCAGCACGTCGCAATCGAGGAACAACGCCCAACCACTCTCGGCGAGCATCGGCGTGAAGAATCTTGAGATGGCGAAGCTCGTGGACATCGGCGCGTCAGAGATCGGATCCCAGAGGATCTTGTTGCCTGCAGGGCCCGGACGCTCCTGCACCTCGCGCTGGTAGAGTCCACGCCCGATTAAATCGTCCAACACGATACCACGCACAGGGACAGGCAGCGTCATGCGCCGACGGGCGGAATACTTCGCCACGGCAAACGCTGCCGCTTCTCTCTGATCAAAGCCGATCCACACACTGTATCGCTTGTCCGACATCAAACCTTCCACTCTGCCAGCGCAACATCGACCGATGGGACCATGCGGAACGATTTAGCCTCACTGAATCGCGTCGCGTTGACGATATCGATGCCCATGTTTGAAACGGCTGGGGCGGCAGTCGCGAAGGCGCGCGTCCAGCGGTCAAAGTTCGGCAGACTGGGATTGTTGGCGTTGTGCCACTCATTGCGGCCATAAAAGTGCTTGCCGCTACGATCGTGCATGTCCATGCCGACCAGCACGATCTGCCGCACCCCGGCCTGGAGACAGATATTGGTCGCTTGAAACCCGCTGTTGCCACCCGAGCCGATGGTTCCTGGCTGATCCAACAGGAACTTGTCGTCGTGCAGCTTTATCTGGACCAGTTTGATGTCGGGGAATTCTTCTGGCAGCCAGCGCTCATAGGCGACTTTGAGGCCGCGATATTCGGGCAGGCCGCGGCGGGATTTCCACCACCAGCCGTCGCAGCCGTACACCATGTCGGCGCCCTGGCAGAGATTGAACGCCTCTTTGATGGCGACGATTTTGACCCGGGCTTTCTGGGTGGCGGCGGAGAGATCGGCTTTGCTGGCTGACGGTCCGCAGGCGACGATGACCGCGACGCAACCCGACCAATTAGGAATCCATGTTGGGCGTGCTGCGCTCATAACGCGCAACGCCTAGCAACTGTGAAACGATGCGCAGTTGGCGTCAAGGAGTTTTACGACCGATCCCGGCCGGGCGGCCCCATCGGACCAGATTTACCTTCTGGTCCCCGAAGGCTGTTCAGCCACTCTTTTTCCGTGCCAGAAAATCCCGCGGCGCGCGCCAACTCAAATGCCGACCGGCCGTTGCGTGGCGCCTTCGTGGCCAACCTCCAGCCAGTCTTGGCCTCGTCACCATCGCCCGGCTTTTCCGCGGTCGGATGGCAGCATACCCACATCCCACCCGCATAGGTGGTAATGTCCCCACGCTCGTAGGTGTTCTCGGCTTTCCAGGTCCCACGGTAGAGCGGAACGGCGATGCGGAAGGTCTTTTCCATCATGCGCTCGTCTTTCGCCCAGCGCAGCGTCAGAGTCCGCTCGCCGTCGAATTCCGCCCACATATCGTCGAAGCCCAGCCCTGGGGCGCCGTCTTTGCCGTCGCGGCCACGGACTCGACCGCGCGCGATCAGGCGATTGTCGCTCATCCGCACGACCAGATTGCCGTCCTCGTCAACGTCGACATCTTCGACGCCGGGCGGCGTGGTGCCGTCCATGCCACGTACATGGCCCACAGGGCCCACGGCGCCGTCGCGTGCGACCATCAGCAGATCGCCGTCGGCGTCCACCAGGAACGAGCGTGGTAATGAGGCGGTGGCTTTTTCCACCGCGTCGGTGATTGATACGGTCATGGCGTCCATGCCGCTGCGGACAAATTCCTGCAGCGCTTCAAACTCGTCGTGCATCTTGGCGATAGCCTGTGTTGCGTCGGCATCGGATCCGTCACGGCCCGGCTCGCCCTTCTCGCCAGGAGGCGCGGGCGGGAGCGCGGCAACCGCGTCTGTCACCAGGGTCCGAATGAACTCTGGATCAGCATCCTTCCCGTCGATGCCGGCGCGGGGCGGCGGCAATGCTGCGACCGCTTCGGTGACCATGCTGCGGATGGCGGCTGGATCAACGTCCTTGCCGTCAATGCCGTCGCGTGGCGGCGGAATAGCGGCCACCGCTTCGGTGACCATGGTTTTGATGACGTCTGGATCGGCGTCAGCACCATCGCGGCCGTCCTGCGGCACAGGGAGCGCGGCAACGGCTTCGGCGACCGAGCGCACGATCAGTTCCGGGTCAGCGTCCTTGCCGTCTACGCCGTCTCTAGGCGGCGGCAGGGCAGCAACCACATCGCCAACCAGCGAGCGAATCACCTCGATATCGGCGTCGGCGCCATCACGGCCCGCCGCGCCAGGATCGCCCTTCTCGCCTTTCGGCGCGGGCGGCAGTTCGGCGACCGCAGCGGCGATCAGGCTGCGGACGAATTCCGGGTCAGCGTCTTTGCCGTCGATGCCAGCCGGCCCCTGCGGACCTGCCTCTGGTTCGATCATCGACAGCGCGCTGGTGATCTCGACCTCGATGATCTCGCGCAGCTCGCTCACATCGACGCTTTTGCCGTCGGCGCCATCTCGTGGTGGCGGGATCGCGGCGACTGCATCAACGACCAGCGCGCGAATAAACTCCGGATCGGCGTCCTTGCCGTCGGCTGGCTTGGGAATGGCAGAGACCGCCGCATCGACGAGCGAGCGGACGAATTCTGGATCGGCGTCTTTGCCATCAGCGCCATCGCGCGGCGGCGGGATCTTGGCGACGGTCTCCTCGACCATCGCGCGAATTTCGATCGGATCAACGCTCTGGCCGTCGGACCCGCGTTCACCCTGCGGTCCCGGATCGCCATCGCGGCCATCCTTGCCCCGGAATAGATCAGGAAGCTCGACGGCACTTTCGACAATCATGCGACGGATATCTGTTGGGTCTATATCCTTGCCATCCACGCCATCGCGCGGTGGCGGAATGGCAGACACGGCATCGAACACCATCGACCGGATGACTTCGGGGTCGGCGTCGCGGCCGTCCACGCCATCCCGTGGGCTGGGTATCGTCGCCATTGCGGCGGACACCAGCGACTTGACCAACTCGGGATCAGCGTCTTTGCCGTCGGCGCCATCCACTGCGGGCGGCAGCATGGCTACCGCGTCAAGCACCAGGCTGTGGATCAGCGCTGGGTCAGCATCCTTGCCATCGATGCCATCTTTGGGCAGCGGAATTGCCGCGACAGCCTCGGATACGAAGCTGCGGATTATCTCTGGGTCGGCGTCTTTGCCGTCCGTGCCGTCACGGCCGTCTTTACCATCCACCGCCTGAGTGCGGCCGAGATCAATGGTCCGTTTGTCGGAGAGGAAGCACAGCGCATGACCACGGGTATCTAGTTGGATGTCCTCAATGCCGATGCCATCGACGCCATCACGACCGGGATCGCCCTTGATGCTTTCGCCGGGAGGACCTTGCGGCCCGATATCGCCATGAACTTCGCCCGCGTCTTCCTCAGTTCCGTCGCTGTAGGCGATGAACAAATGCCCATCGCGCTGTTGCGCCTTGACGATGCCGCGGCCCGGCTCGCCCGGAGCGCCATCCATGCCGTCGCGTGGCAGCGGCGCGTCGGCACCATCTGCCCCACGGATCGAGCCCACGTCCTGTTCGGTGTCATCGCTATACGCGAGCACCAAGCGACCGTCGCGTTGCTCCGCCTTGATGATCCCACGACCGGGCGGTCCTGGATCGCCGTCCTCGCCATCACGCGGGGTCGGCGCGTCCTTACCGTCCAATCCACGGACTCTACCGACACGCAGCAATTCGCCGTCGGAGCGCGTAAACAGCAGTTCGCCATCGACGTCCTGCATCGCGTTGACGAAGCCGATGCCGTCCTTGCCGGGCGGGCCCATGATGGGAGACGTCGATGCAAGCGACTTGAACGCCTGCATCTCGGCTCGCATGCTGGTCAGTTCCGCCTGCATACCGGCCAATTGTTCGCCGAGATATTGGCGGACAACCGGCGCAATCGCCTGCATCAGCCCAGCAATCGTCGCATGATCCATCTAGCGCATGGCCCTTCGTGGTGTTGCGGCTGGCTGTCCGCGCGCGATGTGTTAGTTGGCTGCCGGTGATGTGCTATCCCCTGGCCACAAGGCTTTCGTCAGTTCCCACACGGCGAGCGCGTTGCGGGTCTCGTCGTCCAACGATTTGCCTGCGGGCGCGGCTGGCTGGCCCGGTTCTCCTGGACCGCTCGGCGGCGTAGGCGCGGTGATAGCCGGCGCAACCGCGGGCGGCGCATTCTCGCGCTTGGTCAGCACGTCGATTGGCCAGTACTGTTGCTGGATCAGGGGCGTGTCGCCACCATCAACCGGCGGCTTGTCGAAGAACGCGCGCGCCTCGTTCGGACTGAAGATCGCCGCCTTCACGCCTGCACCGACAAAACCGACCTTTGCCGTTTTGTCCATCCTCAGCAAGCCTTCGTCGATATCGAATTCCGTGCCGTAGATATGCCCCGTCACCGTGGTTAGACCGAGCCCTTCATCCAACAGCAATTCGATATTCTCAATGCGAGATTGGAGGCAATTTGTGTAGTAACCCTGCTCGAGCGCCTCGACATTGTTGTATGTCGGCGCCGCCTGAGTCACTTTATACGCAGGCACGTGATACGCGCTGCATATCGTCTCTGCGGTCCATTTCATCTGTTCGATGAACTGCGCATCGGTCGGGTTGATGCTCATCTGTTCGAATTTCATCCCGTCGCCCAAGATCGCGACGCGACCGACATTTTGGCCGGCGTAATTTGCCTGCCATTTCGCTTTAACGCGATCAGCGGTTTCCTGACTGATCGGACCAGGCGCAATCAAAATACCCGACGGCACCGATTGATTTCTGAATTGCTCAATAGAGAACCGTTGGCCCTCAAGGCCCTGCATCGCCGATAGGCCGCATGCCGTCAGTGGCGATAGGCCACAGAGCGGATGAAAGATCGCGCTGATGCGGTCGTGGATGATTTCAGACGCGGGAACGACCTTGCTGTCTTCTTCGACACCAGAAAGGGAGTCCAAATAGAGTTGGTAATAGACGGCACCATCTGGTGCGACCAACGCCCGCGTGCGCGAGGGGTCCATGATATACATGGCGACGACGATGTTGCGCGCGTCGCGTTCTAGCAGAACGTACGTGTTTCCCCATGTCAGGAGCGAATAGATCCATGCCTCGAAGAACTGGATGCGGGTCTGATAGCGGTTGGGCTTGCGCAAGACGGGAGAAAACGCAGGAACCGTGACCTCTTCCCAGATCGTGGTACTCGGGTCCTGCTCGACCAACTTCAAGCGGATCTTCGCCACGTCCTGCGCGATCAAGGTGACGCAGGCATAGACCGCGTGGTGGCGGATGGATGACTCTTGCGCGAGCGAGATGTTCCGTTGCCAGGCCCCAGTGAATGGCTCCTGCACCGTGGGCCAAAACCACGGACTCGGCACCCCGCTCGTCGGCGCAAGGCCTGCGGGCGTCAGCGCTTTGCGGCGGGAGATTTCAAAGCCGAACAGGCGCAATTCGCGATCTCCGCTTGACAGACGAACAGAACTGGCCGTTCTAGGTTTTCCAGCTAGTGCTAGATCCAAAGGAATAAACGCGATGGCGCGACGCGTTGACCCGCTTGAGGTGCGTTGCCGAGAATTGGCGACTTGCGCCGGGATTGATCCGGATAGCCGCGTTGCCAAACCAGGAAGCGAGCGCGGAATGCCTGCTTGGTGCACCTTCCGTGATGCCGCCAGAGCCGAGCAGAACGTTCGCGAGCAGGAAGAACTGACGCGGGCCATCGTCAATCTAAGACCGCAGGAACCTAAGTATCAGCACTCGCCCATGACTGTGTTGGGCGAGCATGACGATGCAACCATTGCCCAAATGCGGAACTGCATGTCGGTTGGCAACGCGGTCGCTGGCGTCATCTGTGCCGATGGACATCTAGGCTATGCCCAACCTGTCGGCGGCGTCATTGCCTACGAGAAGCAAATCAGCATTTCTGGCGTGGGCTTCGATATAGGTTGTGGCAATTTGGCGGCACGGCTGGATGTTAAGTTCGAAGCGATCGTCGATACCCTGCCACTCATCCTGAAAGACGTGAGCAAGGTCATCTCGTTCGGTATAGGGCGAAACAACGCAGAGCGGGTCGAGCACGAACTGTTCGATGACGCCGACGCCTGGCGCGAATCAGATATGGGCGAATATCGCCAAAAAGCTGTGTCGCAACTCGGCACCGTAGGCAGCGGGAATCATTATGTCGACATTATGCGGGACGAAGAGGGTTTCGTCTGGATTGGCGTGCACTTCGGCTCCCGCGGCCTCGGCCACACCAGCGCGACGCGCTATCTGAAAGCCGCTGGCGGAAAGGACGGCATGAATGTCGCCCCGGCCGTCGTAGACGAGGATAGCGAGCTGGGCCGACGCTACATTGCCGCAATGCAATTGGCTGGCCGTTACTCCTACGCTGGCCGTGAGTGGGTTGTTGAACGAGTGCGCCAGATCATCGGCGGCACCCTCACCGACACGGTGCATAACCACCACAACTATGCTTGGCGTGAAACCCACAATGGACGTGATCTGTGGGTTGTCCGTAAGGGAGCCACGCCTGCATTCCCTGGCCAGCGTGGGTTCGTGGGCGGCTCTATGGGAGACGACGCCGTAATCCTGGAGGGGATTGACAGCAATACGGCGAAAGCATCGTTATACTCAACGATCCACGGAGCTGGGCGCCTGTTCGGTCGCAAACAGGCTATCCGCACTTTCACGAGAAAGCAGATGGACGACTGGCTAAGGGAGCGTGGGGTGCTTCTGCTCGGAGCCGACCTCGACGAATCGCCCATGGCCTATCGCCGCCTGCCTGATGTGCTGAAGCATCACGCCGATACGGTTAAGATCCTGCATACCCTGAGGCCAATGGCCGTTGCTATGGCAGGAGCCGCAGAATTCGATCCATTCAAAGACTAGCGGGGCGCGGGCGGCGTCTCAACATCGACGCAAATCGTGCCGGGCCTGAAGACCACGAAATCTCCAGCCGTTTGCTTGGTGCCAACGATGTTTAGATTTGGCGAGTGCCATGGGCCTAGGCTGAAGCGTGCAACGATGCCGCTGCGCTTTAACTTGAGGCGGATGGCGTATTTGTTAGACAACTCGCCGTTGGACAGCGTCCAGACACTGCCTTCGCAGTCGACGCTTCCCATCACCAGATCATCGACCGAGAAGAGCAGCAGTTCTGTGGCCATTACTCTTCCGGCCGCAGATCGCGACGGGCATAGCGGCCATGGATCGGCGGACGCCCTCGCTTGCGTGGCGCATCGCCTTCCGTCTGTTCCCCGGCGTCCTCTTCGAGCACCACCACTTCCTCGGGCTCAGACGGTGGAGTCTCGGCCTTCGCTTCCTGCCAGGGCGGCTTCGCCCAATTGTCCGCCTGCGGCTCTGGCGCCATCGGCACGGACCGCTGGTGGATCGCGGGTGTGGACTGTGGTGGCGGGGGTGGTGTGCCGACGATCACCGGCTCGGATGCCCTGACATGGCGCTTCGCCCGCAGCACAGCTGATAGCTGACGACCCATCCGGTTATCGGGCAGATCGAATTCCTCGCCCTCGGCGTATTTGCCTCGGCCGCCCGGCATCGTCAGGCCGCCCTTTTTGACCACGCGCAGCCGCATCGGGCCGTCTCCTAATTGGTGGGTGTGTGCGTCTCCCTGGAAAAGAAGGCGCGCCCGATTGCTCGAGCGCGCCAGTTTGGCTTCCTGGGAGGAAACGCCAGCTGCAGGTGGAAGCAGCCGGCCTCGGACGGGGCTAAGCCCCGAATTTCTGTCAGCTACCGCATGACCGATGATTCGAACGCATCGTAGCGAACGTGATAGCGCTCGTTCAGTTTGGTGAGTTGGCGATGAAAGAAGAACTGCTCGCGGCGTAGCAGAGCGGCAATCGGCATCGTCACGATGGCCACGCCCATCAGGGTCCAGAACGCCACCTGCATTGCCTGCAGAGTGACGAACTGTCGCCAGATGGACGCGCGTGTCATGACCTAGTCGGCGATCTCAGCGAACATGCCGGCGTCGGCCACCAGCCTCGCGCGCGCCATACTGCAATACGCTTCCGATAATTCGATGCCGATGGCATTGCGTTGCAGCCGATCGGCCACCATCGGCGCGGTAAATGCGCCGGCAAAACAGTCCAGAACCGTGCAGGGGACGGTCCCTACTTCGCCGCGTTCTGCTCCGGTGCCTGACAGCACCTTGCATTGGCACGACGGGGACCATCCGATGGTGCGCGTTGCGATCGGCTCGTTGTAGCCGACGCCTGCCGAGCCACGACTATGCCGTGCGTCTTGCTTGTCGCCGAACCACTTCTCGTGGCGTTTATAATCGGTCTGCGTCTGTCGCACCCACGGCGCCCCGCAGTTGGCGCAGCAGCCCTTCTCGCTGGTGCCGGCTTTGATACAGCGCTCGGCTAGTTCAGGCGGGAAGGTGGCGAAGTGGGCGTCGGGATATGGATTAGTGGCGATGGTCCAGACGTTCCGAAGATTGCGGGTGCCATTTGGTTCAGCTTGTAGGGATTGACCTCCATCGATAGCCGAACGATGGCGTTCATAGGTCGGGCCGGCCAACGCCTTACGGGGCTTTCCGCCGTGGCGCTGCTCCGGTGGCCGGCCGTCTATCTCCCACGCGCCTTGGCTTCCGTATGGGCGGCGCATATCTCCCGTTATGCTATCTTCCTTTACCGCCTCGGCGTCGTAAAAGTATCGCGGCGACTTAGCCAGCAGGAACACATGCTCATGCGACGATGTGGGCCGGTCGGTAACGCTTTCCGGCATACAGTTCTTTTTGGCCCAAATGATATCAGATCGCAACCACCAACCATCCGCCTGAAGCGCGAGCGCGACGCGGGCGGGCATCATAAGCAGGTCTTTCGGCTTAGTGCCCGCGCTACGCTGCGGCTTGTCAATCGCTGTCAGCTTGTGACCGCCACCACGATATTGTGCCCCGAGCGCCGCCATTCCTTCATGGGCGTGTGAAGGGCCACCGCTGTAGCCGTCGCCCAAATTACACCAGAGGGTTCCGTCGTCGCGCAGAACGCGGCGCACCTCGCGGAACACCGCGACCAACTGCGCCACATATTCGTCGGGTGAGGCTTCGAGGCCAATCTGTCCTGCTACTTGGTAGTCACGAAGTCCGTAGTAGGGGGGGCTGGTTACGCAGCAATGAACGCTGTTGTCGGGCAGCGAGTTCAAAACCTCGCGACAATCGCCATGAAGGATGCGGATCATAGGAGAGATCCTTCTGTCGACCTGCGAGCGCGGTGGCCGGCGCTGATCTTGGCCCGAACCTCCGCCGAGCGCGGGCCGGTGCTTTTGCCAAGCTTCCCGGCGGAAATGTTTGCACATCTCTCCAGGGAATGCGTTCTACCCTTAAGCGTGGTAGCCGTCTTGGCCCGACTTTCTGGCGTGCGCACCCACTTGCCACGCATATCTGGCTTTGGTGGTTCCGGCGCCGGCGGCGGCTTTGGGTTGGCCGCGAAATAGCGCTTGAGGCCATCGGAGACTTTGGCCTTCTGCTCTTCGGACATCGGTCCGCGGCTGCGACCGCGCAAAGGCGCGATCCTTTTCTCGATTAGCTCTGGTGCTTGAGGACCCGCAACCTTGCCTAGATGGCCAGCGGCAATCTTGGCGTTCCATTCCCGCGAATGCGGCTTACGCAATCTAGCAACACGCTTGGCAATGGTCTCAGGAGATTGCTTTCGCCCCGTCGCAGACTTCGCCATTTTAGCTCTGACGTGGGCGCTCGGATTTCTTACTCCCTTGCCGCCTAACGTTTCATTCAGCAGATCGCAACCGATAGAAATGTAGTAGTCAATCCGCTCTTGCTCACGCGCTTCCCAGGCAACGCCGTCTGGGATGTCTTCGTCATGCTCTATTATGGGTTCGTGGCCCTGCACTAACAGCCAGCGTATCCAATCGACCTTCCGGCCTGCTTTAGAGCGAACATCATAGACGTGCTCTCTTTGCCGGAGATCAAGATGGCGGTCGGACTTTCCGACGTATCTTACCTCGCCAGTTATCGGACATATGAGCACGTAAGTGCAGGAGAAAATCATGCGCCTCTCCTCAGAGGAAGCCCTCAGGTGGAAGGAGATGTGCGCCGACCCGCTGAGGACGGGCTTTCGGGAGCGACCCTAGGCGCACACCAGACTGACGATACCCTTAACCGTTATTCCCTGCTAATTGCAATACACATTACCCAGGGTTGTATTAACTACCTGTATTTCGCGTAATCCAAAAATTGTACTACGCCGGTCCGTCTCTTTTTCCACGTAATTTCTCGCTCCGCGAGAAGCGCTGTCATATTCTCCTGCCACAGCGAGCGGTAAACAGTGCTCGCGGTTGCAGGACTATCGGGAGTCGAGCTGAACTGCAGCGACGCCTGATTGCTGGCATCGATCGTCACGTTGCCATCATCGGCGAGCAGAATTTCGCTCGGGATGATAAATGCCTGCATGTAGCCATCCGTCGGCGACCCACCGCTTGACGGCACGTTGGTCGAGGTGATGACGCGGAAGCCGAGCAGATTGCCGCCATCGGGTGTGACATCGGGGAATTCCCGCTGCCCCAGCGAGTTCAGCATCAGCGCGTAGGAGATCGCCTGGCTCGGATGCATGATCCACACGGCGCCCGACGTGTCGAGATTGAGAGCGGCCACGGTGTTCAGCAATGTCCGCATATCGTTGCGGGCCGCATCCGCGTCAGAGCCCGTCGCATTGACCCCCGACACACCGTTGGTGAGCGATGCAGGAGACGGACCACCGGAACCGGTGCCAATCGCCTTGGTCGTATCGAGCAGGTCGAGGTCCAACCGATAAGCCAGCGCGGCAATCATGTCCTGACGCATCATGGCTTCGAGGCCGGGATTGGAGAAGCGCAGGCTTTCGTTCGTAAACGCCACTAACGCCGCCACCTTCG
>Ga0068868_100002355_pt1 | contig 13085 bp, 13 predicted proteins | sample KBSMisM42_FD_64660 | JGI IMG/M metagenome (GOLD analysis project Ga0068868, IMG submission 64660) | Miscanthus rhizosphere microbial communities from Kellogg Biological Station, Michigan, USA - KBS Miscanthus M4-2 | ecosystem: Host-associated > Plants > Roots > Rhizosphere > Soil ...
CAATCTTGGCCATCTCGTCGGGTTTGGCCGGGCCTTCACCTACGGCCTCCTTGAGGCGGTCCGCAGAGGATATCGTCGGATCGTCCATGTTGAGTGTGATCTGCTGTTCTTGTCCCCGGTCGCGCCGACGCTCGATGCCATGACCAAGCCGATCCTCTTCGTGCAGGCCAGACCGCATCAGGTGCCCGAGACCGGCCTGATGTTCTTCAAGCCCCCTGATGCGGAATGGATGCACCGTTTTACCTCGGCCTATGATTGGCGGAGCGCTGGGCCGGCGCATCTGGAGCACTCCGATCGGCTGCCAGAGGTCGTCTTTCAAAAGGCGACGATAGGCGAGTACCAGATGAAGGACTTCCTGGGGTGCCGGTGCGAGGACTTGCCGCGACCTCTGGCGGTTGCCGCCGCGGCTGGCCTAGACTGGCTGACGCACGCAACTCGACCGCACTACGAGGCCATGATGCGCTACGTAGGCATTGAGCCTGTGCCATGACTGAGCCGCGAGAGATTACCAATGCATGAAGCGAGCAAGGCGACGATTCGCCGCAGCTACGACAAGCGGTTTGTCACGCGTTGGCTGGTCGGGGATGGGATTGATATCGGCGCCGGGATAGATTCAATCGGGCATTACCAGCGGCTGTTTCCGCTGATGGGCAAGGTGCGTGCGTGGGACGCCTACGATGGCGACGCCATGATGATGGATGGTGTGCCAGACGCGAGTTATGACTTCGTGCATTCCAGCCATTGCCTGGAGCATCTCCACAGCCCGACCATCGCCTTGAAGAACTGGGTGCGCATCTGCAAGCCGAACGGTTATTTGGTGCTGATGGTGCCGGATGAAGACTTGTATGAACAGGGCGTGTGGCCATCCACCTTCAATGGCGATCATAAATGGAGCTTCACCATCGGCAAGCAGAGCAGTTGGTGTTCCAAGTCGGTTAGCCTGATTGATCTGTTGCGTGACGTGTTGGATCAGGTTCGCATTCTCAAGCTCGAACTGCTTGACATGAACTACGACTACGGGATTGGCGGCCGGCTCGACCAGACCATGACCCTGATGGGCGAATCGGCCATAGAAATCGTATTGCGGCGTCTCGCATGACCGAGATGCGGAATATCATCAAGACGGTCGTGTGGGGCGATCATGAGCCGTTTCCGCCCAAGGCTGATGTCCCTTTTGACGTCCAAGGGTGGAACTCCCGTCACCGCTACCTGGAACTATCGATCGAGAATCTACGGCCGCGTATTTGCATTGAGGTCGGGGTTTGGAAAGGCAAGTCCACCATCACCCTGGCCCAAGCACTGCGGCGGCATAAGATAGACGGCGCGGTCATCGCGGTGGATACGTTTCTTGGATCGTGGGAACACTGGCCGCTGCCTGACCTGCGCATGAAGGACGGCTATCCGACGCTCTATCGCACGTTCCAAAGCAATTTGATCGCCAAACAGCTGACCGAGTATGTGGTGCCACTCCCGGTTGACTCAGTGACCGCGGCGCAAATCTTAGTCTCGCGCGGCATCAATGCCGCCGGTGTGGTCCATATTGACGCCTCGCATGATTACCGCTCGGTTATGCGCGATCTGGAGGTCTGGTGGCCGTTCGTCGCCGACGGTGGTGTGTTGATTGGCGATGACTATGCCTCCCCCGCATGGCCAGAAGTCACCCGCGCGTTCGATACGTTCTTCGGCACCGACAGGATTTACCATGCCGACTTCAAGTGCATGGTGCACAAAGACGACAGAGCGCTGTCGGTCGATCCACGGCGTCCGGCGGGCATATCTGAGATATTGGACACAAAATACGGGCGCATGATCGTCCCGACGCACGATACCATCCAAACGCCGCCGCTGCGCTATACAGGGACATCCCAGAACGCCGTCGCGCTTAATGTTCTAGCGAAGTATCTGAAGGAGTTGCCGCCAAGTCCGACGCTGCTCGATATAGGTGCGAACATAGGGGCGTTCTCTTTTGCCCTTCGTCCATATTGTGGCGAGGTCTATGCGTACGAGCCGCAGCCAGTCATTTTCAACATGCTTGCGGGGTCCGTCGCGTTGAACGGTTGGACCAATATCCATTGCTTCAACGCAGCCGTCGGCAATGCCAACGTGCCGATCGAAGTGCCGCAGTTCGACTATTCCAAGGCGTGTAGCTTTGGCTCTATCGAGTTCGGAGGCCGAGAGCAGCGCGAGAGACTTCTCCAAGAAAGAATGAATGACACCGACACCGTTCGCCACATCCCGCTCATGCAGTTGGATACTCAGCCCTTCCGCCGGGTCGATCTGATCAAGATCGACGTTGAGGGGATGGAGTTCGACGTCCTCGACGGCGCGGCCTACACCATCAAGCGGCATCGCCCAGCGCTGTTCATTGAGCACGGGAAGGTGGGGAAAGAAGGCCTGGCGCAGCGGCTTATGGATATGGGTTATGACGTCCAGGACACCGGGGCGGACTTCTTCGCTGTGCCAAAGAGCAACTGAAACCAGGGTAGGAAATGCGACAAGAGGAAATCGACCGGGAGGTTTGGCGCTGTGTTACCGGAGTAACACTGAACGGCGAAAAGCTCACAGAGCTTGGCAAGATTAGGCCGATGTACGGGCCAGGCGCCCACCAATTGGATGTCGACGCGCGCACTTGTTACCTGGAGACCGATGGGATGCCGCCGCTGGAGATATTTATTGTCCCAGATGAAGATCAGAAGGGTTTCGACGTTCACGTAACGCGCATCGGCAACGTGGATACCTATAACGCCTTGGAGGAGCGGTCGGTCCCAACGATCAAAGACGTGCTTCCTGTCCGCATTTTCAAGCCAGGCGATACATTCCTGGAAGCCTACGACGACAGCCTGCCACTGTCGGCTGGGCAGTACTCTGTCTATACCAAGCTATGTGAGGAACTAAAGCCGAAGACGATCCTGGAGATCGGCGTGCGCGCGGGATACTCCGCCTATGCCATGTTGAGCGCGGTCCCAGAGGCAACCTACCAAGGGATTGACGCCGACAACGGCACCAATGGTGGCGAGAAGGGATATTATCTCTACGCACAGGAGATGCTGGAACGGGAATTCCCCAACGCATCGGTGACCATACATAAGGACGACAGCCAGCAACTGCTTTGCCTCGACCGGCGTTACGACCTGATCCACATCGATGGCGGCCACAACCACGATGAGGCGCTGCATGATCTAGAACTATGCCGCCCGTGGGGCGACTGGCTGTTGGTCGACGATACGGCGTCGATTTCCACGGTCCGCAGCGCGGTGGTCGAATTCCTGGAGAAATATCGTTACCCGGCATGGCGCTACGAGACTTGGCATGGGTTCGTGCTGATTGACACCAGAGAGGCAGCCGGCGCCCCCGTCGGTTACTACTACCCACAAGCCTTCGATGCTCAGACGATTGGGCAAGCGCGGCTGATTGCTTTGAATGAGTACTCCGATAAAGGGCTGACGACAGACAGCCGCTGGGAGAGTGAAACGCCCTGGCTGCTTGACCAGATGACATTTCCCCCTGGAGGCCTGCTGTTCGATCTTGGCTGCGGTCCGGGGCGGCTGTCGCTGCCTTTGGTGCAGCGCAAGCATCCAGTGCTGGGGATCGACCTGTCGTATTCGATGCGCGCCCGCGCGAACGAATATGTTGGCTCGGAAGCCCAGTTCGGCACGGTATCGCCGGATCTGTTTGCCGCCATGGTGGAAAACGGTCTGCGCGGCCAAGGCGCCCTGGCCGTTTGGGCGTTGCAGCACATGCTTACGGAGCACGTCGAGCTTATGGCCAGGACGCTATGGAAGGCGTTGGAGTCAGGTTCCATGCTTTACACGTTTGAGAGTGCATGGCGCTGCGTTCCGTCCGTAATGCTTGGCCAGTTCGTCTGGCTGAAAGATACATTCAGCGTGCCCGAGGCACTTCAGGCCGCTGGATTTGAATTGTTGGAGACATTGGCGCCACCCGACGCCGTCTTTCCATCGGATGAAGCGGTGTTTCATCGTTATCGACGAAGATAACCCCGCAGGGGACTCAACATGAAAGTATTAGATCGGATGGCGGCGTTCGAAGCTCCGCGCGTCGAAACGCCGTTACGTCCGATGCGCGCGATTGAATTACGCTTTCGCGGCGGCGGCCACAAGAACCTGAGCGCGATCGAAACCGTGCAAATTCCCAAGGCGATGACGCTGCCAGACGTCATTCGCTATCGCAACCGCACCTTCGTGCACCGCTCCGAGAAGCGCTACGAAGAAGCGTCGATCTGGCCGATTTTAGACGAACTTGATGGGGGCTGAATGCCAAAGCCTTGGGTAGGCGTATTTCGCAGCGGCAGTATCGGCGACAGTCTGATGGCGTCATCTGCGGTAGCGGTTCTGGCGAAAACGTTCAACGTCGAACTGATCTGCGACGAACCGTATGGATCGATCTGGCAGAACAACCCGCATCTCACCAAACTCACGGAATTACCGAAGGGCGCCCTCCCGACCAACCACGAAGATTGGCATAAGTGGTTCCGAACCCAAGCCAAGATGTACGACAAATTTTACAACCTTAGCCATTCATGCGAGGCATTGCTGGCGCTGCTTTCCACGCAGTCCTGGTTTGATTGGCCAGCGTCGATGCGACGTCGTCGCTGTGGCGCCAGCTACCTAGAGGTTGTCCACGATATTTGCGAAGTGCCGCATGACTTTGATCCTGGGCCGCGCTTCTATCCGACAGAAGACGAGGTGGCAGACGCCAAGCGTGTGAAGGGGACAGTGGGAGAGCGGGCAATCGGGCTGGTTCTCTCAGGCTCGCGCTTCGACAAGTTCTGGCCGTGGCTACCTCAGTTCGTCGCCAAGATATTGCGTGAACTAAAGATCCCGGTGATGATGTTCGGCGGTCCTACACATGACGTGCATATCAACAAGACGATTTATGATGCGGTCCAGCAGGTCAATTCCAACGTCGATAATCTGCATACATGCATCAGCCGCGACGACAAAGAAGTCACGGTGGAATGGTCGATGCGGCGCAACCTAGCGCAGATCCAGGAATGCGATCTGGTGATTACGCCAGATACTGGGCTGGCATGGGGCGTGGCAATGAGCGACATGCCGAAGATCGTGCTGCTGTCGCACGCGTCGGCCGAAAATATCACAAAGCACTGGAAAAACACCGTAACGCTGCATGCCGACCAAGAGCGGGTTCCGTGCTGGCCGTGTCATAAATTGCACGACACAATCGATACGTGCGTGAAATCAGACAAGGCAAGCGCCGCGGCGTGCATCTCCGACATCCACGACACCGTCGTCATGGACCACATCGTTCGGTTGCTGACCCATCCTGGGCCCGTTGAGGTGCCGTGGGTTGGCCACAACGTCCTGAACGACGCCAGCCACACCACGCTGCGGACGGTTGAGGCGGCGGACTGACGGGGGTATAGAGAGAGCGAGGGCCGGCGGTGCGTGAACACCGTTGACGGCCCTCTGACCACAACAGGGATGCGAACACTGTCATGGCTGACCAAGATTACGGACATTGCGACGAATGCGGCAAGCCTCTCACCGCAGAGGACGCCTACGACGCAGCCTTTGAGTATGCTGCCGATACCCTTATGGATGTGACAGAGCCCCTGGAGGGTGAGGACGTGGTGGGCGTCTGCCTTGTGCCGATCGCCTGCTACCTGTCCGGCGTGACCGAACCAGGCAGCGACGAACGGCAGGCGCTACGGGACTATATCATCCACCAACTCGACCAGCAGGTCGTAGAGATAGACGAACTCACTCAAGATCGCAGGGGCACCGGCAAGCACGACGCTTAAGTCGTGGAGATCATGTCGCGGGCCGAAGCCCGCAGGCGGGGCCTAAGCCAATATGTGACTGGCAAGGACTGCCCTAATGGTCACGTCGCGCCAGCGCGATATACCGTCAACAGCACTTGCGTCTTCTGTAGTCGCGGGAACGCCGATGAATGGGCGGCGGACGTGGCTGGCACAATCAAGCCCTGCAAGTATGGCCATAATGCTCCACGAACGGCGAATGGCGCCTGCTCCGAGTGTGAGAAAATCGGGGATGCCCGAGAGTTTGCTGCAGATCCAGAGCGAGTTAGGGATCGTGGCCGGCGTCATTATGCCAAGAACAGCGACGGACGGCGCCAACAGCGCCGCGATTACTATTCCAACAATCAAGAGAAGGAATCCGCAGCCAATAAGGCGCGTCGGAAGGCTAATCCCGACAAGGCTAGAGCTGCAGATAAGCGCCGGCACCAGAAAGATAGAGAGCGGTATCACACTGATCCAGCCTTCCGCGCATTACTCCTAGCCGAGAAGGCGGCCTGGGGCGCGGCAAACCCAGTAGCGCGGCGGGCCCGGCAGCGTCGGTCTTATGCGAATCGAAAAGGATTGCTCAGCAACCGCTTAGAAAGATCTCTGCGGAATGCTGTGGCAGGCGTTCTCAATGGAGGCCGCCGGAAGGCTGGTTCGTTTGTTAAAGACCTAGGGTGCACTGTCCCCCAAGTCATCGCATACATTGAAAGTCAGTTCCGCGATGGAATGTCGTGGAGCAATTGGTCGTCGGTCTGGGAATTGGATCACGTCATACCAATCGGCGCCGCTGACCTGACTATCCGTTCGGAATTCCTGATAGTCGCTCACTACACCAACCTTCAACCTCTGCTCATTGATGAACATCGTCGCAAGAGCAGGGAAGACCTCAAACTCATACGGATGAGAAAGCGGGGGATGGTCTCCCGCTCTTAGAAGCGGGAGTATAACTAACTATGGCTGGTATCTCCACTGGCGCCAGTGTAGCTACATTGGACTGGATGTTCGGCGGCAAGGCGGCGGGGTCAATGTCAACCCGCGCTGTCGGTCTGTCACTCGGGACACCAAGTTCTGTCTCTGCGAGTGAGCTCGCGACGGGCTCTGGAATCACAAGACAGACTGTTACGTACTCCAGCGCTGTCGCCGCAGGCCAATCCGTCGGCAACTCCAATGCCTTCACCTTCGGTCCAATCTCAGCGGCCTGCACCATCATCGGATTGCAGGTGTGGGACGACGGTCGTACCGGCACCGGAACGATGTGGTGGTATGGCACGCTCGCTACCGCCAGAACGTTGGGTGTGGGTGATGCCCTCGTATTCAACTCCAACGCCTTGATCCATACGCTGACATCTTTCGCCGGGCTCCTTCTGGCGTCGGTGGGTCTGTCCGCGTAGCAAGTCCATCCCGATGCTGGACTTCGACGCGGCCTCTGTTGCAGAGGCGGTCGAAGCCGTCCGTCCATCTTATCCGTCTGTCGCTCGGCTGATAGAGAACCTCTGGGCCGAGGTGCAGCGGATATCGCACCCGGACTATGTCTCGGCGCGGCCGATGACGGAGAAGGATCGGGAAGGCCCGTTCCTTGGTGAGCCTGAGGTCGAGGTCGAGTTTCTCGACACCGACGGTCAGCCGTGCGGCTCGTCCACGGTGCGGTTGGAGCTGCGGATTAACGACGTTGGAATTCTGATCATCTCGGAAACCCGCGTCGCATTTACCGCGCAGCAACATACGGAAATCGGCGGCTATCGTGTCTGGGTTGGCTCCGACATGCTGGAGACGGTAGTCGATCCAGTGCCTTTGGCGAAGGGCGATACGTATGCCTTAGCTTTGAACCTGCCGATCAAGCTTGGCCGTGACATTGGTCATGATCCAAGTGGTCGGGACAGCGGGCCGCCACGCCCGATGCCTCCCGATCCAAGCCGCGCCAAGCAAGGAGTATAGCTATTGGCAGGAACCATTGTCGGCATGGTGTTCAATCAGAACACCATCACCACGGATGCTCCTGTTGGCACCGAGGTTGGCACGGTCACCATTACCACCAGCGATGGCACGGCGTTTTCCGGTGCGTTGACGCTAACCGGACCATACGCAAGTTATTTCCAGCTAACCGCGACCCGTGATCCGTTCTCGATCACGGCGGTGAATTTGGACAACGTTACGGTCCCGGCCTCGTCGCCGTCGGGCACCAAGGTCGGCACGGTTACCGTCACACTGAGCGATCACAGTGTGTTTTCAGGCACGCTCACCCTGACCCAGCCGGGTGGCACGCCGACGGGCGCGTGGATGAACCACTTCGCGTTCGGGGGCAACGAGTTCTATTTGCCGTGGGTCGGCGAGATAGAATATATGTGTGACAACGGCACGGGCCGGGTCAGCAGCACTGGCTACGCCCCCTTTGCCGTATCCAGCAGTATTCTTTCCATTACCGCACAAACGGTCGCGGCCAGCGGCATCAGCAATCCAGTCGGTCAGCTGTGGAACTCAGGCTGCATAACCTCTTGCCGCGAGATCAACGGCGAGCCTGTTGCCGGTCTCTTCTCCACCAAGTTCGGCTACTTTGAAATGCGCTGCCAGGTGCCCGCTGGTGGCCCGGCCAATGGCGGCCCAGGGTTGTGGCCCGCTTTCGTGCTGTATCCGCTCGCACTTACCGACGCGAATGGCGTTGTCATCGGCAATGCGCCAGCGGGTGAGATCGATATATTCGAAATCCTTGGTGGCTCGCCTGGCACCGTAAGGCAAAGCATCCACAGTAGCATCGCTGGCTCCAACGCCGAGTATGATTACACTGGCGCGGGCGATATGTCCGCAGGCTTTCACACCATTGGCTGCGACGTCCAGTCGAACAATCTGACATTCTACGTCGACAACGTGCAGACGGCCCAGCAGGCAACGCCGTCTGACTTCATCAACAACGGCAACATCTGGTATATCAATTGCCCGCTTTCGGTTGGCGGCGCAGGTAGTTGGGTCGGATCAACCCCAGTATCGGTTGGCACGTCGATTGGCGTGTGGCAGATCGACTATATCGGCGTGTGGACGAACCATGCGTCGGCCTACCCGAGCGGCACCCTAGTAAAGGGGAATGCTGTATTCCTTGACGACTTTGACGCGGTTGACATCAGTTTCGATGGCGCCGTTGGCACCGTCGGCGGCGGCAATTTTACGCTGGCTGGCTTTGATCTGCGAACCAGTGGCGGGCTAACCGGCGGCACCATTTATCCGATCACTATCACTGCGGCCGATCCGAACAGCACCAATGGTCAATTGGCTGCCCCCTTCTCAATTGCCGCGCAAACCACGGGCGCGGTTCCTGGTCCGTTGACGCAGGTCACGTCCCCGACACAAGACGCCTCGTCCATCACGGTCAACTGGGCGCCGCCCGTGACCGGTGGTGTGATGGACACTGGCGTGCATCAGATCCAATACAAAGCCCACAGCTCGGGGATCTGGCTCAACGCGACGTCGGTGCCCTACATCACGCCAGGCAATGGCAGCTTCACGGATGCTGCGGGCAACACCTGGACCGTGAACGCGGCGGGGCATCCGGTGATCAACGGCACCAACGTCGATACGCCTTCCACCGTGAAGATCATGTACAAGATCGCTGGCACGATCTGGCAGCTCGATCTGTTCGACCTGTGGTATTCCACCGTCGGTGGCATTGCCCCGTCATGGACCGGCCCGATCAGCATATCGCCGCTGAGCCTGTCGGTCACCGGTCTGACGGCATCTACGCCGTATGATATCCAGGGTTTTGCCAGCAACGGCTCTGGCACAGGCGCGGCGAGCGCGCCAATTCAGGCGACCACACAGGCCGCAAGCCAACCAGGCGGCACCGGGCCTCCGGCAACCAGCGCATTCATGACGGTGGATTTCGCATCGGCGCGCAACTACACCAACGGCGGCACAGGCCAGCAGATTGTCGACCGAAAGATGTGGGGCGTGTCGACTGGCGGGGCAGCGGATACCTCATACCAAGCTTTTGGTGACGCCACACAACGAGCCAGCTTCGGGACGATCAATCCCGGCATTTGGCGGGTGAATGGCGATCAGACCGGCCGCGGCGATTCACGCTTCTGGAACAGCGACGGGTCGGTGAACACGTCGACTTTCTCCAATCTGATAACCTATTTCCCGCAAGTAGATCCGCTTGGTATCAGCAGCTTTATCATCGGCGCCAACGTTCCGCCGTTAACCAGCTATCCAGGCAACATCACCGATCCGACAAGCTACGGCGCCGCCATGGGTCGACTGGCAACTTATCTGAACAACGCCGTGATGCCGAACGGCAAGAAGTTCCCGATCATTGGCTTTGAAAGCCAGAACGAACCAGACGGCCACATCGATGTCTCGAGTCTGCTGTCTTACTACAATGCCATGTGCACTGCCGTACGAGCGGTCAATCCCAACTTTTTATGTTGCGGGCCGACCGTCGCATCGGGCGGCTTTTTTGGAAACACCTTCCAATCTGGTGCCAACCGGCTCGATGTCTACGATTGGCACCTCTATATCGGTGGATATCCTAGCATCCAAGCCTCGCCGCGATATACAAGCACCCGCGGTCCCGGCGACATGCAGGGCGTCGTCGGCAACACGAACATTGCCAATGTGTCAGCATTCTTCCTGGGCGAAGTAAATATTGATTGGAACTGCTCCGATCCAGCGCTGCAAACATACGAAGGCGCCATTTTTATGGCGCGCATTCTACTCGAAGAACTCAATGTCTGTCCGCGGCCATTCTGGGCGGCGGTCTGGGATGCTTTCTTTGATAACCTTTGCGGCGTGGTCCGACCGGGCGGAGCAATATGCCCCACGGGCTATCTGCTCGGTGCCGGTGTTCGCACGATTTATGGCCCGCGCTGGAATGTGCCGTCGAACAATAGCGGCCTGCTGACCTGCGCGGTGTCGCAGACCGGCGGGCATTTCGGTCTGATGGTCGTCAACCCAGGCTTTGGCGGCAAGAGCGGCCAGGTGGCGCTCAGCCACTGGCCGGTCAATAGCACCGGAAACGGAACAGCCAACGTATGGCAGATCAACAGCGGCACCAGCGGCGATGGCGCGCGATCAACGGTGCAGGTGACCGCCGGGGTGACCGCGTCGATCAACTTCCCTGATCCATCCGTGACGATCATCAGCATCTGATGCCCCCTCAGCGCATCTATGAACTACTGATTGCCGTTGATGAGGCACGCTACCTAGGTGGTGACATAGCCGCTGCGATGGAGGATCTTCGCTCCGAGGTGCACGGGAACCGCTTTGAGGCATGGGGTCTAAAGCTCGAGGGCTGCGAGCGAACGATTAAGCGCCATCTGGGATATATTCAGGACGCGCAGAATTAGATGCCCTATACCTACCGTATCATCACCACCAGAACGCTGCTGCCAGCGACTTATCCGCTGGACATCGTCGCGACATCGGACAATGGTTATGGTGCGTTCACGCAGGCAAACCAGATTGCCGTCGGTCCAGCAGGCCAGCCGTCGGGCGCCAATACGGTCCGCACACTGACGCAATTGCTGACGGTGATATGGAAAGATGGGCAGCCGCCGCGCGCGCTGACCACACAGGACGTGCGCGACACCATCGTCTCGCTGGCCATGCAGACCGGCGATTACTCGCGCCTGCCGACGACGAATGTTGGACTACCAACTGGGCGTGCCTGGGTCGATAACGGTGTAATCCGGATCAACGTCTGATGGCGACGATCGCGGAGCTGCTCTATCTGTTTCGCGACGGCCAGGCGGCTAAAACCATCGGTCCGGAAGCGTTCCAGGCAATGATCTCGGAATTGCATCTGGCCTCTGGTTTTTTTCAAGACCTGCCAAGTTCTTCGGCGGGCCTAGCCAACGGCCGTCTCTACCTGAACGGCGATATCGTACAGATGGCGACCGGAGGCGTCGCGGCCTCACCTACCGGAAACTTCCTGGGCGTCATCACCTCGGCCTTGCTCGCCAATGTATCGTTCACGAGGCGAGCCGCGCGCTCGACCATAGGTGGAAACGCATCTCTGTTTGCGGATCCGGTGCCCTTCATACTGCCCGTGCCGGCCGCGCTATTCGTTGGTTCGGGTGGTAGCACGCTGTTTGCTGATCCGAGTATCCTTACGTCAGGCTCGAAATTTGGCGATTTCCTCGGCTCTGGCGCCGCAGCACTCTCTGCGAACTCACAGACCCTTAAGTTTGGCACTGCCACCGCTTCCGGCGCTGGCACATTCTCGGCCAATACAGCGCCACCGCTAAGAGGGGGTTTCTCGACTCTGACGGCGGCAGGCGCGCTCGCCGCAAACGCATCACTTGCCCGCTTGGCGGCGGTCTCGACGATGGCGGGATCTGCAACGCTTTCTCCTGCGGCGCGGGCAAGAATGGCCGCGTTATCGACTGTGGGCGGATCAGCCGCGCTTGCTGCCAATCCATTGGCAAGAAGCGTCGGGCGTTCAACCGTGACAGGCTCGGGCGCGTTTACCGCCACCCCCGTCACTCCTGGTGGGGCCTTCTCCTCGGCCTTTAGTTCGGCGTTCTCCACCTCTGGAGCGGCGCCATTCACTGGGGCCTTCTCATCGGCCTTCAGTTTGGCGTTCTCTACCTCAGGCGTGGCGCCATCCACTGGGGCCTTCTCATCGGCCCTCTCCTCCGCCGCCTTTAGCTAAACGGTAGGAGCGCAGATGGCAGAAACTGTCCGATCGGTGTCTGAACTGCTGGACGTGCTATTTGCATCCAACCAAGCCCCTCGGTCGATTACCGAGCAGGATGTGCGCGACGCCATCGTGTCCATCAGCCTTGAAACCGCCGACTTCTCTGATCTGCCACGCTCGTCTGTAGACCTCCAAGTTGGGCGGTGCTGGATAGACCTGACTACAGCCCTTCGGGTGGTGACGGCTTACCTGCCGGGGCTCGCTACATCTGCAACTCTCGCCGGAAGCGGCTCGCTGTTCGCAGACCCACAGATCCTAGGCCGAGTTATCTTGGCGGCACGCGGCACGACAGCGGGAGCGGGATCGTTCGCGGCGAACGCGTCCGCCATTCGGCAGGCAGCGGCGGCAAAACTTCTAGGCGCTGGTGCGCCATCGGCGACCGCCGTCATGAGAGAGCGCGCCATATCGGCCCTAGCGGGCGACGCCGGCCTGATCGCCATTCCTTCTCCCACTGTCGGCGGCGCGTTTGCCTCAGCCTTCGTTTCAGCGGCCTTCAATACTGGCGGCTCACTCTCAACGCAGCAGAATGCCAACGCGACGCTATCGCCGACCAGCAGCATCATCGCCACGCCGCAGCGCAGCACAACGACGACATGGGACCCGGCCGCCAAGTCGATA
>Ga0068868_100002356_pt1 | contig 13082 bp, 9 predicted proteins | sample KBSMisM42_FD_64660 | JGI IMG/M metagenome (GOLD analysis project Ga0068868, IMG submission 64660) | Miscanthus rhizosphere microbial communities from Kellogg Biological Station, Michigan, USA - KBS Miscanthus M4-2 | ecosystem: Host-associated > Plants > Roots > Rhizosphere > Soil ...
CGGGCATTGGAAATTTTTATCTTCCGATTCCCGGGATAAACTACTAAGGCGTTTATTTTGCCTTTGCGTTCTTTCTGGTCGTGGTCATGGGAGGGTTGTCTTTCCATTTCCAAAGATACATGGACGCATAAGTACGGTAAGGGCTCCATTGCTCCGATATTTTTGATATCCTGTTGAGCATGATCTTTTTCTTCCGGTGCCTCAGGTCATATAGCCTAATGACTGCTTGCTGTAATCCCAGGTCGTCAACGGCAAAGACGTCTTCACGGCAAAGGGCAAACATCAGTAACATTTCCGTTGTCCACCGGCCAACCCCCTTTATTTGGGTCAAATACTCAATCACTTCCTCATTGCTCATCTTAGAAAGTTTTTGATGACTCATCCCCTTTTCCATCTCAAATCTCGCTACATTCTGGACATAGTTCACTTTTGCATTGCTCAAACCTATAGCTCTCAGTTTTTCAAATGGGGTTTCGACGATTTGTGCAGCCGTTGGTTCACCGCCATAAAGATCCGTAAACCGTTTACGAATGACTGTCGCCACCTTCGTTGAAAGCTGCTGACTCATGATAGAGTAACAGAGATATAAATAAAGATTTTTTTGCTTTTTTAATTGAAGAGCTCCGTGCTGCTCAATGAGCTTTTTTAACTGTTGATCTTTGGAGAGATGTGCTATGTATTCCATAAAGTAATTCAGAGTGAAAAATTAATAATTAAAAATGAAACCAATGTTTCGAAATTTGATAAGTGGAAAGGGAAATTATTGTAACACAGGATGGATCGCATTCCATCAAAGTTCCAGGAATGAATGTCACTTATCATTCCATTCACGGAGCCATCCAGGAGTCATTACATGTATTTATCAATGCCGGTTTCCGGTCAGATCATTTGCTGAAGGCAGACCCATGCAGCATCTTAGAGGTAGGTTTTGGCACAGGTTTGAATGCTTTGCTTACGGCCATTGAAATAGAAAAAACAAAACAGAGCATTTATTATGTTGCCCTGGAGCCATTTCCTCTCGATCAGGAAAAAGTATATTTATTGAATTACTGTGAACTGCTGGGACGTAAAGATCTGCAAAATGATTTTATCAGAATGCATGAATGCGGGTGGAATAAAGGTCTTGTAGTTACCGAACATCTTTTGATGCACAAATCAAATGATACACTGCAATCTTTCCATCACAAAACAAAATTCGATTTGATTTATTTCGATGCCTTTGCTCCAAATGTCCAACCTGAGTTATGGACCCAGGAAATCTTTGAAAAGATGTTTGCGATTCTCAAACCAGGAGGTGTTCTGGTAACCTACTGCAGCAAGGGTGATGTGCGAAGAGCCATGCAGGCGGCCGGTTTCGTTGTTGATAAGCTCCCGGGACCGAAAGGAAAGAGAGAGATGATAAGAGCTGCCAGATAAAAGATAAAAGTGAATCGACAAAAAAATCTAACGGATGAAAACTTTTATCCTTTAACTATTAACTTTTATCTATTCAATGCTCCAGCTGATACTGCCGTCTTTTTCGTCTTTCAATAGAATTCCCAGTTGCTGAAGTTGATTGCGAATTCTGTCGCTGGTTGCAAAATCTTTTTTGCTCCTCGCCTCTTTGCGAATATCGACGAGCAATTGCATCACCCCACGGAGTTTTTCATTATCGGCTTCAGTGACGCTCTTTAACCCAAGAATATCCTCAATGAAAATTTTCATTTGCTTTTGTAAAAGATCGAACGTCTCCTTTGACAATGCGGAAACAGGAATTGTTTTATCCTTCATTGAATTGATAACGGGCACGACTTCAAACATATTCGCGAGCACTTTTGCCGTGCTGAAATCATCGTTCATAAAGTCATCGAATTCAGCGATCAGTTTTTGTACTTTCTCATCAAGCTCTTTGTCCTCCGCGTGCAGCTTGTCGCCTACAGCGTAAAGCTTCCCTAAATTCTCATAGCCTTCCCACAATCGTTTCAATCCCTTTTCTGATGCCTGCAAAGCTTCGTTACTAAAATCAAGTGTGCTCCGGTAATGAGTTTGCAAAATGAAAAACCGGATCACCATCGGGTGATATGCTTTCTCCAGCGCCGGATGATTACCGCTAAACAATTCCGTTAGTTTGATCACGTTGTTGTAGCTTTTGCCCATCTTTTTCCCGTTGATCGTGATCATATTGTTATGTATCCAGTAACGAACCGGAGCCACGCGATTACAAACAGTACTTTGCGCGATTTCGCTTTCGTGGTGAGGGAATAAAAGATCCATTCCGCCGCCATGAATGTCAAATTGTTCGCCGAGGTACTTCGTACTCATCGCCGAGCATTCAATGTGCCAGCCGGGAAAACCGGTACCCCACGGGCTTTTCCATCGCATGATGTGTTCCGGTGCTGCGTTCTTCCACAGCGCAAAATCTGCCCTATTCCTTTTTTCCTCCTGCCCTTCCAGTTCTCTCGTTGTCTCTAGCAGATCATCCATCACCCGGCCGCTCAGCTTTCCATAATCATGACCAGCTGCATATTTTTCTACATCAAAATACACGGAACCATTTACCACATAAGCATAGCCGTCTGCGATAATTTTTTCGATCATGTTTATCTGTTCAACGATATGCCCTGTCGCTGTTGGCTCAATGGACGGAGATAAGCAGTTGAATTGCTCCATTGCCCAATGGTATAAGTTTGTGTATTTCTGCACGAGCTCCATGGGTTCCAACTTTTCAAGCACCGCTTTTTTTGAGATCTTATCTTCGGCTTCCCTCCCTTCTTCCTCAAAATGCCCTGCATCCGTAATATTCCGAACATAACGGACCTTGTATCCGAGATGGCTCAGGTAACGATAAATGACATCAAATGTTATATAAGGCCGGGCGTGCCCCAAATGGCTTTCACCGCTTACTGTTGGGCCGCAGACATACATGCCCACATGGCCCGGTGTGATTGACTTAAAAACTTCCTTTTGTCGTGTCAGTGAATTTTGGACTTTCAGTTCGCTCATTTTATTTAGCTCCTTTATAACCTCGTTAAGAATGCCTACAAAAATTGCCAATTGACATTGCCAATTGGCAATAACGCCGGGTTCAAAAATAATTAAAACTTACTGTTAATGGTCCCCAAGCCTTAAATCGGTAACCAGCATATAATGGTCAGAATATTTCTTTTTGACCCTGTCAAATTGTAAAACGGAAAATTCTTTTGATGCAAGAATATAATCAATGCGAAGTGTGGGTGAGATGGAAGTGAATGAACGCCCGAGACCGCTTCCCTTTTCAAGGAACGCGTCCCGCATATTACCGCGAACGGTAAAATAAGTATAGGAGTTGGGCACATCATTAAAATCACCACAAAAGATAACGGGATGTTGGCTTTGCCTGAGTTGATCCTTTATAACGTTTGCCTGGACACTGCGTCGCTCGATTCCTCTTCGCAATTTGGAAAAAATTGTTCTTGAATTGGAAACGATGCTGTCCTCATAATTTTTTATTTCATTGATCCTTTCGTAATCCCTTTTCTGGAACTGAACGGATTGCAAATGGGTCGTAAAGACCCTGATGGTATCATCGTTGAATTTTATATCAGCATGGATCAGCGGCTCATGTAAACTTGGCCTCGGATAGTAAATTATACCACTGTCAATAATCGGTAATCTTGAAAAAATAATAGAGCTAAAATATTGCTTTGACCCATCCTCATCAAATGAGAAATAGAAATACGGATAGCGCAATTTTTTGCGGATATAATTTATGTTATCATAATAATCACTCAGTGCCGAAGAATGAAATTCCTGCAGGCAAAGTATATCGGCGTCCTGGTCGAGTAACTGCTCCATCATTTTCATGCGAATTCGACTGCCAGCATTATTATTCTTTTTTATTTCAACAAACCTGGCTACGTTCCAGGTAACAACTCTCAACACATCGGCAGGCTTTTTATAACTGAACTCCCCGGGAAAATGAAAGGCATAAAAAACGCTGATACTTTTCCATCCAATCAGCAATAGGACCAGGAGGATTAAAGAATACCTTGGCCTAAAGAACAACCAGAAAAAAATTGAAATAAGCAGCAATATCAATAGAAGAGGGAAAATAAATCCAAGCCACGAAATAAACCACCATTTGGTCGGATTAAGGTACGGAGCCAGGCAGGCTAGTAAAAAGACTGCGGCAAGTACAATGGTTGTGACGATAAAAAACCTGAGAAAAAAAGTTCGAAGCCGGGTGACCATCAATGCAATTTACCCAATTAAATGCTCATTATAGTTGGTGGCCGTTGAGTCGTTGGCCCTGTGGTCGGTCAGCGATTGAGTGAATGACTTTAATGACTTAACGACCTCCCTCTTTGTAATTGCCCTCTGCCTTCTTATGTTTGCACGATATTAAGATTAAGAATAATGACCGTTACAGACCATATAAAACAGGGAAGGGATGTGCTTATATCGTTTGAGATATTGCCCCCGCTGAAAGGAAAAGGAATGAGTGCTATATATGACCATCTTGACCCGCTGATGGAATTTAAACCATCCTTTATTAATGTTACCTACCATCGCAGTGAGACTATGTTCAAGAAAAGACCGGACGGGCGGTTTGAAAAAGTTGATGTAAGAAAAAGACCCGGGACTGTTGCTATTTGCGCCGCCATTATGAATCACTATAAGGTGGATGCGGTGCCCCATCTCATTTGTGGCGGGTTTAGCAAAAACGAAACCGAGGATGCATTGATCGATTTGAATTTCCTGGGGGTCGATAATGTCCTCGTTCTAAGAGGTGATGCCCCACGGAATGAAGCATTCTTTGAACCGGAACCCGATGGACATCGCTTCGCCATTGATCTGATGAAACAGGTAGCCAACATGAACAACGGAATTTACCTGGAAGAAGATCTGAAGGGCGCTGTGAAAACAAGATTTTGTATGGGGGTGGCGGGGTATCCGGAAAAGCATTTCGAGGCGCCGAACATGAACACCGATCTTAATTATTTAAAGGCAAAGGTGGATGCCGGTGCCGAATACATTATTACACAAATGTTTTTTGATAATCAGAAATATTTTGATTTTGTAAAAAGGTGCCGCGATATGGGAATCACCATCCCGATCATACCCGGTTTGAAACCCATTACAACAAAAAAACAGCTCACGGTCATTCCCCGAACGTTTTATGTTGATATCCCCAATGAACTGGCCAATGAGATCACCAAATGTAAGGCTGACGAGGAAGTGGCCGCAGTAGGAACTGAGTGGCTTATCCAGCAATCAAAAGAATTAAAAAAATTTGGAGTGCCTGTGTTACATTATTACACGTTGGGCAAGGCAGCGGTCATTGCCAACGTGGTCAAGTCGATCTAAGTTCCAAAGGTTCACCAGTTCGCTATGGAACTCGAGAACCATGAGACCGTTGAATTAAAACCTTTAAAACTTTACGCTTCGTACATCCATTTCCGAAAAGCAGGTGCAGTTTCCTGGCTGATGATAATCGAGTAATTCAATTCTGCCGGAACAAGATCGATCTGCAGCTTAACTTTTTCATAGGGCTTAAACCCCTTGATGTAGTTTATATTGACAATATACTGCCGGTTAGCGCGGAAAAAAATGTCATTATCAAGATCTTCCTCCAGTTCCCCGAGGTTCCTGTCAATGAGATATTTTTTGCCCCACTGATCAACGACGTATACAATTTTATTTTCTGTGAAAAAAAGTACAATATCTTCCAGTCGCAGCGAAATGCTTTCCAGTCCTTTTTTAACGATCAACCTGGTTTTTTTCCTGGAGACGTATTGCACCAGATTATTCAGTGAAGACTGGTTACCAAAATGTTTTTCCAGCTTCCTGTATTTCACGATCGCTTTTTGCAATTCGTCCTCGCTTACGGGTTTAAGCAGGTAATCAATGCCATTGTATTCAAAGGCATTCATGACAAATTGATCATAGCCAGTGATAAAAATTACAGGAGTGCGGATCTCGACCTTACTGAAAATTTCAAACGACAATCCATCTTCCAGTTGGACATCGCAAAAGATAAGATCGGCCTCCGGGGCCCGGGAAAAATACTCAATACTCTCTTTCACGCTGGAGAGTTCTGCTGCCACATTCAAATTCGCATCAATGTTCATCAGCGCATTGATCAGATTCTGGCGGGCCGCTTTTTCATCTTCAATAATAATTGTGTTCAGCATGGCAAATACTTTTTAAAGGTTAGGTTGTTTGATTAACGGCAACTTAACAGCGAAATATTCATTCGTGTTTTCAATTACAATATCCTTGTTACAAAGTATTTTGTAACGGGAACTAAGATTCTTTAAACCGATACCTGTTGAATGCACGAGGTATGGCTTTGGTTTTACATTATTGCACACTTTCAGGTATTCATTGTTCAAAGTGATTCTTATATTTAAAGGCTTCACTTCACTAAATTCATTATGCTTTATTGCGTTCTCTACCAATATCTGTAACGCGAAAGGCGGGATCATAGTTACCCGTTCATCATTTCCATTCAGCTCGGTTTGCAGGTTTAATTTATTGTCATGCCTGATCTGTAAAAGAAAAAAATAGCTATCAATAAATTCAAGTTCATCATAAATGGAGATCAGTTCATTATTCTTATTGATCAAAAAATATTTATATACCTGCGCCAGCTTATTGTTAAACATATAGGCCTGCTGTGGATCATTAACGATGAGGTGGTTCAAGGTGTTGAGCGAATTAAAAATAAAATGAGGATCCAGTTCTTTATGAAGTACTTCCAACTCGGCCTGTGACCGTTCGCGATCAATTTGATGAACGATCTTGGTATCCAGTTCCCGTTCCTTATTCAGGAATAAGATCTCATATACGAGTGTGAAAAGGATAATGGCCAGGGCACAGAAAAGATTGAACCTGAGAAGAGCTTCCCAACTGAATCCTTCCTTTGAAAGAGAGAACCAGATCATCGTTGACATACTGCCTAAACTGTTCCCGTACAATAAACAAATAATGCAGAGAGAAATAATTTTCGGGAAAGGATTTATTATTTTAAAATGACCCCTGAGTTTACTATGGATCCAGTTACAGCCCCTCCAGATGCAATACGAGGTGAGAATAAAAAAAATAACTGAAGCCATTATTTCAATACTTGAATAATGACTGTAGACAATAATACCTGAAACCGGTGGGATCAGTATTCCCAATAAGGGAATGAACAATAGCTTGAGGTATCGGTCACGAATCATAACAACAGCGGTTCTTAGGTTTATATTTTCATGATTCGGGTAAGGATTACGGCAACTTAACAGTTAACGAACATCTACATCAAATCTATTTGTCCTTATTGTTAACCTCTAGTAAATAATTATTCGTGGACGAATTCAGGTACGAATGGTTGAACAGAACTAAAACAATTTTATTGCCGTAAAATGGAGAATTTCAGTAATAGATTTTTCAGATTTTAATAACGCTGCTTCGTTTATCAAAATTCATGGTTGAGTAAACGCGACAGGTCAGAAATTTTACTTCGTGACAGAACTGTGACTTATTAAATGGTAACGAGGTGATCTGGCGCCAACAATCCCCTGCTTAATTTTTAATGAAAAGAGAAGTGAAGAAAAAATTCTACTTCTTAGCATGAAAATCTATAAATGAAGTTATGAGGTCCATTGTGTTTTTATTTGAATAATTGAGTTTGAGTTATTCATTTTCATGCTTCGGTCAATTGAAAGACAAAACGCGAAGCATTGAGCAATTCTTTCTTGTCCTTTGTACGATTTATCCTCACCGGAACAAATTACCAACCACAGAACGAAAATAGTTAGCCCAAAATCGGTTGGTGTTTATGGGCGTAAAATCAAAACATCAGGCAATGAAAAAATTTATCTTTTTTGTCACATCAATGTTTTTGCTTCTGGTTGCGGCAGGTCAGAACAGAACAATTACAGGAAAAGTTACCGACGAACAAGGATCGCCTCTTGCAAATGCCTCTGTCACCGTTAAAGGTACCAATTTGGGAACCTCTACTTCCGCAGACGGCTCATTCTCTCTTTCGGTACCTCCAAATGCTTCATCGATCGTTGCTTCTTATGTAGGGTTAGCGGACAAGGAGGTCAGTCTCACCGGTGCAAATAGTTATACTGTCAGCTTATCTGCCACCGGTGGAACCATGAATGAAGTAGTGGTTGTTGCCTATGGTACCCAACAACGAAGAAAAGTAACAGGGGCAATCAGCAAAGTTTCAGGAAGCCAGGTGGAAAATATCCCCATGTCTTCTGTTGATCAAATGCTACAAGGAAAAGTGGCAGGTTTGCAATCTGTTTCGCCAACAGGCCAACCCGGGAGCATTCAGCAGATCCGCATTCGGGGAATTGGCTCCATCAGTTCTTCTTCGGCGCCCTTGTGGATCATCGATGGTGTTCCGGTGAACACGGGAGATTTTTCAGGCGCTACCAATTCAAGTAACCTGCTGGCAGGTCTTAATCCGAACGATATTGAAAGTATCAGCGTATTGAAAGATGCGGCTTCGGCATCTATCTATGGTTCTCGTGCTGCCAACGGCGTAATTCTCGTCACAACAAAAAAAGGGCGCGCAGGCAAAACCAAAATAAGAGTTGACGGAGAATTTGGTTCAAACGATATTGCCTTTTTCCCTGACCTCGCAAAGCCTTTAACCAAAGATGAATTCAAGCAGTTGACCACAGAAGGAATCTTTCATGTAGGCGGTGTCCAGTCTGATGTTGATGCAGTATTGGATGCGTTTGGCTATAATACCACTGCCAATTATAAGTGGCTTGATCTTGTAAAAAGAAAGGGACAACAACAACAAATAAATGTGTCTGCTTCCGGCGGTGACTCCAAAACACAATTTTTCTTATCAGGAGGCTACTTTAAACAGGTAAGTGAGATCATTGGCTCGGATTTTAAACGCTATAGTGCAAATGCCAGCATACGACACCAGGCAAGCAAAAGGTTATCACTTGGCGCTAATCTCAATCTTTCAACATTTCACCAGCAAGGTGAATCAGAAAGTGCCAATTTCCGCAATCCGATCATTGCAGCGCTTGCCTTGCTGCCTACACAGGAAGCATACAATCCTGATGGCACCCCAAATTATGACCCGGCTGTCTTTAGCCAGATATACAATCCCATCGCTATCCGTCAATATGATCGTTTAAGCAACCAGACTTCAAAACTGCTGGGTTCCGCATTTGCCGAATTTAATATTTTGGATAATCTGAAATTAACATCACGATATGGTGTTGACTACAGCACGATAGAAGAATACAATTACTACAATCCATTCTTTGGTGATTATTCTTCCAATGATCCTTCGACAACCGGTTTATTTTATATGCGCTATAACCGGCTCTTCAACTGGGTATGGACCAACCTCGCTGATTATGGTTTTCATACCTGGCAAGATAAAATAAGCGGGCATGTGACCGCAGGTTATGAAGCGCAAAAGTCAATGCAATTAACGCAGGATGGTGCTGGTAACGGTTTACCTTTAACGACTTCTATAGTTTATCCTTCGCCCGTAACACCTCAAACACCTACTTATGCGGGTTCTGATTATGCCTTCACTTCATTATTATCAAAGGCAGACGTGAGCTTTTTGAACCGTTATACTTTATCAGGAAGTATTCGTCGCGATGGTTCATCGAGGTTTGGCTCTGACAATCGTTACGGCACGTTTTGGAGTGTAGGAGCAGCATGGAATATTGACCAGGAAAATTTCATGCAGAACATCAAGGTCATTTCACTTTTAAAACTCCGGGCATCCTATGGTGTGAATGGTAATGCAGAGATCGGCAATTACGCATGGAGAACGATCTATTCGTTCGGTGGAACATATAACGGCTTGCCGGCGAGTTTCCCTCAAACCCTTGCTCCCGGAGTTCTCACTAACCTTATTTATAACGACAATGGCACCGTAGGTAATGCAGATCTTACCTGGGAACAAAATGAACCGCTTGACATAGGTCTTGAAGTGGGTGTGCTCAAAAACAGAATTACTGTCGAAGCCGATTTCTATAAGCGTAAAACTGATCAATTACTCCTCGCAGAACCACTTTCTCTCACCAGCGGCTTTCCTTCGTTTAGTAATAATGTCGGCGCTATGGAGAACAAAGGTTTAGAACTAACCATTGATGCCACGCCCATTAAGACAAAGGATATTACCTGGACGATCACGCTTAATGGAAGCTGGAATAAAAATGAAGTGACACGTTTGCGTGAAGGTCAATCAGAGATCATTAATCTTCCTTACATTATTCGCGAGGGAGAAGATGTGCAATCTATTTACACGCGTTTGTGGGCTGGTGCAGATCCCCAAACCGGCGATCCTCAATGGTATAAGGACGAGTCAAAAAAAGAAAAGACCACGGATTTTAGCCAGGCAACACGTTCAATTATCGGGAGCGCCTCACCGAAAGGATTCGGTGGGTTAAATACCACGTTCACTTACAAGTTTGTCAGTCTTGACGTGCAGTTCAATTATCAGTATGGAAATTATGTCTATGATCAATGGGGGTTTTTGTACACCGGTGATGGCGGCTTTGCTTCATTAAACCATAACAGGAAGGCGTTGCGGCGCTGGCAAAATCCTGGCGATATCACAGATGTTCCACGTTATGATTTCAACAATGCCACCAATTCCAATGCTCCTTCAACAAGGTATTTTTATAAAGGAGATTATATACGGCTGCGCAATCTTGCCCTTCGATTTGAAATGCCTGCTTCCATTCTTAAAAGGATGATGTTGTCTCGTCTGAGCTTTTACGTAAGAGGCACTAACCTCTGGACAAAAGCATTTGACAAAAATATCACGATGGATCCTGAGCAATCGATCGATGGAACCAATGACCTGCAATTCTTTATTCCAAAATCGATCACCGTAGGTCTGAACATTGAATTGTAATATGATTAATCAATTAAACTTATTTATAAATATGAAAGCACAAAATAAATCAAGACTTGCGGGGCTTATCGTTTTGGCTTCAATAGTCGTAGCACTGGGTTCCTGTAAAAAAAGTTTTTTAGACCTCAGACCCTATACCAGTGTCTCGTCTGATGTGGCTATTACGAACGAATCGGATATGCAGGCCGCATTGAACGGAGCCTACGGCAACATGAACAGCGCCAACTTATATGGCCGAAGCACCCCCTTGTTTGGTGACCTTGTCTCAGACAATGTTTATATCTCCACCATCAACAGCAACCGTTATTTGGATTTTTTCCAGATCAATTACACTGTTACCGATCTGAATGGGCAGGGGATCTGGCAATCGGCTTATAGTACAATCTTAAGAGCTAACAATGTCATCAACTCTTCTTTGCAGGGCAATGAAACCATCGACCAGTTCCGCGGCGAAGCATTGGCCATAAGAGGTTTGATGTATTTTGAATTGGTAAAGTTCTTTGGGAAACCCTATACGGTTGACCCAAATGCGCTGGGTGTTCCATTGATCCTGACATATGACCCGACATTAAAGCCGCAAAGAAATACCGTACAGGAAGTGTACACCCAAATAGAAAAAGATCTAACGGATGCTGCTAATTTAATGACGCAGGATAAATCTTCAGGTTTCTTCACAAAATGGGCTGCCAGGGCCTTGCTTGCAAGAATGTACCAGTTCAAAGGTGAATGGGATAAAGCGTTGACCACAGCTGAAGATGTGATCAACAACAGTGGTTACTCACTTCTGCAGTTAAATGACGTTTTATCATTCTGGCAAAATAATACAGACCGAAGTGATAAACTGGAAGTGTTATTTGAAATCGTGTTTGACGCCACTAATAATATCGGGAATTCATCACTTCCCTATTTTTATGATCAAACCGGGTACGGTGATGCACTGGCGACAGAATCTTTGTATGATCTATATAGTAACACTGATGTTAGAAAAGATCTGTTCATAGTAGGAAGTCCCATTCGCGGTGCAGATGCAAAAGTGGTAAATAAATTTCCGAATGCAGGTTCGGCAGACAAGGATGAAATGAAAGTGATACGCATGTCGGAGGTTTACTTAATCGCTGCAGAAGCTGCCTACCACAACAATGATGAGACAACGGCGCTCACTTACCTGAATGATGTAGCAACTCAAAGAGATCCAGGCTTTGCAGGATATTCGTCATCAGGACAGGCATTATTAGATGATATTTTATTGGAACGGAGAAAAGAACTTGCATTTGAAGGTCATCGTTATTGGGATTTAGTCCGAAACAATTTAGATGTTACCAGGGTAGATCTTGCAAACGATTATCCAGGTAATGTGCCCCTGGTTTTAGAAACCACTAATTTCCGCCGCATTTTACCAATCCCGCAAGGAGAACTCGATGCCAACCCTAATATCAGGGAGCAACAGAATCCCGGATATTGACCGGATTTCTCAAGCGTTAATAAGGGCAGTCGAAATTCTCGGCTGCCTTTTTTAGTTGTTGTTCATATAACTTTAGCCATTATTTATCACGTTTCAGTAAATAAAAAAATCAAATGCAGCATTGATTATTTCTTTATTGTCAACTTGTGATACCCACCCAACCAGCATATTCGCCAGTCATACAATGAAAAAAAACAGTCGAGGATAACTGGCATCCGCGGCTGGTAAACCAAAACATGTTCAGATGAAAAAACTAATTCTTCTCCTGGCAACTGTATTAATTGCTTTTTTTTCTGTTAATGCGCAACGGGAAGTAACAGGTAGAGTAACTGATGCAACCGGCACACCCTTACCCGGGGTAAGTGTTAACATCAAAGGAAGCACAAAAGGAACGACAACAGGTCCCGATGGGGTTTTCAAAATTTCAGCGGCGCCCGATGCTGTTATCATTTTTACGAATATTGGTTTTGCTGATAAAGAAATGACGGCTGATAACACCAGTTTAAACGTGGTTCTGGAACAATCACTGCGCAGTCTTACAGAGGTAGTGATCAACGGCTATGCCACACAAAACAAAAGACAGGTGGCCGGCTCAATTGCAAAATTATCAGGCGAAGAAGTGAAATTAACGCCACTTGGTTCGTTCGACAAGGCGCTACAGGGAAGAGTCCCCGGGCTATTGTCACAATCACAAAGCGGCCAGCCAGGTGCAGCGGCCGTAGTTACGATTCGTGGTAAAGGATCTATTAACGGAAGCAA
>Ga0068868_100002364_pt1 | contig 13055 bp, 9 predicted proteins | sample KBSMisM42_FD_64660 | JGI IMG/M metagenome (GOLD analysis project Ga0068868, IMG submission 64660) | Miscanthus rhizosphere microbial communities from Kellogg Biological Station, Michigan, USA - KBS Miscanthus M4-2 | ecosystem: Host-associated > Plants > Roots > Rhizosphere > Soil ...
TCGCTGGAACAACTGGAACCGAAATTAAAAGGCTATACTGATTTGAAAGCGGCTATCCCGGCATTTCTTGATTCCGCCCAATTGAAAAAGGCAACCTATGTTTTTTATCCCAACAAGGATTCGGCTTCATTGATGAAACAGGTGGCGGCCAGGTTGTCAGAACTTGGGATGATTCAGGCTGCAGGCGATACAGGGCTGCTGAGGGAAGGTATCCGCAAATACCAGAAACAAAATAATATACCGGTTACCGGCAGAATTGGTGAAAAAACGGTAAACAGCCTGAACAACAGCGACTGGCAAAGATTCAAAAGAATTGCGGTTAATCTGGATCGTTATAAACTGTTGCCCGATACGCTGCCCCACCAGTATATCTGGGTAAATCTGCCGGGGTTTTACCTGCAACTATGGAATGATGATACCCTTGCTCTGGAATCAAAAATAGTAGTTGGCAAGCCGCTTACACGTACGCCACTGCTGACCAGTAAAATAACGGATATGGTAACCTATCCGCAATGGACCATCCCCGAAAGTATCATCCTAAAGGAAGTATTGCCAGGTTTGCAAAAAGACACCAATTATCTTAAGAAAAAAGGATATAGTCTTACGAACGACAAGGGAGACGAGGTGTTTACTTCCAGCGTTAAATGGGCAAAATATAAAAAGGGTATTCCATATAAAGTAATACAGGGCAGCGGCGATGACAACGCGCTGGGTATACTGAAATTTAATTTCAATAATAAGTACAGTGTTTACATGCACGATACCAATCAACGGTATTATTTTGCCCGCAGTTCACGCGCACTGAGTCATGGCTGCGTACGTGTGCAGCAATGGGATAAGCTGGCCCATTTCCTGATTAGCAACGACAGCCTGAATGCAGCACCCAATGTAAACACGTTCAAAACAGACTCGCTGAAAGCCTTTTTGAAAAGAAAAGAAAAACACGTTATACCGGTAAGAACAAAGGTGCCCGTTTTCATACGTTATATTGGTTGCACAGGCATCAATGGCCGTGTTAAATTTTATGACGATATTTATAACGAGGACAAGATGCTGAGCGAACGCTATTTTTCCAATAAACCTGTTATTTAATGAAAAACTTACTGGGCCTGCTGCTGCCGTTTTTTTTAACGGCAACAAGCCTGTTTGCACAAACACGTGTCCCGGGCAAGGCCGGTCATCGAAAACACCCCGGTATCCAATATGGTACCGCCAGCTATTATGCCAATAAATTCCAGGGCAGGCCTACGGCATCAGGAGAATTGTACGATAAGAATAAAATGACCTGCGCACACAACTCTCTGCCAATGGGCACATGGGTAAAAGTGACCAGTCTGCGCAACAAAAGATCGGTAATCGTGAAAGTGACCGACCGGCTTCATCACCGTAACAAACGCCTCGTAGATTTGTCGAGAGCAGCAGCGGCAAAACTTGGCTATTTAAAACGTGGATTGACGCGGGTAAAAGTTGAAATAGTGGATAAAGACAGCCTGCCTGAATAAAATAACACCCGTTAATAAATATTTCACGTTTTGATAGCTACCCGTTATTTTTGTCCATTGCTAAAACTATCCCATTACTAAACTATCCGTTATGAAGAAATGGTTGCTTATGTTCCTGCTTACGCCGGGCCTGCTTCAGGTGGCTTTTGGGCAGGACAATAACTACATAAAACAACCTCTTCTCGGGGTTAATTTTCTCTTCAATGATTTTAACGGAGCGGGTTATCTGAATAAATTTGGGTTAAACCGGGCTATCAGGGATAAACAACTCGGTCAATTTAAGAATATGGCACCCGGCCTTGCAGTCAATTACCTGAATGGCATCAGCAAACACCTTGATTTATCAGTTGGACTGGGAGGATCATTTCTCGATTATCCCATTTCCGGTAAAGCTCCTTTCGGGAATGACAATTTACTCCTGGAAGCGGATGTTTCGGTAAACGCCAAATTGCTTTCCGACAAATATTGGTTCACACCTTATGTGAGTGCCGGCGCAGGCGCATCCAAATACAAGGGGTATTACGGCGCTATTGTGCCATTGGGTGTTGGTGTACAGGTAAATTTTTATGATGAAGCTTTTCTTTTTATCAATGCGCAATACCGCATGAGCATTACAGAAAACACAGCCAATCATCTTTACTACAGCATTGGGGTTGCGGGTAATATAGCTAATAAAAAAGAACCGAAAATAATGGCGCCTCCGCCACCGCCACCGGCAATGGAAGCCCCGAAAGACCGCGATGCAGACGGTGTTATTGATTCGCTTGACGCCTGCCCCGATATCGCTGGTCTTGCTAAATTTAACGGCTGCCCGGATACGGATGGGGACGGCATACCGGATAAAGATGACAAATGCGCTACCGTTGCGGGCCTGGCGCGTTACCAGGGTTGCCCGGTTCCGGATCGCGATAAAGATGGAATCAATGATGAAGAAGATAAATGTCCCGATATTGCCGGCTTAGCGCGTTATCAGGGCTGCCCGATACCTGATCGCGATAAAGATGGCGTAAATGACGAGGAAGATAAATGTCCTGATCTGGCAGGTGATGCAGCTAATAACGGTTGCCCTGTTATTAAGCCGGAAGTGATTAAGAAACTGGAATATGCGGCAAAAAATATTTTCTTTAACACCGGTAAAACGGTGCTCCTGGCCAAATCGTTTAAGCCATTGAACGAAGTGGTGGCTATACTAAAAGATACAAAAGATTTGAAGCTGAATATCGACGGCTATACCGATAATACAGGTAAGGCAGATAAAAACCAGTTACTGAGCCAGGGCAGGGCGGACGCAGTTAAAAAATATTTGGCAGGCAAAGGGATTGAACAAAGCAGGCTGGTGTCCACCGGGCATGGCCAGGACAATCCTGTGGGCGATAACAAAACTGCTAAAGGACGTGCCCAGAACCGCCGGGTAGAATTACACCTGAACTATTATTAACAATCAAGCAGCATATCGAAAAAGCAGTCCGCTCAAATGGGCTGCTTTTTTTGTGTTGCTTTGTTTCATACATTCACTCCGCAATTTTTAAGCGGTTGGTCTGCCTTGCTGAATCCGTATCTTCCAAAAAAATGTAAAAAGACAACATGAAAAAATTTTTGCTGGCATTTTTTTTTGCTGCATCTATAGCAACCGGTTATGCGCAATTGCAATCGCCCGATGAATTTCTCGGTTACCCGCTTGGCAGCCGGTTTACACCGCATTATAAAATTGTTGATTATGTCAGTTACCTGGCCGCCCAGGTTCCTGCAATGATAAAACTGGAAAAATACGGGGAAACGAATGAAGGCCGGCCCCTGCTGCTGGCGTATATCGCATCAAAGGAAAACCTGGCCAACCTGGAAAATATCAGAAAAAATAATCTGCGGCTGGCGGGTTCGGCGGCTGACCGCGTGGCGCCTTCCGAAGAAGCGCCGGTGATTGTATGGCTCAGTTATAATGTGCATGGCAATGAGCCATCGTCTTCAGAAGCCGCCCTGCTTACTTTATATGAACTGGTTAATCCCTCCAATAGCGAAACAAAAGAGTGGTTGAAAAACATCGTGGTCATATTGGATCCCTGTATTAACCCGGATGGGCGTGACCGTTATGTTAATTGGGAAAACCAGGTGCAGGGGAAAGCACCCAATGCCAACCCGGTAGCAAGAGAGCATATGGAGCCCTGGCCCGGCGGCCGCACCAATCATTACAATTTCGATCTGAACCGGGATTGGGCCTGGCAAACGCAGGTTGAATCGCAGCAACGCATGTTGAAATACAACCAATGGCTGCCACAGATACATGTAGATTTTCACGAACAGGGATATAATCAGCCCTATTATTTTGCGCCGGCAGCAGAACCTTTTCATGAAGTGATCACGCCCTGGCAACGCAATTTCCAGGGCATGATTGGCCGCAACAATGCCAAACATTTTGATGCCAACGGCTGGTTGTATTTTACAAAAGAAAGATTTGATCTTTTTTATCCCAGTTACGGTGATACCTACCCGATTTATAACGGCTCCATCGGAATGACTTTCGAGCAGGGCGGACACAGCCGCGGCGGCCTGGCCGTTGTACAGGATGATGGTGATACGCTTACCTTGCACGATCGGCTGATACATCATTTTACCACCGGTATGTCTACCATTGAGACTGCTTCTAAAAATGCAGCAAAGCTGATCAGTGAATACCGGAAATATTTTTCTGCCGCCATTCAGACGCCGGCTGGTGAATTCAAAAGTTATATACTTAAAACCGACGGTACAGATCGGCTTGAACGCTTAAAAAAACTGTTGTCAAAAAATAATATTGATTGGTCGTATGCCAGCAATGGCAGCTTTAACGGACTGAATTACCTGAATGGTAAAACAGAAACGTTTAAAGCAACAGCCGGGGATATTGTGATTAATACCAACCAGCCCAAAAGCAACCTCATTAAAGTATTGTTTGAAAGAACGTCTAAGTTAAGTGATTCAGCTACTTACGATATTACCGCATGGAGCCTGCCCTTTGTATATGGTTTGAAAGCATACGGGTTAAAAGAATATGCACCTGCCCTGGGAAAAACAAATCCTGTTACAGAACAACTAACGGCAACAGCATCTTTTGAAAATACATATGCGTACGTGGTGAGATGGAACGGTATGGGAAGTGCCTGTTTTTTATCATCGTTGTTAAAAAGCGGTATTAAAGTGCGCTATGCAGAACAACCTTTCAAAGTAGGTGACAACGAATTTGAAAGAGGTTCACTCATTATTGCAAAAGCATCCAACTATAGTATCGGCAGGAACCTCGAATCGATTGTTAAGAACGCTGCTGCCAAAAATAATGTGGGCATTGCGGCCGTACCGACCGGTTTTGTTGATAAGGGATTTGATATCGGTTCAGATAAAGTGCGTTTTATACATGCACCCCGGGTTGCTTTATTCGCAGGCAAAGAAGTTTCTTCCAACGGAATGGGCGAAGTATGGCATCTTTTCGATCAGCAGCTTGAATATCCGGTTACCCTGATCAATACGGAAGACCTCAGCCGGATGATGGCTTCTGATTTCAATGTATTGATAATACCGGATGGTTTTTATACCATCTTCACGCAGAAAGATAAAAATGATCAGTTGAAAGAATGGGTGCGCCGGGGCGGGAAAATCATTGCGCTTGAAAACGCAGTGGCGCAAATGAGCACCACAGAATGGGGTTTCAAAATAAAAGGCAGCGGCGATGATAAAAAAGATAAGGACAAAGACGAAAAAAAAGATGACTACAGCCTTTTAAAAAAATATGACGATCGCGAAAAGGAATATATTACCAATAGTATACCCGGTTCCATATTCAGGGTAGAACTGGATAATTCTCATCCGCTGGCATTTGGCTATCCTGATTATTATTATACGCTCAGGCAGGACGATAATATTTACGAGTTTCTGAAAGAGGGCTGGAATGTAGGCGTCATAAAAAAAGACAATTATGTGAGCGGCTTCACCGGCAACAAGCTAAAAGAAAAGTTAAAAGACGGTACCCTGTTTGGTACCGTTGACATGGGAAGGGGCAGTGTTGTATTTTTTGCTGACGATATTCTGTTCAGGAGCTTTTGGGAAAATGGCAAGTTGCTTTTTTGCAATGCCGTTTTTCTGGCAGGAGAATAAGTGGCGGAATAGTACAGGCGGCAAACGGTTAATCATCATTTTACATAATTTGCCGGCCCCGGGCCTGGGTTATGTTGTCTGTAATGCGCATTTTTAAGGTTGCAGCCGTAGTGTTCAGGAGTCTTAAGTTTATCGAAATAAATAGCGAATGAAGCAATTTTTTTTGTTTGTATTGATCATTACGGTGACGGTCCCGCGCAGTTTGGCACAGGCACCACAGGTATTATCTTCCGCAGATATTTTATTGAGTTTAAAAAAGCTGGACGTGCTGGGAAGCGTTTTATACGTAGGGGCACACCCGGACGATGAAAATACCCGCCTGCTTGCCTGGCTGGCAAAAGAAAAGCTATACCGCACCGGCTATCTGTCTTTGACCAGGGGCGATGGCGGCCAGAACCTGATTGGCAATGAACAGGGTGTTGAGCTGGGTATGATACGCACACAGGAATTGCTGGCAGCCAGAAGAATTGATGGGGCCGAGCAATTTTTTTCAAGAGCTTATGATTTTGGTTTTTCAAAAAGCACCGATGAGGCGCTGAAAAAATGGGATAAAGAAAAAATATTGAGCGATGTGGTCTGGGTTATCCGCAAATTTCAACCGGATGTAATTATAACACGATTTCCGCAGGATAGCCGGGCCGGACACGGGCATCATTCTGCATCGGCATTATTGGCGGTGGAAGCATTTACCGCGGCAGCGGATCCTGCCAGGTTTCCGGAGCAACTGGCCTATGTAAAACCCTGGCAGGCAAAAAGGGTATTATGGAACACGTTCAATTTTGGTGGTACCAATACTACTGCCAATGATCAATATAAAACAGATGTGGGCGTTTTCAACCCGGTGCTCGGTAAAAGTTATGGTGAAATAGCTGCCGAAAGCCGCAGTCAGCATAAAAGCCAGGGCTTTGGGGTGGCCCGCCAACGGGGCATGGCTTTGGAATATTTTTCTACCTGGAAAGGCGATGCACCGGTAAATGATCTGATGGATGGTGTTACTACCAGTTGGGAAAGAGTTAAAGGGGCTGCTGCGATACACGAAAAACTGGACAGCATATTCAAATCATATTCGCTTTTTTATCCGGGCAAATCTGTTAAACAACTCGTTGATTTGTATGATATGATTGCAGCCCTGCCCGAGGGATACTGGAAAAAACAGAAGCTGAAAGAAGTGCAGGATATCATTGAGGCTTGCAGTGGTTTATTTGCAGAACTCACTACCACCGATGCACAATTGGTACAAACAGATTCCGTACGCGTTGGTTTCTCATTGGTAAACCGTAATGGAAATGCTATCCGGCTGAAAAAAATTATGCTCAATGATCTTGTTGTAAAACTGGATACAGCTTTGGCTTCTAACCAGAATTTTTCTTTAAGCAGACAAATCTATATCTCGCCCGATTCATCGGTTTCGCAACCTTACTGGCTAAAGAATGAAATGAAAGAAGGGCATTTTGAAATCAATGATCAGCAATTGATCGGTAATGCGGAAAGTTTGCCGGCTTATGCAGCACATTTTTTATTGAATATAGAAGGACACGATTTTGATATCGTGCGCCCCCTGAAACAAAAATATACAGATCCGGTAAAGGGAGAAGTGTATCAGCCCGTTCCGGTAGTACCGCCGGTTGTGATTACGCCCAATAAAAACCTGCTGCTGTCTGCTGCCGAAACACCGCAGAGTATACGCGTAACCGTACGGGCAATGAAAGATGTGCTAAAGCCAATGCTGAAGATAGTGCCGGGCAAGGGATGGCAGGCCGATATTGTGAACGCAGTCCCCACCGACACATTGAAGAAAGGCCAGGAAATGGATCTTGACGTGCAACTGAAACCAATAGCGAAGGAACGTGAAAACGGCAAACAATCGTTTTTACTGTCGGTAGCAGCCGGTAAAGAGAATTATTCCAGTCTTATCAAAAGCATCAATTACGATCATATTCCCAATATCAGTTATTTTAAACTACCGGTATTTAATGTGCTCAACCTTGATTTGAAAACGGCAGGTAAAAAGATTGGTTATATTGAAGGTGCGGGCGATTATATTCCTGAGGCGCTGCTGCAGATGGGATACGAAGTGAGCATTCTGAACGATAATACCCTCGCAAACGCCAACCTTTCACAATATGATGCCATTATTACCGGTGTACGGGCTTATAATATCAAGGCATCGCTGATTACTTACTATAATAAACTGATGCGGTATGTAGAAAACGGTGGTAATCTTATTGTGCAATACAATACTTCGGATCAGGTGGGAAATGCCAGGGCGAAAATAGGGCCTTACCCATTTGCTGTGTCAAGAGTACGTGTAACCGATGAGAAGGCCGAGGTAAAAATATTGCAGCCTGCCCATCCTATACTGAACTATCCCAATAAAATAACGGCGAAAGATTTTGATAGCTGGATACAGGAGCGCAGCATTTATCATGCAGCCAGCCCTGATAGCCATTATGAAACTATTTTTGCGATGCACGATGAAGGGGAGAACGACGATGCGGGAAGCCTGATTACAACCAAATATGGCAAAGGCAATTTCACTTATACGGGACTGGTATTTTTCCGCGAATTACCCGCAGGCGTTCCGGGCGCTTATCGTTTACTGGCCAACTTAATTGCATTGAACCATAAAAAAGGATTTTAGATATGGCGAATTCTTCGCAAAGCAGGAGGGAGATAGGGTTTGTGATTGCAATTGTATTCGGCCTGCTGCTCGGCATTTTTATTAAACGGGTGCGGATTGGATTATTGATTGGTCTTGCATTGGGGTTGCTGGCCGCCGCGATGATCAGTGGCAGGAAGAAATGAGGTGAGATGGGTACTCGGTACTTAGTATATAGTATTGAGACAAGAGACCAGGAAGCAAAAGAAAATCCTATTAACGCTGACGTCTATATACTTTGTACTAAATACTCAATACTCCAATGCAGGAAGATAAACCACCTTTATTTGCCACCTGGAATGCCTGGTACCTGTTTGTGCTGGCTTTTCTGCTGTTGCAGGTGATACTGTTCACTCTTTTTACCAACTATTTTGCATGAGCCGTGCCGACTGGATAGTACTCGCTGTTACTTTAGCTGCCATCATTGCATGGGGTCTGTATAAAAGCCGCACTACCAAAAACCTGGATGGTTATTTTCTCAGCAACCGCAGCATGCCCTGGTGGCTGATATTGCTGAGCATTATGGGTACACAGGCGAGTGCCGTTACTTTTTTATCGGCGCCGGGACAGGCATACACCGACGGAATGCGTTTTGTGCAATACTATTTTGGTTTGCCGCTGGCGATGGTAATACTGTGTATTACTTTTGTTCCCATTTTTCACCGGCTGAAAATTTATACCGCGTACGAATACCTGGAAAACAGATTTGATTTGAAAACACGCACACTTACATCCTTTTTATTTTTATTGCAACGGGGCGTTTCAACAGGTATCAGTATCTATGCGCCGGCTATTATACTTTCTTCTTTACTGGGATGGAATATTTACTGGACCAATGTTTTTATGGGTGGACTGCTGATTGTTTATACCGTAAGCGGTGGTGCAAAAGCGGTAGCCTATACGCAGCAGTTGCAGATGGTGATCATATTTGCCGGCATGTTTATGGCTGCTTATATGGTAGTGCATTTATTGCCCGATGGCGTTGGCTTTATTGATGCACTGAAAGTAGGCGGCAAAATGGGCCGGCTGAATGTAATTACCAGTGGCAATGAGAAAGGCAGTTTTAACTGGAATGATCGATACAATATATGGAGTGGTTTGATTGGCGGCTTCTTCCTGGCTCTTTCTTATTTCGGAACCGACCAAAGCCAGGTGGGGAGATACCTTACTGCCAAAACTTTAACAGAGAGCCGGATTGGTTTATTAATGAACGGCCTTGTAAAAGTGCCGATGCAGTTTGCCATTTTATTGATTGGTGTAATGGTGTTCACGTTTTACCAGTTTAACCAGGCGCCTTTGTTTTTTAATGAAGTACAGGTAAAAAAGGTAGCCGCTTCACCCTATAAAGATTCTTTGCATTTAATACAATTGCAATACGACCTGCTGTCCAAACAAAAAGCCGTTACCGTTGCAAAATGGGTGGAAGAGAATAGAAACGCTGCCGGTGCAACCGTCTCCGAAGCAAAGCTGAAATTGCTGAACACACAAACTGATAAATTAAGAACAGATTTTAGAAACCTGATCGGCAAAAGCGGCGTGGGGGGCGATGAGAACGATACCAATTATATTTTCCTTCGGTTTGTAGTAGATTACCTGCCGAAAGGCATGGTTGGCCTATTGATTGCCGTTATTTTCCTGGCAGCCTGGGGTAGTATTGCAGCAGCGCTGAATTCACTGGCTTCCTGTACCGTGGTGGACATCCACAAAAAGTTTATTAAAAAAGATTGCTCTGAAATAACGGACTATAAAACCTCCCGCTGGTACACGTTTGCCTGGGGTGTTTTTTCCATTTTCATTGCCATGTTTGCTACCAATATGGGCAGCCTGATTGAGGCAGTGAATGTGCTGGGCTCTTTGTTTTACGGTGTGATACTCGGGGTATTCCTGGTTGCTTTCTACCTGAAACAAATAAGGGGGCACGCTGTTTTTATCAGCGCCATCGTAATTGAGTTGTGTATTGTATTGCTTTTCTGGAAATCTTCTATCGGTTTTCTTTGGCTCAATGCCATCGGAGCGTTGGGTGTAGTGCTGCTATCCTTGTTATTACAACCTTTCTTTAATAAAAAAATTGCAGCCGCATAATTTACCACAGAGGTTAAAAGAGGATTTCACAGAGGTAAAAGAGTTGCCTTAAAACGCTGTGCGACTCTGTGAATGCCTCCTTCTCCTCCGTGGTGAAACAGTTCCGAAAATAAAAATTGCTGATTTCGGGACCGGGGATCTTCAGAAATCTCAAAATCCCACCATCTCAAAATCAGCAATATCAACGATGTTTTTCTCGGGTCTGACGCCTGACGTTTATTTCAGCGACGCAATCAGTTTTTCATTCAACGCCACATAGTCATCGTTCTTTGCTGCTTTTGCCGAAGCAATACCCTGCAGCGCAGTTGCTTTCGCTTCTTCTTTTCTTCCCAGTTTGGCCAGGCAACTGGCTTTCTGGTAAACAATAAAAAATGCATTGGGGCTTTGCTCCAGCGCTTTGTTAAACCATGCCAGGGCCTGGTTTAAATCTTTGCCATTATCCAGATAATACATGGCGGCATTGAAATAAGGGCGGTTATCCTTGTTCATAACCTCATTGATCTGCGCCGTTACCTTTGTATCCACATCTGTTGTAATAGGAAAACTCACCAGCGTATTTTCCCAGGCCAGTTGCAGATCGCAGCTATTGGGTTTTACATTGGCAAACTGCATGGCAAATGTTTCTACCGGTTCTTTCAACGCTACCGGTTTTACATTTATTCTTACCACATCGTTTTCTTTTTTATAGGCATCGGGTGAAGTAACATCCAGTTGTTTGGTAATGATTACTATCCAGTTTTCTTTGTCTGGTATTGTCAGCAAACCGTATTTACCCGCTTTAACCAGGGTCCCGCCAATGGTAACATCATCGCCAAATGTAAGGGTAGTAGCACCATTGGCACCCGTACGCCATAATACATTATAGGGGCGCACATCACCAAATATTTTACGTCCTTTAATACCGGGCCGTGAATAAGACAACTCAATGGACGATAATCCAAAATCCTGTTTAATGGTTTGGCCCGGACTGGGAGAGGGCGTTCTTAATTGCTGGGCAGTGAGATTGAATACAAAAAAACCTGTACAAACGACAAGCAGTATACGTTTCATAATTAGCGTGTTTAGGCCGCAAAAATAAGGGCTATTCGCTGTCAATACGTATATTGTTTTAAACGCAGTAAAATCAGAATTTAACAATAACAGAAGCTTTCGCTTTTTTCCCTTTTAACAATTTCCAGGAAGGGCCTTCTTTTATTAAACGAATGGCTTCTGCATCCAGTTGGGTCTGCAATGATTTTTCTATCTTGAAATTAGTAAGCTCGTTTTTATTATTAATGACGAACGATACCACCACGTCTCCATGTATGTCTTTTGTTTCATCCCGTACCCGCTTATTTTTTTCCAGGTATCCGGTATATGTGTTCCAATCTACAGAGGGCTCAGCATCCAGCACATTAACGGAAAAGTCTTTTGTTTTTCTCCGGAATGCTGAGCCTTTTTGCGTCCCGTATCCAATTACTACCACCTCGTTCAGGTTTTGATTAGCTGGTTTCAATGTGACCTGGTTAAAGGCAACGTTGTTGTTGAGCCGCGCGTTTTGTTGTTCAAACCCAATAGACGCTATGGACACATTCAATGCGGTATCAGGTGCCTTAAAAGAAAAGTATCCATTATTGTCTGTAACAAATGCTTTATTTAAAGTGGGAACCTGCACAGTGGCGTTGGCTACTGGTTTGTTGAATTGATCAACCACTGCACCATTAAAGCTATTGGATGCAATGCCGATGCCGGGGGCCGCACCAATGATGCGTTCAGGCCTGGCCTCTTGTTTTTTATCGGCACCGAAAGTTGTTGCATTTTTATTGACTTCGGATCTTGCCACAACAGGGGCAGGATCCAGGCTGTCTTTTTTACTGAAAGCTTTTGCCAGTTCCCTTCCTGTTTCCGCGGCTTCCTTCGTTTCAGTTTGATTAGCCTCATTGTTTTTTGCGCCGGCAGAGCTACTCAATTCAGCAGCAACTGCATCATTGGCCGATTTTTTATTTCCGATATGAGTACTATTGGTTTTATCTGATACTGCATGCTTTTTGCTGACGGCGAGCTCGTCTTCATGCACAGCTATTGTGTCTGCAGCATGATACAGCGAAGCTTGACTATCTGCTTTCCCGGTTGAGGAAGGCTGTTTTTCATTCTTCTGCTGAGTTTGTGCAATGCCAGCGGTCCTTTCTTTGCTGTTAAGCGCAATATAGAACCATGCTCCGCCCAGCAGCAGGAATACTACCGCCGCAACCTTCCACCACGCGAACCCAATAACGGGCGTGCGGTCTTTTTCTGCAATTCTTTCGGCCAGCCTTTGTTTTAATTCAGGGATATCATCCTTTGTCATACTATTTTTCCCGCTGGCAACCATATATCCTTCCATAGCATCGGCGAGGAATGGATCATCCAGCGCAGCTCTTTCCATAGCATGCATCGCAGCCGGCGAAAGCTCGCCGCGATGGTATTTTTCAATATCCGCTGCAGAATAATTAATATGATTTTTGTCTTCGTTCATAATCGGATCTCATTGTCTTAATACTAAGTACTCAATACTAAATACTGCGACTCTCCATACAAATTTTTAAATTTCTTCTTCCGTTTTGAATCAGGCTCCTGACTTTTTTCCAATCAAGTCCCGTTTGCTCTACAATCTCATTATAGCATTTTTGCTGCAGGTAAAAAAGTTGTACTGTTTGCTGCTGTTCTGCAGA
>Ga0068868_100002371_pt1 | contig 13043 bp, 13 predicted proteins | sample KBSMisM42_FD_64660 | JGI IMG/M metagenome (GOLD analysis project Ga0068868, IMG submission 64660) | Miscanthus rhizosphere microbial communities from Kellogg Biological Station, Michigan, USA - KBS Miscanthus M4-2 | ecosystem: Host-associated > Plants > Roots > Rhizosphere > Soil ...
CATCGCCGACCGCTTCCTGCCCGACAAGGCGATCGACCTGATCGACGAGGCGGCCTCGCGGCTGAAGATCGAGATCGACTCGGTGCCGACCGAGATCGACGAGGTCGAACGCCGGATCCAGCAGCTGGAGATCGAGCGTGAGGCGCTGAAGAAGGAGACCGACGAGGCCTCGAAAGCGCGCCTCGGGGCGCTCGAAGAGGACCTCGCCAACCTGCGCGAGGAGGCGGCCGAGCTGCGCACCCGCTGGCAGAACGAGAAAGAGCCGATCGAGGTGCTGAAGCAGACGCGGGCCCGGCTCGAGGAAGTCAACCGCGAAGTCGAGCGGGCCGAACGCGAGACCGATCTCGAACGCGCCGCCGAACTCAAATTCGGCGAGCTGCCCGAGCTGGAAAAGCAGACCGCCGAACAGGAAGCGCGTCTGGAAGAGCTGCACGCCGGCGGTGGCACGATGCTCGCCGACGAGGTGACCGAAGAGGACGTCGCCGAGGTCGTCGCCAAATGGACCGGGATCCCGGTCAGCCGGCTGATGGAGGGCGAGGTGCAGAAGCTGATCCAGATGGAGGAGCGACTGCACGAGCGGGTGATCGGCCAGGAGGAGGCGATCGCCGCCGTCTCCAACGCACTGCGCCGCTCGCGCGCCGGGCTCTCGGACCCGAACCGGCCGATCGGCAGCTTCCTCTTCCTCGGCCCGACCGGGGTCGGCAAGACCGAGCTGGCGAAGGCGCTGGCGGAGTTCATGTTCGACTCCGAGCAGGCGATCGTCCGCCTCGACATGTCCGAGTACATGGAGAAGCACACGGTGGCGCGGCTGATCGGCGCCCCTCCCGGCTACGTCGGTTACGAGGAGGGCGGCCAGCTGACCGAGGCGGTGCGGCGCCGGCCCTACGCGGTGGTGCTGCTGGACGAGATCGAGAAGGCCCACCCAGACGTCTTCAACACCCTGCTGCAGATCATGGACGACGGGCGGCTGACCGACGGCCAGGGCCGCACCGTCAGCTTCACCAACACGGTCCTGATCATGACCTCGAATGTCGGCTCCGAGCGGATCGTCGGCGAGCAGGTCGACGAGAAAATTCGCGAGGGGATCGAAGAGGTGCTGGCGGTGACCTTCAAGCCGGAGTTCCTCAACCGGATCGACGACACGGTGATCTTCCATCGGCTCTCGAAGCAGGACATCGGGCGGATCGTCGAGCTGCAGGTGGACCAGCTGGTCGGCCGGGTCCAGGAGCGCGGGATCGAGATCGAACTCTCGGAGGAGGCGCGGACGCTGCTCGGCAACCTCGGCTATGACCCCACCTACGGAGCGCGACCGCTGAAGCGGGTGATCCAGAAGCAGCTGGTCGACAAGCTGGCGCTGAAGATCCTCGAGGGCGAGTTCCGCGAAGGCGATGTCGTCCGGGTCGACGCCCGCGAGGGCGAGGTCGTCTTCGAGCGGGTGGAGGCGCCTGCCGCGACGGCCGCTTAGGCTGGGACGGCGGCGCCGCTGCGGGGCTCATTTTCCCGGCGGTTTCTGCCGAAACAAGTCCAACGTAAAGGTGCTCTTTAATTGGACGGGCCACTCTAGGCTTGGGAGAGCACCGGCAGACCTTGATGGATAACGACCAGACCCCGATCAACGCGCGCCCGAAGCGACGGTCGCCTGAGGCCTTCGAGGACCTCTCGCTGGCCCTGCGCGATCGCGTCCTCTGGCCGCTCGGGGACCGCTTCCTCGAGCTGGGCGACGGGGCGCGGGCGGCGGTTGCCGGCGGCGCCGTCGTTCTGGCGCTGGTGATCGGCGTCGGCGGCTACTCGCTCTTCTCCTCCGACGGCGGCGATACGACCACCGCTGTCCCGGTTGCGGTGAAGACCGTGTCCTCACCCGAGCCGGCGCCGGTGAAGCCGGAGCCGAAGGCGCAGCCCGAGCCGACGCTGCAGGGAGCCGACCCGGTCTTCAAGGCGCCGCAGGGCGAGGACGCCGACGCAGCCGCCGAGCCGAAGGCAGATGAAGCGAGCGCCGTCACCTCCACCGCCGACAACTCAGGCAACGCCGCCACCGACACGATCTCCTCCAGCCCCGCTGCCACCGCCGCCCGCGCCTCGACCGCAACCGCGACCGAGAGCGTCGACGGCCCGCCGGCCGGCCCGGCCGCGATCGCGGTCGCGCGCAAGTTCGCCGACGCCTTCGTCGTCTACGAAACCGGCGGCGGCAAGTCCGAAGTCCGCCGCGCCTTCAAGGCGACGGCCACCTCGGGCCTGACCAAGGCGCTGATGCAGCGGCCGCCGCGCCAGCCCGCAGGGGTCGAGGTGCCGAAGGCGAAAGTCCTCAACGTCGTCCCCGCCCCTTCGCACGAGAAGATCTACCCGGTCAGCGTCTCGCTGCTGCGGGTCGGCGTCACCAGCGAGCTGCGGTTGGAGATGGAACAGCTGAAAAACAAAGACTGGCGAGTCGTCAACGTCCTCGGCTGATGGAGCACGCTCGCAAGATCAGGACGGTGATGGCAACCGCCGCGGCGACGGCGGCGCTGGCGGTTCCGGTCGCGGTCGCCCGCGCCGAGACCGCGACGTCCGCTCCCGGGCTGGTCCCCGGCGCGAGCCTCGAAGCGCCCTCCTCGGCCGGCGAACACTCGGCTCCGGTCAAGGAAGGGGACGCCCTCGTCCCGCCGCCCGCGCCGGCGACGAAGACGCCGCCGCCCTCCGGCGGGGTCGACGCCGAAACCGACGCCGTCGAACCGGGCGAAACCGAAACCACCGAAACGACCCCGGGTGCCACGGGGGCGGCGCCCACGCCCGGCACTTTCGCGATCCCCTCGCTGCCCTCCTCGAGCTGTGCGATCAGCGGCGTGCCGCCGGTCCTGATCCCGATCTACCAGCGCGCCTCCGAACAGTACGGGCTCGGTCCGCAGGGGCCGGCGATCCTCGCCGGGATCAACGCGATCGAGACCGCCTTCGGCCAGAACCTCGGTCCCTCCTACGCCGGCGCCGAAGGCTGGATGCAGTTCATGCCGGAAACCTGGGCGATGTACGGGGTCGACGCCGACGGCGACGGGGTCAAGGATCCGAACAACCCCGAAGACGCGATCTTCGCCGCCGCCCGCTACCTCAGCGCGGCGGGGATGCCGGAGGACGTCTGGGGCGCGATCTTCGCCTACAACCACGCCGACTGGTACGTGGAAGAGGTCCTCGCCAACGCCGGCTGTTACGCGAACGAAGTCGGCAGCAGCTACGCGACCCTCTCCCTCGCCCCGAAGATCCAGGTCTTCAGCTGCACCCCCGCCGAGGAGTGGAAGAAACAGATCCCGGAGGAGTACCTGGCCGCCTTCGAGGCCGCCGCCGGTCGCTACGAACTCGGCAAGCGCGGCGTCTGGACGCTGGCCGCGATCGCCCGGCTCGAGTCCGACTTCGGCCGCGGGATGAGCAAACAGCAGCTGCGCATCTACGGCCCGCTCGGCCTCGACAAGACCGAGTGGAACACCTACGCGGTCGACGGCGACGGTGACGGCCGCATCCGCCACGCCGACGTCGCCGACTCAGCGGCGACCCTGGCGCGGCTGATGTGGTCGCGCGGCAGCATCGACGCCGGCGTCTTCACCCACAACCAGGCCGCCTGGTACGTCGACGCCGTCGCCAACGAGGCCGACCGGCTCGCCGGCAAATGCGCGGTCAGCACCGAAGACTGGACGATCATGCTGCCGGGCAGCGTCGCCGCCCAGATCAACTGGCAGAACCTCACTCTCTCCAACGACCTCGAGCTGCGGGACATCCAGGCGGGGATGCTCGACGAACGGATCACCGGCCTGCTGGCGCTGATGACCAAAGATCACCAGATCACGATCAGCTCGCTGCGCTCCGACCACTCGCAGATGACCGCCTCGGGCAACGTCTCCAACCACTTCTACGGCCGCGCGATGGACATCGCCTCGGTCGACGGCGTCTCCTGCACCGACGTCGCCACCACCGCCCCCTGCGCCCAGCTCGGCTACGCCCTCTCCCAGCTGCCGGACCCCCTCCACCCCACCGAGCTCATCTACTGCTTCGACCTCGACGGTCCGGGCCCGGCCTTCGCGCTGCCGGACCACTGCGATCACATCCACGCCGGCTTCTACGCGTACTAGGGGCAGTTGTAGTGGGAGTGCCGGTAGGGGGTCTCCAGACACATCTCGCTTATGGCTCGCTGTTGAGTGCCGTGAGACCCCCTACCGGCACTCCCTCCAACACGCTTCGAGGAACGGGCAGCTGAAGCCACGAGGCTTCTCCCTAAAAGCTGTTGGACCCTGGGCCGTCTCTTTCTGCGTGTCGTGGGAGGGGGATGGGTACCCCCCTCCCCAACCAAGTACGGTTGAATCGGAGCCTGATTTCGACCTGAAGGGGGCCGCAATGCCGACTTATCTGATGCTGACCAACTTGACCGCCGAGGGTGTTCGGACGCTGAAGAACAATCCCGGGCGGGTGGCCGAGGTGAACCGGGAGGTCGAACAGATCGGAGCGAAGGTGGTGGCCCAGTACGCGACGCTGGGGCAGTACGACTTCGTCACGGTGGTCGAAGCTCCCGACGAGAAGACGATGGCCAAGGTCTCCGTCGAGCTCGGCTCGCGGGGGACGATGACCAGCCAGACCCTCGCGGCGATGCCCGCCGAGGATCTCTCGAACGCGCTCTAGCCGGTTGAAGGTCCTGGTCGTAGGCGGGGGCGGTCGCGAGCACGCGATCGTGCGGGCGCTGCGGCGCTCGGCCCAGGTCAGCGATGTCCTCTGCGCGCCCGGCAACGCGGGGATCGCGGCGGACGCCGAGTGCCTGCCGGAGGTGGCGGCTGACGACGCGGCGGCGATTGTCGCAGCGGCGCAGGAACACGGCGTCGACCTGGTGGCGGTCGGGCCCGAGGCGGGGTTGGTCGCCGGCGCGGTGGATGCACTGGAGGAGGTTGGGATCCCGGCGTTCGGGCCGACAAAAGCGGCGGCCGAGCTCGAGGGCTCGAAGGCCTTTGCCAAGGAGCTGATGGAGGAGGCGGGGGTGCCGACCGCCGGCCACGTGCTGTTGCACAGCCGCGAGGAATCGCTGGAGCGGCTCGCCTCCACCGCCTACCCGACCGTGCTGAAGGCCGACGGCCTCGCCGCGGGCAAGGGCGTGATCATCTGCCAGGACGAGGGCGAAGCGCGCGCCGCCGTCGACGTCTTCTTCACCGAGCAGCGCTTCGGCTCCACGACCGTCGTGCTCGAGGAGTTCCTCGAGGGTGAGGAGCTCTCGCTGCTGGCGCTCTGCGACGGCGAGAACGTCGTCCCTCTCGCCCCCGCCCAGGACTACAAGCGGATCTTCGACGGCGACCGCGGGCCCAACACCGGCGGCATGGGCAGCTATTCGCCGGTCCCCGGCTTCGGTGCCGCCGAGGTCGAGGAGATCGTCGAGCAGGTCCACCGGCCGGTGGTGGCGGCGATGGCCGCCCGCGGCGTCCGCTTCCACGGCGTCCTCTACGCCGGCCTGATGATCGGCGCCGAGGGACCGAAGGTGCTCGAGTTCAACGCCCGCTTCGGCGATCCCGAGACCCAGGCGGTGCTGCCGCGGCTGCGCTCCGACCTCGCCGAGCTCTTCCTCGCCGCCCGCGAGCCGGGGGGACTCGCCGGAGTCACAGCCGAGTTCGAGGACAACTGGGCCGTCACCGTCGTCTTCGCCTCTGCCGGCTACCCCGAGTCTTCTTCGAAGGGCGACGTCATCACCGGCCTCGCCGAGGCCGGTGAGCTTGCCGAGGTCACCCACGCGGGCACGGCAGAGCGCGACGGCGAGATCGTCACCGCCGGCGGCCGGGTCTTGAACGTGACCGGGCTGGGTAAGAGCCCAGCCGAGGCGCGTGATCGCGCGTACGATGCAGCGCGCCGGATCTCCTTCGAGGGAATGCAGATCCGCACCGACATCGCCGCCCGCGCCGTCGAGCGCGTCCCCAGCTAATCGAGAGAGGAAAGAGATGAGCGAGATCTCAGAGGAGCCCCAGCCGACCGGGACGTCCGTGCCCAGCGGGCCGGCCGACCCCACCCAGGCGGCGACGATGCCGGCCGTGGAGGAAGCCTTCGGGGAAATCGATGTCGACGAGCCCCACGTCGGAATCATCATGGGCTCGAAGAACGACAAGCCGAAGATGGAACCGGCGGGTAAAGCGCTCGAGGAAGCCGGTATCCGCTACGAGGTGCGGGTGATGAGCGCCCACCGCGACCCCGAGCTGGTCCGTGAGTACTGCCAGAACGCGCGGATGCGCGGCCTCAAGGTGATCATCGCCGGGGCAGGGATGTCGGCGGCGCTGCCGGGAGTGGCGGCTGCCCACACCGACCTGCCGGTGATCGGCGTGCCGATCCTAGGCAAGAGCCTCGGCGGCCTCGACGCCCTGCTCTCGGCGGTGCAGATGCCGCCGGGGATCCCGGTCGCCTGCGTCGCGATCGACGGGGCGAAAAACGCCGGCGTCCTCGCCGCGCGGATAATCAACGCGTGATCCCCCGCTACACCCGCCCCGAGATCGGGGCGGTCTGGACGCAGCAGGCGAAGCTCGACAGCTGGCTCGAGGTTGAGCTGGCGGCGACCGAGGCCTGGGCGGCGGAGGGCGTGGTGCCGGCCGAGGCGGCGAGCGCAGCGCGCGAGCGGGCAGCCTTCACCGTCGAGGCGGTCGAGGAGCGGGAGAAGGTGACCGACCACGACGTCGCCGCCTTTGTCGACGTCGTCTCCGCCTCGGTTGGGGAGCACGGCCGCTGGATCCACTACGGCCTCACCTCCTCCGATGTCCTCGACACTGCCCTGGCGCTGCAGCTGCGACGGGCGGGTGAAGTCGTCCTCTCCAGCGCCTGCGGCTTCCGCGACGCGCTGGTGACGCGGGCGCTGGAGCACCGCGACACGCTCTGCGTCGGCCGCACCCACGGCGTCCACGCCGAGCCAACTATTTTCGGGCTGCGGCTGGCGGGCTTCGCCTTCGAGGCCGATCGCAACCTCGACCGGCTGGAGGAGGCCTTCGCGCAGCTCGCCGTCGGCAAGCTCTCCGGCGCCGTCGGCACCTACGCCTCGGTGCCGCCCGCGGTCGAGGCCCGGGTGATGCAGAAGCTCGGCCTCGGGCGCGAGGACGTCGCGACGCAGGTCGTTCCCCGCGACCGCCACGCCGAGCTGCTGACTGCGATCGCGATCGCCGGCGCCGGCTTGGAGCGCTTCGCGACCGAGGTGAGGAACCTGCAGAAAACCGAGGTGCGCGAGGTCGAAGAGCCGTTCGCCGCCGGCCAGAAGGGCTCCTCGGCGATGCCGCACAAGCGCAACCCGATCCGCACCGAGCGGATCACCGGCCTCGCCCGGGTCCTCCGCGGCTACTCGCAGGCGGGAATCGAGAACGTCGCCCTCTGGCACGAGCGCGACATCTCCCACTCCGGCGCCGAGCGGGTGATCCTCCCCGACGCGACCATCGCCCTCGACTACATGCAGGACCTGGCCGCCAAGGTCGCCGCCGGGATGAAGGTGAACGAGGAGCGGATGCGCGAGAATCTCGGCCTCACCCACGGGGCGCTTTTCAGCCAGCGGGCGCTGACCGCGCTGGTCGAGTCCGGGATGACCCGCGACGACGCCTACCGGGTCGTTCAGGAGAACGCCCAGCGCGCCTGGGACACCCGCACCGAGTTCCGCGACCTGCTCGCCGAGGCGGCGCCCGACCTCGACCTCGACGCCGTCTTCGACTACGGCGCCTACCTCACCCACGTGCCGGAGATCTTCGAGCGGCTCGAAGCCCTGCGATCCTGAGGGCATGACCGAGCAGCTCGAGGCCGACGTCGCGATTGTGGGCGCCGGCCTCGCCGGGCTGGTGGCGGCGCGGAGGCTGGCAGCCGCGGGGCTGCACCCGGTTGTGGTCGAGGCGCGCGAGCGGGTCGGCGGCCGCCTCCTCAACGAGGAGATCGGCGAGGGCAAGGTCGTCGAGGTGGGCGGGCAGTGGATCGGGCCGACGCAGGAGCGGATCGCGGCGCTGGCGGACGAGCTCGGCGTCGCCACCTTCCCGACCTTCGCCGCGGGCCGCGACGTGATGGTGATGGACGGCAAGCGCACCACCTACAGCGAGTTCGCGAGGGTCCGGCCCGAGCTGCTGCGCGATCTCTCCCGCGCGGTCTCGCCGCTGGCGCTGATCGACTTCGAACAAGCGCGGGCCCGGCTCGACCGGATGGCGAGGCAGGTCCCTCTGGAGGCGCCGTGGGAGGCGCCGAAGGCGCGGCTCTGGGACGGCCAGACCTTCGCCACCTGGGTGCGGCGGAACCTCCGCACGGCGGCCGGGCGCACCCTCTTCGAGCTGGTGACCGAGGCGGTCTGGGCGGCCGAGCCCGCCGACGTCTCGCTCCTCCACGTCCTCTTCTACACGCGCTCGGGCAGCGGCTTCAACAGCCTCGTCGGCACCGAAGGCGGGGCCCAACAGGACCGCTTCCACGGCGGCTCGCAGCGGCTCGCCCTGCTGATGGCCGAGCAGCTCGGCGGCGAGCGGGTCCGCCTCGGGTGTCCCGTGCGGAGGATCGAGCACGGCGGCGGCCGGGTGGTGCTCCAGGCGGGAGACGGCGAGGGCGCGATAGCGCTGCGGGCAAGGCGAGCGATCGTCGCCATCCCTCCCACCCTCGCCGGGCGCATCGACTACGACCCGATCCTGCCGGCGCTGCGCGACCAGCTGACCCAGCGGATGCCGCAGGGCAGCGTGATCAAGACGATGGCGATCTACGACGAGCCCTTCTGGCGCCGCGAGGGCCTCTCGGGACAGGGGACGAGCGATGTCGGCCCGGCGCGGGTGGTCTTCGACAACTCGCCGCCCGACGGCAGCCCCGGCGTCCTCCTCGGCTTCCTCGAGGGACGGTTCGCGCGCCACTGGGCGACGCGGCCGGCAGCGGAGCGGAGGCAGGCGATCCTCGCCGGCCATGCGCGCCTCTTCGGTCCGCGTGCGGCCGAACCGACCGGCTTCGTCGAGCGGATCTGGGCCGACGAGGAGTGGACCCGCGGCTGCTACGGCTGCCTGATGACGACCGGCGGCTGGACCGAATACGGCCGCGCCCTGCGGGAGCCGATCGGCCGCCTCCACTGGGCGGGCGCCGAGACGGCGACCGTCTGGAACGGCTACATGGACGGCGCCGTCAGGTCTGGTGAGCGGACGGCCGCAGAGGTCGGCGCCGCGGTCGAAGCCGAGTAGGCTGCAACCGATGATCCTCTACACCTGCGGCCAGAAGACGCGTGGACCGGGCTTTGCCCATCCCTGCGCCAAAGCCGGCAATGCGCTCGACGCCGCCGGTTACGAGTACGAGCTGAAGACTGTGAAGGGATATCGCGGCATGCCCTTGACCTGGGGCACCCGCACCGAGGATCGGGCCGAGGTCAAGCGCCTCAGCGGCACCAACGAGGTGCCGATCCTCGTCCTCGACGACGGCGAGGTGATCTCCGGCTCCGGCACGATCGCCAAGTGGGCGAAGGAGCACCCCCACTCGCCGGCCAAGTCCGGCGGCTAAGTCACCAGGTTTCCGATGACAGCCGCGAAGGTCGCTGCGGCGAACGTGCCAAGGGTCCCGATGATCGCGAAGGTGAGCTTGTCGAGTCGGTCGCCAATGCGGCCGAACTGAGTCTCGATCGTTTTTTCGAAACGACCGAACCTTGCATCGACCTCGTCGAAGCGCCTATTCATTTCCTCTTTGGTGGCCGCCTTCTCGAAGCCCGCGTCCATCCGCCGGCTCAGTTCGTCCATCCGCTCGTCGTTCCAACTCTCCACGTCCCCCTCCTTCTCCAGAAGTGCCTCCATGGGAAGAGTGTAGACAAAAACGTTCGTAATGTGTTGTCAGACTGCGAGCGGCTCGCGGCCGGTGTCCCGCGCCGGCTCGCGTGAGGTGATGACCACCGGGGTTCCCGCCTTCGGCGAGAAGGTGATGTTGCGGCGGCCGGTGCGCTCGGGCTCGGGGCTCGCCTTGCGGAGCTCGCAGCGGGTCAGGACCTCGCGGAGGACGACGCGCATCTCGAACTCGGCGAAGGTGGCGCCGATGCAGCGGCGGACGCTGCCGCCGAAGGGGATCCAGGCGTAGGTGTCCGGTGCCTCGTCGAGGAAGCGCTCGGGCTTGAAGGCGAAGGGCTCGGGATAGATGTCGGCGCGGGTGTGGGTGAGCCAGATCGCCGGGGTCACGTCGGTGCCCTCGGGCAGGGTGATGCCGTCGGCGACGAGTTCCTTCGAGAGCCGGCGCCCGGCCAAGGGGATCACCGGCCGCAGCCGCAGCGACTCGGAGATCGTCGCCCGCAGGTAGTCCTCCTCCCCCGCCGCCAGCGAGTCGCGCAGGCGCGTCAGCGCCGCCGGGTGGCGCAGCAGCAGGTCGAAGGTCCAGGCGAGCGCGGTCGCGGTCGTCTCGTGCCCGGCCAGCAGCAGCGTCATCAGCTGGTCGCGCAGCTCCTGGTCCTCCATCCGCGTGCCGTCCTCGAACTCGGCCTGCATCAGCATCGAGAGGATGTCCTCACGCTCGGCCAGGTCGGGGCGTTCGCGGTGCTCGGCGATCTCGGCGAAGAGCAGCTCGTCGACTTCCCGCAGCTGGGTGTCGAAGTGGGCGAAGGGGCCGGGGCCGCCGAAGCGCTGCAGCGCCAGCCCGAGCACCTGCCGCCCCGGCGTCGCCGTTTCCTGGAGGACGGTCGCCAGGGTGTCCCGCAGCCGGTCGAGGCGCGGCCCGGAGGAGACGCCGAAGACGACGCGGAGGATCACCTCCAGCGTCACCGCCTGCATCCGCGAGTGGATCGGGAACTCGCTGTTCAGCGGCCAGGAGTCGATCTCGGCCTCGACGACCTCGCTCATCGCCTCCTCGTAGGAGCGCATGCGCTCGCCGTGGAAGGGCGGCAGCATCAGCCGGCGCCGGCTCAGGTGTTCGGCCCCCTGCTGGATCAGCAGCGATTTCGAGCCGAGGATCGGCTCGAGGATGATGTTGCGCCCCGGCGGCAGGCCGTGGCTCGGCTCGCGGTAGAGCGCCTTGATCGCCTCCGGGTCGGAGATGAGGACCATCGGCCGCTCGAAGCCGAGGAAGCGGACGCTGAAGGAGTCACCAAAACGCTGGCGGCAGTCCTGGAGGAAGGCGATCGGGCGGAAGGCCCAGCGCAGCGTCTGCACCAGCGGGGGACTGCTCGGCTCGGGGGGGAGCGCCACCACCCAAGCATCGCAGAGGATGGATAGCATCGTCTCGATGCCGAGCATTGCCGAGCTGAACCTCCTCTCCTCGGGGAAGGTGCGTGAGATCTACGAGTGGGAGGACGACCTGCTGATGGTCGCCTCCGACCGCATCTCCACCTACGACGTGGTGATGCCGACGCCGATCCCCGACAAGGGCAAGGTCCTCAACCGGATGTCGGTCTTCTGGTTCGGGCTGACCGAGGACATCGTCCCCAACCACTTCATCTCCGAGGACGTGCCCGAGGAGGTCGCCGAACGGGCGATGCGGGTCCGCAAGCTCGAGATGTACCCGGTCGAGTGCGTCGTCCGCGGCTACCTCTCCGGCTCGGGCTGGAAGGAATACAAGGAAGAAGGGGCGGTCTGCGGGATCGAGCTGCCCTCCGGCCTGGTCGAGTCCGACCAGCTGCCGGAGCCGATCTTCACGCCCTCGACCAAGGCCGAGATCGGCGACCACGACGAGAACGTCGACTTCGACCGCGCCGCCGAGATCGTCGGCGACCGGGCGCTGCTGGAAGAGCTGCGCCGGGTCTCGATCGAGGTCTACAAGCGCGGTTCCCAGCACGCCGCCCAGCGGGGGATCATCCTCGCCGACACCAAGTTCGAGTTCGGCAGCCACGCCGGCGCCGAGATCGTCCTCGGCGACGAGGTGCTGACTCCCGACTCCTCCCGTTTCTGGCCCGCGGCCAGCTACCAGCCGGGCGTCACGCCCCCCTCCTTCGACAAGCAGTACGTCCGCGACTGGGCCTCCGAGACCGGCTGGGACAAGAAGCCGCCGGCGCCGGAGCTACCGCCCGACGTGGTCGAGCAGACCCGCGCCAAATACGTCGAGGCCTACGAGCGGGTCACGGGAGAGACGTTCTGAAGGCTCGGGTGCTGATCCGCCCCAAGGAGGGAATCCTCGACCCTCAGGGCAAGGCGGTGGAGCGGGCGCTGCCGGCGCTCGGCTTCGAGGGGATCGGGCACGTCCACGTCGGGCGCATGGTCGAGCTCGAGGCCGAGGACCCGGAGCGGCTCGTCGAGCTCTGCGAGAAGCTCCTCGCCAACACCCTGATCGAGGACTACGAGATCCAGACCCTGTGATCTGGGGCGTCCTCCAGTTCCCCGGATCCTGCGACGAGCGTGACGCGCTGCACGCCTGCGAGGTGCACGGCGACGGCGCCCGGCTGATCTGGCACGAGAGCCGCGACCTCGACGGCGTCGACGGCGTCGTCGTCCCCGGCGGCTTCTCCTACGGCGACTACCTGCGGGCCGGGGCGATCGCCCGTTTCAGCCCGGCGATGGAGGCGGTCGCCGAAGCGGCGGCGGGAGGGGCACCGGTGATCGGCATCTGCAACGGCTTTCAGGTCCTCTGCGAGGCGGGGCTGTTGCCGGGGGCGCTGCTGCGGAACGCCGAGCTGCGCTTCCGCTGCCACCAGGTCGAGCTGGTCGAGGAGATCAGCGGCGAGCGGCTCTCGATCCCGGCCAAGCACGGCGAAGGCCGCTACTACGCGCCGGAGGAGATGCTCGACCGGATGGAACGCGACGGCCAGGTCGCCTACCGCTACGCCGAGGGCCACAACTCCAACGGCTCGGCCCGCGACATCGCCGGGGTCACCAATGAGCGCGGCAACGTCCTCGGCCTGATGCCCCACCCCGAGCACGCCGTCGACCCACTGACGGGGAGCACCGATGGGTTGCGCGTGTTCGAGCGGATGAGCAAGGTCGCGGCTTGACCGTCGAGACCCCCAAATACCGCGAGCTCGGCCTTACCGACTCCGAGTACGAGCTGATCGTCGAGAAGCTCGGGCGGGAGCCGAACGACGTCGAGCTGGCGATGTTCAGTCTGCTCTGGTCCGAGCACTGCGCCTACAAGCACTCGCGAAAGCTGCTGCGGCGGCTGCCGACCGAGGGCGAGCGGGT
>Ga0068868_100002374_pt1 | contig 13037 bp, 9 predicted proteins | sample KBSMisM42_FD_64660 | JGI IMG/M metagenome (GOLD analysis project Ga0068868, IMG submission 64660) | Miscanthus rhizosphere microbial communities from Kellogg Biological Station, Michigan, USA - KBS Miscanthus M4-2 | ecosystem: Host-associated > Plants > Roots > Rhizosphere > Soil ...
CAGGACGCCCAGCTTCTCCGACAGCTCCTTGACCGTGACGCCCTCGGTGAAGAACACCGGGCCGGTCGGCGCCGGCTTCTTGAACTCGAGCAGCTTGCCGGAGTCGTGCGCGCGGGTCTCCTTGGCGGCCCGGCGGATCGCCGACTTCGAGACGGGTCGCGCGGCGAGCGCCTCGACGTCATCGCCCGTCTTCTCGATGAGCGGCAGCGAGATGTCGGAGTAGGTGTCTTCCTGGTACGTCCCGACGAACTCGCGCAGATCCACCTCGTCCGCGACGGTGATCTTCGGCCGCGGGCTGCGCTTGCCGGCCGCCGCCTTCTTGGCGTCGTCTTCCTTCTTTCGTTTCGTCGGGCCGCGTCCCGGCTCCGCCGCGGTGGCGCGGCCGACCGGCGCGCCGGGGCGCGGCGGACCGCCCATCGGACGGGCGCCGGGCCCGCCCGGCGTCGGGCGGTACACGGACGGACCGGTCGGGCGGGGTCCCATCGGACCGCGCGCCGGCCCCATCGGCCGGGGCGTTCCCGACGCCGGGCCCATCGGGCGCGTGCCGGAGGCGGGCCCCATCGGGCGCGTGCCGGACGCCGGCCCCATCGGCCGGGTGACGGGCGCTCCCGCCGGACGCGCGGCCATTTGCGGCGGTCCCGTCGGACGCGGCGGGGGCGCGACCGGGCGCGGCGGAAGGACGATCTTGCGAGGCAACGGCGGCCGGGCGGCCACCGGGGCCGCCGGCGCGGCGACGGGAGGAGGCGGCGGAGGCGCGGCCTCCGGCTCCGGCTCCTCCTCGGGAACCACCGCGGTCCGCGCCGGCTCGGCCGGCGGCTTCGCCGCGATCTTCGGCTCGGCGGCGCGCCGCTCCGGCTCCGCGGACGCGGCCGCGACCGCGGCCGAAGGCGGCGGAGCGGTCTCGAGCGCGTCCTCGGATCCCGGCGGGGGAGCCGCGCCCTTCTCGATGATCTTGATGCGGTTGAGCGCGCTCTTCTGCGGCCGTGCGGTCCGCGCTTCCGCGTCCCGGACGATCAGCTGCTTCGGAGCGTGCGTCTTGCCCTGCAAAATTGCGAGGACCGTGGACTCGTCCAGCGCCGCCTGCGCCGACTTGACGTCCACACCGATCGACTGCAGCAGGAAGAGAACTTCCTTGCTGCCGATCCCCATCTGGGCGGCGAGCTCGTCGACTCGAATCTTTCCCATGCGCCTCGATCTACTCCCGGACACCCGTCTCTTCGGGGGCCTCGCTACTCTCGGCTTCCTCTTCTTCCGCTTCCTCGTCCGATTCCGACTCGTCGCCGCTCTCGAGGCTGGCCTCGGTCGTGCGCGCCGCCTCGAGAATCTTCTCCGCGGATTTCTCTCCGATTCCCGGCAACTGCGCAAGCTCCTCGGCGGACTTGTCGAGCAGGTCACCCAGGGTGGTGATCCCCGCCTCCGCCAGGCGCTCCGCCGTCTTCTCGCCGACCCCCTCGATGTCCGACACCGGCGTCTGGCGGCGTCGCGAGGCCTGCAGCATCCGCGACAGCGCCTGGGCGACCTCGCCCTTGACCTCGGTCTCTCCCTTGATCTCGATCTTCATCCCGATGAGCGCGGACGCGAGCCGCACGTTCTGGCCCTTCTTTCCGATCGCGAGCGAGAGCTGGTCGTCCTCGACGACGCAGTCGAGCGACATCGTCCCGTCCTCGTGGTGGATCGGCGACACCCGCGTGATCTTCGCCGGCGCCAGGGCGTTCTGCGCGAACGTGATGAGGTCGTCCGAGTAGAGGATCACGTCGATCTTCTCGCCGTGAAGCTCGCGCATGATCGACTGGACCCGGCTTCCGCGCATGCCGACGCAGGCGCCGACCGGATCCACGTCCCGCTCGCGCGAGCGCACCGCCACCTTCGCTCGCTCGCCGGGCTGCCGGACCGCGCCCTTGATCACGACGGTCCCGTCGTAGATCTCGGGGACTTCCATCTCGAACAGCCGGATGAGGAGGCGCGGGTCCGTACGAGAAAGTACGAGCTGCGGGCCCTTTGGATTCTTGTGCACGTCGTAGAGGATCGCGCGGATGCGCTCGCCCTGGCCGTAGCGCTCCGCCCGCGACTGCTGATCGCGCGGGATGATCGCCTCGGTCTTGCCGAGGTCGACGATCATGTCGCCGCGCTCGAAACGCTTGACGGTGCCGTTCATCAGCTCGCCGAGCTTCGGGAAGTACTCGTTGTAGACGTTGTCGCGCTCGGCCTCGCGGACCTTCTGGTAGAGCACCTGCTTGGCGGTCTGGGCGGCGATGCGGCCGAGGCCGACGGTCTCGCGGTAGATGCGGACCTCGTCGCCGAGGATCACGTCGTGGACCTCGCTGGCGGCCTCGCCCTCGGCGCCGGGACGGAGGACCCGCACTTCCGCCTTCGTGCCCTTCTGCGCGATCAGCGTCTGCGCCTCGTCGAGCAGCACCTGCGGCGGCGGCTCCTCGGATTCGGTGTCGAGCTCCGCCACGACGGTCCTCGGCGAGTACACGGTCATCTCGCCGGTCTGACGGTCGATCAGCGTCACCATCGCCTTGTCGTGGTAGTACTTGCGCGCGGCGGAGGACATGGCCTCTTCGAGAGCGCCGAACATCTTCTCGGCGTCGATGTCCTTCTCCCGCGAAACCTGTCGGATGACCGACGGATCGATAATCATGGCACTCCTATCGCCCTACGCCTTGCCGCTGTCGCTGTCGCCATGGCGCCCACGCCCCGGCCAATCGAAGTCCAGCCGGGCCAGCCGTATTTCGGCAAAACGGACATTATAGATTCTGCCTTCCGCCTCATCAACGACGGTCAGCACGTCTCCCTCCACGCGGGAGAGGACGCCTCCGAGGTTGCGGGCGGGCGGAAGCAGCCGGGCGCGGGGACCGGGCTCGGGGACGCTCTCCGGCGTGACCGGATTCTCGGTCTTCACGTGAATCCGTCGTCCGACGAAGCGCTTCGCGTCCTCGAGCGAGTAGAGCTTGCGATCGAGGCCCGCCGAGGAGACCTCGAGCGTGTAGCGGTGCCCGATCTCGTCGGTCGCGTCGAGAAGAGGAGAAACCCCCCGGGAGACCTGCTCGCAATCCTCCACCGTCACCGATCCTCCGTCGCTCCTCTCCAGAACGAGGCGCAGGATGGTGTAGCGCCCGGCCCCCGCGGTCTCGACCGCGAGCAGACGGCACCCTTTCTCCCCGGCAATGGCGGCGATTTCGTCCCGTGTTTTCTCCGTCAGAGGCGTTTTCATCGAACAAAAAAGCGGGCCGAGCCCGCATCAAGGGCGTTTTATATCAAAAATCCGGATCGGCGGCGTGGCGGGCGGCCGGCGCGGTTCCCGAGGGGCTCGACGCCCGACGAAGCGGTCAGCATCGGGTTTCGGGCCGCGATACGCCGCTAAACCGCTGCAAAGCCTACAATCGGCGAAATCGCAGGTGCCTCTCGGGCGTTAACACCGGAAGGCCGCCCGAACGGGAGGGGAAAGCTGCGTGTCGTACACCCCAGAAGAGGATGACCTGCCTTTCGAGCGCAGCTCGCTCGCCTCCATGGGAGCGAGGCGAACCTGGCGGCTGTTCGGGCGCAACGGGGCCTCCGCAACGGAGTCGGAGCCGGAGCCCGAGCCGGCGCGACGGGGTCGCAGCCGCTCTCGCGACGACGGTCCCCTCCGCCCCGGAATGCTCGAGTCGCTCGCTCTTCAGGCCGGCGCGAGCGATTCGGGGGAGCCGGAGCCCCGCTATCCGCACGACTCGAGCCCGCTCCATCCGGGAATGCTCGAGAGCCTCGCGCTCGAGGCGGGCGCCGGAGATCCCTTGCCGGCCGAGCCGGCGCGCCGGACCCGTGTCGACTCGGGCCCGATGCATCCGGGAATGCTCGAGAGCCTCGCCCTCGAAGCGGGCGCCGTCGACGCGTCCGTCGCGGACGCGGACGAGGGCGCGCCGGCGCGCTCATCTCCTTCTCGCTTCTCGCCGGACCGGTCCGCCTTGGTGCGGGAACAGCCGCCGCCCAGCCGGCCCGACGAGGCCGGGCACCAGTTCTCGCTTCCGCTCGCCCTTCCCCCCCCGCGTCCCGTCTCGCCGTCCGCGCCGCTCATCGAACACAGCATCCTCAACGAGCTCGCCGGGGTGGAGGAGCGGCCGACGAGGACCTTCCCGATCGAGCGCGCGATCCTCATCTCTCTCTTCGCTCACGTCGCCATCGTCCTGATCCTCGCGTTCATGCCGGAGCGCACGCACCGCGACGCGGGCCTGCTCGCGGGATTCCTTCCGAAGCCGGATCAAGACACGCCGATACCGATCAGCTTCCCGGACCTTCCGGGCCCCGCTCGTCCCAACCCGAAGCGCGCCCCTCTGTCCGACGCGGATCGCCGAGCCGGGGGAGGGGACCCGTCCAAGCCGAAAGCGGAAACGCCGTACGTGCCTCCTCGTACCGGCGTCGCGGGCCTCGCGCCGGGGCCGCGGGGGCCGCGCGTTCCGGGCAGCGAGGTGCCGGCGCGTCCCGGCGCGCGGTCGGAGACGGAGCGGCGCGCGTCGGCCCAGCCCCAGACGGCGGACCGGAAGGAGTCCCCGACGACGGAGCGGAAGCCCTCGGAGTTCCCGACTCTCGACTCGCCGCTGACGTCCGGCCCGCGCGAGCAGACCAAGCTCGCCGGCCTCGACCAGGCGATCCGCGAGGCGGCGCGGGGGACCGTCGGAGGTCAGGGCGGCTCACCCGAGCCGAACCCGGGAGGAGGGTTCGTCGACTCGGGCCCGCTGTCGTTCGACACGAAGTGGTACGACTGGGGACCCTACGCCGCGGAGATGATCCGCCGCATCAAGCTCCACTGGGACGTCCCGGAGCTCGCCCGGCTCGGCTGGAAGGGAAGCCTGACGGTCCGGTTCTTCATCATGGCGGACGGGACCGTCGAGGACGCGAAGATCCTGCGCGCGTCCGGCATCCCCCCGTTCGACTTCGCCGCCTTCCAGGCGATCCTGAAATCCTCGAAGTTCCGGCCGCTTCCGCCGGACCTGCTCGCGCAGGTTCCCGGCAAGGACCGGGAAGGAATCACCGTGACATTCTTCTACAACATGCGTATGGATGAAGAGGAGGACGGGGCGCCCGGTCCTCCCCGGAAGTCGCCGTGAACGAGGAGGCCAAGATCCGGCAGGCGCTCGAGTCGGCGGAGACGATTGCGGTCGTCGGCTGCTCGCCGAACCCGGCGCGGCCCTCGAACGACATTTCCCGGTTCCTGCTCGAGGCCGGCTACCGGGTCGTCCCCGTGAACCCCGGTCACCGCGAGATCCTCGGGGAGCCGTGCTACCCCTCCCTCGCCGAGATCCCGGACGAGATCCGGGTCGACATCGTGGACGTCTTCCGGCGGTCCGACGCCGTCGCCGCCATCGCCGAGCAGGCGATCGCCCGCCGGGTCCCCTTCGTGTTCCTCCAGCTCGGCGTCGTGGACGCCCGGGCGGCCCGCCTCATGGAGGAGAACGGCATCGGGGTCGCGATGGACCGCTGCATCCTCATCGAGCACCGCCGCCTGGCCATCGCTCCCCGATCCAATTCCCGGAATGAGAGTCCGAAAACCCGCGTTTCCTCATTGTCCCGACACGGGACAACTTGAGGAGAAAGAACTTTGGTTATGGAGAGAAGCATCAAACGAGCGCTTTCCTTTTCCGCACTGATCGCAGCGGCCGTCGTGTTCGGCATGGTGGTCGCCGGCTCCGTCCACGTGACGCCGAAGTCGGAGGCTCAGCAGACCGTACCGGCGGCGCGGCCCCACACCGGCGGCGTGATCCTCCCGTCGTTCGCCGACATCGCCCAGGACGTCATGCCCTCGGTCGTCTCGATCACGTCGACCGACATCGTGAAGGGCAACAAGGGCCGCCGGTACTCGAGCCCGTTCGGGGAGGGAGACCCGTTCGAGTTCTTCTTCGGGCCGCCGAACGGCCGGCGCCAGGGCCAGCCCCGCGACGATGAAGAGCACAAGGAAGTCCAGGGCGGCACCGGATTCATCATCTCGGAGGACGGGTACGTCGTCACCAACAACCACGTGATCGAGGGAGCGGACAAGGTCGAGGTCCGCGTCAACAACCGCGAGAAGTACACGGCCAAGCTGATCGGGCACGACTCCGCCACGGATCTCGCGCTGCTGAAGATCGACGTCAAGCAGCGGCTGACGCCGCTGCCTCTCGGCGACTCGGACAAGCTCCGCGTCGGCGAGTGGGTCATGGCGATCGGCGACCCGCTGAACTTCGACAAGACGGTCACCGTCGGCGTCGTCTCGGCCAAGGACCGGTCGGGCCTGACCGCGGACGCGGCGACGCGCAGCTTCGAGAGCTACATCCAGACCGACGCCGCCATCAACTTCGGGAACTCCGGCGGGCCGCTGCTGAACGTCAACGGCGAGGTCATCGGCATCAACACCGCGATCTACCGTCCTGCTCAGAACATCGGCTTCGCGGTGCCGATCAACACCCTGAAGACGATTCTTCCGCAGCTCCGGGACAAGGGCAAGGTCACGCGCGGGTTCCTCGGGATCAACATCCAGAACGTGGACACCGACCGCGCCGCCGCCTTCGGATTGAAGAGCCAGGACGGTGCGTTCGTCGAGTCCGTCGAGCCGGGCAAGCCCGCGGACAAGGCGGGAGTCCGGCCCGGGGACACGATCGTCCGGGTCGACAGCGTGCCCGTGAAGGACACGCGCGACCTGATCGGCTACGTGTCCGGCAAGCCGCCCGGCAGCACGGTGAAGATCACGGTCATCCGCGACGGCAAGGAGCAGACGCTGAACGCGGCCCTCGCGGAGCGGCGCGACGAGACCGTGGAATCCGACGAGACCGAGAAGATGGCCTCCGACGATTCGCGCGAGAAGATCGGGATCACGGTCCAGGAGCTGACGCCGCAGATGCGGCAGACGCAGCGGATCAAGCCCGAGGTCAACGGGTTGGTCGTGGTCCGCGTCAAGGAGGTCTCTCCCGCCGCCGATGCGCAGATCTTCGAGGGCGACGTCATCACGGAGGTGAACGGCCAGAAGGTGACGACCGCGGAGGACTTCGGCCGCATCGTCGCGAAGGCGAAGAAGGGCGACTACCTGAAGCTGTACCTGTACAGCCCCCGGCTGAGCACGTCGCGCTTCGCCCTGGTGAAGCTCGACAGCTGATGTCCGGTTCGACGAGCATCCTCCGAGCGCCCGCTTCCGCGGGCGCTCGTTTTTTGGAGAGGCCCCGACGAGCGGAGTCTCCACGGGCGCCGCGCCCGCGCCGCCCGGGGTCGATGTCGGAGACCGCCGGAGGAATATCCGGGCCCCGGCGGCTGTAACAGAGAGCGGCATGGCACAACGAGTTCTCGTCGTCGACGACGAAGCCGCGATCCGGGACACGCTGCGCATGGTCCTCGAGTACGAGGGCTACGAGGTGGCGACCGCGCCGGACGGGCGGGCGGCCCTCGCGGAGCTGGACGGAGGCGCCGGCGCGGACGCGGTGCTCCTGGACATCAAGATGCCCGGCGGCATCGACGGCCTCGAGACGCTCGACAAGATCGTCGCGCGGCCCGGCGCGCCGCCGGTCCTGATGATCTCGGGGCACGGCGACATCGCGACCGCGGTCGAGTCGACGCGTCGCGGCGCCGTGGATTTCCTGGAGAAGCCGCTGCAGCGCGAGCGGGTCCTGGTTTCGGTGCGCAACGCGCTCTCCGGCAACCGCCTGCGCGCGGAGAACGAGCGTCTCCGCCGCCGGGTGGCGGAGGAGACGATCCTCGTCGGCGACAGCGAGCCCATGCGCCGGCTCCGCGCGGACGTCGCGAGGGCGGCGCCGACCTCGGCGACGGTCCTGATCCTCGGAGAGAGCGGTACGGGCAAGGAGCTCGTCGCGCGCGAGATCCACAAGGGCTCGCGCGTCGCGCAGGGCCCGTTCATCCAGGTCAACTGCGCCGCGATCCCCGAAGAGCTCATCGAGTCGGAGCTGTTCGGGCACGAGAAGGGATCGTTCACCGGCGCCGTCCGCAAGCAGACGGGGAAGTTCGTCGAGGCCGACGGCGGAACGATCTTCCTGGACGAGGTCGGCGACATGTCCGCGCGCGCGCAGGCCAAGGTCCTGAGAGTTCTCGAGGCGGGAGAGGTCGAGCCCGTCGGCGCCGCCCGCGTGGGCCGCGTGACCGTGCGCGTCATCGCGGCGACGAACCGCGACCTGACGGAGTCGATCCGCGCCGGCCGTTTCCGGGAGGACCTCTTCTTCCGTCTGAACGTCGTGCCGGTCACGACGCCGCCGCTGAGAGAGCGTCCGCAGGATGTTCCGGCCCTGACGGAGCACTTCGCGCGGCTCTACGCCGAGCGGGACCACCGCAAGCCCCGGCGTTTCGCCGCGAGCGCGATCGGCCTGCTCGCATCGCGGAGCTGGCCCGGCAACGTCCGCGAGCTGAAGAACCTCGTCGAGCGGGTGCTGATCATGACCGACGCCGACCCGGTCGAGGCGCGCGACCTGCCTCCCGAGGCCCGAGTGCAGCCGGCGGAGATCTCCAGCCGTGGGCTGACGTTCGAGACGCTCTCCGAGTTCAAGGAGTTCGCCGAGCGCGAGTTCCTCGTCACCAAGCTGCGCGAGAACGGCTGGAACATCAGCCGTACGGCCGAGGTGATCCAGACGCCGAGGTCGAACCTGTACAAGAAGATCGAGCACCACAAGATCAACCGGGAGAGCGACGCCTAGGAAATCGAGAGCCGAGAGTCGGGAATGCAATTCATCTAGACTCCGGCGATGATTTCGCTGAAAGACTTCGAAGAGACCGGAGCCCTTCTCACCGGCCACTTCCGGCTGTCCTCGGGTCTTCACTCCGACAGGTACCTGCAGTGTGCGCGTCTCCTCATGTGGCCGCGCCGTGCCGAGCAGGCGGGCCGCGAGCTCGCGGACGCGCTCCGGGGGTTCGGTGCGCACGCGGTCGTCTCGCCGGCGCTGGGCGGCGTGGTGATCGGCCAGGAGACGGCGCGCGGCCTGGACGTGCGGGCGATGTTCGTCGAGCGCAAGGACGGCGCGTTCTCGCTGCGCCGCGGGTTCTCGCTCGAGCCGGGAGAGACGGTCGCCGTCGTCGAGGACGTCTTCACGACCGGCAAGTCGACGCGCGAGGCGGTCGCGGCGGTCGAGTCCGCCGGCGGACGCGTCGTCGCGGTCGCGTCCATCGTGGACCGCGGTGTTCCGAAGGACGCGTTCTCCGTTCCCTCGCGCTCGCTGCTCTCGCTGTCGGTGCCGTCGTGGCCCGAGACGGAGTGCCCGCTATGCGCCCGGGGAGTCGCGATCGAGGCGCCCGGAAGCCGGTTCCAGAAGGCGTGACGACCGCCTGAGGTACCCTAGCCCGCGATGGAACTGAAGTCCGTTTGCGTCTACTGCGCCTCGAGCCCCACCACCGACAAGGCGATCGAGACCGAGGTCCGCGCGTTCGGGCGGGAGATCGCCACCCGGGGCATCCGGCTGATCTACGGCGGATCCTCGCGCGGTCTGATGGGCGCGCTCGCCGACGAGGCGCTCTCGGCCGGCGGGAAGGTGACCGGCGTGATCCCGAAGGCGCTGCAGGGCCGCGAGGCGGCGCACCGCGGGCTCACCGAGCTGAAGGTGGTCGACTCGATGCACGCGCGCGAGCAGCTCATGTTCGACCTGTCGGACGCGTTCGTCGCCTTTCCGGGCGGCTTCGGCACGATGGAGGAGATCATCGAGATGATCACGTGGAAGCAGATGGGCATCCACGGCAAGCCCATCGTGGTCGCGAGCATCGGCGGCTTCTTCGCCCCTCTGCTCCAGCAGCTCGACGTCGCCATCCAGCACGGCTTCGCGCGCAAGGAGGACCGGATCCTCTTCGCGGTCGCGGATTCGACGAAGTCGATCCTGACGTTCCTCGAGGGCGCGCCCGTGCTGTCGCGGAAGGCGGGCGACTGGGCGTGACCGGTTCGAGCCGTGAGACGTAAGACGTAAGACGAAATAGCGGCTTCCGGGACCGCGATTCTCATCGAGATCCATTAGCTATGGCTAATGTATCTTTTCGGGGCTTCTCCCCGCGTCTCACGTTTTACGTCTTACGTTTTACGGCCCCCGTCCCGTAGCTGCAGCTCTTCCAATAGTCGTCTGTTGATCGCCACGATGTCGGCGAGCAGCGCGATCAGGAACGTCTGGACGCCGACGACGATGAGGACGGCCGACAGGATCAGCGACTGGACGTGCCCGCCCGGGTTCGCGCCGAAGAAGTAGTACCCGAGGAAGCGCAGCGCGAGCAGCGACCCGGCGAGCAGAAAGAGACCGCCCGCGATCGAGAAGATCTTCATCGGCTTGTAGAGCGCGGTGATGCGGAGGACGTTCGCTCCCTGCAGGAGCACGTACTTCGTCGTGGAGGCGAACAGCCGCGACGGGCGCACCGGCGGGTGTGCGCGCACGGGAACCGAGACGACCCTCAGGCCCTTGTAGCCGGCCTGGATCAGCGTCTCCAGCGTGTAGGTCAGCTTCGAGAACACGTTGATGCGCCGCGCCGCCTCGCGCGACAACGCTCGAAATCCGGAGGCGGCGTCCGTGACGTGGATTCCGGACGCCTGGCGCACGACCCAGCTGCCCGCGCGCTGCAGGAGCCTCTTGGTCGGCGAGAAGTGCGCGAGCTCGGCGGGTCCGCGGTCGCCGATCGTGAAGTCGGCGCGGCCGTCGACGATCGGCGCCACGAGCGCGGGGACGTCGGCGGCGTCGTACTGCAGGTCGGCGTCGAAGTTGACGATCACGTCGGCGCCCATCTCGAGCGACGCCGCGAGGCCGGCGGAGAACGCCTCCGCCAGGCCTCGGTTGGTCGTGAGGCGCACGATGCGGGTGGCGCCCGCGGCGCGGGCCCGCTCCGAGGTCGCGTCGGTCGAGCCGTCGTCGACGACGAGCGTCTCGACGGCATCGAAGCCGGCGACCGTGCGCGGGAGCGCCGCGATCGCGCGCCCGATCGTCTCCTCCTCGTTGAAGGCGGGGATCTGGACGACGAGCTTCATCGCGCGGCGGATTCTGTCAGCTTCCGCCGGCGCCGGGCCGAGGCCGATGCCGAGGAGGAGTAGAGGACGGCGGCGAGAGCCACGAGGCCCGCCGCCGAAACGCCCAGCTCGAGGGGCGGCAGGGCGAACCGGCCGGTGACCACGTGTCGCCCCGGCGGCAGCGCGACGGCCAGGAACAGCCCGTTTCCCACGAGCGCCCGAGCCTCGGCTCCGTCCACGAAGACCTTCCAGTAGGGAGGGAAAGACTTCTCCGTCGACGCGAGAATCGCGGTCGCCGGGGCATCGGTTTCCACGGAGAAGCGCTCCGGCTTCAGCTCCAGGATGCGCGCGGTTCCCCCCTCGGCCGGGGAAGGGGCCGGCCGCTGCGCGTCGACGACGGAACCGGCCGACCGCTGCGCGTCGGCCGGCGGGAGGAAGACCGTCGACCTCAGCGTGGCGCTCGTCGCCGCGCGGGCTTCCTCGAGGCCGCCCGGACGCGCCTCGGTCACGACGTAGAAGCGCGGAAACGCCGCCGGTCTCGCGAAGAGCGCCATGTCGGCGCCGTCGTACACGAGACGCGACTCCCAGCCGCCGCGCCGCGCCGGCGGCGGCTCGTCGAGCGAGAACGCCGCCGCGTCCCGCGTCTCCACGTCCGCGCCGACCGGGCTCCGCGCGCCGGGAGGAGCGGCCAGCGTCCCGACGCCGAGAAGGTCGAGGACGGCCGAGTCGGGATCCAGGCGCGCGGGGTCGAGGACGACGTAGGTGCCGAACCGTCCGAAGGGGCTCGGGTCGGCTTCGGTCAGAAGCCGGCGGTACGGCGCGTCGACGAGAAAGTGGCCGCGCGCGTCCTCGATCTCGAGAGCCTCCGAGACGTTCGGGACGAGAGTCCAGCCCGCCGCGGCGAAGCGCTGACCGCGCGCGGACCTCGCGCGCAGCGCGCGAATGCCCGGTGTGTCGGTGAACACCGCTTCCGCCGGGCGGCAGACCGGGTAGAAGTCGAGCGCGAGGAAAGCGAGCGGCACGGCGACCAGGAAGGGAAGCGACTGGGCCGCCGCGCGCCGCAGGGCCCCCTCTCCGGCGAGCCGCTCGAGCGACTCCGCGCCGCAGGCGGCGAGAATGCCGGCGGCGAAGACGATGAGGATCTTCGCGCGCGCGAAGAGCCCGATGTCGAGCAGCGGGAGGTTGCCGACCGCGGCGAGAACGCGGCCGCCGGCGTAGAGCGGAACGGCGACGGCCGCCGCGAGGAGCGCCGCGAAGAGCGCCTCCCGGCGTCGCCGGACCGACGTGAGCCCGACGAACGCGAGGCCGACCGCGGCGACTCCGATGCCGGCGGACACCTCGATGTAGTTGTCGCCCGGAATCCAGCCGATGCCGCTGTAGTCGTCGCGCCGCGGAGTCCCGTGGTAGTCGGGGAGGGCATAGAGGCGGAGGTGCCGCAGCGGCAGCGCGTACGAGCCGCCCATCCCCTTGCGAAGGCTCTTGTAGTCGGACGCGCGCAGAAACCGCGCGGTCGCCACGATGGCGGGGTAGAGCAGCGCGACGGCGATCGCCGCTCCGGCGGCGAGGCGTCCCGCCGCGCGCAGCGTGGATCGCCCGGGCCCGCGCGCGGCGCGCAGGAGGAAGAAGAGGGCGGCCGCGATCGCGCCGAAGAGGATCCAGTGGGGAAACCCTCCCGTCATGCAGAGCAGGATCGAGAGAGCGGCGAATCGGATCGCCCGCGCGGCGCGCGCCTCGTCGAAGGCGCGGTCGACGGCCATCAGCAGCAGCGGATACGTCACCGCCACCGAGCTCTGCATCCAGAGCCCCCAGACCGTGAGGCCGGTCGAGAAGGCCCAGGCGGCGGCGCCCGTCGCGGCGGCGGCGTCCGAGAAGCGGCGGCTCCGCAGGAAGACGTACATGGCGATGAAGGCGAACTGAAATTTGAGGAAGAGGATCCCCGTCTCGATCCCGGCCTCCGGCAGGACCACGGCGGGAAGCAGCGTGAACGGCGACAGGAATCCCTGCGCGAGCAGGATGGGCCCCATGGCCCCCGACGACACCCAGGGATTCCAGAAGAACGCCCGGGGAACCCCGTGGAAGCGGACCAGGGTGGTCTCGCCCGATGCGGCCGGGTCGGACA
>Ga0068868_100002383_pt1 | contig 13012 bp, 13 predicted proteins | sample KBSMisM42_FD_64660 | JGI IMG/M metagenome (GOLD analysis project Ga0068868, IMG submission 64660) | Miscanthus rhizosphere microbial communities from Kellogg Biological Station, Michigan, USA - KBS Miscanthus M4-2 | ecosystem: Host-associated > Plants > Roots > Rhizosphere > Soil ...
CGCAGCGGACGCATTTCGTGCAGCACCGCCCGCCCTCCGGCGCGCGCTACTTGCCATGCGGCCTCGCACCCCGCCAGTCCCCCGCCCACGATATGAATTTCTCGCACTGTCTATCATTATCGAGCAGCTCGGGTCTCGGGTCATATCCCAGCGCTAGCGACTCGCGCGGCGTCAAGCTGGCGGTAAAAGTTTGCCTTTAATGTTTTCGCCGCACCGATCAAGGAATGGCGCAAGGAATCACTTTCACCGAAAGAAGCGGCCGCACGATGAAGACTGGAGGTCGCCTGCAAACAATGGCGTTCGCTTGCATCGAAATCCCGGATTTGTATGTTAATCTGCGCCGCCGTGGCATGCAGCCGCCAGGCGACGGAAGGCAGGTCGTGCTCCTCGATACTCGCAAAAGCCTGTTGCATGAACTCCAAGGCTCGCGTGACCTCGCCTTTCTGGGCGGCCACTCTAGCCATCGCGTCCCAGGCAGGCGCGCGCAGCGCCGGGTCCGCGGTGGTGAGAGCATCCTCCAGAAACTGTTCCGCGGCTACGCTGGCCTGCTCCAGTTGCCCTAATTCCAAGTACGCACCCACTAGTCCGAATTCCGAGATCATGCGCCAATACCATTGCAGGAAGAATTTGGGAGTACTCTGCCGGTCGCGTACATTCAGAAACCGTTGCAGCGCGTTCTCCGGCTGCCCGCTAGCCAGGTCCACATAGGCGATGGTTAGTTGAGCGATGGTTCTGACCTGACCCGCCGGCTCCTCTGCGTGGGTCTCAAGCAAAGCTCCCGCGATGCGCCGGGCGCCGGCGAAATCGAACGACTGCATATGCAGCCATCCCAGCATGCCGGCGAATAGCGCCCGCCACGGCTCATTGCCGTTTTTCTCGGCGAGTTCCATCCCACTCTCGACAGTTCCCCGCAACTCTCCCCACCACCCTAAGTGCATCAGAGCCAGCGCCAGTGACGATAGCGACGACAGATACACAACCAGGCTGCGGGTTTCAGCGGCCCTCTCGAGACCCGAGCGAGCGATCTCGTAAGCGTCGCGGTATTCGCCATGCAATGCCTGGACGTGGGCGTAAAGAATTTCGTAGTACGCGGGCTTTTCCGGACCAAGGACTTCAGCGATCTTTTTTCGGGCTGCCGCGCAGCGGTCTGCCTGGGACTTACTCCAGCCGTTGGTAATGATCTGCCAGGTCCCAGCCAGCATCTCGGTGCGCGCCAGAAGCAGCGGGTCGTCATGCATTCCGCACACTCGCACCGCCCGCTCGCACACGGTCACACAGGCGTCGGGATCGGAGAACGCCAACACCCGCGCCAGCCGCGTCAGCGCGCTCACTTGCGCCGCTTTCAATCCACTTTCTTCAGCTAGGGCAATGACCGCCCCATCCGCTTCGGCTGAGCCATCCAGATCGCCCACCGCGTAGCGCGCATCGCTGATACGTTCCAAAATTTCGATGCGCAGACTGCGCGCAGCGTCCGGCGCGATTCCAGACAACAACCCCGCCGCGTGTTCCAGGATGGCGGCTGCATCGCGATGCGCATAGCGGCGGCCGGCATTCTCGGCGCTTAGAATCAGGTAGCGCGCCGCACGCTCGAAATCACGCCCGTGCTCGAAGTGCAAGGCGAGTTCCGAAGCCAGCTCCAGCGCGCTGTCGGACGCAGGCATCCCTGTCGAATCAGGAAGCATCTGCTCAGCACGTTCCGCAAGCCGCCGATGCCAACGTGCGCGCTGCCCCTCCGGAATGCGGCGATACAATGCTTCCCTGTACAAGGAGTGCCGGAATTCATAGTGCGCGGATTGAGCGGCCCCCAGAACTCCAGCCGCCCTGCCTGGCCGCAGGAAATGCTGGCGCTGGGTGAGGCTATCGCAAACGTCTTCCGCCTCGGTAACGCCTGAATCGAGCATCGCCGCAATGGCCCAGGCTGAAAATCGGCGCCCCACGACACTCGCGCTTTTCAAAACCCGCTGCTCCGTTTCGCTGAGGCGCTCGACTTGAATCTCCAGCATCTGCTGCAGCGTTTCGGGCACGCTCGGAACAATCTGCGAGAGTCGCGCGGTCAGCCGCCAGGCTCCTTCTTCTTGCACCAGCAGCCCGCTCTTCAGCAGATCACTGACGATGGCGGACATGAACAGCGGGTTACCCTCTGAGTGCCGGTACACCAACTCGGCCAAGCCTGCGGGGATTTCGCCGGGAAACTCCGCTGCCAGGTAGCCGGCTACGTCTGGTTCCGTTAGACGCTCCAGCCCAATCTCGAAGCAAAGTTTGTGCATCACCAAATCTTGCCGCAACGCCTTCAGGGGACTCTGCAGCAAAATGACGTCGACAGGCCGGTAAGACCCGAGAAGGAGCAGTTTGCACGCTCCGCGGCGCCGCGCCAGTGCCGAAATCAGGTCCAGCGTCGACGGATCCGCCCAATGCAGATCTTCCAAAATCAACGCCAGCGGGTCGGCGGCGGTGAGCGATTCCAGCGCCTCACAGATTTCGCGCACCATGCGCTCGCGCGTGGCTCCCAGAATTTCGCGTTGCAGCGCCTCGCGCTGCTCGGCCTTCAGCAGCGACGGGAACTGGATCAGCCAAGTAGGCGCCTGCGAGGCAAGGATCTGGATGATCCCTTCGGCGCCAGGGCCGCGGATCAGTTGGCCGAATGCGTCCAAGATCGGATAATAGGCTTCCTTGCCGCCAAAGCCTTCCACGCACTGCCCGCGCGCGATGCGCATTCCGTCATGGCCGGCCAAGCGCCGCTCGAAGGCATCCAGCAGAGTGCTTTTGCCCACGCCCGCTTCGCCCGTCACGAGTACAACCCTACGCTGGCCTTGCAGCGCTTTTCGCAAATGCCCTTCCAACCCAGCGAGCTCCTGGTCGCGCCCCACCGGACCGGGTGCGCCAGCCGCCGCGGGCGTTAGCAAAGCTTCCTCCAGCGGCGCCAAAAAGCGATACCCGCGCTTCGGCAGGGTCTCGATAAAGCGCGGCGCTTTGGGATCGTCCCCTAAAACCTTGCGTAGTTCCAGAACATACTTTCGTAATATTTCAGGCTGAACGTAGGTCTCCGGCCAAACGCCCTGAAGCAATTCGTCCTGGGTCACCAATCGCCCAGGGTGATCCACAAGGTAGCGCAGCACGGCGAACACCTTGGGGGTTAAGTTAATACGGACTTCTTCCCGCCAAAGACACTGTTCCCCAGGGTCAAGCCGGAAAGAACCAAATGCTTTCATTTGAGCCCCTTACACACGGACTTAAATTATACAGCCTGGAAGATAACCCCCGATTTGAGGGCGTTTCACAGATTTCACGCGAACTCCACGCTTTCTTCACGCCTTATTTTCGGACCTGCCGTAAGCTGAACTTGGTTATGCAGGGAGCATTTGTTGTATGCCTTGGGAATCAGGGCAAACAGAGCCATGAAGAGCTCGAAGGGCGTATTGAAGAGGTGGACTCGGGGGAATCTCTTCGCTTCCACTCGGGGGAAGAGCTAATTGAATTCCTGCGTAATCGGCAGAAGGACGCACTAACCGAACGACAGAGAACAGACCAGTAGTACGCGGCGCCGTCACTGGACCTGCGGCGCCGGCAGAATTGAGATTGCCGACTTAAGATATCGGAGGGTCGGAGAGGGCAAGGTGGTATACTCCGCCTTGCCTTTTTTTCGCGTTTGCCGTTGAGCCTACCTGGCTGGGCGGCATTTTGTCGCGGATACCTTCGCGACGAGCAAAATGAGGGTGGCATTGTGTCCACCCTTTTTTTGTTTCCCCGCGGTTTGTTCCAAATCAAGCGATTGGGTCAGCATGCTACGCTCGACTGGATATGCTCCCGCCCGCGTCGCCAAACCTAGCCAAGCGCTCGTTTTGGACCTGGCTCGCGCTTCTCAGCGCCACACTCACGCCAGCAGCCGCGCACGATCTTTTCCGCAGCGAATCGCGCTTGGTCGTACAGGGACGCGAAGTGTCCGCTCAGCTCACCTTTAACCTGCTCGATTTCCCGGGCGTGGACCAAAACGGCGACAAGGTGGTCACCCCTCAGGAATTCGCGCCCGCATTCGACCGAATCTACGCTAGCATCCTGCAGCACTATACGCTCAATAGCTCCGGGTCTCCGGTACGTATCACGCGCGATAAGTATGAGCTGTTCGATCAGCACGTGCTGCTGCTGGATCTTACGTATGTGTTCCCGCAGCAAGTGCTCGCCCTGCAAATGACATCGACTCTCCCGGATGTGTTGGGATCCGGGCACTTGCATCTGGTGAACGTGAGGCTGAACGGACGGGTTCAGGAGCAGATCCTCGACAACCGTAACCGCACGGCTTTCTTTACCCAGAGCAGCGGCGCGTGGTGGCAGACGCTGGGCCGTTTCGTGTGGCTCGGCATCCAGCACATCGCCACGGGTTACGACCATTTGGCGTTCCTGCTTGGATTGCTGATCGCGACCGGGTCAATGCGGTCCTTAATCAAGACCATCACCTCGTTCACGGTAGCGCATAGCATCACGCTGGGGCTGGCAACTTTTAACATCGTCATGCTGCCCTCGCGCTTCACCGAGAGCATGATCGCGCTCAGCATTTTATATGTCGCTATCGAAAACCTCATTCGGCGCCGGAACATCGATCGCTGGAAGATCACGTTCCTGTTCGGCCTAGTACACGGCTTCGGGTTTTCAAACGTTTTGCGTGAAATGCAGTTGCCGCGCGCGGATCTCGCACTGTCATTGTTCTCATTCAACCTGGGCGTCGAGATCGGGCAGTTGGTGTTCGTGGTGCTGCTGTTCCCTGCGATTGAGGACCTGATCCGCTCCGGTCGGACCAAGTTACGTCCTGCGGTATCCGCTGTGATCGGATTGCTGGCGGCGTACTGGTTCATCCAACGTGCATTCTTCGGATGACAGCCTAGCGCGGAAACAGGGCAAGCTTAGGAGCCGTGCTTCCCGGCTGTCCCGGTGCCCGCGCCACGTTCAGAATCATGGCAAGCGTGGAGTAGTAACCCACCAGCCCGGTAGTGTCGATGACACCTTGCTCGCCGAACTTGGCTGTCATACTCGCGTACGTCGGATCGCTAACGCTCTTGTTTTGCAGAAGCTCCGTGACGAAGGTGTAAGCAACTTCTTCGTCAGGCGCGAGAGTATCGGGACGCCGTCCGGCGGCGATCGCGTTCGCAGTGTCTGCCGGCAACCCGGCCTTGAGGGCTAGCGGGTAGTGCGCGTCCCATTCGTATTGTTGGGCGTACTGACGCGCCGCCATGATTGTCACCATTTCCACCAGTTTTTGGGGTATGGAATTATGGAATCTTAGGTATTCCCCCACCGCTTGCAAGCGGTTCATCAACTCGGGACTACGCAACAAAGGGATAAATGGGCCAGTCGGCCCAGCGGCTCCGCGAGGCGTGGCAACCAGTAGCTCGACCGCCTTCTTCTGGGCGGGATTGAGTTTGTCGGCGGGGATGGCGGGCATACGGTCTTGCGCCAGCATTGCGGCTGGCAAGACGAACAACAGGAAGGCTTTGGAACACAGGTTCATGGGTGGAGTATAAAACAAAACGCCGCCGGTGGCTCCCCTGGGTGCAATTTTTGTAACATCGGAGTTCAAAGTCCTATCTAACCATCCAGTTGAGTACGCGCGTATTCCTCTAGATGCGGTAGAATCCAGAGACGGCATACCGTTCAAGGTCGATCGTGAGCAGTAGGATCGCACGAGCAGCAACTAGACGAAGGAACATTTAAAGGTGACCACTATGCGAAGAATCTGTAGTTTTACCCTCATTGCTGTTGGGCTCAGCGCTGGCCTTCTGCTCGCGCAAAGCGACAGCGACTTTCAAGGCTGGATGAAAACCGTCGGTGCAACCAACGGCAGCCTGCAAAAGAACATTGCCGCCAAGGATGCGGCGGCTGCTTCCGCTGACGCCGCGAAGCTCGCCGACACTTTCAAACAAGTAGCGGCATATTGGGAGGCGCACAGCGCTCCCGACGCTGTCGGTTTCGCGAAGAGCGCCCAAGGTGGCTTCGAGCTGGTTGGGAAAGACGCCAATGCTGGCGACTTCGATAAGGCTGCGGCGGACGCCAAGGCGATCGGCAAGAACTGTGGCGGATGCCACATGGCCCACCGCGAAAAGACCGACGCTGGCTTCAAAATAAAGTAGCCAAGAACGACCGTTTGCGTTCTTAAAACGCGAAGGTACTCCGATTGCTCTCACTTAGAGCATGGGTGCCTTCGCGTTTCTCATTTTGCTACTCGCTGCGCCGTCAACTTCACGGACGCAAGCTCAGCATGTCCGTCCAAGCTACTTGCGCGTGCAGGTTTTGCTGGACCGCGCGCACTTTTCGCCCGGTGAGATCGATGGGGTCTTCGGGGAAAACACGCGCCAAGCTCTTCGCTCGTTTCGAGCTGCCCACGCGTTGCACGAGAGGTCCGACTTCGGCACACGAACGCTGAAAGCATTAGAAGGTAAAGAACCGGCCCCAACCTTGGTTCCGTATACGGTGACAGAGGAAGACGCTCGCGGCCCGTTCGTAACCATCCCCAATGCGCTGATGGAGCAGGCCGCGTTGCCGGCCTTGAGTTATCAATCTCCACTCGAGGCATTGGCCGAGAAGTTTCACGTTAAACCCGCTCTGCTCAGCCGTTTGAATCCAGGTAAGGACTTATCCATGGCAGGGGTGGAAATTCAAGTTCCTAATGTGAGTGACGATCCTCCGGCGAAGGCAGCCAAAATCGTCGTCTCTAAGAAGCGGCGCACGCTCGAAGTCTTCAACTCCGCGGGCCGCTTGGTCGCGGAATATCCGGTGACGAGCGGAAGCCAACACGATCCCCTGCCGCTTGGAAACTGGAAGGTCACGGTGATCAGTCCTAATCCCGTTTTTCATTACAATCCGGATCTATTCTGGAATGCACCCGAAGCGGATGAGAAGGCTAAAATTCAACCGGGTCCGAACAATCCGGTGGGTGTGGTGTGGATCGGAATTTCCAAGGAACACTATGGCATTCACGGCACTCCCGAGCCATCGCTCATAGGCCACGCGGAATCGCACGGTTGCGTCCGGCTCACGAACTGGGACGCAGCGGAGCTCGCAAAAGCCGTAACCGTTGGCGCGCCCGTCATCTTTAAACAGTAGCCCTATGCGTCTTTTATTCGCGATTGGCGTTTTCGCGAGTCTGGTTGCCGGCGATGTTCCGGGCGACGACTACGAACTGCTCGCCCGCCGCCAGTTGACCCTACCGATTCAAGGCCTGACCAATCGCGATATCCAGGACTCTTTCGAGCAAGGGCGGGCCGCTGGAAAGTTGCATGAAGCAACCGATATCCTGGCGCCGCGCGATACACCGGTAGTTGCGGTCGAGGATGGCATCATTCAGAAGCTTTTTCTCAGCAAGCCTGGGGGCATCACCATATACGAATTCGACCGAGCCGGCATTTTCTGTTACTACTACGCGCATTTGGAGCGTTATGCATCCGGTCTGACCGAAGGGATGTCGGTGAAGCGCGGGGATGTAATCGGGTATGTGGGAACTACCGGCAATGCCCCGCCCCAAACACCTCACCTGCACTTTGCGATATTCCGGTTGGGCCCCGAAAGGCACTGGTGGCAGGGGACAGCCGTCGACCCCTATCCAGTGCTCATGAAGTTAGTAAAGTGACGCTCGGGCGCCGTCGAAGCTACTAGCGCACAACTCCAGCCAACGGACTGCTAGCCGAGGCGTAGAGTTTCTTCGGCATGCGTCCCGCCAGAAACGCGTGGCGCCCTGCTTGGACTGCCAGGTTCATGGCCGTCGCCATAGTCACCGCATCGTCGGCTTCGGCGATGGCGGTGTTCATCAGAACTCCCTCGTAACCCAATTCCATGGCGAGCGCAGCATCGGATGCCGTGCCCACGCCCGCATCCACAATCAGGGGCACTTCGGTGATCATCTCGCGCAGGATTCGCAGATTGGTCAGGTTCTGAATCCCCAGACCGCTGCCAATGGGCGCTCCCAGCGGCATCACCGCGGCGGCGCCGGCGTCGATCAGCCGTTTCGCGTTCACCAGATCATCGTTTGTATAGGGCAGCACCACAAAGCCCTCTTTGCTCAGAACCCGGGTGGCTTCAATCAAGCCCTGGTTGTCGGGGAACAGCGTTTTCTGGTCGCCGATCACTTCGAGCTTCACCCAGTGCGACAGACCCACTTCGCGGCCGAGCCGAGCCGTGCGGATGGCTTCGTCAGCGGTGTAGCAAGCGGCCGTATTGGGCAAAATAAAGAACTTCGAGCGGTCGATATAGTCCAGCAGCGATTCTTTGGACTTGTCGGTCAAATTCACCCGCCGAACCGCCACCGTCACCACCTCAGCCCCGGAGGCTTGGTGGCAGCGGGCCATTTCGGCGAAACTCCGGTACTTGCCGGTCCCCACAAGCAGGCGGGAACTGAACTCGCGTCCAGCGATAATCAGCTTGTCCATGCCTCTATTTTAGGGCTAATGCCCTAGCAAGTCGTACATGGCTCTGTAGAAAATTACCAAGCGAGCCGATATTTCTAGGTAGGGATAGCCATGAAGACAAACAATATGGGCAAGCTGCTGGGAGTGGCTTTGGTCGTTGCCATCATCTGCACCGGACTCTTTTATATGATGTTCGCGATGAAGGCCAATAGTGAGACTGGCACTCAGATGGTGGTGGCCGCAAAGGCCTTAAGGGCCGGCACGGTGCTTAAAGCGGAGGACCTCAAGACCATTAACTGGCCGGTCCCTCAACTTCCGCCCGGCGCCCATCGCAGCCCGCAGGAAGTCATCGGAAGCACGGTATTCGACCCCATGGCGCCCGAAGAACCCGTCCTGAACGCACGCCTTGCAACCTCGGAATCCGCCGGTGAGTCGGGGATCCCTGTAGGCATGCGGGCGGTTTCAATCCACCTGACAGATTCGACCGGTGTTCTGGCCCTGCTGCACAGCGGGCAGAAAGTGGATGTACAAGTAGTGGTTGGCCGTGGCACGAAGCCCGAGGATGTCCAAGTACGCACAGCGCTGGAAAACTTGACGGTCCTCTCCGTGGCCCCGATACCAGAGGCGAGCTCACAAGGACATGACTTACCGGTGGTGACGCTGTTGGCGAAGCCTTCGGAAGTAGACGTACTGGCGGCGGCCGATTCAGGCGGCCGTGTGCGGCTCGCCCTGCGGAATCCGCTCGACGCCGGCACGCGCAGGCGCAGTTCCTTGTCTCTTAACAGCGTCATTCGCGGCGGCTCTGAAGGCGATCTCGCCGATAGTCGTTAACCGCTTCGAGAGTATCCAAATGATCTTAGTCAGTTCGCTCGTCTTCTTCCTGGTCATTTTCCTGCTGGCCTCGATTCTGACGGCTATCGCCTACTTGGCGTTCCTGAAGATGAAAGCGGACCAATCGGATGCCGAGCGCAGCGACTTCACCCTGTCGAAGTCCCTCGATCGCGATTTGGAGCCTGAGCCTGAAGGTCAGGAAGAACTAGGCTTCCGGATTGAATCCTCGCCAATATTGCAGAGCGGACGCCTGAGCAGTATTACCTTTTGGGATACGATGCTGGCACACTTCGATTTTGTGTCGCTGCTGCAGAGCCGGCTGGATCAGGCCGACCTGCGCTGGTCGGTGGGCCGCATCACGAGCATGATGCTGCTGGTGGGAGTGATCGCGCTGGCAGTGTTAATGCGTCTGCTGCCGTTGTGGGCGGCGGTGCTGGGAGCGGCCGCGGCGATGCTCGCGCCCTATGGCTACGTCCTGCATCTCCGCACCAAGCGCTTCACGAAATTCCGCGAGAATTTTCCGGACGCGCTGGATTCTCTCGCGCGCGCTCTCCGCGCCGGATATCCGCTTTCAGCCGGCATGGAAATGATCGCTAATGAAACCGCGCCTCCCGTTTCCGCCGAGATTCGCCGGACTTCGGCCGAGGCCAACCTGGGCCGCGGTTGGCCGCACGCGCTCGAAAACCTGGGACGCCGGATTCCGCTGCTCGAAGTCAACCTGTTCATAGCAGCGGTACAGTTGCACGCCCGTACCGGCGGAAAACTGAGTGAAGTGATGAGCGGCCTCGCCGAGAATATGCGCGAAGCAAATGCTTTGCAGGGTGAGGTGAGAGCGCTTGCGGCATACGGCAAACTGACCGGAGTGATCCTCACGATCCTCCCCATCGGCATCGCGATTATGATGCTGATCGTCAGCCCCGGCTACATGCAGGTGCTGTTCAACGATCCCACCGGCAAGAACTTGATTGCCATCGCGATCGGCTGCCTAGTCGTCGCGCATTTCGTCATCCGCAAGATTGTGGACATAAAGGTATGACTTTCGGACTCCTGGCGGGCCTATTTCTCTCGATCCTGGCCGCGGTAAGTGCCGCCGGGTACGTATTTGTACTACGGCCATCCAAGTCCGAAGGGGGCAACCTCGATATCCCCGAGGGGCTTTCGCTCAATCAGCAAGATCTGCCAGCGGCACAAGCGGCCATCGTTGACGGATTCCGTGCGTTGGGCGATTCCCTGCCCTTGCCTGGAGACCGTAACGCCTTTCGCAGCCAGTTGATTATGGCGGGCTACCGCTGGCCGGCGGCAGTTTCCATTTTCCTGGGACTCAAGGCGGCCTCGGCGATTATGTTTGGTATTGCCGGCGGCTGGCTGGCAGTCATTAATGAAGTCGATACTTTCGCGGTGGGTGTGGCGGTGTTTTGCGGCGTCGGCTTTGGATATCTGATCCCAGATCGAGTATTAGACCGGATGGGAGTCGCGCGTATAGGCAGGCTGCGCCGCGCTCTCCCCGCTGCGCTCGACCTGCTGGTGTTGGCGGTGGAAGCGGGACAAGGCCTGGACGCCGCGATTCTAGACACCAGTCGCGGGCTGCGCAGTACTCATCCCGAACTAGCTTCCGAATTCACGCTTCTCCATCTCGAACTGAAGGCGAACACATCACGAGCGGACGCACTGCGCAATTTTGCTACGCGCAGCCATGACGCGGAACTCCGCAAGTTTGCCAATCTGCTGATCGACACCGACCGCTTTGGCACCAGCGTCGGTCCGGCTCTGAAAACGCACGCACGCTACCTGCGAATCCGCTTTCGCCAGATCGCCCAGGAAAAGGCCCGCAAGGTTGGCATCAAGCTGATTTTTCCTGTGTTCTTCCTGATTTTTCCTTCCGTGATTCTGGTGACGCTGGGACCGGCGCTGATTCTGCTCTTCACGCAGATGAAGAGCCTGCTGGGACAATAAGCTCGCTGTCGGCCCGCATGGCTGAAAACCCGGTGTACAATTCCCGGTATGCCCAAGCCCGAAGGTGTATCCAAGGTGGACCGCCGTACTGTGGATCTATCTGCATATCCAGACCTGGTGGTGATCTACCTGGGCTTGCGCCTGAACGCGCTGGCTGGCTTGAAAACGATTGTGGGTTTAGGACCGCAAATCGCCGATTCCGTCAAAGCCAAGCCCGACGGTTTACTGTTGCACGAGAGCATCATCTATTCTGTGTTCCCGCTGAACACCGGGATGCGGCAGTATTGGCGCGATTTTGATTCGCTGGAGCGGTGGACCCGATCCGAGCCGCATCGGGTCTGGTGGCAGAATTTCCTGCGCGACGCAGGAGGAACCGGGTTCTGGCACGAAACCTATGCGCTTCGAGGCGGTTTTGAAGCCATTTATGACGACTTGCCACAGCCCATTGGTATGATGAAATTCGCGCCCTTGCGGGCTGCTACCGGCAAGGCCTATTCAGCGCGCCAAAGGTTGGGCCGCGAAGGCGCCGAAAGTTAGCCGCCGCCGAGGCTAGTCGCCCACAGCCCAAGCTGCACGGGCGTGCAATTCGTCAGCTTCTTGCGCGGAAGTCACCGTAACATTCATATCGCGCAGCCGCCCGTCGGCAAGATCGTAGATCCAGCCATGCAGAGCGATCTCGCGGCCGGACGCCCAGTACCCGCGAATGATACTGGTTTGAGATACCGCAATCGCCTGTTCGATCACGTTGAGTTCGCATAACCGGTCCCAACGCGCCTTCACAGTGGGAAGCCGTTCGAGAGCTTCCTGATTCCGGCGGCGGATTCTGCGCACCGGCGCTAACCAGTGGTCGATCATTCCCAAGCCGCCATCTTCGAGCGCCTGCTTCACGCCGCCGCAACCGTAGTGCCCCACGACGATCACGTGCCGGACGCCCAGCACCTCCACCGCGTATTGCAACACGGAGAGGCAATTCATGTCACTCGCGTGAACTACATTCGCGACATTGCGGTGTACGAATACCTCGCCCGGCAGCAGATCGATAATTTCGTTGGCGGGAACCCGGCTATCGGAGCAGCCGATCCACAAATACTGCGGATTCTGCTGCCCGGTTAGCCGCTCGAAAAACTTCGGGTCGCGGGCCTGCATTCGCGCAGCCCACTGCCGGTTCTTTTCAAACAGCGCTTCTAGAAAACGCATGAAAGCTGGTTGTCGAGCGGACTTAAGACCGCACTTTGCGGATCACTCCGCCGACCTTCGCGTGCTCATTCGGAGTACCGCGAACGTAGTCCTTCGTCGAGGCGGCCGGAATGCGCTGGCCTTCGGTGACGGCAACCTTTTCGTCGATCTCGCGATTCTGCCGAATCCGCGCGGAGGTTCGTTCGTCCGGAGTCATCAGATGATACGGTTTGCTGGTTGAGGCGTCCATACCCTATCATCGCCTATTTCTTAGAAGCGCCTGTGGTTGGCGGCGCAAACCATTTCAAATCAACACTGTTGGCCATCGCTTGATAGCCGGCGCGATTGGGATGCAAACCATCACCGGGACCGCCCAGCGCGCTGTCGGGGCGGAACTCTGGGCGCAGTCCACCGCTTGCAGGGTCGACGGTGGCCGCGTCGAAGTCTGCCACTGCATCAAACAGGCCGCCGTGACGGATGAATTCGTTCACTATTTTGCGGCGCTGATCGACGCTAGCGGACCCAGCCGCGGCGTTCGTGCTATGCAGGCTGGAGGTGACCGTCGCACCCATCACTTTAATACCGCGGGCATGTAAGCGCCCCACGACATCTTTGTACCCGGCAATCACGGTTTCAGGCGTCATATCCGGACCACCCTGCGA
>Ga0068868_100002387_pt1 | contig 12996 bp, 12 predicted proteins | sample KBSMisM42_FD_64660 | JGI IMG/M metagenome (GOLD analysis project Ga0068868, IMG submission 64660) | Miscanthus rhizosphere microbial communities from Kellogg Biological Station, Michigan, USA - KBS Miscanthus M4-2 | ecosystem: Host-associated > Plants > Roots > Rhizosphere > Soil ...
GCAGCTTCGTCGCGCTCCATCGGATAGGAGATCAGGATCGGATCGCGACCGGTCAGTTTGACCGCGTAGCCGCGCGTCACTTTCGCGCCGCGCGTGATCCAGCGAAAGGAGGGATGCAGCGCCTCGTGCATCGGCACGATGAGCGCGTCGAGCTCGCGCTCGCGCATGAGTCGGTCGAGGTCGGAGAGCATATGGAGCAGTAGATTAGTGGATTAGTCGATAAGTGATCAGTCGATCAGGAGTAAGCGTCTCTCGTCCTCATCTACTGATCTACTAATCACTAAAAAAAGGCCGGCAATTTTCAGCCGGCCTTTTCCAAACCACGAAACGCTTCAGATGTTCTTGTCGATGAACTTCTGGAGCATCGGCTTGGGCATGGCGCCGATGGCGCGGTCGACCAGCTGGCCGTTCTTGAAAATCATCAGGGTCGGAATCGAGGTCACGCCGAATTTCTGCGGCACGTTCTGATTCTCGTCGACGTTCATCTTGGTGATGACCGCCTTCCCCTCGTACGACGGCGCGAGCTCTTCCACGATCGGTCCGATGATGCGGCACGGGCCGCACCACGGCGCCCAGAAGTCGACGAACACCGGCTGCTCGCTGCTCATGAGCTGCTCGAAATCCTGATCCGTAATCTCTCGTACTGCCTGCGAAGTTGTCATTCTCACGATCTCCTCAACGCGTGTTCAAAGCCCGCGTTTCCGCCCCTTATTCCAGTTCGGAATTTCGCTCAGCGGGCTCCGCTTACCATGTCGCTAGATGTACCGAACGGCTCGCCGGCTTCACGTTTTCGTCGTTCTGGTGGCTTTGCTGCTGGCCGCCCAGCCGCTGCTGCACAACCATCCACTCGACACAACAAACGCGAATTCCGCGTCCGCCTGTGCCGTCTGCGCCACCGGCGCCGGACGTCTCCCTTCGACGGCTCCCTCCGTCGCTGCACCGCTGGCCGTTCTCTACACGCTGTCTACGTCCGTGCTAACGGCCGTCGACACCGTCGACTGTTTCACCCGCAGCTCACGCGCCCCTCCCTCCGTCTAGGCCTGCGCCTTCGCTTCACCGCACGCCAGAAAGGAGGACTCGATGCGTCGTCATCGCGCCATTTCCCTCGTGATGCTTTTCGCGGCCGCGCCTCTATTCGCGCAGCAGCCGGCCGCTAATATCGAAGATCGCGTGAAACAACTCGAGCAGCGTCTCGACACGTTGAATCAACAAATGACAGCCATCCGGCAAGAGCTCGATGCGCTGAAATCGGGTACAGCGGCACCCACCGCCGCAACAACGCCGACCGATGCCGAAGACCTCACGAAGGTCGAAGTTGCTCAGGCACCCGCGGCGCCCGCAACACCGCCAACAGCCGTTCCCGTCGCGGCGCCGTCGGTCGGCGACGTCACCACCATCAACAATCCCGCCGATCCGGGCGCCTCCAAAGTCTTCAATCCCGACACCTCCGTCATCGGCAACTTCCTCGGCAAAGTGGGACAGCCGAATCCGTACGAATTCGGGTCAGATGCCATTCGCCGTCCGATGAATCTCGATGAAGCGGAGGTCGCGTTCGAGGCCTTCATCGATCCGTATGCAAAGGGCAAATTCTTCTTCTCCGTCACCAAGGACGGCATCGACGTCGAAGAAGGCTACGCGCAATTTGTTGCGCTGCCGTTCGATCTCACGGCGAAGGCCGGCAAGTTTAAGGCGCTCTTCGGCAAGGACAACACGTGGCACGCGCACGTGCGGCCGTGGGTCGACCAGCCGCTGGTCATCCACAACTTCTTTGGCGACGAAGGCTTCAACGACGACGGCATCTCGGTCAGCAAACCGATCAGCAATCCGTGGAACACGTACATCGAAGCGACCGGCGAAGTCTTCGAGGGCGGCGTGGAGAATGTGTTCGAACGCCGCGGATTGAACGACCTGGTTTACAACGCGCACCTCAAAGCCTTCCGCGACATCAGCGAGAACAACAACATCGAAGTCGGCACGAGCTACGCGCGCGGCACGCTAAACGACGTGCATAACCAGTTCGCAGGAATCGACGTCACGTATCGCTGGAAGCCACCCCAACGCGGCCTGTACAACTCGTTCGTCGGCCGTTTCGAGGCGATCGAAAACCGCCGCGGCGACGCGAACGACACCCTGCGCGGCTTCTACGCCTCGGCGGATTACCAGCTCACGCGCCGCCTCTTCACCGGCGTGCGCATCGATTCCGCGGACCGCTTCAACGCCGGCGCGACGCCGACGGACCGCGGCGTTTCAGCGACGCTGACATTCTGGCCTTCCGAGTTCAGCCAGCTTCGCGGCCAGCTTCGCCGCATGCGCTACGGCGACGTCGGCAAGTCCGTTACCGAGCTTCTGCTCCAACTTCAATTCTCAATCGGCGCGCACGGCGCGCATTCTTTCTGAGGAGTCATTCATGAAACGCATCCTTATCCTGATCGCATCACTCGCAATCGCGGCAAACACCTTCGCCGCCGACAAACTGAAAGTCGTCACCGCAACCGAAGACCTGGCCTCGCTGACCCGCGAAGTCGGCGGCGACCGCGTCGACGTCACTTCCATCGGCAAGGGCTATCAGGACCCGCACTTCATCGAGCCGAAACCGAGCTTCCTGCTGCTCTTGAAAAACGCCGACCTGCTCGAGGTCATCGGCCTGGAGCTGGAGATCGGCTGGCTGCCGCCGCTTCTCGACCAGAGCCGCAACAACAACATCCGACCCGGCGCGCCCGGCTACCTCGATGTGTCGCAGGGCGTGGAGATTCTCGACCGCCCCACCGCAGGCGTGAACCGCTCGATGGGCGACGTTCACCCCGGCGGCAATCCGCACTACTGGCTCGATCCGGCAAATGCCGTCCGTATCGCCATCCAGATCCGCAATCGCCTGGTGCAACTCCGGCCTGCCGACACCGCGTATTTCGATCAGCGGCTCAACGCCTTCAAGCTTCGCATCAACGACGCGAACAAGCGCTGGCTCGCGGAGATGGCGCCGTTCAAGGGCGCGAAGATCATCACGTATCACAGCTCGTGGCCGAATTTTGCGAGGCACTTCGGACTCAACATCGTCAATACGGTTGAACCGAAGCCCGGCATCCCGCCGTCGCCGTCGCACACGCTCGAGCTCATCCAGCTCATCAAGCGCGAAGGCATCAAGGCCATCGTCATGGAGCCGTACTTCGACAGCAAAACGCCGCAGTCGATCGCGGAGAAGACCGGCGCGAAAGTGGTCGTGCTCTATCCTTCCGTCGGCGGCAAGGCCGGCCTCGATGACTATTTCAAGACCTTCGACTACGACATCAACGAACTGGTAAAGGCGCTGAAGTAATGGAGATTCTTTCGTTTCTCATTCTGCCGTTTCTGGCCGGCCTCGTGCTCACCGGCATCCACGCATACCTCGGCGTTCACGTCGTGGAGCGCGGCGTCATCTTCGTCGACCTTTCCCTCGCGCAGATCGCCGCGCTGGGCACGACAGTGGCGCTGCTGGCCGGCTTCGACGTTCACAGCACGACCAGCTATTTCTGGTCCCTCGGCTTCACGATCGTCGGCGCAGCCATCTTCGCGCTGACAAAAGTGAAGCGCGAGACGCGCATCCCGCAGGAAGCGATCATCGGCATCGTCTACGCCGTCTCCGCCGCCGCGGCCATCCTGGTGATGAGCAAGGCGCCGCAGGAGACCGAGCACCTGAAGGACATGCTGGTCGGCAACATCCTGGCCGTCAACACTGCCACGGTCGTCAAGACAGCGGTGCTCTATTCGCTGGTGGGCCTCTTCCACTTCATCTTCCGGAAAAAGTTCCTGGCGATATCCGTCGGAACGCACATCGGCACGAACGACACCGAAGTGACGAATGTGAAGTTCTGGGACTTCCTCTTTTACACGTCATTCGGTTTCGTAGTGACGTCGTCCGTGGCCATCGCCGGTGTGCTGCTGGTGTTCTCGTACCTGATCGTCCCTTCAGTCGCGGCCATGCTCTTCGCCACATCGATCGGAAAACGCCTGGCCATCGGCTGGAGCATGGGCGCGCTCGTAACACTCCTCGGCGTCCTGCTCTCCTTCAAACTCGATCTTCCCACCGGCGCGACGATCGTCTGCACCTTCGGAATCGCCTTATCGCTGATGGCGATCGCAAGGGTGTTCGTGAGGCCGAAGCTGGCTTAAGTGCCATCTGCGTTCCCTCTGCGCCATCTGCGGATGAGCTTTTCGTCCGCAGATGGCACGCCGCTCGCTCTTGTGTCCGGTAATGTCCGACGCACCGTACGGCCAGGAGCGGCGATCGTTTCCGCGGCCGCCTCTCTGGCTCAATCTCCTCCTCCTCGTCATCGCGGCGGCGACGTTCGCCTATGCGAAGCACGAGCGCGACGTCATCGAACACAAGAGCGCCATCCTCTTTAAGCCGAGCGCCACCTCGCCGGCGGAGCTGAACCGGATCCGCGACGAGCTGTCGCAGATGGACTTGACACAGGCGCAGCTCAATCGCGAGCTCGACGGGCGCATGAAGTACGTGCAGAGCCTGCAGAGCGAGGAGTTTTACATCTCCATCGACACGCAGCGGAAAAAGATGCAGTTCCGCTTCGGCCGCGCTGTCGTGCGCGAAGCCGACGTGCAGATCGGCGAGGCGAAGACGATCCAATCGCCGTCCGGCAAGACCTGGACGTTCCTTCCGCTGAAAGGCGCGTTCAGCGTTACGGGCAAAGAAGACGGCTACGACTGGGAGGTTCCGGAGTGGGTCTACGCGCTCCGCAACGAACGGCCGCCCGCGGAGCGCGCCGTCGTTCCGAACGGCCTCGGGCGCTACGTGATCTTCCTGCCGAACAGCTACGTCATCCACTCAACGCCGCCGCCGGAGAGTCCGCTGCAGGGACCGAAGCCAGGATCGTTCATGGTCCCCGAGGCGGATCTCAGCGCGATCTGGCCACGCATTACGACACAGACAAGGGTCTACATCTTCTAATGAAACGCATCCTCGGACTCCTCGGCTCATGGGCGCTGCTCGTGCTCGCACTCGGCCTGGCCGCATTCGCCATCGCCGGCGAAACGATCAACATTCGCGAAGAGCGCCGCCTCGACCGCGTCGCCGAAATCGACAAACTGATCGCACAGCGCAACGGCGGAAAAGCGGAAACCTTGCGCGGCACGGCGGCGCAGAAAACGGCCAGCGTCAACGCGCTGCAGGCCAAGCTGCAGGACGTCGCCAAGCAGACGGACGACGTTCCCGACACCGGCCAGACCATCCTGGTCTCCACCGCCGAGAACAAGCTCTACGTCCGCCGCGGCGGCCAGACGGTGTTCGAAGCCGTCTGCTCGACCGGCAAGGGGACGACGCTCGCGGTCGACGGCAAGACGGTGATCTTCGATACGCCCATCGGCAAGCTGCACATCATTTCGAAGGACGAGAATCCGCAATGGGTCCCGCCCGACTGGCACTACGTCGAGGAGGCGCGCAAGAACGGCCTGCGCGTCGTCCATTTGAATCCCGGCCAGTCGCTGGACAAACGCACCGGACAGCCGGCCACGAGCGCGCCGAGTCAGGGCGTCTGGTCGTGGTTCGGCGGCAGCAGCAGCAATACCGCCCCGGATCCCGTGCTGAAGGTGCAAGGCGATACGGTGGTGGAGGTCGCTCCCGACGGCAGCCAGCGCGAGCTCGAGCCGGGCAAGACGATCGTGGCCGGCGACGCGGTGGTCATTCCGCCCGTCAACACGAAGCAGCGCCACTACGACAAGGTCCTGGGCAAGTTCCGCCTGGAGATGGGAAACGGCTACGGCATCCACGGCACCGACGAACCCGACAAACTCGGCCAGTCCGTCTCCCACGGCTGCGTACGCCTCGGCGACGCCGACATCGAAAAGCTCTACCAGATCGCGAACCGCGGCGACACCGTGATCATTTACTGAGCACCGCGATCTCAGCGTAGTCGCTGTCGGCGTAGCCGGCATGAGAACCGTAGCCCACGGCGTTCAGCCGTGGGTTCGCAGATCGTTCAAACCTTGTGAGCCCGGTTTACCGGGCGAAAGAAAGCTTTCTTTCGCGCGCTAAAGCGCGCTCCCAATTCGTCGGCGCACAGATTTCCCCCATCTGAAGATGGGAGCTACGGTCCTTACGCCGGCTTCGCCGACGATCCGTTTATCCCTTCGCGGCCCGATGCTTCGTCTTCGTCGGCGGCGCGGTCACGGTGACCGTCACCAGTTGGTCGTGAACGATGGAGCCGCTGACGAAGTGAACGATCATCGAGTAGGTGCCCGGCGCCGCCGCGTCGGTGACGGTGATCGTCGACGTCGAGCCGGCTGCCACCGCGGCGGGCGACGGCACGACGCTGCCGGCGAAGCCGAGCTGCACGCTGATCGAAGTCGTGCCGGTGAAGTTGTTCACCGGAATGACCTGGAAGTTCGCGGAGGCGCTGCCGCCCTGCACGATCTGCATCGTCGTGGGACCGGAAATGGTGAAGTCCGCCGCGGGCAGCGGCGTTCCGCCGGAGCTGCTTGAACCGGTGATCACTTTCCAGATATCGGGATCTTCCTGGCCGGCGGCCCAATGCGCGAAGCCGCCGATGCCGCTGTGCTTCTGTTTCAGCAGGTCGATTTTCTTCGCGTAACCGGCGGCGTCCTGAAAGTAAACCGTGTGGCCGCTGTACGAAAAAAACGGCTCGCCGCTGGCGGCATCGCGCTGGATCGTGGCGTTGTTGGTCAGCATGGTCTGCTGCGCATATGCGTAGCCGGCGGTCGCCGCGCTGCCCGACGACGGCCAGTCGTAGCCGTACCACGGCAGGCCCATCATGATCTTGCTGCCGGCCATCGTCGATTCCGCGTAGGCGGCAACCTGATCGAGCCAGTCCAGCGGCGCGATCGCGCCGGGCGCGCTGGTCGACCAGTGATAGTCGTAAGCCATGATCTTCACGGAATCGGCGGCGGCGCCGATGGCAGGCCAATCCTGCGATCCCGGTCCGTTCCAGTTTTCCTTGTCGCTCGCCTTCGCGTAGACGGTCACCGAGAGTTTCTTGTTGGCCGCGTGCAGCTTCGCGGCGAGGCTCCCGACGAAGGCGGTGAAGTTCGCGCGCGACGTCGTCGGGACGCGCTCGTAGTCGACGTCGATGCCGTCGAATCCGTTCACGATGGCCAGCTGCGCGAGCGCATTCGCCTGCGCTTCGCGCGTCGTCGCGTTTGCGAGCATGGCCGCGGCGGCGTTGCCGTCGAACGAATCATTGACGAGGTTCTGCACGGTCGGGATCAGAGATCCGCTCATCGACGAGCGCCACGTCGGATTCTCGGCGTTCCACTGTTTGGCGATCGAGTAGTCCGCGTTCCACGCGTACCAGACCGGATTCGACTCCGTGATCGCGCCGCCATTCGTTTGGATCGACGTCAGCGCGGCGGTGCTCCACGGCGGAATCCAGACGGAGACTTTGTACGCGGCGAACGACTGCCCGGCGAGGGTCAGAAGGACGGCAGCAACGGCGGCGGCTCGAATGCGCAATGGGCGCTCCTTTGTACGATCGCGGTCGCAAAGGAACGCCTTCCGCCATGGAAGGAGGGGACAACCAAAAGCCTGTCCCGGGTCACGTTCGGCAGCTCAGCCATCTGATTTCAGATCTGGAACTTTGCGCCCTCCCGTCGCCGGGAGTTTGCCTTTGTCGAGTGATCGCGAATTTAACTTAAATCAAAATAACTGATTCGGGCGATTTCTTCCAGCTCATGCATAACTGCAGTGGATCAGTCGATCAGTGATCAGTGGATCAGGACGAGGGGGCAATGGGACTTGCACCGCCCCCTCCTGATCTACTGATCCACTAATCTACTGATCTACTCATCCCGCATAATCGCGCCATGCACCCCTGGCGCGAGCGGCTCGCTCGCTGGTTCACGCCGATGGCGAAGCGGATGCCGCTCTCGCCGAACGCGATCACGCTCATCGCACTCTTTCTGAACATCGTCGGAGGCGTCTGCCTCGGCTTCGGTGCGCGCCGGCCGGCGCTATTTCTCGTGGCCATCGTCTTCATCGCCATCAGCGGGCTGGCCGATGCGCTCGATGGAATCGTGGCGCGCGTGCAGCAGAAGAGCTCGCGTTTCGGCGACTTCCTCGACCACTGCGCCGACCGCGCCGGCGACTCGCTGCTCGCTGCCTGTTGGCTGGCCAGCAACGGCGTGCGCATCGAGCTGGCCATGGCCGGCATCATCATGACCATGCTGAACGGCTACATCGGGACGCAGATCGAGGCGACGTATGGCGAGCGCAGCTACGAGTCAGTCGGCCGCGGCGAATTCGTGCTGGCCATCATCGTGCTGCCGATCATTTCGTACATCCTCTTCTCGAACGGCTGGAGCGCGATGCACTTCGCAGGATTGACTGTCGCCGAGTGGCTGGCCGCGCTGCTGCTCGTGGCCGCGGTCTTCGGCGTGATCCAGCGATTCCGCGTGGCCATGCGGCTGGAGCGTTCGTGACGGAGCGGACGCCGATCATCGGCGATCCGGTGATCCTCGCGCCCGGCCGCGAGCAGCGCCCGAACGTGTTCGAAGGCGCGCCATGTCCGTTCTGTCCCGGTGCCGAGGATCAGACGCCGCCGGAGATCGCGCGGGATGGCGAGCCGTGGCGGATTCGTGTTTTTCCGAATCGCTATCCGCCGACGGAGCGTGCCGAGGTGATCGTGGAGAGTGCGAAGCACGACGATGCGTTCGATGCGTTGAGCTCCGATCATGCGGCGCACGCCGTCGAGATGTATTTCGAACGCTACCGCGCCATCGACGCCAACTACGTGTCGATCTTCAAGAATCAAGGACGTCTGGCCGGAGCTTCGATTCCGCACCTCCATTCGCAGCTTGTCGGGACGTCGTTCATCCCGCTGCGGCCCACGCGCGAAGGCGACGCGTTTGCGCGCGCGAGCCGTTGTCCGCTGTGCGATGTCAGCGAACATCCGCTCATCGCCGAGACGGAGAACTACCGCTGGATCGCACCGCAGGGATCACGCCTCGCGTATCAGCAATGGATCGTTCCGAAAACGCACGAGCACGATCTGAGCGGACCGCGCGAGCTGGCGTCGCTGCTTCAATCGTCGGCGCGCGCCATGGGCAGCATCAGCGATTCCTTCAACTGGGCCTTCATCACCTTTCCGCACCAGGCGCGCGGACACTGGTATGTCGAGATGTTCCCGCGCATCGCGATGATTGCCGGCTACGAGCTCGGCACTGAGACGTTCATCAACACGATCGATCCGATCGATGTCGCCAGGATTCTCAGCGCCGCCAGTAGTTCTGATACGCGGGCCGCGGCGGAGTTCTTCGTCCGCCCAGGAGCGTGATCAGCGCCATGCCGGCGATGAAGCCGCCGATGTGCGCGAAGTAGGCCACGCCGCCGGCGTTCTGCAGGTCGCCGGCGTTCATCGACGCGGCGCCGAAGAAGAGTTGCATCACGATCCAGAAGCCGAGGAGGAAGACGGCCGGGATTTCGCGCACGGTGATGAAGATGAAGATCGGGATCAGCGTCGTCACGCGCTGCTTCGGAAAGAGCACGATGTACGCGCCGAGGACGCCGGCGATGGCGCCTGACGCGCCGATCGACGGTACATCGGAGCCGGGATTCATCACCGCGTGCGCAAGCGTCGCCAGCAGGCCGCAGGCGAGATAGAAGAAGAGGTACTTGGCGTGTCCGAGGCGGTCTTCGATGTTGTCGCCGAAAATCCAGAGGTAGAGCATGTTCCCGCCGAGGTGCAGCCATCCGCCGTGCAGGAACATGGAAACGAACATGGTGATGACGTTCGGCAGCAGCGCGCCGGGCGCGTTCCAGAAGCGCGCCGGGACGAAAGCAACACTGAACAGCGCCGGCTCCAGCCGCGGCCCGAGCGAGACCTCCCAGAAAAACATCAGCACGTTGACGACGACGAGGAGGATGTTGACGACCGGCGTCGAGCGTCGCGGATTGTGATCGGCGAGTGGGAGCAAGAGGCGATTTTAGAGGCTTTGAACCACAAAGGCACAAAGGGCACAAAGAATCTCTTCGTGCTCTTTGTGCCTTCGTGGTGAAACGCTTTTATCTCTGAAAGTACTTGTCCAGATGCTCGTACGCCTGCCGCACGCCTTCGCTTTGCGTTTTCAATTCCGCGAAGGCGCCGCGGTAGATGCCGCCGACGCGCGTCACGTTGCGTTCGCGCAGCGCGTAGAGGACTTCGCGCAGTGCTTCGGCTTCGGCGGGCGCGAGGTCGGTGCGTCCGATCTCGCGTTCCAGCAGCGACTGCGCCATGCGGAGATGTTCGCCGCTGTCGTCGCGCTGCGGAGTCGACGCCGGGATCCATGCCGCCGCGGGACGCGTTTCAATCGTAGCCGGCGACGACATGTCGACCGAGCCGGGCAGCTCTTTCAACTGCGGGCTGAACTTCCCCATCATGAAGAAGAGCTCCTTCTCGTTGGAGAAGTTGCCGACCAGCCGCGCGTTCTTGGCCATCTCCAGATGCTCGGATTCCTGCAGCATGATGAAGGCCCGCGCGCGCTCTTCGAGCGAGATGCGCTTGGCGTGGACGCGCCATGCCGTGAGCGTGCCCTGGATGAAGCAGGCCTGCCCGGCGCGGATGCTCACCGCTTCCACGGTCACGTTCTCTTCGATGCGGATCGAGCCGTTGGTCGATTCGATGTCGGAGTACGTGCCCGAATTCTGGATGACGAGATTGCCCGGCGTCTTGATCGAAAGCTGGCCGTTGGCGTTGACTTTGATCTCCGTCCCGCGCGGGATGATCATGGTCGGGAAATTGGCCTGGTCCGCGGCACTGGCGTTGCTGCTCATCACACCCCCCTGCGCCCGAGAAACGCCGATGGAAGAGGATCGAAGTCTTTGTAATCCTTGCTGGTGCGCGACCGCATCAGCAGGGCCGCTTCATTGTTCCATTGGTAGTTGAGGATGTAAATGCGCGGATCGATGGGGACGTAGGTTCCGGGCTGCTCGAGATCGCTGCGCACTTCGTAGTGAAGGTGCGAGTTCGTGCTCCATCCCGTGGATCCAACCGTGGCGATGACTTCGCCCTGCTTGATCTTCTGTCCCGCGGCGACCTTCACCGTGTCGCAGTGGCCGTAAATGGTGATGAAGCGGTCGGAGTGATTGACGACGACGACGTTGCCGAAGCGCCACCAGGCCACGCTGTCGCGCAGCGGATAGCGTCCGGCGAAGCTGACCACGCCGTCGCCGGTGGCGTAGATCGGCGTACCGGTCGGCGCGGAGAGGTCGAGACCTTTGTGGAAGTCGGACGCGCGCGTGAACGGCGAGATGCGCATGCCGAACGGCGAGGTGAGCACGAACTGATCGGCCGGAAGCGGAAGGATTGATGGCGTGTGGCGAACCAGATCGGAGTTGGCGGTCTCGTAGCGCGCCAAAAGGTCGAGCTGATCCTGCAGCCGCTTCATGGCATTGCGCAGGACGGCTTCGCGACGATGGGCGTCTTCGATGTGGAGATCGTTGAGGCCGGCATTCGTCGCGCGCAGCGGCAGCGAGAAACCGCCCACGCCGAGGGTGCGTTCGAGACCGTAGACGGTGATGAGCTTCTCGACGCGGAGGCGCTGTTCCTCGAGGCTCTTCTCCAGCGACGTCATCTGCACGACGTTTTCCTGCAGCCGTCCGCGTTGCACTTCCCGCTCGTCGCGCATCGACTTGAGGAAGTTGTCCTTGTACACGCGCCGGATGACCGTAGGCGCCGCGGCCATCGATCCGAGCAGCCCTGCCAGGACGACGGAGAGCACAACGAGACCGATGACCACCCGCCGGCGGTCAAAGAAAACGTACCGCACGCGGCGACGAATGTCGCTCGGAACGATCTGGATCTCGATCATGATGCACAACCCGCTGGACTTCGCGGGTCGGTCAATATAACACAGAGGGTGTCGCGGAAGTTGGGCAGGGATGACGATCCGCAGATGACGCAGATTTATCAGATGACACCCGGCTGATCTGCGCGATCTGCGTCATCTGCGGATACGATTCCCCTCATGACGAAGCGATTCACCTGCATCCTCGCGCTCTTCCTTTCCTTCGCCCTTTTCGCGCAGCCTGTGAAGAAAGCGGACGACGCGAAAGAGAAAGATTCGAAGTACGGCGAGAAGACCTTCTCCGGCCTCGCCCTTCGCGAGATCGGTCCCGCCCTCACCTCGGGGCGCATCATCGATCTGGCAGTCGATCCGAAAGATGCGCGGGTCTGGTACATCGCCACGGCCGGCGGCGGCGTTTGGAAGACGACGAATGCGGGGACGAGCTTTGCGCCAATCTTCGACGACGAGAAGTCGTTCTCGATCGGTTGCGTGACCGTCGATCCGCATGACTCGCTCGTGGTTTGGGTCGGGACGGGCGAGAACAACAGCCAGCGCTCCGTATCGATGGGCGACGGCGTTTACAAATCGGTCGACGGCGGGAAGAGCTGGAAGAACGTCGGCCTGGAGAAATCGGAGCACATCGGGAAGATCGTCGTCGATCCGCGCGACTCCAACGTCGTCTACGTCGCCGCGCAGGGGCCGTTGTGGGCGCCGGGCGGCGACCGCGGTTTGTATAAGACGACGGATGGCGGCAAGACGTGGAAGGCCGTGCTGACCATCAGCGAGAACACCGGCGTCACCGACGTCATCCTCGATCCCACCAACCCCGACATCCTCTACGCGGCGGCCTACCAGCGCCGCCGGCACGTCTTCACGCTCATCGACGGCGGTCCGGAGTCGTCGATTCAAAAGTCGACCGACGGCGGGAAAACGTGGACGAAGTTGAAGGACGGGCTGCCGAAAGAGGACATGGGGCGCATCGGCCTGGCCATGGCGCCGCACAATCCGAAAGTCCTCTATGCCGTGATCGAGTCGACGCGCAAGGCGGGCGGCTTCTTCGTGTCGAAGGATGGCGGGTCGTCGTGGAAGAAGGTCAACGATTTCAACGCGCAAGGGCAGTACTACGGCGAGATCTTCGTCGATCCGAATGATGACGACCGCATCTACGGCGTGGACGTCTGGATGCGCGTCTCCGACGACGGCGGCAAGACGTGGCGCAAGCTCGAGGAGAAG
>Ga0068868_100002390_pt1 | contig 12985 bp, 10 predicted proteins | sample KBSMisM42_FD_64660 | JGI IMG/M metagenome (GOLD analysis project Ga0068868, IMG submission 64660) | Miscanthus rhizosphere microbial communities from Kellogg Biological Station, Michigan, USA - KBS Miscanthus M4-2 | ecosystem: Host-associated > Plants > Roots > Rhizosphere > Soil ...
ATTGGGCTTTCCCTCAATTGAACGAAACAAATCTCCCCGTTGAGGAGCAAGCTCGGGTGCTTTTTGAGGAAGTCTCCGGGTCGCAATCAGGAATTTCATGGCGCCATGTAAACGGGCGATCGCCAGAATACTATCTGCCCGAGACCACAGGCGCCGGTTGCGCCTTTCTCGATTATGACAATGATGGCTGGATGGATATTTATCTCGTCAACAGTGGAAACTGCGACTTCTATACCCCTAGTCCTCCGCTCCGGAATGCGCTCTACCACAATAACCGGGATGGGACCTTCACCGACGTAACGGAGGCAGCGGGTGTAACAGGCGGTGGGTACGGCATGGGCGTGGCAGTCGGCGACTACGATGGCGATGGTCTTCCTGATCTATATGTAACGCAGTATGGACGCAGCATTCTTTACCACAACAACGGGAACGGCACGTTCAGCGACGTAACGGAGAAAGCCGGCGTATCTGCACCGGGATGGGCGTCGAGTGCGGTCTGGTTCGACTATGACAACGATGGTCGCCTCGACCTATTCGTCTGCCGCTTTGTGGAGTTTGAGAAGTCAAAAAACCAGTTCTGCGGCGACAGTACGAATGGGCAACGTTACTACTGCATTCCGAAGGTGTATCCACCCGCGCGAAGTTGGTTGTTTCACAACAATGGGGACGGAACGTTTCGCGATGTCTCGCAAGAAACTGGGGTCGGAAAAGCGTTGGGCAAGGCGTGGGGAGTGGTTGCGACTGATATTAACAACGATGGTTGGATGGACTTGTTCGTGGCCAATGACACGATGCCAAATTTTCTATTTCTCAATCGTAATGGCAAATTCGGAGATGTCGCGCTTGAGGCCAGTGTGGCTTACAGTCAAGATGGACGCGCTCGTTCTGGCATGGGAGTGGATTCTGCAGATTTCGACCAGGATGGTTGGCAGGACCTTTTCGTTTCTAATGTTGATCAGGAGATGTATTCCCTCTATCGCAATGAGCACGACTTAACCTTTACAGATATTGCTGGAACGCAGGGTATCGGAAAGGCGACTCGCCTCATGAGCGGCTGGGGTGTGAAGCTCTTCGACTATGACAATGACGGAAACTTAGATCTATTTCTCGCCAATGGGCATCCCGACGATAAGATCGAGATTCATTCCAGCCACGTGAGTTACGAGGAGCCGTTCCTACTGTTTCACAACAGCGGGAAAGGATGGCAGAACGTGAGCCGCGTAGCAGGCCCTGCATTCTCCTTCAGTCACGCCGCTCGTGGAATGGCAATCGGAGACTTTAATAATGATGGGGCGGTTGACGTCCTGGTCGCGGTCAACAACGGTGCTCCGATTCTATTGAAGAACACTGCCGCCGCGGGAAATCACTGGCTAGGGGTGCGGCTGATCGGAAAGAAAGCAAACCCAGATGCCATCGGCGCGCGGATCACATGGGTATCTGGAGATCTAAAGCGAAGTCGTTTAAAGGTAGGAGGGGGTAGCTACCTTTCATCGCACGACCCACGCGAAGTCCTGGGCATAGGACCACGAACCAAGATTGATCGCCTCGAGATTCATTGGCCCCAGCCCAGCGGGAAACTTGAGGTCTTCACTGATGTTCCGGTTGACCGCTACGTCATTATTGTGGAGGGAGCGGGGATCAAACACGAAAAATCTTAGGATGCATCTTTGCCGAGGGGTTCCTGGCCGTTTGCGCGCAGGCTTAAGAGAAGCAAAAAAGCAGATCAAAACGTCAGGAAGCGGTCCCGCTATCGCAGAGCTGATGCGCGATGACACACGTGCCTAGCCTCCGCTCCGATCGCGACGCCCTCATCGCAGCGACGGCGCTCGTGCAATCGCCTGACTGTTGCCGCCGGGCCGTGTCTCGTTCTCGTTCGTAAAGGAGCCCGTTCTAAGGGCGCGAGTCGTCGCGCCCCTTGAAGTTGACCAAGGACCTGGGTTGTCGTCGCGGGGACCGCAATCAAGGGTGGCAGCCTAGGCACGCAAGAGAAGGGCAGACGTTCGGTCTGTTTTTTCTTGCTGTTTCTAACCCTGTACAGGCCACGGCTACTCCCCTTCGCAGCTCACTCGGTTGTTCCAGTCCACAAATGCACCGTTGGGATTTTCGCGCCACGCCCAAACATGCAATTCGAATATCGCAGGAATGCCGTAGCGGTTCGGGCTACCCACGAACTGGAAGGCTTGGCCTTCGAGTGATGGAGGAACGCCGTTGTGGTTGGTCAACCAGGTTGCCGCGTCCACGATGTACTCAACGCCGACTAACCGACGCTTGTCCCCTACGGGTTCATAGATCAGGGCCTCCGGATGAGCGGCGTCAATCTGCCCGTCCCCCACAAGCGGGCCGTTGATATAGTGAATGCCCATTGCCCCGTGGTCCGGGCCACTGACGCAACCAAAGGCTGGGCCATAGCCGGCAGACTCGGCAGCATTGACGTCAATGTACTGCTGGGTCGCTTGTCGAACAATTTGAACTAGCCTAGCCGGAGCGGCATGATCGTGAGCTGCCTGGCCGGTGGCGAGAAGCGGCCAGGCGATTACCGCGCTATTCAGGAAAGTAAAGCGAAGGACCCAGATCATTGAGGTCCTAACCATGGCTTTAGTCGGTGCTGTCATCGTTTCCTCCCGGTAATGTGGTCGTGGGGCCCAAATCGAGGCTCCCGGTATCGCGGGTCTCAACTGCCAAGTTGAGAGGTGGACGGCCAGAAATCGGTATTCAGGTTTAACGGCCGGGTGTACAATTTGGCCGCAATCCTTGGTTCCCGTTCCCCCGCGGGAAGGAAACTACCTTTCAGGCTGGGCAAATGTCCTCAAACCAGCGCTCAATCTTTCTCAAAGATTCTCAAAACGGTGCTATTTTCAGCCTGAGCAGCAGCTTGTATATGTTCGGCGAGTTCCATGTGGACCCACAGAATCGTCTGCTACGTAAGGGCGAAAAGCCGATAGGGCTCACACCCAAGGCATTCGAAGTGCTGCTCTTGCTCGTTCAACACAGCGGTGAAGTAGTCTCTAAAGATGAGCTGATTCAGGCTGTTTGGCCTGACAGTTTTGTGGAAGACTCAAATCTCACGCAGACCGTATTCATGCTGCGAAAGGCTCTGGGTGAGACTTCCAGTCAGCGCTACATTCTGACGGTTCAGGGCAGAGGGTATCGGTTTGCACCGGAAGTGAAGATAATCCCTGCGAGTGATCAGGATCAGGGCACGATCTCCCATCCGGATATTCAAGGAAATGCGTCCGCTGAAACAGCTGTTAAACCCCTCGCTCCAAACCAACGAATAGGAAAACGAGCCGTTCTGGTCTGCGCGGCCTTGGTTTTGCCGGTTATCGGCACAATCCTGTGGCTATATCCGTCAGTCTCGCGTCGGGCAAGCGCATCCCGACCGGTGCGTTCAATCGCCGTGCTCCCGCTCGAGAATTTGTCCGGGGACCCATCGCAGGACTACTTTGCCGATGCCATGACCGACGAGTTGATCACCAACCTCGCTAAAGTCGGGTCCCTGCGCGTGACATCTCGAACTACCGTCGTACTTTATAAGCATACGGCCAAGACGCTCCCCGAGATTGCTCGGGAATTAAACGTGGATGGCATCGTGGAAGGATCGGTCGCACGCTCCGGCCAGCGTGTTCGCGTGACAGCACAGCTGATTCGTGCTCCGGCTGATCAGCATCTTTGGGCGGAGAGTTATGAGCGAGACTTTGGGGATGCCCTGCAACTGCAAAGTGACGTGGCGCGGGCGATCACCGAACAAGTGCGCGCTCAGTTGACCCCCGAGCTTAAAGCGCAATTGACCGCGTCGCGTGCTGTCAATCCCGATGCTTACGACTCCTATCTCCGAGGTCGTTACTACATCTATAACGTATCCTTTACCGACCGCGAGACGCTGAATCGAGCGAAGGATGCTTTCGAAGATGCGATCAGAAGAGATCCAAGTTTTTCTCTCGCGTATTCGGGCCTGGCCCAGACTTACGTTAGCATCTCGCTATTTGGGGGAGCAGTTTCACCCCCCGAAGCATTCAACTTAGCAAGGGCAGCAATTCGCAAAGCTATTGAGTTGGATCCAAACAATGGAGAAGCCTACGATGCTCTCGGTGCGGTGAAATGGCGCGCCGATTTTGACTGGAAGGCCGCCGACGAGGCATTCAGTAGAGGAATTGCTTTGTCCCCAAGTTACAGTTGTGCCCATGAAGACCGGGCAATTTTTCTTGCATTGATGGGTCGGCGCGCAGAATCGCTCGCTGAACTTGAAAAAAGCAAGCAGATAGACCCCGGCCCGGTTTCCGCCGGCACCGAGTTGGGCGTGTTCATTCAGCTGAGGGATTGGGCGCGATTACTTGAATCGAGTCGCCAGCAGCTAGCCGCGAATGAGAACGACTGGCTCATGCACGCCAATCTCGGCCTCGGGTATGAAGGCACAGGCAAAGTTCTTGAAGCGATCGCTGAATATCAGAGAGCAGTTGAGCTCTCGAATGGTGGTGACCTGAATGCTGTCGCCTCGCTCGGCCACGCCTACGCGGTCGCTGGCCGCCGATACGATGCGGAGAAAATTCTCCATGATCTGGAGCAGAAATCGAGAGAGGGCAAAGCGTCGCCGTATCTTCCCGCAACTATTTACGCTGGACTCGATGAAAAGGACAAGGCATTAGCGCTGATCGAAAAGGCCTACCGAGAGAAGTCATTAGATATTGGCTGGATCTTCAAGACTGATCTGCGAACGGATCATCTTCGTTCTGAGCCACGTTTTCAAGCGGTGCTCAAACGCACAGGGCTAGGCGAGTAGAAGGGCGATTCCCGGCACCAAAGCCAGCTGGCCATTACCGGAGAACCAATTGGGCCAATCGTGTTACCTATGCCTCCGGAACGTACAATAAAAAGGATAGGGCGACAATTTTACTGAACCGATAACTCGCCGAATACGAATTCGCGGCCGCGAGTGACTCCAGGTTAATCCCGTTTGTTTTCAATACCAAAGGCAAGGTGAGTGGCGCCGCAAGGCTCTATTCTGCAGAATTGGTGCCGAAAATGGACAACAGTTGAGGCAGATGTGTCCGGTGATCGATGCCCTTCCAGCAGCTCTGCAATGCAGGATTGCCCATTCCTGCTCCCCGCGAAATCTTCGTAAAATTGGGTTTGAGGAGCTTATCTCATTGTCACTCAAAGCTCATTTTTGATGGCGGGTTCGACGCTCAAGCAGAAACGAAGGCCGGAGTACGCCGTGACCGCCTTCCTCAACCACGGCGCCGCACGATGGCGTCCTTCCGTCGTTTTCAGAAGTGAGCTACACTCTGTTTCCTGGTGAATCCCGTGAATGCGCCGGACGTTACCCTGCTGCTGCATGACTGGAAAAACGGCGATGAGCATGCCATCGAGCGTTTGACGACGATTGTCTATGACGAGCTTCGCCGGCTGGCCGTTCATTATCTAAGAGATGAACATGCAGCGGACACCCTGCAGCCCACCGCCTTAGTACACGAGGCTTATATCCGGCTTGTCTCTCAGAAAACTCCTGACTGGGAAGGCCGCGCACACTTTTTCGGTGTTGCCGCCCACCTGATGCGGCAGATTCTGGTCGACCATGCGCGCAGAACCAACAGCGCGAAACGAGGAGCCGGTGCACCTGTGGTTCAACTGAATGAGGCGCTGAGCTTCGCACCAGAGAAGAGCCAAGAATTGCTGGGGTTGAATAATGCCCTCGAGGGTCTTGCGAAAATCGACCGGCGCAAGGCACAAATCATGGAACTTCGCTATTTTGGCGGTTTCAGCGTTGAAGAGACCGCCAGAGCCCTTAATATCTCTGTTGCAACCGTCGGCCGCGAGACCCGTCTTGCCGAGGCGTGGCTGCACCGAGAGATGTCCCGCGTGTAGCTATGAACCCCCAACGCTGGCAAGCAGTTGGAGAACTTTTCGAGAGAGCGGCTGCTTTGCCCCCAGGCGAACAGACGCTTTGTGTGGAAAGGGGCAGTGCTGGCGACGATGAACTAAGAAACGAAGTTCTATCGTTGCTCGCTAACCATCAAGCCTTGCCAGGAGGTTTTGTTCAAGAAAAGATCAAAAATGCCGTCATCTCTTTCTATCAAGCCAACATAACTCGCCCTACCAGTATTGGGCCGTATCGACTGATCCGCGAACTGGGAAAGGGCGGAATGGGGACAGTCTTCCTCGGTGAGCCAAGCGACGTCGAGGGCGGAACCAGAGTGGCTATCAAGCTGGTCCGCCCCGGCATGGATACCGAATTCATTCTGGGGCGCTTCCGGCGCGAGCGCCAGACTCTTGCTCGCCTGCAACATGCAAACATCGCTCGCCTCCTCGACAGCGGCACTACCGACCATGGCCTTCCCTATATCGTGATGGAGTACGTGGATGGTTTGAGGATTACCGAGCATGCCTGCCAGCAGAGATTGGGGATCGAAGCGCGCATTGTATTGTTCCTGAGCGTCTGCGCTGCGGTGGATTACGCCCACAGGAACTTCGTAATTCACCGAGACATCAAGCCTGGCAATATTCTGGTTGGCTCTGACGATTCGCCGAAGCTCCTCGACTTTGGTATTTGTAAGCTGCTCGCCGACCCTCTTTCCGATTTGACCACGACCGACACCGCAGCTCGCATGATGCTAACCCCAAGTTATGCCAGCCCGGAGCAGGCTCGAGGTGAGGCCGTCACGCTGCTTTCAGACGTGTACTCACTCGGAGTGGTGCTGTATGAGTTGCTTACAGACAAGCCATTCGCGAAAGGTAATCGGCTGGTTCATGCTGGTCCAGTGATGCACGCCTCGGTTCCGCTGGCCAGCGAGGCAGTTGCTGATCGCGCTCTGCGGCGCCGGCTCTCGGGCGATCTGGACAATATTCTTGTTCGCGCGCTCGAACCTGACCCTGAGCGGCGATACGAAACAGCTGCTCTGCTTGCTGACGATCTCAGGCGTCACCTGCTGGATCAGCCAATCCTCGCCCGTCCTCAAAACTTCCCTTACAAGGCCAGGAAGTTTGCACGGCGGAATCGGGTGCAGATTGCCGCTGTAGCCGGGGTGATCATCGTGGCGTTGGCGATGGTCAATATCGCCTCACGTGTAAGGCAAGACAAACAGCACGTAAAGGCAGGAACCGTCTCGCTCCGCAACTCGCCGCCCGACTCAGATGCCTTGACCGTGCTGCGCGACAGCACCAGTGAGGTCAGAGAAATCATTGCCCCTCGGGCGAAAGACACCTTCATGTCGGCAGAGCTCTATCGAGCGCTGGCGAGTCAGGAATTGGGAGATCGAGAAAACCAAGCCGGAAATTTGGCGGAGTCCAACCGAGCCTACGCGGAATCTGCATCCCTGGCAGATGCCAACTGGAGATCGGGCGGCCGAGCGTTTCTGACTGTCTATATCGGATCGAACCGAAAACTTGGTCTAAATGCAATTGCCCTGGGACAGCGAGATCGAGCACTGGAATTTGGCAGAAAGGCAGTAGAAGCCGGCGCGAGAGCACAGAGCGGTTCGCCTTCCCCGGTTACTTCGGCACGAGCCGCATCGAGTATGGCGCTGATTTATGCCGAATTGTTTCGCAGCCCCCTGGGCCAGCCGGGCGACCGCGAGCAGGCTATTTCCTGGTTTCATGAGAGTCTGGACGCATGGCATCGGGCGGCAGGTGAAACCGCTTTGGAATCCCCACAAGCACAAGAAATGCCGGAGACGGAGCAAGCCCTAAAATTTCTTGAAGGCAGGTGATCGTTTGAGAACCCCAATTGCCCCCATTGTGAGTAGCATGACAGCCAACCAACAAGCTCTTGTCCGCCAGAGCTTTGAGTTGCTACGCGAAAATGCTCGCCCATTCATGCTCCTGTTTTACGGCAAGCTCTTCGAAATGGATCCCTCAGTTCGGAGCTTGTTCCACAATGACATCTCTTTGCAGGGACGGAAGCTCATGGACATGCTGGCGGAGGTGGTCAGCTCGCTCGAGAACTTCCAGCCCTTGCGGTCGCGGCTCGCCGAACTCGGTCGCAAGCACGCCAGCTATGGTGTGCGTTCTGAACAGTACGAAACCTTGACGTCAGCTTTGCTGTGGGCCATTGCTCAGGAGCTGGAAGGAAGCTTCAATGCGGCTACGAAAGAAGCCTGGCGCCTTGCGATTACTAGGGTCTGTGAGGCGATGAAGTCAGGCGTCGAATAAACAGGATACTCTAACTTCCTGATTTGACAGGCGTTTTCGTTCGCCGAGCTTTCCAGCATCGTCTCTCCACAAGGAATTTCTGGCGCTTGAGCGATTTCCTTGGCAATTTGCGCCCGTGTAGAAGTGAGCATGAGATTCCCCAAATTCGGTGAGGCGAAGGAGGAAGGGCGCCCTATCTTCGGAAGAGTCAGTCCAGCCGGTTTGTCTGACTCGATCGCGGAGAACGAGACTTTTCCGAATGCAAGGATCGGGCACGTGACCCTGCGGGTTGCCGACCTGGACCATGCAGCGAAGTTCTATCGCGAGGTGCTCGGTTTTGAGATTACGTTCTATGGCCCGGAGATCGGTCTGCCTGAGGTGCTCCTGGCAATGGGTGACTATCACCATCACATCGCCTTGAATACCTCCCGCGGTGGCAGAGCTACGCCACCTCCTCCGGGACATACTGGCCTGCATCACTTCGCGATTCTTTATGCCGATGAAGTCCCTCTGGCGAGGGCGGTGTCGCGGGTTTTGAAGCGTGGCTATCCTATCGACGACTCACGTGACCATGGCGGCACACTCTCATTTTACTTGCGAGACATCGATGGAAATGGAATCGAGCTCTATTATGATCGCCCGAGAACGGAATGGTTTAATTCGGAAGGACGACCGGTTATCAAGTCCGACTCGTTCGATCTACAAAAGTGGCTCGATCGCTTGGGGATCTTTTGAAGGATTGGCGACTCTCTTCGTCTTTATCTCTCCTTTTTGTTTCGGCATGTTGCCCTTACGGGGGAGGGGGAAGAGCAGAGAACGATCGCCCCAAAGCGCGATTTTTTGGTCGTTGCATCAAACAACACTGGCCCCCCGAAGGAGGCCAGTTGAGAGCGGGATCAACACATCTTTCCAGTCCTGTGGAATCGCAAATTATGCATGCTGCGCGTTTGCGAAGATGTCCACGGTTCCAGCCTCGGCGGCAGCGCGCTGCATGGTAGATGACAATAGCAGATAAGCGCTCGCCCAGGCCTCCCGCACCTCGGGTGTGAAGTGTTCGCCCAAACCTGCTTGGAGCGTCCACAGAAGAGCGGCACCCACCGTCGCGTAATGTTCAGTGCGGACGCCATAATCCGCGTGTCGCCGGCCCAGTTCCTCAACCGTCGGCAGTATCTGCTCAGGGCGGCTCAATCCGTTCACTACTACCGTGAGTACGTGAGCCAGCTTGCGGGCCTGTTCCTCGCGTGAATTGCGAAACATGTGCCGCAAAGAAGGATCAAGGTGAAATAGGCGATCGTAGAAAAGCATCACGGCGGACTCAACGTCTTGCTTTATTAGCTGGAAGCTACTTTGTACCAGTTCTATTTGATTTGGCATCATGATGAAGTTTCCCTCCACCAATACGGGCGCAATTCGGAGCAAGAAACGATCATGGATTTCGAAAAAGTCTTTTCGCTACCAAAATGCGTCGTGCCCGCCTCACGGGCACTGGCGCACACGAAGGTCAAGAACGACCGTGGAATGTACCCCCTGGGGCAATTGGCTAAGGCAGATCGGCTGTCATCGCGGCACAATTGTCGGCCAGGTCTTCACCCGATGCGCCTTGGGGTGGCAGAGTTCGGACCCATCCGCCCATCCCAGGGCGGATCCGTTCTCGCGGCGAATTGAGCCTAGCGATCATGTGCGGTCACGGCCAATTGATTCCCGATGTGCTTTCGATTCGGACAAATCGAAGGCTTCGCCGTCCGGCTACAAGCATTTGGGAACCTTCGGAACGTGCCTGATGCCCTCGATGACTCGAAGGTATAATTGCGCGCAGCAGATCTAGCTCTCCTACCCCTGTCGCAAAGACCAAATAGTGGAGGCCAATATGTGTGGAATCGTAGCAATGTTCTCGCGCAGTAGTCCGGTTTCGCCGACGCTGCTAGAGAGGGCTACGCGGCAACTACACCATCGCGGTCCTGATGGACAACGGCATTGGATTTCGTCGGATGGGCTAGTAGGTCTGGGTCACGCGCGGCTGAGCATCATAGATCTCACGACCGGAGACCAGCCCATTGCCAGTGAGGATGGGCATAAGCACATTATCGTCAATGGCGAGTTCTACGACTACGAAGCCACTCAGCGCAAACTCGAACACACGGGCCACCATCTGCGTACGCGCTCTGATAGCGAAATCGCACTACATCTCTATGAAGACCTCGGCGTTCAATGCCTGCACAGATTACGCGGTGAGTTTGCTTTCGTCCTGTGGGACGAGAACCATCGCACCCTGTTTGCAGCGCGCGACCGCTTCGGCATCAAGCCGCTTTTCTACGCGATCCATGGCGAGACGCTTTACCTAGCGTCAGAGGTAAAGGCGCTCTTTGAGGCGGGAGTGCCAGCCCGCTGGGACGCTGAATCAGTTGCGCAGGCGACCGAATTCGGCAGTCACCAGGTCCGCACGCTTTTTGACGGAATTTTTCAAGTCCCACCAGGACATTACTTGATCGCCACCGACCGGCACATCCAACTCAACCAGTATTGGGACTTCAACTATCCGGCAAGAGATAGCGCCGCATTACACCGGTCTAGCGCAGAGTATGCGGAGGAATTCCGTCACGTTCTGCAAGAAGCGGTTCGCCTTCGCTTGCGTGCTGATGTTCCGGTCGGTTGCTATCTCAGCGGGGGACTCGACTCTTGCGCCGTGCTGGGCCTTGCGGCAAGACACCGCTCAGATCCCATTCGCGCCTTCACGCTAACGTTCGATCGTCCGGACTACGACGAAGAAAAAGAAGCAAGGGAGATGGCTTCCAAGGTGGGGGCTGAGTTTTTCCCTATCCGAATCCTGCAGGATGATCTGGCCGACAATTTTGCTGATGCCATTCAGCAATCTGAAACCTTCTGCTTCAATGCCCATGGCGTAGCAAAATATCTCTTGAGCCGAGCGGTTCGCGACGCGGGCTACAAGGTCGTGATCACCGGCGAAGGATCGGATGAGATTTTAGGTGGCTACGCGCACTTTCGTCGCGATATGGTGCTCTACAACCGCGATGGTCAGGATCCGTCGGAAGCCGCTGCCCTTCTGGAGGACCTCGAGAGGCTGAATCCCGTGTCCCGAGGATTGCTGTTGCCTCACGGTGCGGCCAAACCACTCGAGAATGTGAAGCGGGTCCTTGGATTTGTGCCGTCGTGGATAGAAACCTTCTCTGCCCGAGCAGCGAAGATGCAGCCTTTGTGGCATGCGGACTTTGTCGAACAATACGGCTCTCGCGAAAGTTATTACTCCCTGCTGAGCGGAATTGACGTCCGCGGGCAGCTCAGCGGCCGCGATCCGGTACATCAATCGCTGTATCTTTGGTCAAAGACCCTGCTGCCCGGTTACATACTTAATATGCTCGGCGACCGCATGGAAATGGCGCACTCGGTGGAGGGCCGCGTACCTTTTCTGGACCATGAAGTCGTCGAAATTCTCTGCTCGCAGCCCGTGCACCAAAAAATTCATGGCATGACTGAGAAGTACGTTCTCCGCGAGGCGGTTCGCGACGTAATCACTGAAACGGTATACAAGCGCCAGAAACATCCGTTCCTCAGCCCACCTGCGACCTTGAACCCAAAAGAAAAATTGAGCGCGTTGGTCAATGACACTCTTCGTGGCCCGGTCCTCGCCTCCATTCCATTTTTCGATCAGAAGAAGGTCGTCGCCCTTCTGGACAGCCTGGACACTATGGATGAAGGCGCACGGGTGGCCGTAGATCAGGTTCTGATGATCCTGGTCAGCGCGTGCGTTTTGCAAGAGCGCTTCGGTCTGGAATCAGGAACCACGGCGGTATTGCGGTCGCCTGCCCTGGCCAGTTGAGCCGCACGCAAGGACGCTCATCATGGTGAAGCCAGCAATCCTTGTTTGGCACTTCCCGTTGCGTCACGTCGATGGCGACGATCACAACGTAGGTGCCTGAGATAAGCCGTACACCGCCCATCCGCTTTGCCCCATGCGCAGGAACATCTGTCTGCCTGTTGGCTAGCATCACTGCACGGGAACGATTGTGCTCACCGGAATTCCGGCAATTGAACCAGTGATAGTGATTGAGGTAATCGCGCTTGGGACGCTAATGTTGAGCGTTGTAGACGAGGTGCCAATGGCTATCTGGGTAGTCGGGGGCAGTACATTCGGCTGGTCGCTCGACAAAGCGACCGCGACGTTCTGAATGGCATTTTTGGACAAACTGAACGAAACCGTAGCCTGCCCCCCTGCCGGAGCCGGATTCGGGGAGACGGTGATGGAGTTCAGAGCTTCCATAATGCACGGGAGCGATTTCACCTGCTTAGGTGGGCTAGGGGGCGTGGCCCACGGTACATTTATGAAATCGAAGAACTCTGTCATGTCCGGCTGTGCAGCGTCGCGAGCGGTCAGGCTCGACAAATTGAACCGTGTCTCAATCAACTTCAAGATGGCCGTATAGTCCATGACTGTATGGGACACGTAGTTCGGCTTCGTGAACGGCGACACGACAATCAGCGGAACTCGAAATCCAGTGACAGAGAATCCGCACACGGGGCTCGTGTTGTTGGCGCAAATATCAGTGCTCAGAATGTCGGTTGGATACTGGATGCTATCCGGGGGCACAGCAGGCTGCGGCGGCACGTGATCGTAGAACCCGCCCGGCTCGTCGTAGCTGAAAATTAATGCAGAATCTTTCCATGACGGGCTCGACATCAGTGCGTCAATCAGACTCTGAACATAGACCGCCCCCGCCTGAATCGTACCTGCTGCGGTCGAGTCAACCGTTGGTGAGTGCTCGTCCAAACCCACGTACCCCGCAGGTTCAATGAACGACACCTGAGGAAGCGTGCCATTCTGCATATCGTTCAGCAGTTGAGAAAT
>Ga0068868_100002394_pt1 | contig 12983 bp, 9 predicted proteins | sample KBSMisM42_FD_64660 | JGI IMG/M metagenome (GOLD analysis project Ga0068868, IMG submission 64660) | Miscanthus rhizosphere microbial communities from Kellogg Biological Station, Michigan, USA - KBS Miscanthus M4-2 | ecosystem: Host-associated > Plants > Roots > Rhizosphere > Soil ...
GTTGCGTACGTCTTGACCGCCTCCACGAGCGGCGGCATCACGTTCTTCCCGTCGCGGCACGCCTGGCGCAGCACGGCCAGCGACGACGAGACGGCCTTGCCGTCCCTCTCCCGCCGCAGCCGCGCGACGGCCGCCTTCTGCTGGCCCTCCACGGCGTCGTCGATGTACAGCGTCTCGATCGGCTGCTCGTCCGCGTCCACGAAGTCGTTGACGCCGACGACGATCTTCTCGTTCGCGTCCACGGCCCGCTGGTACGCGTACGCGGCGTCCATGATCTCCCTCTGCGGGAAGCCCGCCTCGATCGCCTCGACCATGCCGCCGTAGCCGTCGATGCGCCGGAAGTAGTCGAAGCAGCCTCGCTCCATCTTCGTCGTGAGCTCCTCGACGAAGTACGAGCCGCCCAGCGGGTCGATCGTGTTCGCGACGCCGCTCTCGTGGGCGAGGATCTGCTGCGTCCGCAGCGCGATCTTCACGGCGAAGTCCGTCGGCAGCGCGAGCGTCTCGTCGAGGGAGTTCGTGTGCAGCGAGTTCGTCCCGCCGAGCACGCCGGCCAGCGCCTGGATCGCCGTCCGCACGACGTTGTTGTACGGCTGCTGCGCCGTCAGGGAGCAGCCCGCCGTCTGCGTGTGGAAGCGGCACATCCAGGAGCGCGGGTCCTTGGCGCCGAAGCGCTCCCGCATCGTCTTCGACCACACGCGGCGCGCGGCGCGGAACTTCGCGATCTCCTCGAAGAAGTCGTTGTGCGAGTTGAAGAAGAACGAGAGGCGGGGGGCGAACTCGTCGACCGGCAGCCCGGCCTCGATGCCGTACTTCACGTACTCGACGCCGTCGCGCAGCGTGAACGCGAGCTCCTGGAGCGCGGTCGAGCCCGCCTCGCGGATGTGGTACCCCGAGATCGAGATCGTGTTCCAGCGCGGCACGTGCTTCGCGCAGAACGAGAACTGGTCCGTGATGAGCCGCATCGACGGGCGCGGCGGGAAGATGTACTCCTTCTGCGCGATGTATTCCTTGAGGATGTCGTTCTGGAGCGTCCCGCCGACCTTCTCCCAGGGCGTGCCGTGCTTCTCGGCGACCGCGAGGTACATCGCGAGCGCGATCGGCGCCGTCGAGTTGATCGTCATCGACGTCGTCACCTGGCCGAGGTCGATCCCGTCGAAGAGGACCTCCATGTCCGCCAGCGAGTCGATCGCGACGCCGCACTTACCGACCTCGCCGCGCGACATCTCGTGGTCGGAGTCGTAGCCGTAGAGCGTCGGGAGGTGGAAGGCGGTCGAGAGGCCGGTCTGGCCGTGCTCGAGCAGGTAGTGGAATCGCTGGTTCGTCTGGCGCGCCGTGCCATAGCCGGCGAACTGGCGCATCGTCCAGAGCTTGCCCCGGTAGCCGGTCGGGTGGACGCCCCGGGTGAAGGGGTACTCGCCGGGCCAGCCGAGGTCGCGCTCGGGGTCGAAGCCGGCGATCGAGTCGGGGCCGGCCAGCGGCTCGACGGGGGCGCCGGAGACGGTCGTCCAGTCCTTCTTCCACGACGCCGCCTTCCCGAAGGAACGCCCGGCGGCGGACTTCCACCGCTCGCGGCCTTCGCGGGTCGCGGCGGGAATCGTGGGATCGATGTCCTTCTCGTCGGCCATGGCGCCTCCGCTCAAAGGATATCCGACGCGGCGCGCCCCACAAACGGCGCACGGCGGCATGGAAACTGCAGAAACGGCGACCGGAAGGTGCCCGCCATGAGACGAAACGCGACCCTCTGGATTGCCGTGGCCGTCGTGGTGGGGATGACGGCGCTGACGGCGTGCTCGGCATCCGGCCGGGACACCGAGATCACGACCCGGGTCAAGACGGTCCTCCAGGCCGACCGGGTCGTGGACGCTTCGAAGATCCAGGTCACGACCGAGGCGGGCGTCGTGACGCTCGAGGGCAGCGTCGCGGGCGAGCCCGCTCACGGGAAGGCGATCGAGCTGGCGCAGAACGTCGAAGGCGTCCGGCTGGTGCGCGATCGTCTCGACGTGACCCCGGCGCCCCCGGCTCCGGCCTACGCGGAGCCGCCCGACTCCTCTCCGGGCAGGTCCGCGCCGCCGGCGCTCCGCGGCTTGACCGTCGAGAACCGCGGGCGCTCGCGCCGGCCGGCCCCGCAGCCCGGCGGGAGCTACGGCATGCTCGCCGCCGTCGTCGGACCGCAGGGGGACGTCTCCCTGGCGTCCGGGTCGGAGGCCTCGATCGAGCCGGTCTCGCGGCGCGAGGCCGTGCCCGGCCCCGAGCCGCGAGAAGCGGCCGTCTCCTCCTCGAGCGCCCGCGCCGAAGAGCCGATGGCGTCGACGCCGGCCGATTCACCGGTCCCGATCGGCCCCGCGGACGCCGACGACGCGGCGATCACCGCGAGGGTCCGGGCGGCGCTGGTCGAGGTCGGCCACTCCGTGCAGGTCCTGACGCGGGCCGGCGTGGTCACGCTCTCCGGCGTCGTCGACACGGAGCTCGAGAAGAGCCAGGCGCTGCGCATCGCGCGCGCGACGAAGGGCGTCGCGAGGGTCGAGGACCGGCTGATCGTCCTGACGACGTAGCGTCAACGCATTCGCTTCCGCTAATACGACGTCCGCGTCGTCCTCCCGGGATCACGCCCGCCCGGGCAGCAGCGCCGACGCGGCGAGGTGCGCCGCGCCCTTCACCGAGAACGGCAGCGACGACGTCATGAAGCAGGAGTGCGTGCACCAGCACTCCCGGTTGGCGATCTGCCGGCGCATCCCGACCGCCTTGTCGGAGAACCACGCCTTCGAGAACGACCAGCCGTAGTCGCGGATGTTGCCGATCTCCCACTGGACCTCGCACAGTGAGACCGTGCCCTCGGGATTCAGGACGCCCGAGATCGTGCCCGCGTAGCATGGATAGACCATCCTCTCCTGCTGGAGCGTCTCGAGCTCCGCCGTCCGCGCGCCGACCTTCAGGTTCCGGAGCACCGGGCTGTAGTTGACGAACCGCTCCCAGTACGGGCGCAGGTAGCGGAGGCGCTCCGCGTACTCCGCCGCCGTCAGGGCGCGGATCGACGGGTCGGGAAACGGCGGACGGAGCAGCTCGAACGAGTGGAAGTCGATCTCCGGCAGGTTGGCCGTGACCCACGCGGTGATCTCGGGCAGGTCGTCCATGTTGAACGAGGCGAGCACGGTCTGGACGTTGAGCGTGAAGCCGCGGGACCGGCGCTTCAGCGCGGACAGCCGCCGGTACGTCTCGACGAGCTTGACGAAGTTGCCCGGCGCGCCGCGGATGAAGTCGTGGCGCTCGCCGAGGTGGTCCATGGACAGACCCACGGTGAACGTCTGCCGCTCGTCCTTCCGCGACTCGAGCACCCGCGCGACGATCGCCTCGACCTGGTCCGGGATGATCGAGTTCGTCGGCATCGTGACGTTCGTCGCGTCGTGGCGGCGGTAGAGGATCCTGGTGATCTCGGGCAGATCGCGGTTGAGCGTCGGCTCGCCGCCGGTGAGCACGACCGAGTAGAGCGAGCCGAGGTCCGACAGAGCGCGGTCGTAGTCCTCGAGGCGCATCTCGAGGTGGCGGTTCACGTTCAGGTGGTCCCAGTAGAAACAGGTCACGCACTTCGAGTTGCAGAGGTTCGTCATCCCGAGGATGAGGTAGCGAGGCAGCGTCTCGCGGCCGCGCAGCCAGTGCGCGCCGAGGGCGACGGGGTTCATCGCGCCGCCGCTCCGGCGAGGCCGCGCGCGATGCCGGTGAGCAGGCCCGCGAAGTACGTCGCGTGGTGCGCCGCGAACGCGAACGGCACGGCGGGCACCAGGGCGGGATCGCGCCGCCAGACCGGGAACGACAGGATCCAGGTTCCGAGCGCGTAGAGCCCGAGCGCCGGCAGGATGAACCTCGGGCCGAGGAGGGCGGCGCCCGCCGACGCCGCGAAGCCCGCGGCGAGGAATCCGGCGACGCGGCCGCGCGCGTGGAGGCCGGGTCGCTCGACGATGAGGCGGCCCGTCTTGACGCGGTAGCGCCAGCGCTGCGCGAGGTAGGGGCCGGGAAATCCGCGGCGCCGGTGATGCACGAGCACGGCCGGGTCGAGGACGACGCGCGCGCCGCGCTGGAGCGCCCGGCGCACGAGGTCCGTGTCCTCGCCGATGTATCCGAGCGACTCGTCGAAGCCGCCGAGGGCCTCGAAGGTCTCGCGGCGGATGAACAGATTGCAGAGGGCCACGTCGTGCGGGGAGCGGACGGGGCCTCCCCGCGGGCGCCACTCGTGCGCGGGCACGCCGCTGCCGATCCACGGCGTCGCGAGCAGGAGGTCGGCGAGCCGTTCCGAGTAAGGCGCGTCGCGCGGCCCGGGGTCGGGGCCGCCCGCGATCTCGGCGTCCTCGAGCGCGGACGCTCCCGCGGCGAGCCAGGCGGGCTCGGCGGCCGCGTCGTCGTCGATGAACGCGAGGAGGCGCCCGCGCGCCCTGGCCGCGGCGAGGTTGCGGCGGTAACCGGGATTGCGGGACGCGGCGGGAACCCATGTCACCGAAAAGGGCCACGGCCGGCTCTCCGGCTGCTGCGCGGAGGCGACGAGCACCTCGAACGGCGGCGCCCCGGAGGAGGCCTCGAGCGATCGGAGGCAATCGGGAAGGAGCGTCCGAACCCGCTCGGAGGCGATGACGACGGAGACGTCGGGGTCCATCGGCGGATCATCCCATGTGTCATCCCGAGCGGAGCGGCACCCCCCTGTCATCCCGAGGAGCGTCGCGCCGCAGAACGGCGCGCTCCCAAGAGTCGCGCCGCAGAACGGCGCGCACCGAGGCAGCGACGAGGGACCCCTTTGAAGCCCGAGTGTGACTCGAAAGGGGTCCCTCGCTGTGCTCGGGATGACAAGGGGAGGTCACCGTCCCACCCGCCTCTCCTCGTATACACTCGCCCGCTCGGAGGAATCGTGTCCGACCTCGCCCGGGAACAGAAGCTGGAGCTGTACCGGTTCATGCGCCTGAACCGGGTCGTCGAGGAGCGGCTCGTCAACCTCTACCGCCAGGGCAAGGTCGTCGGCGGGCTCTACCGCTCGCTCGGCCAGGAGGCGACCTCGGTCGGCTCGGCGTACGCGCTTCGAAAGGGAGACGTCGTCGGGCCGCTGATCCGGAACCTCGGCGTCGTGCTGGTCATGGGCTACTCCCCGCGCGACGTGATGACGCAGTACATGGCGCGCGCCACGTCGCCGTCCGGCGGCAAGGACTGCAACCTCCACTTCGGCAGCCCCGAGCGCGGCGTCATCTCCCCCATCTCGATGCTCGGCGCGCTCGTCCCGGTCATGGCGGGCATCGCGCTCGCCGGCCGCATGCAGAAGAAGGACCTCGTCGCCATGACGTGGATCGGCGACGGCGGGACCTCGACGGGCGCGTTCCACGAGGGCGTCAACTTCGCCGCGGTCCAGAAGCTGCCGCTGGTCGTCATCGCGGAGAACAACGGCTGGGCGTACTCGACGCCCTTCCGGAAGCAGACGGCCGCGCGCTGCCTCGCGGACAAGGCGGCGGCCTACGGGATCCCGGGCGACCAGGTGGACGGCAACGACGTCCTCGCCGTGTACGACGCGGCGCGCCGCGCCGTCGACCGCGCGCGGTCCGGAGGCGGACCGACGCTCATCGAGGCGATGACGTACCGCATGAAGGGCCACGCCGAGCACGACGCCCAGGCGTACGTCCCGAAGGCCGAGCTCGAGGAGTGGCGCGAACGGGACCCGATCGCGCGCTACTCGCGGACGCTCTTCGAGAGCGGCGCCGCGGCGGCCGCCGACCTCGAGGCGATCGACAGCGCCGTTTCGGAGGAGGTGGACCGCGAGGTCGAGGCCGCGGAGAAGAGCCCGCTGCCGACGCCGGACGCGGCGCTGCACGGCGTGTACGCCTCCGGGGCGGCGGACGTCGAGCCCGTGATCGTCCGGAGGACGCCGTGAGCGGCCCCGCGCACCTGGGCGCCCCCGACGAGACGGCGACCGCGAAGGGCCAGACGACCTACGTGGACGCGATCCGCGAGGGCCTGCGCGAGGAGATGCAGCGCGACCCGAGCGTCTTCCTGATCGGCGAGGACATCGGCGTCTACGGCGGCGCGTTCAAGGTCACCGACGGGCTCATCGGCGAGTTCGGCGAGGAGCGCGTCATCGACACGCCGATCTCCGAGACGGCGATCGTCGGCGCGGCGGTCGGGGCCGCGATGATGGGAATGCGGCCCGTCGCCGAGATGCAGTTCATCGACTTCATCTCCTGCGCGTTCGACATGATCACGAACTTCGCCGCGAAGTCGCGCTACCGCACCGGAGTCGGGGTTCCGCTCGTCATCCGGGGGCCGTCCGGCGGCGGCGTGCACGGCGGACCGTTCCACTCCCAGAACCCGGAGGCGTACTTCGCGCACACGCCGGGCCTGAAGATCGTCCAGCCCGCGACGGCCGCGGACGCCAAGGGCCTCATCAAGGCGGCGATCCGCGACGACGACCCGGTCCTATTCTTCGAGCACAAGTTCCTCTATCGCCGGATCAAGGAGGAGATGCCTCCCGGCGATCACGTCGTGCCGATCGGCAAGGCGGCGGTCCGCCGCGCCGGGCGCGACCTCTCGGTGATCACGTACGGCGCGATGGTGTGGACCGCGCTCGAGGCGGCGAAGATCCTCGAGGCGGAGGGCATCGACTGCGAGGTCGTCGACCTGCGCACGCTGTTCCCGATGGACGAGGAGACGGTGCTCGAGTCCGTGGCGAAGACGAACAAGGCGATCCTGCTCCACGAGGCGACGCGCACGGGCGGGATCGGCGCCGAGATCGCCGCGGTCCTCTCGGAGCGCTGCTTCGAGTACCTGGACGGACCGCTGGTGCGCGTCACGGCGCCGGATACTCCGGTCCCGTACTCGCCGCCGCTGGAAGAAGCATTTCTCCCGAACGCGGAGAAGCTCTGTCGCGCGGCGCGAGCGCTCGCCGGCTACTAGATCGTCAGGCTTCCCGAAGACACATCCGCCCGCGCCACCTGAGCCGGGTTCCCGGCGGCACGAACCGGACCTCCAGCCCGTTCGTGTTCGGGGACCGGAGCCGGAGCGGGAGGGCGTCGATCTCGCGGCGCAGATCCGCGCCCATCGGGCAGATCGCGATCACGAGCCACGCCGGGCCCTCCACCTCCTCGGGCGAGTCGAGCGAGACGCCCGGCTTCCCGAGGCCCCGCTCGTTCCAGTAGTAGCCGAGGTTGCGCAGCACCCAGGTGTTCGACACGACCACGGTCTCGCCGGGACCGACGCCGCGCGCGACGAGGTCCGCGACGCGTCCCCACTCCGGCCGGCCGTGGTCGTAGTACGCCGCGAGGCTCCTTGCGTCGAAGGCCAGGACGCCCGCGAGCGCGACCGGCGCGAGCCAGCGGGCCCGGCGGACGGAGACGAGCGATCCGACGCCCGCGCCCGCGAGGAGGATCGCCCCCGACCAGACCGGAAGCAGGTGCCTCACCGCGGGATAGTGCGGCCGGATCCGCATCAGCGCGAGCTGGGCGGCCGCGCCCCCCGCCAGCCAGATCGCCGCGGCGACGCCGGGAACCGCGCGCGCCGCCGCGACGAGCCCGACGACCACGAGACCCCAGAACGCCCAGGAGCCGGCCGAGACCGGCTCGGAGAGGTAGTCCCCCGTGCCGAGGACCTGCAGTCGATAGCGCAGCCACTCGCCGTCGAGCGTCTCCCCCGCGACGGGCGGAGGGCGCCGCGCGGCGGAGAGCGCGTGCGGCAGCCACGGCGCGTACAGCGCGGCCCACGCGACGAGGATGAGGGGCGCCCGGCGCCACAGCGTCGCGAGGCCGCCCCGGCGCCCGAGCGCGATGAGCGTCGCGCTGACGAGGACCGCGACGAGCCCGGCGAGGTAGAGCGTCCAGGCGGCCGCGAGCACGGCGAAGAACCAGACGAGAGTCGTCCGGCGCGACGGGCGGCTCCGGCAGGCGTCCAGTGCCCACACGGCGAGGAAGAGGAAGAAGATGCCGGCCGCGTACGGCCTCACCTCCTGCGAGTATCGGACGTGGATCGGCGAGCACGCGAGGAGCAACGCCGCGCCGAGCCCCGCCGCGGCGCCGAACCAGCGGCGCGCGAGCAGCGCCGCGAGCAGGACCGTCGCGGTGCCGGCCGCGACCGAGGGAAGGCGGCGCGCCCACTCGGGAGCGCCGGTGCGCTCGATGCCGAGCTGGACCACGTAGTCGAGCGGGGGGTGCACCGCGTCCCCGGCGACCAGGCGAAGCATCTCGGCGGCGGGCAGCCGCGACCAGCGGGCCTCCTCGATCTCGTCGTTCCCGAGCGAGAAGCGTCCGAGGGCATGCAGCCGCAGCCCGAGCGCCACGAAGAGGATCGCCCCGCAGGCCGCCGCCCAGCGGCGACGCGCATTCGGCGTCGAGAATGCCGGCGAGGGCTCGGAGTCGGAGGACGTGGCGGAATCCTAACCGGTCGAGGGCAGCGGCGCCCTCGCCGGCCTCCGCGGGGCTCCGCTGGATCCGATTCCCGGTCCTGACGTACTAATAGCCGATGCGCGACATCCTGGACGACGTCGAGCGCTGGGTCTCCGAGGGGAGGCCCGTCGCGACGGCGACGGTGCTCGAGACGTGGGGCTCCGCGCCGAGACCCGCGGGCGGCAAGATGGCCGTCACCGCGGACGGGCGCATCGCCGGATCCGTCTCGGGAGGTTGCGTCGAGAACGCCGTCGTCGAGGCGGCGCGTCAGACGCTCGCGACCGGGGTCCCGCAGCGCCTGAAGTTCGGGATCGCGGACGACACGGCGTGGGGCGTCGGCCTCGCCTGCGGCGGCTCGATCGAGGTCTTCGTCGAGCGCCTCCCGGGGGACCTCTTCGGAGCGATCCGGGACGCGCTGCGCGCGGAGCGGCCCGCAGCGGTCGCGACCGTCGTCGCGGGGACGTCGGACCGGCTGGGCCGGAAGGCGGCCGCCTTCGACGATGGCCGCGTGCTCGGCGAGCTCGACGGCGCGGCGGCGGACGCCGCGAGATCCGGGCTGGCCGGCGGCCCGTCGCGGCGCGTCGAGACCGGCGGCGAGGAGATCTTCGTCGACGTCCTCGCTCCGTCGTCCAAGCTCGTGATCGTGGGAGGCGTGCACATCGCGGTCTCGCTCGTCACGCTCTCGAAAGCCGTCGGCTATCGGACGATCGTCGTCGATCCGCGAGAGGCGTTCGGCAACGCGGGCCGCTTCCCGCACGCGGACCAGATCGTCAACGCGTGGCCGGACCGCGGGCTCGCCGAGGCGGGGGTCCACGCCGGGACGGCGGTCGCCGTGCTCACGCACGACCCGAAGCTCGACGACCCCGCGATCCTCGCCGCGCTGCGCAGCCCCGCGTTCTACGTCGGCGCGCTCGGCAGCCGGAAGACGCAGGAGAAGCGGCGCCGCCGCCTGATCGAGGCCGGGGCGACGGAGGAGGAGCTGTCGCGGCTCCACGGCCCGATCGGCCTCCCGCTCGGCGGCCGCTCCCCCGAGGAGATCGCGATGGCGATCATGGCGGAGGTGGTCGCGGTGAGATACGGGAAGGCCTGAGCAGAAACCCCCTCTCCCCACGCGTGAGCGGGGGGAGAGGGTCGGGGTGGCGGCTCAGTCACGAAATCCGGAGGACGGGCCCGCAAGTCCCGCGGCGCTTCGAGTCGCCTACGTCTTGGGAGATCGTCCGGGCGCGACTTCCCCTCTCATTTCCACGGTCCGCGAAGCGGACCGCGAGAGGTCCGAGCCGCTCCGAAGAAGCACAGGCCTGACCCCGGGCACGGCATCCTGGAAAGCACACGCCCGCCAGTCGGAGAGACCGTCAGAGTTCAGGAGTTCAGGACTGACCCCAGCCTCACCCACGCGGCGCGCAGGCGGGGGTGCTTCTGCATGAGTCTCAGGTACCGCCGCTCCTCGCGGCCGGCTTTCGCGCGGACGATTTGGGCGAGCGCCGCGCGGTCCTCGCGCGGCCAGCGCGCGAGATCCGGGATCGCGTCCAACGCCGGGGCCATGGCGCGATAGGCCCTCGCCTGCGCCGGTGGGAGCTCGTCCGGACGCAGGCCGAGCGCGCGGCCCACTCGGCGCTCCGCGATCGCGCGGAGCCGCGCCGCGTCGCCGCCGAGGTCGCGCCGCATCCTCCGATTGACGGCGAGGCCGATGCGCCGCACGTGGAACCCGTCCCAGTCGCGCGACGAGGTGCCCGGCGCCTCGTAGAGGAGGTTGTGGGTGACGAGCCGGCGCAGCGTCGCCGGCGAGGAGCGGTAGCCGGCCGTCTCCGCGATGCGGCGCTCCTCGCGCGCGACACCGGCGGCGACGTCGCGGTCCGTCGGGCGGAAGCCGAGCTTGCGGTAGAACCAGAACGCTCCCGAGTCGATCGCCTCGTGGTTCTCGAAGCCGAGCTGGTACGGGTCGATCGAGAAGGACGTCACGCCGAGCGCGTCGCGGTGCATCTTCAGGACCTGCGCGTAGATCCACGCGGACTCGCCCTCGCGGAACGTGTAGTACATGTTGAAGCCGATCTCGAGCCGCTCGAAGAACGCGAGCCCTTCGATGTAGCCGATCGGCACGGCATTCTTCACGACGAAGCCGCCGTACGCCGCGCGGAGCGGCAGCCGGCGGTCCGCGACGACGCCGACGAGGAAGAGCTCGACGCCGCGTCCCGGCCGCGCCGCCAGGACGGACGACGGGTCCGCGTGCGTGAACGTGTAGAACTCGCGGTAGCGCGCGGCGGTCGCGTCCTGGACCATCGCGACGAACGCCTCGCCCGCGGCGCGGGACAGGCGCCGGATCGGCATCGGCGGCCCGCCGACGACCTCGTCCAGCGAGACGTCGCGCCTCGCCAGCAGCGGCGCGTCGTGGAAGAACGTCCTCGGCCCCGGCCGCCGCATCCGCGTGCGCGACGCGCGTGAGCGGCCGAGGTCCCAGGAGATCGGCACGCCCATCGCCTCGAAGAGGTCGGCCCGGACGTCCCGCGGAAGGGCCTTGCGCTGGTAGCGGGCGATGAGCCAGCGAGGGTCGGAGCGCCGGGCGCCGGCGGCGGCCGACAGCCAGTCGAGGTACGGGACGTTGGCGTCGGCGAGCGCCTCCTCCTCGAGGAGGGGGATGAAGTCGGGCCACGCGGCGCGCATCCGGTCGCCGAGCTCGACGGCGTTCCAGTCGATCGTGACGCGGGAGCCGTGGCGGGCCGCGAGTCGCCGGGAGAGCTCGAACGAGAAGTCGGTCGCGATCGTCGTGCCGCCGACTCCGGCGACCTCGAGGGCATCGAAGGCAGAAATGTCGCCGTCGCCCTCGTCGGATCGCGAGAGCGCCGCCGCCTGCCGGGTCAGGCGGTCGAGAATCCGCTCGCAGAGACGGAGGACGCGCGGCGAGTGCGGATATGCGCGGAGGAAGAGGGCCGCCTCGTGCAGACGGATCAGCTCCTCCGCGTTGCGCGGCTCGATCGCCGCGGCGGCGCGCAGACGCCGCTCCACCTCGCGGGCGCCGGGCCGCAGGTGGCGCGCGTCCTCCAGGCTGCGCAGGAGGGACTCGGCGCGGCTCGGCACGGCCGGGATGCTACTTCGGGATATGCTCGCGCGCCCGGAGGAATGATGCCCTCACGACTTTTCCGCGTGGCGCGGCCGCGCACCGGATTGCGCGCTTCCGCCGCCGCGACGTGCCTCCTGCTCCTCGCTGCGCTCGCCGCCGCCCAGGCTCCGCCTCATCTCGCTCCGACGCCGGCGCGGCCCACCCCGTCCGTCTCCGCTCCCCCGGCCGCCGCCGCGCCCGCGGCGACTCCGACTCCGCCTCCGTCCGCCCAGCAGCTCGCGGCCGGACACGCCCTCTTCGCGAAGGTCGTGGACGCCCTCGGCGGAGAAACGAAGGCGCGCACGGTCAAGGACGTCCAGACGCGCGGGCAGGTCACCGCCAAGACGCCCGAGGGCGAGATGACGATGGAGATCCAGACGGCGATGATCTTCCCGGATCGGCTGTCGCAGCAGATCGACGCCCCGTTCGGGCGAGTGGCGATGGTGGCGACGCCGGCGGGTGCGTTCGTCCTGGGCCCGAATGGAAGCTCCGATCTTCCGCCCCAGATGCGAGACGAGCTGCTCAAGCAGGTTCAGCGTGTCCCGCTGTGGCTCGCGCAGAAGGTCGACGATCCGAAGCTCTCCGCCGCGGCCGTCGGGTCCGTCAAGATCGGCGACGTGGACGCGCAGATCCTCGACGTCCGCTACGAGAACATGTCCGTGAAGTGGTTCGTCGATCCGAAGACCTATCGAATCGTCCGGACGTACCACACGGCGCTCGGCCCCAACGGCAAAGTGGTGACGATCTCGTCGGACTACTCGGACTACCGGACGGTGAGCGGCTTCCCGGTCGCGCACCGTCTCGAGGTGACCACGGACGGCGAGCGCGACCAGACGCTGACGCTCGACGAGTGCAAGATCAACGCGGGCATCGACCCGAAGCTGTTCCAGAAGCCGCCGGCGCCCACGCCGGGGCCGACCGCGCCGCCGGCCGAACCGCCGGCGAAGCCGGGCGCGTGAGGCGGAGACCGGAAGACATATTAGCGCTGGCTAATATGTCGTTCCGACGCTCGGGGTCCGGCTAAAACGGCGGGCAGTCGTTCGGCGCCTTCGCGCCGTCGAAGCGCGCGCGCAGCCACGAGATCGCGCTCGACGCCGAGACGCGCGCGGCGCGCATGTGGCCCTCCCCCGCCATCCGCTCGAACTTGACCGTCTGTCCCTGCCGGCAGAGGCCCGCGACGTAGTCCGCCGTGACGGAGGGCCGCACGACGACGTCCTGGTCTCCCTGCGCGACGTAGACGGGCGCCGGGATCCGCGAGGCGCCCGGCCGGTTGCGCTCGAGAAGCGACTTCCACGGATCGCGGTCGATGGCTCCCTCCACGAGGAACGGTGAGGGCAGCGCGAACGAGTCGAAGCCGACGCGGTAGACCTCGTCGCGGGTCTCGATGCAGTCGCTCGCGATCTCGTCGATGATGCGGACCGCGAGAGGGCTCGCGGCCGTCTCGATCGAGATCCCGTAGAAGCGGGACCAGGTCCACAGGCTGTAGGACG
>Ga0068868_100002396_pt1 | contig 12972 bp, 4 predicted proteins | sample KBSMisM42_FD_64660 | JGI IMG/M metagenome (GOLD analysis project Ga0068868, IMG submission 64660) | Miscanthus rhizosphere microbial communities from Kellogg Biological Station, Michigan, USA - KBS Miscanthus M4-2 | ecosystem: Host-associated > Plants > Roots > Rhizosphere > Soil ...
CGAAGAGGCTTTCGGAACGACTGCCCACATTCTAGCGAGAGATCGCCCGATTGCACATGATCCATCGGTGTTATCGAACCAGCTGGCTTGACAAGCTTTGTCAAGATTCTGGCCTCAACTTCCCCTTTGGCGGTAATTCACCCGGAGCTCAAATCCCCATTCGTTCAAAGCCGCGAGGACACAGACCTTTCGCGAAGCTTCATGGAGCTTGGCTAGTGTTTTCTGACCGACTCTCGTCGCGGTTCGCGAATGTCTTTGAAGCCCCACATCATCGCCATCAAACGCGTGATGCGAATCAACCTCGGCACAGCGCGGTCGACGAACACTTGATCTTGATAGAGGTGGATTTGTCGCCTAGCGGTTACTCCCAGAGTTGTTCATTCTCCTCAATCCCACATTTCGACCACTGCATCCTTGCCAAAAACGCGTTACAATTCGGCAAAACTGTTAAGCAGTAGTTTCAGACATTGCACTGGACGGCAAGAACCAACGCGTGTGGCTGGTTGGGAGTAACTGAGCCGTCTTGTTTGCGGCTCATGAGGGCGCGCGAGAGGAATCCGGGGCAGAGTCTCAGGGAAGGGCCCACTTATGCGCGGCTTGCGTGTGTTTACGCTTCTATGCCTGACGTTCGTCTCATTCAATGGAATTTATGCGCATTCACAGAACGGCGAGTCCCGGCGGATTATCGAGAAGATCAATGACAGCCAGCTTGTCGCGCTGACTGGGAACACGCTGCCGATCGCGAATGCCAAGGCGGACATGGGGCGTACCCGTTCCGATCTTGTCCTGACCGATCTTGTATTGGTGCTGACCCGAAGCTCGGAGCAGCAAGCAGCTTTCGATGTGTTTGTCGCCAGCCAGTATGATGCATCCTCGCCAAATTTTCATCATTGGCTTGAACCGGCGGAAGTCGGAGAAGGTTTTGGCCCATCATTGGGTGACATCGCCACCATCTCCGCATGGCTCACCAGCCAGGGCCTCACCGTCGATGAAGTGTCAAAAGATCGCATGTCGATTCGCTTCAGCGGCACCGCAGCACAGGTTGAGAGTACGTTTCATACCGAGATTCACAATGTGCAGGTGAATGGACAGAGGCACATCGCCAACATGCGCGATCCGCAGATACCATCGGCGCTGGTACCCGTAGTAGCGGGCGTGAAGGCATTGCACGACTTTCATCCCCGGCCGCTGCACCGGCTCGGCGGTAAGGCTCAGTTCGACGCTTCGACGAGCACTTGGAATCGAGCACATGAGACGTTGACTTTACCTTCGAATGCACTCAACTCGAATATGGTCGCAGTCCATCCGGACTATGGCATCACGGTTCCCATCCAGGGAGGCACTTACCCGATCGAAGATGTCACACCGTACGATTTCGCGACGATCTACAACGTACTGCCGTTGTGGAATGCGAGCACTCCGATCGATGGTACGGGCCAGACGATCGCAATCGCCGGAACAAGCGACATCAACCCTCAGGACGTGGCCAACTACCGCAGCGTATTCGGCCTCCCTACCGGCCCTCCGCTGAAGACGATTGTGGCGAACGGTGTTGATCCGGGCCAGTGCATTGCTTTATCCGGTTACTGCACTCTGGGCGACCTCTTCGAGAACACGTTGGACGTCGAGGTATCCGGAGCAGTTGCCAAGAATGCGCAGATCGATCTTGTGGTTTCCGGACAAACCTCTCCCACGACCGACACCGTATATTCGTCGGCGAACTTCGTCATTCAGAACAACACCGCAAAAATCCTCAGCGTCAGCTACGGACTTTGCGAGTTGTTCCTGGGTACAGGCGGCAACGCTGCCTATAACAATCTATGGGAGACGGGTGCCGCTGAAGGCATCGGCATCTTCGTTGCTACCGGCGACTCCGGTTCGCCAGCGTGTGACCAAGGCATGGAAACGGGCCTGCCTTACGGCGCTCGATTCGGTCTCTCCGTGAACGGCTTGGCATCCAGCGCCTATGTCACGGCTGTGGGAGGAACTGATTTCAAGTGGTGCAAGCCAACGATCACCTCAAGCGGAAATGCCACGGGATGCTCGTCAACGGCACCTTATTGGAATTCAAGCAACTCAACCAGGACTGGCGCAAGTGCGGCCGGATACGTGCCTGAAATTCCCTGGAACAACAGCTGCGCCAGTTCATTGGGTGCGGCTTACTTGCAATCGCTTGCAACGTACCTTGGGTTCGCAGGCGTAACTGATCCTGAGACTGCCTGCAATTTCGCCGTCAATCACTACGCAACGATCTATCAGCAGTACGGCGTCAACCTTTCCTTCTTCGTTGACTCCGTCGGCGGCGGTGGCGGTGCGAGCAATTGCACCACGAACAGCACAACAGACAGCACGACAAATCCGGATCCCGCCAGTTGCTCCGGCGGTTACGGCAAACCGAGCTGGCAGAGCGGCGTCTCCGGCATTCCGTCAGATGGCAAGCGCGACATTCCCGATCTCTCATTCTTTGCAGGAAACGGTCTATGGGATAGCGCGACACTTGTCTGTGTCTCCGCTGCCGGAACCTGCGTAAGCTTGGTTAGCACCAACCCCAGTTCTGAGCCGTTCGCGCAGGAGGTTGGCGGAACCTCTGTTGCGACTCCCCAAATGGCCGGCGTCATGGCGCTGATCAATCAAAAGGCCGGCGTCACACAAGGCAATCCGAATCCCGAGCTTTATGCTTTAGCCGCCAAACAGTCCTACGCGGGATGCACCGCCGAAACGGTGAAGACAAGCAGTTCCTGCTTCTTCAACGACGTCGATACCAGCACAATCGCGACTCCCTGCCAGGCAGGCGCACTGAATTGCACGACTCTCCATTCTGGCGACACGTGGGGCATTCTTTCCGGATTCAGCGCGGGCGGCGCGTTTGATGAAGCGACGGGATTGGGCTCGCTCAATGTGGCCAACGTCGTCAACGGTTGGAGATCTCTTCTCGGCACTGCATCTGCAACCGTGACCGTGACTCCCGCTCAGAACACCATTGTCCTCAATCAATCACTTCCTGTTGTTGTAACAGTGTATGGATCGTCTGGCACTCCCACGGGCAACGTCACAATCGTGGGTGGCGGATACGACGGCGGAGGAAAATCGCTTGCATCCGGTTCCTACACCTTCACTATTCCGGCATACTCACTCACCGCAGGGAGTTATAACCTGACCGGGAGCTACCAGGGAGATTCCACCTACGCCGAGGCCAGCGATACCGCATCCATAACGGTGAACAAGATCTTACCCACCGTCTCCGTCACCCTCAATCCCACCTCGATCGGCGCAAATACTCCCGTAACTGCAAACATCACTGTCTCCGGAAGCATAGGAGATCCCAAGCCCACTGGTACAGCGCAGTTGAGCGGCGGTGGATACACCTCCTCCTCCTGCACGCTCGCCAACGGAATCTGCTCGATTATCATCCCGTCCAATAGCCTCGCCAACGGAAACATCACAGTCATCGCCACCTACGGCGGCAACAGCGACTACCAGTCAGCAACCGGCTCCGCCACCGAAACCGTGAACGCTCTCACGCCGACCGTGACGGTCACCCCTGCACTCAACACGTTGGATACAGTGACCCCACTCCAGGTCACCATCAATGTCACCGGCTCGGGCGCTACTCCCAGCGGCTCCATCGATCTCGCCGGTGTTCTGGGTGGCACGCTTAACAACGGCTACCAGCTAACCTGTACCCTCTCCGGCGGCTCCTGCTCCGTCACGATTCAACCCGGCTACCTGTATTCCGGCACCGATACTCTCACCGCCGCCTACTCCGGAGACACAACTTATCTGCCACAGATCACTACGTCAATCGTCACGGTAAGTAAGGCCAATCCAGTTTTCACTGTGACTCCTTCGCCCACAAAAATCTACACCAACGACACGCTCACACTGACCGGGTCGATCTCCAGTTCTGCCGAAGGTCCCACTGGCTACATCACTGTTTCGGGGGGCGGATATTCGGGTTCCGTCAGTCTCTTTGGATCTCCTTACTACCTCAATATTCCCCCTGGAAGCCTTAACCCCGGAACCGATACTCTCACGCTCACCTACTCTGGCGATCAGTTTTTCAATCCTGCCACAACCTCCACAGCCGTCACAGTGACTCAGTGGGTCAAGGTCCCATCCACGATCACCGTAACTCCCGCATCTTCTTCGATCCATTCTGGCGAGCCTCTCAATGTCACCGCCTTGGTGACGGGCACCGACCGGGCACCCACGGGTTCTGTGACCCTGACGAGTGGAAACTACAACTCGGGCGCATGGCCAATCTCCGCCGGCTCCGCAACCATCCCTGTCCCTCCCAACAGTCTTACCGTCGGCACTGATACCTTCACTGCGTCATACGGCGGTGACACCACCTATCTTTCCTCGACCGGAACCGCTTCCGTGACCGTGGCAGTTTCCACCTACTCGATTTCAGCCGGGCCCGCTCCGACCCTGGCACGTGGCCAGCAAGCGATCGTGAACATCGACGTCGTCACCACCTCCGCCTACGATGGAACCATTACCTTCTCTTGCGCCCTCACAAAATACCCCTCCGGTGCAATCGACCTGCCCGCATGTACCAGCGTTGTGCCGGTAACGCTTTTCGGAAATCGCACCAGCAGTACTGGAGGGGTGCAGATCACCACCACCGCCGCCAAGGCATCCGTAACCCGGCCATATCTCCCCAACTTTGGCGGCTTCAAAGGACCTTTTCTCGCATTTCTCATCATCCTCGCAATTCCCGTACGTCGCCGCAGTTGGCGCGCCCTTATCGGAGCCTTTATTCTGCTCTTCACGTTCGCCGGACTAGACGCGTGTGGTGGCGGTAGCAGCAGCGTCGGAACTGGCGGTGGAAGTGGCGGAGGAGGCGGGGGCGGCAGTAATGTTTCCGGTACCACGCCCGGAGCCTACGTCTTCACCGTAACCGGAGTCGGCAATCCGGCAGTGACTCCGGCACCCACCACAACTTTCAGTGTGACGGTGAACTAAGCTCGGAATTAGCGGCCGCGCCCGTATCAGTGCCGGTACTATCGAGCCAGCGGTTACGTTCTTTCGACAAGAGCAAGCGCAGGCGACGCATTTCATCAGCGGAGACATTTTTCTGAGCGCGGCGTTGCCATGCCTCGTGGACAGTGCCCTCGGGATCTATCTGGCTTGGTCGCTTTTGCACCCGCGTTGAAATGTGCTCCGGGAAGATCGTGGAAATAGCCCTCGTTTCGCCTTTTCCAGGTTACTTCCCAATAGCCGGTCACCGGCTTATTGATGCTGTTCAACCCTGTTGAATGGTCCGCAAAGCGTCAACCAGATCACCGCTCTGCCTGCTCGGAGGGCGGCCGATCTAAAGGTGATAGGCAATCAGTTTTTTAATTGAGCCGATTTCGCCGTCGATTACGCGTTTACAGAATGAAGGAGCTTGCGCCCGCTCCGGTTGAAGCCGGCGCAAGGACCACCTAGATCATCGAGACAGTTTGGTTTCGCTTCGGCCCTGGCAATCAGAGCCGGAGGCGCTAGGCAACTCGCTTGGAAATCCGAAGGAGGAAGCAATGGCGATAACAACCTCGGTTCCGTTCATCACGGTTCGTGAGAAGTCTTCGCTCGTGCAGGTTCTTGAGAAGTACTTCTACCTGTTCATGTCGGTGTTCATCGCGGCGGTTGTGTTTTGCGGCTTCAGCCGCACCGTCAACAAGAACCTCATCCATCCGGACGTGCAGCGCCCGTGGATTCTCTGGGTGCACGGGATCGTATTCTCGGGCTGGCTGCTGTTTTTCATCGTGCAGTCGGCACTGGTGCGAGCGCGAAGCGTGCGCTGGCACCGCAACGTAGGCTGGTTCGGCGCGGTGCTTGGCGCGTCAATGGTCTATCTGGGTATCTCGACAACTCTCAGCATGGCCCGCTTCTACCTGCACCAGTTCCATCGAACAGAAGCGAATTTCCTGATCGTGCCTCTCTGGGACATCACTTGCTTCGGGACCTGCTTTGCGCTCGCCATCGCATGGAGAAAAAAGCCAGAACAACACCGGCGCATGATGCTACTGGCAACATGCGCTCTGACCGCGGCCGGCTGGGGCCGTTTCCCCCTGCTCTCGACAGGGGGCTTTTATGCCGGAGTGGATTTCCTGCTCATTTTGGGAATCGTGCGCGACCTCATTGTGAACCGCAGAATTCACGCGGTGTATAAGTTCGGTCTGCCGGTCTTCGCTGCAGGACAGGCGTTTGCCCTCTTCGTGGTAATTACAAAGCCGGAGTGGTGGATGAAGTTCGCATTCGCCATCGTGGGATAATGCCGTTTCCCATGCTCCGTCGAGTTATCGTCCAGCACCGCTCTGCTTTCTAAAGTCAAGCTGGAAATTTCCATAGACATGGGTTGCGGCAAGGTCTGCGATAGCTGTCTCAGCATCAGGAACGCGCTTAATGTCCCGTTTCGATGAGTTTTGCCCTGGCACAGAAAGAGCAATCGTCAACGACTGCGCCATTGTTTCAGCTTCATCTGTCACAATCAGCGTGAGCACACCGCCGCTGATCGTGACGGCCTTCCATGCGGTCTTCCATACTGATCTGCCTTTCGATTTAGGCGAGTTAGCTGTTCGCAAGTTGGTGTTCCCTGTCCATCAGGGCAATGATAACGAATGTTCAAAAGAAGCGAACCGCGATGTTCCGGGTGGTTGGTGGACTTCTCGTCACTATCCATCTCTTCGGTCCTGGCTGGCTGCGATGGGGTTAGAGACGAGTTGGCGGTTATACGAATGGAGCAACTCTCGCTCACCGGCTCAGGACTCTTTAGTTTGTATGTGACTCTGGCCGCTTGCCGCCAATCAATAGACGTCCCTTATAATCAGTCACCAGTCCATAATTCCAATTCCTTTCATGCCAGTAATGGGAGTGCGCAGCAGCATGAAATTGATGAAGAGCTTGACGTGTCTGTTGGCTGCCGCATCTGTGAGCGGCATGCTGTGTTGGTCGCAATCTCTAAGGCAGGATTCGAGAACTGGCGGAGAGTCCACTAAACCTGACAGGGGAAAACTCGCTGTGGAGCGGCACTTCGAGTCAGTGCAGCCGCGACCACGACCGCAGTTCGGAGGTGCGCTGCCAGGGAAAGAACTGCTTCAGGAACGTCGTCTGAGCAGGGCTCGCCTGGAACAACGCACTCAGTTAATTCAAGCCGCCCGTCCAGAGGTTGCCACTCAAGGTGCGGCTTTGCCCGGCATACTGATGCGCCCGGCCCTCACTACTGGCGCTCTTCCGACGTCAGTCGCCACTGGCGATTTCAACGGTGATGGACGCCCGGATTTCGTAGTCGCCAACGGACTGACCAACGACCTATGGATTTATCTCGGCAAAGGCGATGGATCGTTCCAACTGCCGCGAGTGGTGCCTCTGAGCAAAGGATTGTCGCCGGTATGCGTCGTCGCGGCGGATTTACGAGCCAAAGGTATCCTCGACTTGATGGTTGCTGAATCTGACACTTCGACCATCGGTGTATTGCTCGGCAACGGCGACGGCACGTTTGGCTACGAAACGGTATATCAACTTCCTGAAGCGCCGAGCTCTCTTGTCGTCGATGATTTTAAACACGACGGCAAACTCGATATCGCAGCGGTGATGGTCACGAATGTCAATCCAGGGACGACTGCAGTACCCTACATTGCGTTCTTGAGTGGAGACGGCACCGGGCATTTCTCCGCTCCTGTGGTTACAAGCAATTGGGGCTTCTATAGCACGGCCTGGAACCTTGACTCCGGCGATGTGAATGGCGACGGGCTGCCCGATCTTCTCATCACCGGACCTGGTAATGAGAACTCCCAAATATTCATTAATAATGGGGGCGGCAGCTTCACGCCTGGAGCCATTGTGATCGCAAATGCCCAACCTAGTGGCCCACCATTGGTGCTCGATGGCCGGTTGGGTGACATCAACGGCGACGGCTGCGCCGACGCGGTCGTGGCGGATCTCAACACCATGGTGTGGGTCGCGTTGGGCGACTGTACGGGAAAATTCTCTAATCCCGTTCCGGTTTACGTGGGCGCTAACAACGCCTCAGTTCGCCTCCATGACGTGAACGGTGACGGTCATCTGGACATCATTACTGGGGCCTTTCCAGGGTTCGAAGGAACGAGTTTAGGGGCGTATGGCGGCAACTCGATCAATGTCGCGCTGGGCGACGGGAAAGGTAATTTTGGCGCGGCCCGGACTTACGTGGGAACGGGACAAGCATATTCCATTGGGATGGCGGATTTCAACGGCGACGGGAAGCAGGACTTCGTGAGTGCGGAGAGTGATACCGACTCCGCTACTGTGTACCTCAATGATGGCTCTGGTGGATTCGGATTTCCGCAGGGAATCTACGCAGGTGTTGCGGGCCAGATCACAATCAATGCGCCTTACTCCAGTCTCTCTTTCGCCGATCTTAACGGAGACGGAAAAACCGACGCCTTTCTACTTGACGGCGAAGGCACGAATGCGGAGCTGTTCGGGGTTGCGTTCCTCAACGATGGTACAGGTCGGTTTACCGGACCAGTGACGTCCGATACGGGGATTAGCTGGATAACCAACGCACAAAGCGATTACCGGCTTGGCGATTTCCGCAATACTGGCCGCCTAGATATGATCGCCATCGGAAACAACTCCAGTTTTAGTAACGCTTCGCAGTACATTCTGTATCTGAAGGGCAACGGCGACGGAACATTCACAAGGGCAACGCCGGTGACGACTGCCGGGGCGCAGGGCATTCTCACCACGGGCGATTTCAACCGCGACGGAAAGCTCGACTTTGTGGCAGTGGATGGCTCTGGGTCACTTATGTTGACGATGTTTCTGGGCCACGGGGACGGCACATTCCGCGGTCTCGCGCCAATCCCTTTCAACACAGGGGCCGGAACGCTCGGAGTTATTCCTCTGCGGGCCTGGACGGCCGACTTTAATCGTGATGGCAAGCTCGACGTTCTCCTATTTGCCAGCGGCAATGGTTACTGGACCAACCAATCAGCATTGTGGGAATTCGACGGCAACGGGGACGGCACCTTCCAAACCCCTCGGCAACTCTTTACAGGATTTCAGCCGCTCGCTTTGGCTGACCTGAATGGAGACAGCTATCTCGATATCGCCCGTTACGATTTCATGTGGCCCGACGGGACGACGCAGACACTTGGCCCCGCAAAGTTCACGAATTACCTGGGTCAGCCTGATGGAACCTTCAAGCAGAGCAGCAGCTACGCGAACTACACCGGCGTACCCCTCCCTGTTACACCATTCCAGCAGAATGGCGATCCACTCGCCTCGTCGATGACCGGTGATTTCAAGGGAAGCGGCAAACCTGACGAAGTCGCGTTTCAGCAACCGGCAAATTTCGCCCCAGCGCCGTATGCACAGTTTCTGATGGGCAACGGGGACGGCACCTTCGTGCCAACCTACGACATCTTTCCTTTTTACGGCGGGTACCCTCTTTATGCGCATGACTTGAATGGCGACGGGATCGCCGACATGGTGCAGATCAATGGCGGCACTTCCTCATTGCAGGTATTCAAGGGCGGCCACGCGCCGGTCTTGCAGATCGAACTCGAACAGGCAGTGGTGACCGGGGGCCAAGGATGCGGCTGGGTCTTTCCCGATGTCGCTTCCTCTTCGAGTGCCTCGGTGACATTATCGTCGTCGGTCTCTGGCGTGCTTTTGCCCACGTCCATTACCATCCCTGCCGGTGCGCTGAGTGCTCGCTTCTGTTACACGCTTGCTTCGAATTTCGATTGGCGGCAGGTATTCGACATCAGCGCACAGCTCAATGGCGATGTTGCCACAGCCTATGCGTCCAGCAGTTACGTATTAGGCTTCAGCGAGACCATCTCACCGACATCTGCGGGTCCCGTCTATAACGGGAAAAGCACAGCTCCCGTGACTGTTACGCTGACTTCTTCGCAGGGGTATAGTTCAACGGTTCATCTCTCTTGTGTTGGCTCGCTACCTGGCGATACCTGCCAGTTTGCTTCCAGCTCGCTCGATGTTTCACCCGGGGCTCCGATAGCAACGACGGTCACCTTCATCGAATCGCCTGACCAGCCGGTGAACGGGACCCAGGATGTATTTACAGTCATAGCCAGTGACGGCAACGTAACGCGACGCCAGACGTTCACAGTCAGTCTTGCTCTGTTGAACATCAATAATTTCTTCAGCGGTCCGATCCAGGTTTTTCCTCCCTCCACTGGCTCTGTAACGCTTCAGGTGAGCGGCATCCCGCCTTACACCTTCGGCTGCTCAGGACTTCCGAACGGCGTATCCTGCGCCTTCAGTGGGGACCAGGCATCGTATCCGCAGAACAGCGGCATTTCTTTAGCGATGAATGTTCCTGCGGGAACTCCAGCCGGCAACTATCCATTTACGGTGACCGCCTCCAGCCAGGGGATTACTGCTTCGGCAACGGAGACGCTTGCTGTCATCGGATACAACGTACAGGGACCGCCCGCTGCCAATGACTGGACCTTCGCCGGAACTAGTGCGAATATTCCCGTGACCGTGCAGGGCTCGTCAAATTCGAGTGGGAGCGGGATCAATCTTTCTATTACCTGTGTACTTGACGTTCAAGCCACCTGCGCAGGCGGAACGTCTCCGGTAAGTGCGACTGCGCAGAGTGTCAACCTTAGTCTTTCGGTCCCGGCAGGCACCTCCCTCGGGCAGCATCAATTGACGGTGACTGCGACCGCCAACGGAAACACGCAGATCTATACCTTTCCCGTCAACGTGGTTGCGCTAAGCGGGTCGTTGAGCAACTCCGCGCTTACCATTCCCCGCAGCGGCTCAGGATCGTTGACCTTGTCCCTGAACGCCACCAACGGATTCAGCGGTTCGGTTTCGCTCAGTTGCTCCGGTGCTTCGCCTCAGCTTTCCTGTTCTTTTAATCCATCGCCGGTTCAGCTAACCGGTGGAATTGCGCAGTCAATTACTACGACCTTTGCACCACAAATGCAGCGCAGATACACCGCGAGCCTTCCGCAGTTTCAGCAAAAGGCACCCTCGCACTTGCGATACTTCTCCCGGCAGCATTCTGGCTGAGCCCGAGACGCCGGCGGAGAGCGTTGCTTCTTTTATGTGCGCTCTGTGCTTCGGTCTCGTCCGTAACGAGTTGTGGTTCTGGCGGGGGTTCCACCGGAATCGGTGGCGGAGGAGGCGGAGGCGGATCAAACGCCTACTCGGTAACCGTGAACGCAACAGCAGCAGGAGCCTCGCAAAGCTATGCACTCGGCACCGTTGCAATCACAGTGACACATTGAGCATCGCATAGGCTTCATCCGTTATCTGTGAGCGCCGAAACAGTCCTTTACGTGGATCGGCCATTGGGAGGGCGCTCCCGTCGAATCGTGGCCAACTCGGACACAACCCAGAACGGGCTCACTTCCGAGTCGCCGATAATACACCCACTACGATTACGCTAGGATGCTACACGGGAAGAGGATCGGTATACATGAGCAATCGTCGGATCGTAGCGCTTGATGGCGGAACGAAAAATAGACCAGTCCGGCACCGATAACCGCCACGACAATTAGATAGAGCGTCACACTCAGCCATCTGCTTCCGCGAATGGTCAGGACTTGCAACGCTAGATATCCGAAAAATGAGGTGAGCAGAAAAGTGCCGAAATGCAGATACACCACCAAGGCCATCACAATGACAATGACGAAGTACGAAGTGCGGGTAGATGGTTTTATGGCGTAATCATTCAGTTTCAGCTGTTGAGCTTCTAGAAGTAAGTCACGCGTCGCAATTGGCTCATTCTTCGAGATTGGCCTTGACGCTGTCGAATATCTCCCTTCGGGCAAAAAGTCAGGTGCTGGCTAATCTGTAAGGCGCTTTTCGGGTCGATTCTTTGCCATCGGCCGCCGTTGTCATTGTGAAATCACTGAGGGGTCCAGAAGGCACAATCATTCGAAGCGAATTCAATATCGAGAGAAGATCAATTAACTCCTGCAGAAGTGCACCTTGGATTGGTGTCAAATACCCCGCGGCTGCGGCACCCATTCCTATAAGGCTCAAAGTCATTCCGCCTAACGCGCTTTGAAGGGCAATTCGGCGCATTCGTCTTCCGATGTGGATGAGCTCATCAACACTCGCGAGAGAAGACTGGAGAATGACCGCACCGGCCGCTTCGGAGGTGATATCACTGTTCACACCCAGCGCGATGCCGGCCGTTGCGTTAAGCATGGCTGGCGCGTCATTGATGCCGTCCCCGATGTAAAGAGTCGGAGTCTGCGCGGTCATCTCACGGACGATCTCGACCTTCTGTTCCGGGCTTTTCCCCCCTAAGGCATGCCAGATGCCCATGCGCGCAGCGAACAGCGAGACTTCAGCAGGCCGATCGCCCGAGAGAAGAACGATCTTCTCGATATTGTGTCTTGATCCAAGATGAGTGAGAAAAGGTTTGCTCTCCTGTCGTGGTTGATCTTGAAAATACAGCAGGCCAGCAAGCTCGTCATCAATCAGAACCACACACTCCAGGCCGGGCTTTACCGGTGGAAGGCCACGGGCCAGATCATGAGACAACTTGCCTCTGCCCGTCAACGTCAATGAGTGTCCGCCGACGGTGCCCATCAAGCCTTCACCGGGTGATTCTGAAACATCCTCTGCATTGAGAGCGGGCAAAGATACATCGCTGGCGGCCGTCAGTACCGCTTTCGCGAGAGGATGCTTCGAATATCGTTCCAGACTTGCGGCAAGTTGCAGCACCAGTTCGCGAGAGAAATGCCCAAGAAGTAGGATCTCGGAAAGAATAGGCTTGCCATATGTCAGTGTGCCGGTCTTGTCGACAATGAGTGTCCTGCAAGAGCCAAGCTTTTCAAGGATTGAAGGATCTTTGATGATGATGCCGTATCGAGCACCGACTGAAATTGCTCCGATGATTGCCACTGGAATGGCGATGAGCAACGGACAGGGGGTCGCAATCACTAGCACTGCAAGGAAGCGTTCTGAATCTGCACTGAAGAACCAGCTCGCGCAGGCAACGGCAAGTGCAAG
>Ga0068868_100002401_pt1 | contig 12963 bp, 6 predicted proteins | sample KBSMisM42_FD_64660 | JGI IMG/M metagenome (GOLD analysis project Ga0068868, IMG submission 64660) | Miscanthus rhizosphere microbial communities from Kellogg Biological Station, Michigan, USA - KBS Miscanthus M4-2 | ecosystem: Host-associated > Plants > Roots > Rhizosphere > Soil ...
CCGCCCCAAACGCAAGAGTGGTGATCAACTCCGCCCCGGCGGTTTGCGAAGCCGTGCGCCGCCTGGCGGACCCTCTTCTCTTTCCGTGGCTCGGGGAGGGCCGTCGTCCTGCCGAGGACGAGAGGGAGGCCGCGATTAACGGGACGGCCAAGTTGCTCGCTGTAGAGCGGTTTAGAACCGAGCGCCGGGGGGGTGCCTCCAAGGAACAGGAGGCGCTAGTTCGTCGGGTGCTAGCGAAGGAGGGGGGGCTTGTCGAGGTCGAGCGACCGACAAAGAAGCGAACCGGACACGTCGAGATGATCGACGACCTCGAAAAGGGCACCTTCAGCGCTGAGTGTGTCCTGCACGGGATGAAGTGCGACGTGCCGGTCCGACTCCCCGACGGTCTGCTGATGCCGATTGAGTGCAAGGTCAACAGCGGACAGAAGAACGGGTGGAAGCGGGTGTCGCGCGAGGTTGAGGGAAAGGCGGCGCGGTGGCGCGAGAAGTTCGGCTCCGCGAGCGTCGTTATCGGCATCATGCTGGACGGCAACTTTGACCTCGGCACGCTGACCCGCTTTCAAGACGAGGGCTATTTCATTTTCTGGGGACACGACCCGCATCGTCTGGTCGAATTCGTCAACTTTCACACGCCCTGATGACCGCTTCTACGCCCCCTAAGGCTTCCTCGCCCGAGGTCTCGAAACGGATGAAGCGAGTACGCCGCCGGGACACGGGCCCTGAGTTGCGGCTGCGCTCGGAGCTACACCGCCAGGGACTGCGTTTCCGGGTGGACGTTCCCGTGCCGTTTCTTCCTCGACATCGTGCGGACGTCGTCTTCGGTCCCGCAAAGGTGGCGGTGTTCGTGGACGGTTGCTTCTGGCACGGCTGCCCGATCCACGGGGAAGTTCCGAGGTCCAACTCGGCGTGGTGGAAGGCCAAGATCGAGCGCGTGAGGCAGCGGGACGCCCGCACCGACGACGCCTTTCGAGCACAAGGCTGGCTGGTGGTGCGGGTCTGGGAGCACGAGGACGTGTCGGCTGCGGCCGACCGGGTACAGAGGACCGTCGAGGCGAGGCAGCCTGTCAGCCCCGTTTCGAAGCGCCTCGCTCCGGCGAGGTAACGCCCCCAAAAGCAAGGGTCTGTCCGGTTAGGCTTGGCCGATGGAGGTTTCGGACCCGCTCCGTGAGAAGGCCATTACGTCTTTCAAGGATTCTTTGGTCGAAGACGTGTTCGCTCCCCGGGACTTCATCCCGTGGGACGACATCAACAAAGAGGTCGAGGACTCAGCCCCTGGAGTAAAGCTCCTGAACGAGCTCGCGAGGTCCAGCAAGGACGGCATTGACGCCGACGCGCTTGCCAAGGCTTTCCTTGCGGAGCCGAAGACGTTCTCGGTCGTCCAGCGCTTGCTCGCGGCGCCGGCGGCCGGGGTGGGCTTCCTCGACGGCCGTCAGCTCCCTGACAACCCGCCGCGCAACGCGGAACAGGCAGAGGAGGTCGCACGGCTGCTGCTCGACATCGGGATCAACCGGCTGATCACCGACAAGGCGGCGACCCAAGAACTTCTGAGGGTCGCGATCATCGCCGGCGACACCCGGCGTCGGTCTGGCCGTCGCCGTCGCAGCCTGGACGACCGGCTCGCAGGGCTTCTTGAGAAAGCGGCGACGGAGGCGGGCGAGTCGCTCGGCAAGGACCTGGTCCTACGTGGGCCAGCCCAGATGCCGGTAGCTGTCCGAAACCGCCTTCAGCGGGTGCTGTGCGACGAAGACGGTCAACCGCTCGTCGCCGTGGCGACCATGTTCGAGGCGATCGGAGGTGGCCGGCAGGGCGCCACCTTCCGTGGATTTGTCCCGGTACAGGACGAACTCGACCTGGTGCCCGCTTCGCTCGTTCTGATCGCGGACGGTCGAGGGGTGCGGGAAATCCCGAAGCACACCGTGGAGGAAGTGTGGGACAGGGTAGGTGCCCTCCTCAGCCTTCGGCAGGCCGAAGAAGGGATGTTGGCCGAGGCGGTCGTTCGGCTGGTCCAAAACCCGGCCGTCCCGTCTCTAGAGCGTCTGCCGCTCGACACCCTGATCGGGAGCACCCTCGACCGAGAGGTCGAGGTGGAGGCCGAGGACCTGCCGGTCGACGAAGGTGTGGCGCGCTTGGCGATCGCCCGCTTCGAGGCCGAGAACCAAGAGCTAGGGCTGAACATCGACGACGAGGGCCGCAGCCTCACCTTTGTCCGGGCCGAAGAGGTGGCAGAAGCCGACCGTCTCGCGGAGGAGTTTGACCCCCGCCAGGCCATTGATCTGATGGCGGCCCTCATAGGACGTTCTTCCCCGGTCGAGCAGGAGGAGTTGGCAGGGGGCCAGAGGATCGCCGTCCTCGACGTTCCCACCTCGCCGCTGGTCCCTGGACTGCTGGCCGTTGCCGCCCAGTCCGTGAGCCCTGAGGCGGCGGAGGTGCGAGCCCTCGCAGAGGTGGCGCGAGCACGCGCCGTCGAGACGACGGTTGCCGTGTTGGTCGTTCCGGACGCAGCAGATTGGCTCTACGACGAGGAACGCGAGATAGTGACGCGCACCACCGCCACCAGCGTGGTCGTGGTCGACCCTGGCGATGTCCGCGCCGTCGCCGCGTCGGCCGCTCCGCGGGACGCGTTGAGCGCTCTGATCCTGCAACAAGCCGACCTCATCAAGGTCTCGCCGTTCGTCCACAACGGGGTTACCCCGCCACGGCTCTTCACCGGGCGGCGCGGTGAAGGGGCGGAGCTGGTGTCGGTTCTCGGCTCAAGCAGCGTCGCCGTCCTGGGCAGCCGGCAGATCGGGAAGACCTCTTTCCTGCAATGGGTCCGCGAAACGCTGGAGGCGCAGGGGCGAGCCGTCTACTACGGCGACTGTCAGGCTGTCGGGGACTGGGAGCGTTTTTCGGCGCTTGTGAAACGCGACTGGGGCGTGACCCTCGCCGAGCAGTTCGAACCCGACCAAGTTGCGGCTATGGTCGAGCGTCTGACCGCGGACGAGGAGGCACCCATTTTCATCCTCGACGAGATCGACAGGTTGGTCGCCTGGGACCGGACGACCGAGGTGGGAGGGGTGACGGAGGCATTCTTCAGGAGCCTGCGAGCTCAGTCGCAGGCGGGAAAGGCTCAGTTCGTCTTCTCCGGAGAGCGCACCATCGCGGAAGTCCTGTGGTCGCCCGCTTCACCACATTGGAACTTCTGTCAAAGGCTCAGCCTGAGGCAACTGAACCGAGAAGACGCCGCCCAGCTGCTGTTCAAAGTTCTCGCTTCCCTCTCGGTGGAATTCGAGGACGACGACGAGGCCGAGGCATTGCTGTGGTCGGCAACCTCTGGCCATCCGCGGCTCGTCCAGCTCCTCGGCGACCAACTGGTCCGCAAGTTGAACGAGCGGCCTGGTGACGAGCGAGATCGGTTGACTCCGGCGGACCTGGAGGACGTGGTCGACACCTTCGACTTCAAGAGCGAGTACGTCGAGACCTACTGGGGGCAGGCGACCCCGTTCGAGCGGCATCTGACCCGGTTGGTGGCCGAGGGAGAGCGGTCTCTTAAGCAACTGCAGGAGTTGATGGCGAAAGAATACGAACCCTTGGCGCTTAAGGTTCTTGAGCTTTACGGGATCATCGACGTCGTGGACGACGAAGTGCAGCTTCGTGCGGAGTTTCTCCCGAACGCCCTAGTGGCTGCTGGCCCAGAGTCGCAGCCCAGCTGATGGTCGCCAGCGAGTTCCACGTAGGAGGCGCCGTCCCGCTCGACAGCCCCGCATACGCGGAGCGAGGCTTCGAGCAGCGATGCTTTGACGAGCTCTCGGGCGGGCACTGGGTGGTCCTGCTCGGACCGCGCCAGCACGGAAAGACTTCCGGCCTGGTTCGGCTAGTCGAGCTGTTGAAAGGCGCCGGCATGAAGGTTGCCCGGTTGTCTCTTCAAGGCATGCCGAGGATGACTTCTAGCCCCGAGTTGTTCGAGTGGGTCGCAGGAAAGGTCGCCAAGCAACTCGAGGTCGATCTCTCCTCTCCAGACCAAGCCGAGCAAGCCGAGCTAGACGCCTGGCTCGCAGCTGCGTTGCCGCCCGAGCCGACTCAGGTCGTGATCATCTTCGATGAGGCAGCGGCCATCAAAGACGACGACATACGGAGCAACTTCTACCAGCAACTCCGTCGCCTCCACGACGAAAGGAACGCGCCGCGCAACCCGAGCCTCGGAACCGGCTTGACCATGCTGTTCAGCGGCACCTTTGAGCCGAAGCGGCTGGTCAACGACGACCTCGCTTCGCCGTTCAACGTATGCCGGACGGTCGAGACGGAAGACCTGTCGAAGGAGGTGGTGGTGGACCTTGTCGAGCGCCTCGGCGCCTCGCAGGCTTCTCCCTTGGTCGACCGCGCGCTAGACCTCGTCGGAGGGCAGCCCTTTCTGCTCCAGTACCTGCTGTCCGAGGCGGAGCGTGGGGACGCGGCGACTTCGGCGGAGGAGCGGTTCGACCAAACCGAAGAGAAGCTGCTGGCTGGGGACTCGGACCACCTGACCAACCTGCTCTCGGCCGTCGTCAACGACCAGCCGGTCCGGGCGATTGCCCAGCAGGTGGTCGAGCCCGGTCCTGTTCCTTTCGCTGCAACCCCTGAGCACCGAGCTCTGGTGACGCTGGGTTTTGGCCGGAGGGACGGATCTCAACTGGTTGCGCGTAACCGGCTCTATCTGGAGGTCGCATCAGGGCACTTCCTGCTTGCACCGGGACAACCCACGACGGGCACAGGGAAGGTGGCTCCGCCTGGAGCCGGCTCACTGGACTTCATGACGGACGAAAACCTTCGTGGCATTGCCGGGGAGATGATGGAAGCGGGCTTTGACGCATACAACGCCGGACATCTCCGGCTTGCCCTTATCGGCCTTGGCAGTGCTCTGGAGGCGATTCTGATTGACCTGCTGGAGCAGGCAGAAGATCTGGAAGAAGCCAAGAGGAAAGCTCACCCGTCCTTCAATTCTCTGGAGAATGGAAACGATCCCAGCTCGTGGCGCCTGGTGAACCTCGTCAAAGTTGCGGACAAGCTTCCCTCATTGGAACAAGCTCCCGTGGCAGGCGCACACGCCGTTCGGGAGTTGCGCAACCAGGTACACCCGGCGCTGGTCAGGGCTGCCGGGGTGCCTCAGTCAGAGCTTGAAGCCGACTTCAACGTGGTCCAAGGCGTGCTCGGCGTGGTAATCCGAGAAGTCAGCTGAGCCTCTGCCCGTCGTTTCCCAAACGTACCGGCGCGGTCATCCGCCTAGAGACCCGCTGCTTCTCGCCGGCTGAGCTCGTCAAGCACGAACATGAGCGGCCTCCGCGTGGTCGCGCCTGGTCCGAGCTCGCGAAGGGCTGATTTTGCCCCGTCCAAGTCTTACGTCGCGATCCGGAGGACGCTTCAGAAACGAGAGGCTTAAACTTCGGTACTTGTCAGTAATGAAACGTAGACTGCGAATAGACTGATGCGTACCGCAGCTGTGAAGGCCTTCGTCCTCCTTGCCGTCGGGCTTTGCCTGTCGGGGTTGGCCGGCTCACCGGCACTCGCGGCGACGACCTCCGAGCCGAAGACCGACCGAGTCCAAAGCGCCGAGATCGGTCGTCTTGAAGAAGACCTTGCGAGGAGTGAAAAGTGGTTCGATCGGGTGCTGCTGCCGATTACCATCCTACTCGCTATCCTCGGGCTTGGCGGGGGCCTCGGGGTCGTCTTCAGCATTCGCGACCAGCGACGGATCAGCCAACTCCACCAGCTGACCGTTACTGGCGAGCTTTCCGCACAGCATCGCGCCGAGCAGGGCTACGCCACCTTTCTCGAGCAGAGCCAGACCACCCTCGCGCTGGTCAACGACACGCTGAAATTGGGGAAAGAAGCAACCGACCGGGCCGCTCACAGCATGCGAGAGCGAGCACAGTCACAGGTCAACGTGATCGAGGAGCGGGCACGGGAGCTGATGATCGAGGCATTCTCGGACGGCGAGTTCGAGTCCATCGTCGCCGACGCGGAGCAGCGCGCGGAGCTCCACTCGATCGCCGACAGCCTCCGTCTGCTGGAGGGCTACTTGAGTCTGCAGGACATGAAGCTGCCTCAGTATGCGGGGTTCGTGAAGGCGATCGACCAGTTCCTCCATGACGAAACCGAGGCAGCGGTGCGTTCCCTGGAGCGTGCGTCGCTAGAGCGGGCTGTCGGCAGCCTCGGACAGTTTGTCGAGTACTGGCTGGGTTACGTTCGCACCACTGTCGGCGCCTACCGAGAGGCACTGACGAATTTTGGCCACGACGAGATCGACGTAATCCTCCGGAGCTCGCAGTACTTCCAACTCAAACGGGTGATCGCAGAGACCGAATTCTTCTCTCGAGCCGCGGCAAGCGCCAAGGGCGAGCACCCACGCGCCAGGTTTGAACGAGTGATCGACCTTCTTGACGGTCTAGCGACTCACGCTGCGGAGATGGAAGAACCGTCCGGCGAACAGGCAAAGACCAAAGACCGGCTCGAAGTGGCTCGCACCCGCGCGGACATCCTTGAGTGGGTGGCCTACGACCCACGGCACCTGGACGAACCGATAGAGGATACGAAGCGCATGCGGGCAGCGAAGATCGAGGGGATCTCCGAGCCGGTGGCCTCCTTCGCGAAGTTCGCCAAGTCACAGCTATGGAAGAAGCTCGAGGATCCGGATCTCTTCCGCTACTGGGCTCTGTGCCAAGTAAAGGGGGTGCGCCCGGCCCGGCTTGAGCCGGACGTCAACCTCAGGTTCGCCCTTGCCGAGTCTCGCTTCAAGCTTGGCCTAGAAGAAACGAAGACCATGACCGCCTTTAAGTCGATCGTGCACGACCTCCCACGCAAACTCGGCCCCAACCTTGAGAAACGGCGGATCGCCTCACTTCACCAGAGCCTCCTGATCGCCCATGTTCGTCTTCACAAGCTCGATCCGGCCGAATCGGACAAGCATGTGAGTGATGCGCGCCGCGCCCACAGGGACGTGCGCGACGCACTCAACGACATCGAGCCGCGGGTCACGATATTCAGCCAGATCCAACGCCGCAACCTTTCTGGGAGCGACTTCAAGAAAGAGATCGACGACATCATCGATCAAGAGGGCATCAAGCCGGAGGGCGGATGAGACGCGAGGAGCCGTTCGAATCGTCGCGCCTGCGCGAGACGGTCGTTCACCCTCTACGAGCCAATCGACGCTGGCGCTGGCGACGCCGGCGTGAGCGTCGCCACGAATCGCTCGCCGGGTACAGCACGCCTGCGCAGGTCTGTCCGCATGGTTGTGGATTTCGCGAGCTGGCTCGCCGCGAGTGGCTCGCGAGGACGAGCATCTTGGGTGCCGCTGTGGTGCAGGTCACGTTCACTTTTGAGACGACCAACTGCCCGGAGTGCGGTGCATTGCTGGCGCGGGAGTGCCCCCGTTGCCATGCCGACGTCTTGGCACCAGTACGGGATCGCTGCGAGTCGTGTGGCCTTCCCCAGCCCTGGGCACGGGAGCGTCGTGCCGGCATCGACCGGAGGAAGACCCGCTACTGGCACCCGGAGAACAAGCTGGCCCACGCCCCGGCGATTCCGGTTTACGAGGTCGACAAGCGCGGCACGATCTGGGTAATCGAAGGAAACGTCGCGCAGCTCGCGGTTAACTCGGTCGTCAGCAATGACACCGTTGATGGGCAAATGTGGGCGCAGGTGGCGCGGTCGATAAAGACTGCCGCGGGAGCGGAGGTCGAAAGGCTGGCGCAGGAAGGCGCCCCGTTCGCACTCGGTGAAGCCTGGGCGACTTCAGCCGGCAACCTGAAGCAGATGAGCCGGATTATCCACGTCTCCTCGATGAGCCGCACCGGGCGTACGAGCCCGAAGGCCGTGCGCGAAAGCCTCGCCGCCGCGCTCGACCAAGCGCACAAAATGGCCGATGTGCCGGACGCTGAGATACTGGACGCTGAGATGGATTCCGCAAAGAATCCCGAGAAGAACTTCTTCTCAGTGGGGATCGCGACGATCGGAATGGCGACGATTCCACCTAAGGAGTGGTTCGATATCTTCGCCGGAGTCGCGCTAGACGACCTCCATCGACCCTTGCAGAAAGAGGAGCACCGCCAGTTGGCGATCATCCTCGCGCTTTTCGAGCCCCCGGACCTTAAGTGTGAATTGCGATGGTTGGAAGAAGCGATCCAGCGCTCCTGGAGGCGGCATGGGAAACCGGAGGACGCGAGGCTCCACCCCCTGTCGCCACCTGAAGAGTTCGGCTTCGCCCCGTAACCCATCATATATCTCGGGAGCAGGACCACTGGGGCGTCGGACTGCCTTCGATCCGTAGGTCGCTACTTCCGGAGCGGCCGTAGAGGGCTCTCACGATCAACCGTTGACGGTCGAGATTGACCTGCTGGGGCAGGAGCTCCATCGATCCCAGCCGATCTCGACCTCGGGAAAACGCTTGAAACTGTGCCCCGCATAGCCCAGTCGAGTCACGGCTCAGGGGCTACGAATCGGATCTTCTTTGTAGGCAGCCGAAGCTCACGGACTCCGCCTGTGGGTCCCGGCTTACCCTTGCCTGCCCGTCACCTAAAAAGCGCTTCTGAACATTCCCGACTGCTCCCTGCCAGAGCGCTACGAACTCAAGATAGCGGCCGTGATCGCAGATCGCCACCGGGGCACAGGCCGCGGATCTCCTGAGTGCCTAGGTCCCGGAGTGGAAGCGCGAAAGCAGACGCGAGTGCGGCGAGTGTCGGCACCCACCAGCCGAGATCCGGGAGGCAACTCGCGAGTGACGCCGGCCATTTTTCAGCCGCGCCGATTGCCCCGTCGCGCGCGTCGCCTTCCGGCTTGTTCTGCGCCTTCGTGATCAAGAGGGCGCGCTTTTCGGCGGCCCCCTTAGAGGAGGACGAGGAAGGCGAGCAGTGCGGTGAGTATGGCGGCTCGGGCTACGAATCTGACCGTCCTTGTAGGAACCCGAGGTTCACAGGGGGCGTTTCCCCAACCTGTACCCCCCCGATACGGACCCCGGCAAACACGGTGCGCCAGAAGCGAGCCCCCTGTGGCTTTGGCCGAGCGCCATTAGGCCGATCCCGCTAGTCGTTCTCCACCTACACGGAGCGGGTGGGGAGCGTGATCCTCAGATCTGTCGGGGGCTCGTCCGGAAGGACTGCGCGTTTCGGCGCAGGCGCTCGGGCACCATCTGAACCCAAAGCAGCCCGATCTCCGAGCGGTTCTCAGCCTCGACGATCCCCTCGTAATTCATCAGTACCGCGAGGAGAAACAGAACAATGGAAGCAGCGAAAATCCACTTGAAGATTCCGCGGTGGGGAATCGCGCCTAGCCCAACCAGCAGCTCTGGAATCGCTCCGAGAAGCGGGATAAAGAGCACGGCGAGGTACCGGTGAGGGTGGGCCGACTGCAGCTTTCCCTTGGCGTTGCGCACGGTTCCGCCGAGCGTCCCGACATGGTCCGCGCCATCATGGATGAGTTCCACGCGGGCGCCATCGTGCATGTCCAAGCGATCAAAGCGCAGCAGCACCTCGCTCTGGCCCAAAGGCTCTAGCTCGATGCCCAGGCCAGATGAATCCACCAATTTGACTTTGAGGATCCTGCCTGACACTCTGAAGCGGATTGGATCAGCGGCCACCACATCGTCTGCCGTGATCGCCTCACAACCGCCGTTCCAGAACGCCGTGCAAGTTTGAGTCACCCGCGGAACCTTCACGTTCTGATATTCGAGCTCCAGGTCCCCGCTAGCTTCATCGACGATGGTGCCCACGGTCGCGAATCTAGGCCGAAGCCAACGATGTTTGGGACGACCACGAGCCTTCGCTGCAACGCGGTGAGCGAAAGCTAGCGCTCGGCAGAGAGCTTTCTTCATGTCTGCACCTCCCGCTGGGGCGACGTTAGCTACCGAAAGTGGTTGGTCGCTTCACCCGCACTCCTCCACGTCGGTCTTTTAAGGATCCGGCTCCTGAAGCTGATGCTATTAGGAATGAGTCCTGATCGGCCAAGGGGCGCGCTGCACCGTAGCGGTACCAGCTCAGCGAGCCGAGCTGTCGGCGGCGGCCTGGGCCTTAGTAGGAGACATCAGCAGGGACTGGCGAGCCACGGCAAGCAGCGACGCTGGGGCAAGAAATGGGGCAAGAAGCCCCACAGATCCCAGCCGATCCCAGCCGATCTCGATCTATCAAGAACCGCTTGAAACGGCGCTCCACGTAATCCAGCCGGCTCGGCGGCTCAAGCTACGAATCGGACCTTCCTTGTAGAAACCCGACAGTCAAAGGGCGTCCCCGTCTCGAATCCGTGCTCCCCCCTCGTGCGACCTCCACAACAGGATAGCGAGGCGGATGCCCCTGATCTGCCCAGAGCCCCGGGAGGCTGGCCGCGCGGGTGCCTATAAGACAGGGTTATCGGGCGTGGGGGCGGCGAGATGGCATTGTGCCCGGAGCCCCCATTACTACTCGATTTGTTCCTCGCGATGCGATCTCTGTCCAGTAGGAAGAAATTGATAGCTGGAGGCGGAAAAGTGTCTCTAAATACTAATCTGTTTTTGCACAATCGACCTCAGTGTGATATGGCTGTGCGTGTACGCGGCTTGGCTTGAGGGTCCATCGAGCGGCTCCCAACACGCAAAGCGCCAGTCGTGTCTTAGAGGAGATGACTGTAGGTGTCGAAGCCAGCTCAGCCCATGGGCGGCGACGCTCAGCGGCTTGATATTGAGGAGGACCCAATGCTCGGCCGTGGTACAGGAATGCGCATACTAGTTGCAACAATGACCATTATCGGGGCGGCGCTACTGAGCTGGCCAGCGTGGGCGCAGGCAGAAGAAATCAAATGCTCTGAAATCTCGGCCCGCGGCATCGACAAGCAGTTGAACCTCCATGCCTCGGAAATCCTTGTCAAATGCGGAGTGCTGCCGGCGGGTTCCGGTACGGGCGAAAAAAAAGAACTCCTTTTGGGTCCAAGCTCCTTTCCCGGAAGCGATATCAACGTCATTACTGGGTCCGAAACCTATCCGCACGTCACGCAGTCTGAGAGCTTCGTCTGGAGCCACGGGAACACGATCGTCGTAGCCTACAACGATTCAAGGAGTGCTTTAGAAATCCCAAAGAACTATTCTGGAGCGTCCGTGTCGACTAACGGGGGCGAAAGCTTCACCCGTCTCGGCACGTCCTCTCCGTTCACCGGACACGGCGCCAACTACGGCGATCCAGTCGTCGTCTACAACGAGAAGCTGGGAAATTGGTTTGCGGGCTTCCTCGCGACCGGCTGTGGAGGTCAGGGCATCGGGTTGTGGACGTCAACGAACGGGCAAGAATGGAGCGTCGGCGCTTGCGCACATTCAGGCACCAGTGATGATCGCGAGTCGATGTGGGTGGACAATAATCCTGCAAGTCCCCACTACGGCCGGATGTACATCTCGTTCAATAACTTCGCCGTCAGCGAAGGCGCGCTCGAGGTAGTCTACTCTGACAACGGCACCACATGGAGTGCGCCGGTGGTCCTGTTCTCGGAAAGCCCCAGGCGCCGCGATGTGCAGCTCACGGGAAGCCCAGGCACAGATGGGACGGTATTCGTCGTCGGGCAGAATGAGAACGGCGGCGGGGTCGGGAACACCGGCCAGCGCAACTACATGTTCCGCTCGACTACCGGCGGGGAAACCTGGACCTCAACTGCGATGGGAGCAACCTTCACGATCCCCGGCAGCAAACCGTGCGGCGAGCTCCCAGCGATCCCGCCGATCTGGCGCCAAGGCGGCTGGGGTCAGCCGGCGGTCGGTCCGAACAAAGTCGTTCAGTACGTCTACGCTGCACACGGGGAAGGTGCGGATGAAGGCGACATCTTCTATGTTCGCTCAACCGATAATGGCTCGACCTGGAGCACGCCGCTGCGCCTCAACACCGACAAATCCGGCAAAGCGCAGTGGATGCCCTCTCTGCGGGTCACGCCCAGCGGCATGGTGGAGGCAAGCTGGTATGACCGCCGCAATACCACCGACGGGGAAAACTACCAGCGCTTCGCGCGCGTATCGACCGATAACGGCGCCACCTGGGGCATCGATGAACCGCTTTCGACGTCACTAATTCCGCAGCCAACGCAGCCCGATCCGAAAGTCCAGGAATGCTATGCCGGCGACTATAACTACACGACTGCGACCGCTAACACGGGTTTCGACACGTGGACGGATGGCCGTGTGTCGATCGAAGGCAAACCTGTGCAGAAGGTGTTTTTCCACAGCGTCGAACTACTGGCAAGCCCGTCGGTGGTCACCGGAGCGGCTACCGAAGTCAAAGCCCACACAGCCACCCTGAACGGCACCGTCAACCCCAACGGGTCTGAAACGACCTACCAGTTCGAATACGGCACGACGATCAGCTACGGCTCGAAAGTACCGGCATCCCCTAAATCGATCGGCTCGGGCACCAGCCCGGTTGAAGTCAGCGAGAAAATCGAAGGGCTGGCGCCGGAAACCACCTACCACTTCCGAGTGGTGGCGACCAACGCCAACGGAACCATTGAAGGTCTAGACCAGACCTTCACGACGCCCTCGTGGGAAATCCTCTCTACGCCGAACCCTTCGGGGGCAAGCAATAGCTATCTCTACGACATCAGCTGCGAACCGAGCACGAACGCCTGCACCTCGGTCGGCAAGAGCACCACCTCAGGAGTCGACAGCCCGATAGCTCAGCGCTGGAACGGCAGCTCCTGGTCCGAACAGAGCCCCGCGAAAAAGTCCGGCTCCTCCCAGAACAGCCTGCTCGGAGTGGACTGCCCCTCGGAAACTCGGTGCATTGGGGTTGGCTACTACCAGAACTCCGAAGGGGGCCCGATCACCCTCGGAGAGATCTGGAACGAAGGCAAATGGTCGGTCCAGACGACGCCAGTTCCATCTGAAGGGACCTCCAGCGAACTGGTGGCGGTCGGCTGCAACTCGACCGCCAGCTGCCGGGCCGCCGGCTCGGCGGTGATCAAAGGCGTAAAGACGGCGATCGTGGAGAAATGGGCCAGCCCGACGTGGAC
>Ga0068868_100002405_pt1 | contig 12953 bp, 10 predicted proteins | sample KBSMisM42_FD_64660 | JGI IMG/M metagenome (GOLD analysis project Ga0068868, IMG submission 64660) | Miscanthus rhizosphere microbial communities from Kellogg Biological Station, Michigan, USA - KBS Miscanthus M4-2 | ecosystem: Host-associated > Plants > Roots > Rhizosphere > Soil ...
AAAAACTTTTTTCATGATCAACGTATTACATCAACATAACCTGACATTTTTTGTTTCCCATTTTTTGGATCAATGATATAATAGTAAGTCCCCACCGGCACAGCATTGCCTTTTACGGTTCCGTCCCATGGCTTATCATAACCCAGGGAATGATAGATCAACTGGCCATAGCGATTATAGACATCGACCGTGCAACCAGGATAGCTTATCAAATAAGGTATTTCCCATTTATCGTGCATCCCATCACCATTAGGACTAAATATGTTTGGGACTAATGGTGATCTGAGTATCTTGACAAATACATTATCGGAACTGTTACACCCTTTGTCAGATGTTACTTTGAGAGTGTAGGTAATATCATCTTTGGGTGTTGATTTCGGAGACAAAACCTCATCGCTGTTCAACCAGGTCGGAGGCGACCATAAATAGTGAACGGGATAATTGACATTTATCACCGGGGTTAATGAAACCTCTCCACCCTCCAGGACAGTTTTATCGGGACCTGCATTCGCAACAGGTACAGGATAAACTTCGATGGTTTGCTCGACATAATTTGAACAGCCATTGTTCGCCGTATAATTGTATCGGATGGTCTTAGTTCCGTCTCCGGCCGCGGAAGGATCAAACATTCCTGCTACGGATATCCCGGGCCCGCTAAAACTTCCCGCCCCGGGCAAACCATTTGTTACTGTTGTCCCTGTAATTTGAAACGCCGGCACGTCAGCACATACTCCGCTTAATGCGCTGAATTGAAGTGAAGGGATTGCTAATACTGTAAGGGTTTTGTCAATGTATTGAGAGCAGGTTTGCCCCGAATAAGCAACATATCTAATCGTTACATTCTTGCTTCCCGGGAAATTAAATTCGGGATAGGTATGAGTATAAACTTTGCCCGCTACAGGATCATCATCTGTTGTTTTTGCAGAAGGATCATTTGCATAATCCCAATAGATCTCGAGCTTTATCACATTGCCCGGATTCACGACTGAATTATCTGTAAGATGGATAACACTTCCACTACAAACCGATGTGGACTCCTGCAACGAAAATGAGGGGACAGGAACCGAACCATTCACAAAAAATGTTTTTGTAACAGATGACGCACAACCAACGCTTGACGTAACGGTTTCTATAACGTTATATGATCCTGTGTTCGTGTATTTGTGTTGCGGGTCCTTTAAGGAACTACCTCCGCTTCCATCACCAAAATCCCAGTTGTAGACAAATAAATTCCCGGTACCATCGGCAATAGAACTGCTGTCAGTAAATGATGAGAACGGATCATTGAGACAGCTTTCAGGAAGGCCAAAATTGACGACGGGAAACGATCCAACGATAATTTGTTGAGAAGATAAAAAACTCCTGCATCCGGAAGCAGTTTCTACTAACAGAGTTGCTGTATTTGTTCCGGCTGATGTATAAGTGTGGGATTGTTGTCCACCATTTGTTGAAATTACCTCCGGCGAGCCGTCGCCAAAATTCCATGTCCACTTCGTAATGGGAGGACCTGAGGCCACAGATGACTGATCCGTAAAACTCAGCATTGTATTTTCACACGCAGGCGTTGAAACTGCAAAATCTGAAACAGGCGGAAGGCTAATGGGAACCGTTTGTTGCACCGTGTCAGAAAAACAACCGATGTCAGTTATCACTGAATATTTAACCGTATAAGAATTTGCCGACTGGTAAAGATGAACAGCGCTTTGCGTGACATCCGTAGTTCCATCGCCAAAATCCCATGCATAGCCGATGATATTTCTGCCGTCGCTGTTGACAGTTCCGAGGAAGTGTACAGAATCGGTGAGGCAACCATTGCTGGTAAGAGAGAAATTAACAACAGGGGGCTCAAATACCTGGAGTTCGTAATCAATGACCTGGTCCCCGCTGCATCCATCTGATGAAGGATTTTGGGCGACCACCTGCACAGGATAGATACCTGGAGCGCTGAGAGTGTAGGCCGATGGAAGATTGTATTTATATAACTGCCGTCCGTTTATCGTCCACGTAGAATCATAAATGGGATCGGCAATTGTCGTGTCGGAAATGCCCATTGCATTCAAAGCTGTACCAAAAATCCATCGTATCTGCGCGGGCTGATACGGAAAGGTTATTGAAAAAAACAAAGGAGAGTTTTTACAGCCTGCCGGGAAATTCACAGTTGCATACTGATTCCTTACAGACATAAATTGATAAAGGTCTTTTACATTAGCGCCCGCGGAATAACCATAGGATTCAGCACTTGCGAAACCATACGCTAATGCGTTGAATCCAGAATCTGAAGTCAGGGTGTGATAACCCTCGTTTACATCGAGATAGATGTAAGAATAAGCCGATTCGGAGGGATGAACAGTCCATGTATCAGTTACAGGTGCTCCATCCAATCTGAAGGAAGATATGCCCGTGCCTGCATTTGGTATCATTATTTGCAAATGATGGTTGTAAGGAGGAGTTGGGTTTGCCAGCGGCGGATTGACGAGAGTTACTTTACTAATGTTTTGTTCAACGGGATTCAGAACGATCATATCCGGATCGTACAACATTCCCATGTTTGCATCACATCCCTGCGTAGTGAAATACTGAGTGACCGAGATGGGAAGATCTGATTCGATCAGGTTTGGCGTTCTATTAAAGAATTGATACCAGATGCCATTACTAAATGAAGAAGCAGGAACCAGTACACCGTTTACATATACATTAGCAGCCGGGTTGCTTTTTGCAATACGATAATAGTTGTTGGGATTATTGTCGCTTGGCGCCGTCAAATATTTTTTACCCCATGATACCGTAGGATATAATTGCTGGTAAAGATTATCGGAACTGGTAGCGTTACAACTTTGGGGGATCCTGACCTTGCCGCTTCCCGAAAAGACGGCGATCTTTTTACATCCGCCTGTCCCCGATGAAATGGACCGAACATGTGTGCCGGTAAGATCAGCACCAGTTGCAGCATCGGGACCATCCAGCGCGCCAAGCACCTGGTAAATTTGACCCTTATTTAGATTGACCGTATAAACTCCATTAGCTGCCCATCCATTCTTAGTGTTAGCAGAAGGAGTGATCTCAACGGTGGTGTTGTCTTCAACGGCGACAACAGTAATGTAGGAGTTGGAATTAGGTTCATTAGAAACCTGTGTAAAATTCATGGAATAATATTCCTTCCCGAGCACCGCCGTTGGCAGGCATAATGTAGCCCCACTTGCCTGCGACCGGGTGATGTACGAATAGACAACGATAGGATTAGTGGCGTTAACGCGGATCGCTTTGTTTGTAAAAACTCCTTCGTCATTGATAAAATAAGTAGACGGAATATCAGCTGTTACAACCTGGCCCGGAGCAATAGAACCAGATTGCAAATTTGGTCCGCCATAGACTTCAACATTGTAAGTAGTGGCCACGTCAGAAGTAAGATAAAGCGTCATCGTGGGCGGACCACCAGCATTGACCATTCCCACGTGATAACAGTAAGCCAGCCAAAATTCCTTTCCCTTGTTTGAAAAATCCTGTGCGGACGCGCTTGCGCAATGGAGTACTGCGATTACCAATAGGGTAAGCGGAAGGCGGGTGGAAGCTTTCATGTAGTCAGGTCCTAAGAATAATAATGGACCAAGATAATAAAAAGGTTTTACGGATTATAGCTTCGGTTGGATAGTAAAACTGCTACATGGCCTTAATTGCCATATATAAAAAATCCAAAATTATTTTCTGTATTCCAATAAAATTAATGTCATGTGCTGTAACTATATGGTTATTAATAAATAGATCTTGCTTTTTCTGAAATAAATTACTTTGAAAAAGATCATGTACAGGAGCCGGGAAGATATCCATTAAATCAACTATTTTATTTTTGATGAACCTCACAAACACCTTATTACTAGCTTCTAATGCTATTAAATACTAACTCTAAATATTTGCGCGATGCTGCGCGGCAGGAAAACCCAGATTTGCTAATAAAATTGGACATGAGAAAAATGGGTTTTTCAGGCATTAATTCGCCTCGTCCGACCCTGCGGAAAAAAATCGTAACTGGTATAGCTCTCGCCTGTCAGAAATCAAAAGGAATATCAAGTGAGGAGACCTGCTGGAAGAGATTCTTTGGTGCCAGTGAATATTATCTGGGGGCGAAGAAGAAAATGAAATAATCAATTTATGTCCCCAAATAGGCTCTGGAAAAATATAAAAATCAAGATCATTTATTTAAGATGTTGTGCGAGGATCTTCTTCCCCACTTTTCAGGAGTATCCCTGGTAACGTCAAATTCAATTTTCTACCCTGGTCAGAAATATCAGCAATGTCTTGTACCATGCATTCCTTTTAATATCCTTGGGTGCAGGGTACACCTTGAAATTTGAGAATCTTAAATGATTGGACGTCGTCAGACATTTCAATTTTAGCGTGCGCCATATCCTTTATGAGGTCCTCTCATTTATCCAATCAGATTCGCATCCCTCCCCGCTTGGATACGTCAGTTACAAGAGTGTACAAAGGATTTCCCGGCGCAGGCGCAGACCGAAGAAAGAGTGATAAATATTTAAACCTTAGAATAGGATGAGTCTATTAATAAATGACCTGATACCCCTCTTGATTCGGGGTAGTAATGGAACCAGGCTCTGGCGCAAGAGAAACTGCAAGTTCAAAGCAGTAACCTACACTTACTCCCATCTGAAAACTTTTATGGCGATCACCGTCGTCACTATCGCCCATCCGCAAAGCCCTGCAACCTGCAGTGGCATATCCCAAATATGCGCGCCTTCAAACGCTATCTTTCTAAGTCCATCCACAAAAAATGTCAGTGGTAAAATATTGCAAACCGATTGCAGCCAATGAGGATAATTTTCAAGAGGGAAAAAAAGTCCGCATAATAATATCTGCGGCAGGATAACTGTATTGGCTACAGGTGAAATAGCGCTTTCGCTCTCTACCAGGCCGCTGATGATAAAGCCAATACTCATAAAAATGATAAGCCCAAAAAGTGAAAATACCAGCATTTCTAAGAATGTAAGAAACCCATTCACCAGGGTAAATTGGAAAGCGAAATAGCCGAGGCCTATCATTATAGTAAAGCTAAGAAGCTGAAAGACCAGGCGACTCAGCATCTCACCGGCAATGATATGACTTCGCTGGAGAGGTGCAGCGGACAATCGTTTAAACACAAGGCCTTTTCGTAAACTGAATAAAATAAAAGCCGAGCCAAAAACACCGGCCATCAATAAAGAAAATCCAAGCTGGCCGGGGAGGATAAAATCTATCTGGCGGTAAACTCTTCCTGGTAATTCTTTTGTTTGAAGGGATGCAAAGGAAGGGTTTGCCGGGAAAAAACGTTGATTGGTTGATGCGATAACATTGGTCAGGAATGTTTGCAGCAATTCTGCCTGCATTTTTGATGATGTGCCGGAAGTGATTAAAACATTATAATGTGGAACCCGCCAGGTCGGGCTATCCTTTCTTATATCCATGATCGCAGTCAGCCTTCCTTTTTGCAAAGCATTTTCTACATCCGGGAGCAACAAACTGCTGTCAATGGTAATGTTATTCATCTTTGCAATGGCTCTGTAAATAACATTCGCTGTATCGCAACGAGGCGCTAAAGCTATTTTCAGCTGTACCAAACGGGTGTCTACCATCGAACCAAACACCACAATAAATATGACAGGAAAAAGCAGGGAAAAGACGACTGAAATGGGGCTGTGAAGTATCGCCTTAAAACTCGCATTTGTGAGGGCAAGGATGGCCCGCGATCGCTTAGAGAAAAGTGGCATGGCAACAAATGTAGTCGAATTTTAAAGTGCTGTTGTGACCAATGAACTCAGTCTTAGATAGGCCCGCAAAAGCACAACGAAGTATTCTTTATCAACATCATTTACCGATAAAAAACTCATCCCCCTCGGTGTAAATGCTAAACTGCAGATCCTTTAACTTAACAAGTCCTTTTGTAGTTATTTGAACTTGTTCGGGATGTTTCAACACGATCACCTGGCTTTCGCCGGTTACTTTTACTTTATTTCCCTGTACAATAATAGCGGTAGCTTCATCAATGCCTATGCAGGGAAGCGAAGGATATTTTGCGATGGCAGAAAGCAAACGGTTATAGCGGCTGCGAACAATAAAATGCTGATCAATGATAGCTGAATTCAAAAGGCCCAGCCCTTCTTTTATCTCAATATTATGGTCATGAACAACCGGAAATGTGGCCGAATAACTCGTATCACCCAATTGATTGCCGGTGATCATGTACTTGCTCATAACAGCTGCACCTGCACTGGTACCTCCAATTGTAGCCCCATTTTCAAATGCATTATGTATGGCCTTGTATATTGGCGTATTGAGGACAATATTCATAAAACGCAACTGGTCACCGCCAGTAATAAAGATAAGTCGTGCATGTTCCAATGAATCCAGCCAGTTCTGATAGCTGCTGCTTTGTTTGGTAAAATTGAAACATACGATGACGTTCTTGCAAACAGGATCATAATCTTCTTTAAAATAGTAGAACGAAGTATCGGGATATTCGCTTGACATGGGTAATACGACTGCATAATCACCCGGTTTCATGCCAGCTGTGATTATCAATGTTTGCATCAATTCTCTGGACCGATCCCCACCCCCGATAATAAACAGTTTTCCTTTCGCTAAGCCAGAACCGTGTTGCGCAGAGACAGATAAATCGAAAAGGAGTAACCAGCTGAGGGTGGATATCAAAAATTTCTTCATTGAATGAATGTAAGGAATTTTTGCAGGTGCAGGATAGCGTGTGAAAAGTGACGTTGTGCGTGAATTGTTCCTTTATCTTTACCTCAATAAATACTTTACTATGCGGCGCTTTTTGTATTCAATTTGGTCGATCGTTTTTCTTTTGGTCATTTCTTCATGCAATTCTTCTTCTGACAAAACAAAAACAGAAACCACCGGTGTATCGACAGGCAAGGTGAATCTTGTTGATGGTCATCCGGACTGGATCATGCGGGGAAATATCTATGAAGTGAACGTTCGCCAATACACTCCCGAGGGAACCTTTAAAGCCTTTGAAAAACATTTGGACCGTTTGAAGCAAATGGGTGTGCAAACATTGTGGTTTATGCCCCTCAATCCCATCAGTAAAGCGGATCGTAAAGGTTCAATGGGGAGCTATTATGCCGTAGCTGATTACACTAAAATAAATTCCGAATTTGGAACGCTGGATGACTGGAAGGAACTGGTGAAACACGCTCATGAGCTGGGTTTTAAGGTGATTATTGATTGGGTGCCTAATCACAGTGGTGCAGACAATCGCTGGATCACGGAGCATCCTGATTTTTATGTAAAGGATAGCACCGGGAAACCGGCGGTACCGTATGACTGGACCGATACACGCAAACTTGATTATAAAAACCCTGCATTGCGGGATAGCATGATCAGCAGTATGAAATATTGGATCGACGTTTCTGACATTGATGGTTTTCGTTGTGACGTGGCGGGCGACGTACCAGACGATTTTTGGAAGAGATGTATCGCCGAGTTGAAAAAAACGAAAGAGGACATTTTCATGCTGGCCGAAGCGGATAAACCTTCGTTGCATGTGGACGGCTTTGATGCAACGTATGCCTGGAGCATGTTCTCGATGATGAAAAAAGTAGCAAAGGGTGAGCGGGCAGCCAGTGCACTGGACAGTGTCCGCAATTATGTTGACACAGCCTTCCCTGCTAATGAATTAAAAATGTTTTTTACCAGCAATCACGATGAGAATAGCTGGAACAAGGCCGACTATGGAACAATGCCAGGCGCTGTTCATGCGCCATTTGCTGTATTCACCCAAACAATGCCAGATGATATACCACTTATTTATAGCGGGCAGGAGGAACCGGTATTGGACAGCATCAGTTTTTTTTATAAGGATCCAATAGTTTTCAAAAATTTTGGCAGGGCAAAGTTTTATAAAACATTGCTTGAATTGAGAAAGAATCCCGCACTGGCCGCTAATACTGTTTTTAAAAAAGTTAATGTGGGTGATGACAAAGCCATCTACGCCTATACAAGAGAAGGGGGTGGAAAAAAAATATTGGTAATATTGAATCTTTCAAAAAAGGAACAACCGTTAAGGATAACCGATGCGGATTTATTAGGTAGCCCTTATAATCTTTTTATGGGAACTAATGAACAACTCACTAATAAGGAGTGGAAGATAGAACCCTGGGGCTATGTGGTGTACGTGTATTGAGGTAAGTGGTCCATAGTGAATAGTGCGTGGTGAATGAATGCGTCCGTGAAACGTTAACTTTATTTATCTAAATTCATCGCAACAATAATCCTAAAAACAATGCCATGCGAAAGCTGTTCTGTTACTTAATCATTTCGTTGAGCCCTTTGTCTTTTTTAAACACGGTCCATGCAGCACCTGATACATCTTCTGTTGAGGGTCGTTGGGACATCACTATCTATAATTCCGGAAAAACGATTCCTTCGTGGCTGGAAGTTGTTCACTCAGGCTTACATACTTTGGTCGGACAATTTGTAGGTGCCGGTGGAAGTGCGCGTCCAATTTCGAAAGTGAATTTCAATAATGGCAAGGTCAGCTTTTCCATCCCTCCTCAATGGGAGACAGGAAATGACCTGGCATTTGAAGCGACCCTGGAGGGTGATAGTCTTACAGGTACTATAACTTTTCCTGATGGAAAAACCTATAACTGCAACGCCGTTCGGGCACCTTCATTAAAGCGTTCATCAACGCCCGCGTGGGGAAAACCCATCAAGGTTTTTAACGGCAAAGACCTAACAGGCTGGCATCCTTCCGGTGAAAAAAATCAATGGGTGGTTGAAAATGGTGTCTTAAAAAGTGCGGCTCCGGGTTCTAACCTGGTTACAGATGCAAATTTCACAGACTTTAAGCTGCATGTTGAATTTCGTTATTCAACTCATGGCAACAGTGGAGTTTATTTGCGAGGCAGGTATGAAGTCCAGATCCTGGATGATGATGGAACAGCGCCACCAAAAGGTACGTTAGGCGCGGTATACGGATTCTTATCTCCAAGTGAACCCGCTGCAAAAAAAACCGGTGACTGGCAGGCCTATGATATTACACTAACCGGAAGAATGGTCACCATTGTTGCAAACGGCGTAACCATTATTTGCAACCAGGAAATACCGGGCATAACAGGGGGTGCTCTCAATAGTAATGAAGGCGAACCAGGGCCGATCATGTTGCAAGGCGATCATGAACCCATCGAATACAGAAATATCGTGCTTACTCCGGCAAAATAATTGCCCGAAGTTTTGAACGGATCCGTTTACGCAGCAACCTTGGCATGGTTATCCCCGATTAGTAATTGAAATAACCTGGCTCACCCTTAACCATACGGGCCATTATCATTTTCTCCGAGATAGTGTTAATTCCTAAAATCTGGATTATGAAAATGATCATTCGCCCCGTTATCACGAAACCTGCTCACTTATTAGCAACCATTTCCCTTTTTATCTTTCTGGCTGTATCATTGACCAATTGCGACAAGAATGACAGTAACAACAACAACAATAATAATCCATCAGATAGTACTAAGGTTGACCTGCAACTGGTAGCCGATGGATTTGTATCTCCAATTGGTGTGGTTGCCTCACCCGATAACACAGGTCGTTTATTTGTGATCGACCAGGCTGGAAAAATTTGGATCATTGATCAGAGCGGTAAACTACCGACTCCTTTTATAGATGTCACGTCAATGTTGGTTGCATTAAACTCAAGTTATGATGAACGTGGATTGTTGGGGCTGGCCTTTCATCCGCAGTTTATCACTAACCACAAATTTTATATTTATTATCAGCTTCCTCCACGTACCGGTAACAATTTAAGTCGCATCTCAGAATTTCAGGCTTCTGCCACTGATCCAAATGTTGCCGATATGAGTAGTGAAAAAATTTTACTTGAATTGGACGATCCTCAAAGCAATCACAATGGAGGAACAATTGCATTTGGGCCTGATGGTTTTTTATACATCTCCATTGGCGATGGTGGTGCCGCCAACGACGTAGCTGCAGGTCACGTAGATGATTGGTATGCTGCAAATGCCGGTGGCAACGGACAGGATATCGAGGCAAATCTTTTTGGAAACATTTTACGCATCGATGTAGACAACGGCTCACCATATGGCATTCCGGCCGACAATCCATTTGTGGGCAAGGATGGCCTTGATGAGATCTATGCCTACGGATTCCGAAATCCTTTTCGCATGTCTTTCGACATGGGAGGTAATCACGACCTGATCGCGGGTGATGCCGGGCAGGGCTTATTTGAAGAGATCGATCTTGTAACGAAAGGTGGAAATTATGGATGGAATGTAAAAGAAGGAAGGGCCTGTTTCAATGCGGCAGACAATACCACAACAATGCCCAGTTGCCCTTCAATGGATAACTTTAATAATCCACTTATTGATCCTGTAGTTGTCGTAAATAACACGGCGAATCCGCAGGGAGGCCGCGCACTCACTGTTATTGGTGGTAATATCTATCGGGGAACCGCCATACCTGAATACCAGGGCAAATATATTTTCGGAAGTTTTGGACAAACAGGTTCGGCACCCGATGCAGAACTCTTTATCAGCACACCGGCGGGACAAACTGATTGGGGTTTTGAAGAGATCAATTTGGCGAGCCACCCAAATGATATCGGTTATTATCTAAAAGGGTTTGGCCAGGATAACAACGGAGAGATCTTTCTTACAGTCAGCAGCAACCTGGGACCATCAGGCACAACGGGCAAAGTTTTTAAATTGATAAAAAAATCCTGATCATCACGACACTATTGAAGAATTTTTTTTATTGATACGAACAAACGCGTTTTTATTTTTTAGTTTCTTGAAATAAAGTTAGATTTAGTTAAAACAAATTGCTATGAAGAAGACGTTTGTTTACCCGGCTGCTTTATCGCTCCTGTTAGTCGTAATGTTATCCTGTAAAAAAGAACAACTGGGAAGATCGGCCACAGTTGTCCAACCAAACCAATACGTTAATGCAAGTGTGGCCTCCGGTGAAACATTCACTTTTGTTGCAGGGTCCACGGGTTCATTGAGCGTAAGCAAACAGGCGTTACATTTCCAGGTTAGTGAAGCATTGAATGAAAACGGCTCTGTTTATTATAATTACAAGCCCGCAGCAGGTTATATTGGATCCGATGAAGTTGCTTTAATGTATCTGTCAAACGAGGCTGCGCCTGTTATCAGCAGTGTCAGCACTGGCTGCCCTGCAAGTCATGATACTCCTGCGTCAAGCGCAATGAATACAATAGTGATAAAATTGACCGTAACAAAATAAGAAGGGTCTATTTCACTCTCTTCCTCGCAGTCTTAGTCTTTGAAGCACGTTTTGGTTTTAATGTCCTTTGCATAAAATCTCAAAAGAACCAAAGTCAGAGACAAGAACCAAAATAAATTCAAAATTAGAAGTACAAGGAAACAGTTCCGTTTAATTTTCGTTTTTTATTTATTTGAAACTTGACATTTTTTTCAATTTTCTCTGCCAGGTTATTTGCATAAACACCGGTCCCTTTTTTTACCGCATAACATGGAATTTAAGTGTGCTATTTCAAATTCAGACATTCATGCTAAGTACAGATCGGCAGATTGATACTTTTTAAGTAATATTAATATTCAAATCTCAACCAGATGTACAAACCTTTTTATGTAACCCTCTTTGTGATCGCCAGCTTGACGTTTCTGCAAACAAAGGCACAAAAGAACCCCCCGTTTAAAGTGATCGCGTTTTATACAGAAAGGAATGATCTGGCTCATATCAGTTTTGTACATGAAGCCAACAAATGGTTCCCGAAAATGGCCACGCAATACAATTTTGTTTATGATTCAACCAATGACTGGAGTAAATTAAATACTGGTTTCCTTTCGCAATATCAGGTTGTGCTTTTTTTGGATACGAGACCTGATGTACCGGAACAAAGAGTTGCTTTCAAAAAATATATGGACAATGGTGGAGCATGGATGGGCTTTCATTTTGCCGGGTTTGCATTGACACCCTCTGAATTTCCCCAAAACTGGGATTGGTATCATAATGAATTTATCGGGGCGGGACAATATGTGAGTAACACCTGGCGGCCCACATCGGCTATTCTTCGCGTAGAAGACAGTAAGCACCCAGCCATGAAAGATCTGCCAACTACATTTAAATCCTCACCGAATGAATGGTACAGGTGGGAGAAAGATATCCGGAATAATCCCGACATTAAAATACTATTATCGATTGACTCCACCAGTTTCCCTCTCGGCACCGGCCCCAAGCTATACGAAATATGGCATAGCGGCTATTACCCCGTTGCATGGACAAACAAAAAATACCGCATGATCTACACCAATATGGGTCATAACGACATCGATTACGAAAACAAAACGAACAAAGAACTATCCTTTCAATTCGACAATGAGATTCAAAATAAATTTATTCTTGACGCATTGCTTTGGTTGGGAAGAAGGGATGGTAAATAAAAAAGGGTACGGCAATTCTTAGGTTGCCATACCCTCATCACTTTTTACTTTGTATTTCAAAAAAGGTTACAATTTTACAAATGAGAATGATTTCGTTTCCCTGGAGGTTGTAATATTCACGATGTAGATCCCACTGGTAAGGCCTGTTGTATTTACTTGTACAAGTTGTTTACCATCACCAGGAACTATTGTCCTGACCAATACTCCATCATACCTGACAATCTTAATGGAAGTTGGTTTCTCCAAACCCGTCATATCGATCGTCAAAAGATCGCGAACGGGATTTGGGAATATTTTATACTCTGCTTTCGGCACTACTTCTGTTGTTATTCCCCGGGTCGTTATTTCTTCCTCGTCACACGAATCGGTGCGAAGCGCGTTGACGGCAATATTGCTGAGACCCGTATTTCGCCTGATGATATCCGAAAATTTCGTGCGTTTTATTTGGTCACGGAGCGAGTTGGACAAGTAAGGATCATTCAGGTAAAAATAAAAATC
>Ga0068868_100002426_pt1 | contig 12920 bp, 9 predicted proteins | sample KBSMisM42_FD_64660 | JGI IMG/M metagenome (GOLD analysis project Ga0068868, IMG submission 64660) | Miscanthus rhizosphere microbial communities from Kellogg Biological Station, Michigan, USA - KBS Miscanthus M4-2 | ecosystem: Host-associated > Plants > Roots > Rhizosphere > Soil ...
GGGCACGGCGCGGCTCACGAGGATCTCCTTGGGCGCTTCTCGGCCGCCATAATACTGGAGCAGGAACGCGCGAATGATCTCGTCGTCGTCGGACCCGCCTTTGGCGACCTTTGGGAAGTAGTTGCGGCTGCCGAGCGAGCGGCCGCCGCGGAAGAACATGATCGCGACGCACGGAATGCCGTGATCCTCTGCGAGGCCGACCGCGTCGAAGTCGCCGCGCGTGCTCGCCATCAGCTGCTGTGATTGCACGTTCTTGAGCTTCGCGAGCTGGTCGCGATACTGCGCCGCGCGCTCGAACTCGAGCGCCGCTGCCGCCTGCTCCATGCGCTCCCCGAGCCGCTCGGTCACGACGTCGCTGCGGCCCTGGAGGAACAGCACCGCGTGCTCGAGGTCGCGCGCATAGTCCTCTTGCGTGATCAGCGCGACGCACGGAGCGGTGCAGCGCTGGATCTGGTACTGCAAGCACGGCCGGCTCCGGTTCTCGAAGTAGCTGTCCTCGCAGCTCCGGAGCTGGAAGAGCTTCTGCAGCTGACTCAATGTCTCGCGCACGGCGCCCGCGTTCGGATACGGCCCGAACAGCTGCGCTTTGCTCGTGCGCGGGCCGCGATAGAACGTGAGCCGCGGGAACGCATGATTCGACGCGAGCTGGATGTACGGATAGCTCTTGTCGTCGCGCAGCACGACGTTGAAGCGGGGCCGATGCTGCTTGATCAAGTTGTACTCGAGCATCAGCGCTTCGGTCTCGGTGCGCGTGACCGTGACCTCTAGACCTGCGATCGTGCGCACCATCGCTATGGTCTTCGCGTCCTGCGCGCGCCCACCTTGGAAATAGCTCGTCACGCGCTTGCGAAGGTCGCGTGCCTTGCCGACGTAGATCACTTCGCCGCCCGCGTCGAGCATCCGATAGACGCCCGGTTTGTGCGTGAGGTGCTTGATCACGTCGCTCGGATCGAACGGCGCGGCGGGCGCGACCGGCTCCGTGTTCTTTTGCGTGCGCTCGTCCGCCGGCGCGCCGCGCGGCTCGCCCGTTCCGGTCGTCGGGTCGGTTTGTCGGTTCTCCGTCGTCATCACCGTTCGGTCGCGAGCGCGCGCGCCTCAGCGAGCACGTCCGCGAACATCTGGGCAGTCAAGCGCCGCGTCTGCGTGTTGTAGCGGCTGCAATGATAAGAGTCGACCACGATCGGCGCGCCGGGCGGCCGATGAACGGCCCCGTGTGCAAACGGGTAGCCGCCCGGCTTCACGCCGAGCGCGCGAAGGGCCGCCCGATGCGCGATCGCGCCGAGCGCGAGTATCACGCGCGGCGGTGGCAGGAGCGTTAGTTCGGCCGCGAGATAGAGGTTGCAAGTGTCCGCTTCCGACGTCTCGGGCTTGTTCGCGGGCGGCAAGCATTTGACGGCATTCGTGATCCGACAGTTCCGAAGCTCGAGGCCGTCCGCGGCCGAAACCGACACCGGCCGCGTCGAGAGCCCCGCAGCGAACAATGTCTCGTACAGAAGGACGCCGGCGTAATCGCCCGTGAACGGCCGTCCAGTGCGGTTCGCACCGTGCGCTCCGGGCGCGAGCCCGACGATCAGCAGGCGTGCTTCGGGGTCGCCGAACGGCGGCACCGGTAGGTTGTAGTACTCGGGGTGCTCGGCGCGCATCGCGGCGAGGTGCCTCGCGAGCCGCGCGCAGCGCGTGCAGCCCGCGTCGAACACGGCGGACGGCCAGGCGCTGTCGACCTGCGGCCGACCGCCGGCCGTCGGCTCCCGAGCCGAGCCCCGAACCATGGCCTCAGTCGTGCGTGCGCAAGCGCCCGCCGATCAGCATCGCGATCTCCATCGCCTGCTCGTAGTTCAGACGCGGATCGACCTGCGACTTGTAGGCGCGCGCGAGATCCGACTCCTTGAGTCCACGCGCGCCGCCGATGCACTCGGTAACGTTGTCGCCCGTGAGCTCGAGGTGCACGCCGCCGAGCACGCTGCCCTGCTCCGCGTGGATTCGGAACGCGGCGCGCAGCTCGGCGCGGATGTTGTCGAAGCGCCGGGTCTTGTAGCCCTCGGCGGTGGTCTCCGTATTGCCGTGCATCGGGTCACAGACCCAGAGCACCCGCGAACCCGTCGCGCGCACGGCGCGAATCACGCGCGGCAAATGTGCGTCGACGTTCTTCGCGCCAAAGCGCGTGATGAACGTGAGCCGGCCTGGCTCGTTCTGCGGATTCAAGACATGAATCAGCTGTTGGAGCTGCTCGTCCGTCGCGCTCGTGCCGATCTTAACGGCCACCGGATTCGCGATGCCGCGGAAGTACTCGACGTGCGCGCCGTTGAGGTCCGCAGTACGCATGCCGATCCATGGGAAGTGCGTCGCGAGGTTGTACCAACGCTGTCGAGGCGGTCGGAAGCGCGTCTGGGCCTGCTCGTACGGCAAGTGCAGCGCCTCGTGCGACGCGTAGAACTCGACGCGATGCGTCGCGTGCATCGGCTCGCCCGTGATCGACTCGAAGAACTTCAGCGAGTCCTCCACGGATTGCACGAGCTTGTGATACTCCTCCGCGAGCGCCGACTCGCCGACGAACGCGAGGTCCCAGTTCTCGGGGTGATGCAGGTCCGCGAATCCGCCGTCGATCAGCGAGCGAACGAAGTTCAGCGTGAGGGCCGCGCGCTCGTAGCCGCGCAGCATGAGCTCGGGGTCCGGCTCGCGGTCCGCGGCCGTGAAGCCCGGCCGGTTGATGATGTCGCCGCGGTAGCTCGGCAGCGAAACGCCGCCCTTCGTCTCGACGTCGGCGCTGCGGGGCTTCGCATATTGGCCGGCCATCCGACCGACCCGAACGATCGGCTTCTTGAGGCCCACGAGCATCACGAGCGACATCTGCAGCAGGATCTTGAGCTTCTGCACGATGTTGTCCGACGTGCACTCGTCGAAGGTCTCGGCGCAGTCGCCGCCCTGGAGCAGAAATGCTTCGCCGCGCTGCGCCCTCGCGAGCTCCTCTTTCAGGCGCTCGATTTCCCAGGTCGTCACGATCGGCGGCAGTGCGCTGAGGCGGCTCACCGCCGAGTCGAGCGCCGCTCCGTCCTTGTAGACGGGTTGCTGCGCTGCCGGCCGCGTCTGCCAGCTCGCGGGATTCCAATCGGTTGGGATGCGCGCCTGCGTCATACGAGTCGGCTCGTTCTACGGTCCGCGCACTATACACGCGGTCTGCCGCCGAGCAGGCGGCACCTATCCGCCGCTCATGTCGAGCACGCGCCGCCAGGCCTGGTCGAGGCGTTTGGCGGATACGGGTCGCGCTGTACCGAGCTGCTGGGCGAACAGCGACACGCGCAGCTCCTCGATCAGCCAGCGATAGTCGACGACAGCTTCCGGCCATGGCCAACCCTCGGGCCACTCCGTGCGCCAACGCTCGAGCGGCGCAGCCGCCGCGCGAATCTGTGCCGCGAGCTCCGCGTCCTGCTTTTGGCCGCGCTTCTCCCAACGAGCTCTCGCCGCGCGCAGATAGCGCGGCAGATGCTTGCGCCACTCGGGCGGCGTCGAGCTCAGAGTCCGCGGCCCGACGAGGTCGCCGAGCTGAGCGACGATCTCTTCGCGGATCGCGGGTTGCGCACCTTTGCCCTCCGCCGCTTTCATGTCGCGGCGCAACTCGCGCGCGAGCGTCACGACATCCCTCAGCAGCGCACGCAGCGCGTCGGAGCTCGGTACGAGCTCCGCTCGCCCCGCGTCGAGCGCCGCGTCGAACGCAGCGCGCGTGCGAAGCGGCGGCACCAGCGTAAACGCCTCGTCCGCGCTCGCGAGCGTGAGATCGTCGACGAGCTCCTCCGCACTGCCCACGCCGTGATACGCGAGCATGAGCTCGCGGTCCTTCAGAGCTCGTTCGCGGATCAACGCGGCCTGTTGAGGCACGGACTTCAGCAGCAGGCGGCGCGCGCCGATGCGATGCTGCTCGACCGCCGCCGGTCCGGGCGGCAAGAGCCGCAGATCGACGCGGCCGCGGTCTTCGAGCAGGCTCGGATAGAGCTGCACGTCGCGACCGCCCTGGCGCAGCGCGACGGCGTCGGGCAGGTCGCCGAAGTCCCAGTGCGCGAGGTTCGTTCGCGTCCATTCGTCGTTACCGCCTGCAGGAGCCGCGCGGGCCCCGCGCGCGTCGAGCCACTCGCGTTGCACCGCCCGCAGATCGCGGCTCGCGCCGAGCACGCGACCGTCCGCGTCGCGAACCTCGATCCGCATCGAGAGATGCGGCGGCAGCGCGCGCTCGTCGAGCAGCTTCGGGTCGAGCGTCACGCGCCGGCGCTCGAGCAGCGCATCGCGCAACGCGCTCACGAGCGGCTGACGGCCGCGGCGCGGCCCGCACGCGCCGATCAGCTCCGCCGCGGTGTCGGGCAACGGCACGAGAGGCCGGCGCAGCTCCTTCGGCAGCCCGCGCAGCAGGGCGACGACCTTCTCGGCGAGCCAGCCCGGCACGAGCCACTCGACTTGCTCGGGTCGCAGCGCGCCGAGCAGCGCGCGCGGGATCTCGATCGTCACGCCGTCGTCGTCGGCGGCGGGCTCGAATTTGTAGCGCAACGGCACCGGCTGCCCCGCGATCTCGAGATTGCTCGGGTAACGCTCCGGCGTGATCTCCGCCGGGTCGCGGCTCGAGACATCCGCGGCGGTCATCGTGAGCGCGCGGTCGTTCGCGAGCGTCGCGCACCACGCGAGCAGGGTCGGCCGGTCGCGCACGTCCGCCGGCAGCCGCGCGTCGTAGAACGCCGCGATGCCCGGCTCGCCGATGAAAAGATCCCGCTTGCGCAGCCGCGCTTCCCAGTCGAGCACTTGCATGCGTAGCGCGCGGTTGCGTGCGAGGAACGCCGGCTCGCGCTCGCGCGTAGCAGCCGAAGCTGGCAGCGCAAGCGGAACGAGCGCATCTGCCGAGAGCGCGTCCGCGACGAAGATCTTCCGCGCCTCGACCGGCGCGACGCGGCCGTAGTCGACTCGCCGCTCGCTGCCGAGCGTGAGGCCGAACAGCGTGATCACCTCGCGCGCGGTGACCTGGCCGCGCTCGGGATCCCAGAGCGGATCGTGATACTCGAACTTCACTAGGTGCGGCGCGACCCGCAGCGCCCAGCGCGGATTCACCTGCGCCACGGTGCGCAGATAGTTCCGTTCGGTCGCGATCCGCTCGGCCGCGACGAGCCAGCGCGGCCGCTTCTTCGAGAGCGGCGTGCCGGGGAAGAGCTGCGCGCGGGCGTCGCGCATGCCCCGGTAGGTCGTGCCCTCCTCGTGCTCCGCGATGAAATCGACGAAGGCCGCGAGCACCGCCTGGTGGATCGCGCGATAGTCGGCCGGGTGCTCGCGCGTTCGCCAACTCAAGCCCTGGACGAGCTCGTGCAGCTGCGTGTGGACGTCGTGCCACTCGCGCAGCCGCGCGAGCGACAGGTACTTCTCCTTCGCCCACGCGCGGAGTGCGCGTTCGCCGTTGCGGCGCTCGTGCCGGTACGCGTTCCAGATCCGCAAGTAAGTCGTGAAATCCGAGCGCGGGTCGGCGAGCTCCTCGTGCTTGCGCCGTGCGGTGTCCGGGTCGACGCCCGTCTCGCGCGGATCGACGACGCTGAGCGCCGCCGCGATCACGAGCCCTTCGTGCAGCGCGCCGTTCTGGTTCGCGACGACGAGGAGACGCGCGACTCGCGGGTCGACCGGCAGCCGTGCCATGAGCTCGCCGTCGCGTGTGAGCTTCTTGTCCGCGTCGACCGCGCCCAGTAGATAAAGGAGTTGATACGCGTCGCTCACGGCCTTGGCCGGCGGCGCGTCGATGAACGGAAACTCCTCGACCGGCCCGAGCTTCAGCGACTCGAGACGCAGCAGCACGCCGGCGAGCCCGGTCCGTAAGATCTCGGGCTCCGTGAACTCGGGCCGCTCGGCGAAATCTTCTTCCGCGTACAGACGCACGCAGACTCCAGGCGCGAGCCGGCCGCAGCGGCCCGCTCGCTGCACGGCATTCGCCTGCGCGATCGGCTCGACGCCGAGGCTCTGTACGCGATGCCGCGTGCCGTAGCGACTCACGCGTGAGAGGCCCGAGTCGATCACGTAGCGGATCCGCGGCACTGTGAGCGACGTTTCCGCGATATTGGTCGCGAGCACGATCCGCGGCGCTTTGCCCGGCGCCAAGATCTTGCGCTGTCGCGCACTGGTTAGCCGCGCGTACAGCGGCAAGAGCTCGTAGCCCTTCGGGCCGTAGCGCGCGAGCGCCCGCTCCGCATCGCGGATCCAGCGCTCGCCGGGTAGAAACACGAGCTGGTCGCGGATCGGCCCTTCGCGCCGCTCGGCGGCGAGCTCGTTCGCGGCCGCGGTCACGGCGGTCGCGAGATCTTGGTCCTCGTCGACCGGGCGGTAGCGGACCTCCACCGGGAAGCTCCGGCCCTCGACGAGCACGATCGGCGCATCGCCGAAGTGGCGCGCGAAGCGCTCGGGATCGATCGTCGCCGACGTGATGATCACTTTGAGGTCGGGACGCTGGCGCTCGAGCCGCTTGAGATACCCCAAGATGAAATCGATGTTGAGGCTGCGCTCGTGCGCCTCGTCGATGATCAGCGTGTCGTACTTCGCGAGCCGGCGGTCGCCGCGAATCTCGTTGAGAAGGATCCCGTCGGTCATCACCTTGATCAGCGCGTTCGGGCCCGTCTGATCGGTGAACCGCACCTCGAGACCGACGGCGTCGCCGAGCTTCACCTCGAGCTCCTCGGCGAGTCGCGCGGCGACCGCTTGCGCCGCGATCCGGCGCGGTTGCGTATGGCCGATCATGCCCGCGATGCCGCGGCCCGCCTCGAGGCAGATCTTCGGCAGCTGCGTGGTCTTGCCGCTGCCCGTGTCGCCGCAGACGACGATCACGCGATGGGCCGCGAGCGCCGCGAGGATCTCCTCGCGCGCGCGGCTGATCGGCAGCTCCTCGGGATAATGCAGCGTGTAGCGCGTCGCGCGCCGGCGCGCGAGCCGCTCGTCGGCGGCGCTCACAGCGCGCCCGCGCGCGCCAGCTCGATTCGAATCTCGGCGCCGCCGAGCTCGGAGTGGCCGACGGACAGCGTGCCGCGGTAGAGCTCGACCGTCTCACGCACGACCGCGAGGCCGATGCCCTGCCCCGGCACCGATTCGTCGGCTCGCTTGCCGCGCTGACCGAGCTCCTGCGCGAGCTCGGCCCCGATTCCGCGGCCGTCGTCGCCGACGCGGATCGAGAGGCGCTCGGCGTTCGAGTCGCCCGCGACGCAAACCTTCGACTTGCAGTACTTGTACGCGTTGTCCATGAGATTACCGAGGATCTCGGTGAGATCGCCCGGATCGCCACGGAACAGCGTGCCCGGTGCGACGTCGAGCGAGCACGCGACGCGCTTGTCGCGGTAGACCTTGTCGAGAGTGAGCTTGAGGTCGTCGACGATCGGCGCGACGGCGACGGGCTCGGTGCCTAGCCCCGTCGCTCCGCTCGCGCGAGCGCGCCGCAGCTGATAGGACACGCGCTGATCCATCCGCTCGAGCTCGCGCTCGAGCGAGTCGACCTGCGGCTCGGGGTGCGCTTTGTCTTTTCCGTGCAGCTCCGTGAGCAGCGTGCGCATCGCGGCAAGCGGCGTCTTCAGAGCGTGCGCGAGGTCGTCGATCGTGTGCCTATAGCGCTCGAGCCGGCGCCGCTCGGTCTCGATCAGCGCATTGAGATTGTCGGCGAGGCCCACGAGCTCGGTCGGATAGTTGCCGGTCAAGCTCACGCGCTCGCCGGCCTCGACCTCGCGAACCTGGCGCTCGAGCCGGCGCAGCGGCAGCAACACGAACGTGAGCAGCCCGCCGATCACGACGAGCATCGTTAGTGTGATTCCGCCGAACCATGCGATGAGATTGCGCCGGAACGCCGACTCGCGCCGCTCGTACGGCTCGAGCGAAACCGCGATCGCGAACGTATACGGCGCCGTGCGCTTGTTCGCGAATTCCCATTCGGTGCCCATCAGGAGCGCCTCGAGAGGCGGGAACCCGGGCACGTCGAGCTTCGCGTAGTGCTTCTTACCGGGCGCGGGCAGCTCGTCGGCCGGGAAGTCGCGGCCGATCAAGGACAGCGATTGCCAGATTGCGCGCCCGTCCGGATCGAACACGGCGCCGAACATGCCGGAGTTCGCGACCTGGAACTCGGGGTCGAGGTTGCCGACCGGCATCGTGAGCTCGCCGCTGGGATCGCTTTCGGCTGCCGCGACGAGACCGTCGACGTGAGCCTCGAGGACCTCGAGCAGTGCCTGATCGATGCTCTGTCTGAATGCGAGGTCGAGTCCCACGATCGTGAACGCGAACAGCACGATCAGCGCGACGCTGACCCATAGCACGACGCGCGCGCGTAGGGAGCGGACCAGAGCCATGGATCAGCAGACTGACACGAATCAAGCGGGATCGGGAGTCCCGCGCGCGATCGCGAGGCGATAGCCTCGGCCGCGCAGCGTTTCGATCGGCTTGTACTCCGACTGTGGATCGAGCTTCTTGCGAAGGCGACCGATGAACACCTCGATCACGTTGCTGTCGCGCTCGAAGTCCTCTTCGTAGAGCGCCTCGGTGATCTGTGTCTTCGAGAGCACCTCGCCCGCGTGCAGCATCAAGTACTCGAGCAGCTTGTACTCGAAGCTCGTGAGCTCGAGCTTCTCGCCCTTGACCTTCACTTCTTGCGTGCGCGTGTCGAGCAGGATCGGCCCGCAGACGAGCTCCGACTGCGCCCAGCCGCTCGCGCGGCGCAGCAGCGCGTCGACGCGCGCGAGCAGCTCCTCCACGTGGAACGGCTTCACGACGTAGTCGTCGGCGCCGAGCTTCAGCGCCTCGACCTTGTCCTGCCAGCGGTCGCGAGCGGTGAGCACGAGGATCGGGTATGCCTTGCCGTCGGCACGCACTTGCTTGATGAGCTCGACGCCGGAAACCGACGGCAGGCCGAGATCGACGATCGCGAGGTCGATCGGATACTCCTGCGCGTAGTAGAGGCCCTCGCGGCCGTCTTCCGCTCGATCGACGGCGTAGCCTGCTTTCTCGAGCTGGGTCGCAAGAGATTGGTTCAGGGTTTGGTCGTCTTCGACGAGTAGAACACGCATAGGGAGAGTCCTGAAAGAACGACGGCGGCGCTAGTGCACGGCGCCCGTGCGCGCGTCGACCGTTACGGTGTGCACGCGGCCGTCGTTGCCGATGATCCGGATCTCGTGCACCGCACCGTTGCCCTGTTGGATCGTCTGCGCACGCACGACGCGCCCCGGATAACGGCTCTGCGCGAGCTGGATCGCCTCGCCGAGCGTGAGCTGGCGGCGCTGGGGCAGTTGCGCTTGAAACGGCGACGCCGGTGCGAGGCTCGACCCGCCGGGCGGCGGCTGCGCAGCGACCGCGCCCGCGAAGCCGAACGACGCGGCTGCCAACGCCGCGAGCGCGCGGCGCGTTCTGCGAATTGGCTTTGCGTCGGTCACGTCAATGTTCCCTTGCCTGTCCGCGTCGCACACTTTGGGATGAGGCCACCGAGTCGTCAAGGAAGGTTTCCTGAAAAACGGGCGGGCTTCACGCCCGCCCGAATGGCCTTCCGCCCCGCCCTGAAGCGTCGCCCTCAATTACCGGCCCCAGTAGCCGACCGGGCGCGCGTTGACCGCGACTTGGATGCGATCGCCGGGCCGGTAGTCGGTATGGGTCGTGTAGTGGCGACCGTCGAGCATGTACGTCACTCGATAGCCGTCGAACTGCTTCTCGGTGTACGGATGGCTCACCGTCTCGCAGCGCTGCACGACACCTGTGCGCGTCTCGTAGCCCGCGCCGTTGCGGATCGCATTCTCGTGCGCGATCACCGCGCCCGCCGCGCCGCCGGCGACCGTGAGCGCGCCGCTGTCGCCGTGGCCAAGGATGTGGCCGATCGTGGCTCCGATGATGCCGCCGGCCGCGGTCTGAGCCGCGACGTTTGCCGAAGGCACCGGCCGACGCACCGCCTCGTTCCAGCAGCGCTGCTCCGGACGATCGACCGTCACGTAGCGCACCACCGGGTCGACGTCGACGACTCGCGCGTACACGTAGTCCGGCCCATAGTGATCATAGGCGCCGTGCCCGTAGCCGTGCCCGCGGCCGTCGGCGAGCGCGTCGCCCGTAGCCAGCGTCGCCGCCACCGCACCGAGAACCGAAATCGCCTTTACCGCTTGAACCGTCATGGCCGTAACCTCCTGAGTCCTTCCGACCTCCTTCGAGATCGTGGGAGGCAGGTTACGGTCGAGGCGCTGAATCGAACCTGAATGCTGGACCCCGCGCCGTTGCTAGCGCGTGGCGTTCTTGGCCTCCTGCCAGAACCGCTCCAAGGCGTCCGGATTATGTGCGCCCCAATCGCCACCGGCGGCCCGCACTTGCGCCTCGACGTGATCGAACCGCTGCTCGAAGCGCGCGTTCGCGCCGCGCACGCAGGCCTCGGGATCGAGGTCGAAATGGCGGCAGAGGTTCGCGATCGTGAACAGAAGGTCGCCAACCTCGGACGCGACGGCGCCCTTGTCAGCCGAACCGAGGGCGGCGTCGAGCTCGCCGAGCTCCTCCGTGACCTTTGCGCGCACGCCGGCCGCGTCGGGCCAGTCGAAACCGACCGTCGCCGCACGCTTGCCGAGCTTTGCGGCCCGCGCGAGGCCCGGCAGCGCGACGGGTACGTCCGCGAGCACGCGCGTCGCGCCGCCCGCGTCGCGCTCCTCGCGCTTGATCTCCTCCCAGCGGCGCGTTTGATCGTCCGCACTCGCGACGCGCTCCTGCTCGTCGCCGAACACGTGCGGATGACGGCGCACGAGCTTCTCGCAGATCGCGGCTACCACGTCGCCGAAGTCGAACAGCTTCGCCTCCTCGGCCATCCGTGCGTGGAACACGACCTGGAACAGCAGGTCGCCGAGCTCGCCCTCGAGCTCATCGTGTGCGCCGCGCTCGATCGCGTCCGCGACCTCGTACGCCTCCTCTAGCGTGTACGGCGCGATCGTCGCGAACGTCTGCTCGCGATCCCACGGGCAACCACCATCGGGGCTGCGAAGCTTTGCCATGATTCGAAGCAGCGGCTCGATCGAGCGCGCGTCGTGCGTGTGGTCAGTCATTGGAGATTAGATCCCTGAAGCTCACGAGAATCGCCGCGGTCGCGCCCCAGATTCGGTAGCCGCCGTGGTTGAGCTCGTACGTGCGGAAGCGCGTGCCGAGCCGCTCGCGGTAGGTCGACGTCGTGTTCGCGGCGTCGAGAATGAACTCGAGCGGCACCTCGAAGACGCTCGCGACCTCGTCGGGGTCGGGCTTGGCAACGAACTCGCCGCCCGCGACGTATCCGACGACAGGGGTGATCGAGAAGCCGGTGCCGGTGAGCAGCTCGTCGAGGGAGCCGAGCACGTCGACGTCGCGGGGCTCGAGCCCGATCTCCTCGTTCGCTTCGCGCAGTGCCGCGTCGAACGCGGTCTCGCCGGACTCGGCGATCCGCCCGCCCGGAAAGCTGATCTGGCCAGCGTGATCTTTGAGATGCGCGGCGCGCTCGGTGAACAGCACGGTGAGGCCGGCGGGACGGCCGACCAACGGCAGCAGGACGGACGCGGGACGCGCGGGCCGCTCGAGCGCCGCGCGCAACTCCGGCGTCACGACGCCCTCGATGTTCGCGACGATGCGCTCGCGCGGATCGTGCGGCGCGCGCGGCGCGGCGAGCCGGCGCCGGATCGCCTCGATCGTCGCGTGCTCAGCCGCCCCCGCCCGAGCCATCGCCTTTGATCCCGCCCATCGTGAGCTCTAACGGATCGAGAAGCTTCTTGAGCTTCGCCGCTCCGAGGTCCGTCTCTTGCTCGGCGACCTCGCGGATCGCCCGTCCTTCTTTATAGGCCTGCTTCGCGATTGCGGCGCCCTTCTCGTAGCCGATCACCGGATTCAGCGCTGTCACGAGGATCGGGTTGCGCTCGAGCGCCTCGTCGAGCCGCGATTGATTGACCTTGAAGCCCGCAATCGCGGAATCGGCGAGCACGCGCGACGCGTTCGCGAGCAGCTCGATGCTCTGGATCAGGTTCAGCGCGACGACCGGGAGCATCACGTTCAACTGGAAGTTGCCGGACTGCCCCGCAATCGTGATCGTCGCGTCATTGCCGATGACTTGCGCCGCAACCATCGCCACCGCTTCGGGGATCACGGGGTTCACCTTGCCCGGCATGATGCTGCTGCCCGGCTGCAGCGCGGGCAGCGAGATCTCGCCCAAGCCCGCGAGCGGACCGCTGTTCATCCAGCGTAGGTCGTTCGCGATCTTGAGCAGGCTCACCGCGGTAGTCTTCAGGATCCCGGACACCTCGACAGCGGTGTCCTGCGAGCTCATCGCCTCGAAGAAGTTGTCGAGAGAGTGGAAGCCGACCTTCGTGCGCTTCGCGAGCGCGGCCGTGAACTTCTCCGCGAACTGCGGATGCGCATTGATGCCCGTGCCGACGGCCGTGCCGCCCTGCGCGAGACCGGTGAGACGCGGCAGCGCGCCCTTGAGCCTGAAGATGTTGCTCAAGATTTGCGCGGCCCAGCCGCCGAGCTCCTGATCGAGCCGCACGGGCATCGCGTCCATCAAATGGGTGCGGCCCGTCTTCACGATGCCGGCCACCGACTTCGCCTTTTTCTCGAGCGTCTCGTGCAGGTGCTCGAGCGCCGGCAAGAGGTCGTTCACGACGCCGAGCGCCGCGCTCACGTGGATCGCGGACGGGATCACGTCGTTGCTGCTTTGGCTCATGTTCACGTGATCGTTCGCGTGAACGGGCTTGCCGAGACTCTTGCTCGCGAGCTTCGCGATCACCTCGTTCGCGTTCATGTTCGAGCTCGTGCCCGAGCCCGTCTGGAACACGTCGATCGGGAACTGCTCGAGGTGCTGCCCGCCCACGATCTCGAGCGCGGCCTGCTGAATCGCCTTCGCGATCGGCGCCGGCAAGAGGCGCAAGCTCTTGTTCGCGTCGGCCGCGGCCCATTTGATCAAG
>Ga0068868_100002427_pt1 | contig 12914 bp, 8 predicted proteins | sample KBSMisM42_FD_64660 | JGI IMG/M metagenome (GOLD analysis project Ga0068868, IMG submission 64660) | Miscanthus rhizosphere microbial communities from Kellogg Biological Station, Michigan, USA - KBS Miscanthus M4-2 | ecosystem: Host-associated > Plants > Roots > Rhizosphere > Soil ...
AATGTAGCCTTCTATGGTGCAACTGCCGGCGAGGCGTTTATTCGAGGTAAGGCCGGTGAACGTTTTGGCGTTCGTAATTCAGGTGCGAATGTAGTTGTTGAAGGTGTTGGTGATCATGGTTGTGAGTACATGACTGGTGGAAGAGTGGTAGTGCTTGGCGACACAGGTCGGAATTTTGCGGCTGGTATGAGTGGTGGTATTGCTTATGTGTACGACGTTAAAGGAAAATTTAGCGATAACTGTAATAAAGAAATGGTCGACCTCGACCCGCTTGATGAGGAAGACGTACAGATATTGCAGCAAATGATCTCGAAGCATTTCACTTTCACAGAAAGTACGGTAGCTAAATTTATTTTGGACGATTTCGAAAACCAGTTGAAGAATTTTATAAAGGTGTTTCCAAGGGATTATAAGAAGGCGCTACAAACACATAAATTAAAGGCGACCGTAAAACAATAATTTAAAAAGTAAAAATTAAAAAGTCAAAAGTGAAGGGATCATTGAAGTATAGATTTTGAATTTTTCCCGGAGGACGTTTCTGCACACTTTTGATTTTTGACTTTATTAAAATGGGTAAAACAACAGGATTTTTAGAATTTACGAGGGAACTTCCCGCAAAAAGATCGGTTGCGGAAAGGCTTAAGAATTTTAGGGAATTTGAAGAACAGTATACCGATGAAAAGCTTAACCAGCAGGCGGCCCGTTGTATGAACTGTGGCATTCCTTTTTGCCATCATGGATGTCCGTTGGGAAATATCATACCTGAATTCAATGACGCTGTCTATCGAAAGGATTGGAGAGAAGCTTATGAGATTTTGAACTCCACAAATAATTTTCCTGAATTTACCGGTCGTATTTGCCCTGCTCCCTGTGAAAGCGCCTGTGTGCTTGGAATTAATCAACCGGCTGTTGCCATTGAAGAGATCGAAAAACATATCATCGAGATAGCTTTCGAAAAGGGTTTTGTCAAATCCCGTCGCCCGAATATGCGGACGGAAAAGAAGGTTGCCGTTGTTGGTTCAGGTCCCGCGGGCCTTGCGGCGGCTGCACAATTGAATCACGCAGGTCACCATGTAACCATTTTTGAAAGAGATGATGCACCCGGTGGTTTATTGCGTTATGGTATACCTGACTTTAAATTAGAAAAATGGGTTGTTGACAGAAGATTGAAATTAATGGAAGAAGAAGGTATTGTCTTCAAATGCAATGCGAATGTGGGTGTCAATATTTCTATTAACGATCTCCTGAGGGAATATCATGCCATTGTACTGGCTGGGGGTTCAACATCTCCACGAGATCTGATAATTCCAGGTCGGGAATTGAAAGGCGTTTATTTTGCGATGCAATTTTTAAAGCAGCAGAACAAACGCATCGCTTCCAAAGATCCGTTTGCAAATGCAAATATTGAAAGCAACATCTTTCACGAAGATATTTTGGCCAAAGGAAAGAATGTGGTGGTCATAGGAGGCGGTGATACAGGAAGTGATTGTGTGGGAACTTCAAATCGGCAGGGTGCAAAATCGGTGACACAATTTGAATTACTGCCTAAACCACCAAAAGACAGAACCCAGTTCATGCCCTGGCCCACTTATCCCATGATCTTAAAAACCTCATCCTCGCATGAGGAAGGTGTCGAACGTGAATGGGCTGTTGCTACAAAAGAATTTGTCGGTGACGAAAATGGAAATTTAAAAGCACTTAAGATAGTCAGCCTTGAATGGAAGATCACCGAAGATGGCAAGCTCGCCCAATTTGTGGAGATACCCGGAAGCGAGCGGGAGATTCCCTGTGAGCTGGCATTGCTGGCTATGGGCTTTGTTCATCCGCAACATGAAGGGATGTTGAATGAACTGGAAACTGAATTGGATGAAAGGGGAAATGTAAAAGCAACAGATAAATCCTATCAAACAAATATCTCCAAGATCTTTACCGCCGGCGACATGCGCCGTGGCCAAAGCCTCGTTGTGTGGGCTATTAATGAAGGCCGCGAATGTGCTTCTTCAGTATGTGCATATTTGAATAAATAGACACTTCTCATGCTTTTCTGGGGCTAGGAATTCTCTTGTCCCGCTATTCGTATTAATTAATTTGTAATATAATACGAACTATCGACTTTTCCACATTTTATTCTCCATTGTATAAATAATATTTGAAACTAACGGATGTTAATACTAAAAAACCGTAATTTCAGATATTAAAAGAAATATTATTAATATTTTTAATTTTAAAACTCACTCCAAATGAACCGAATTTCTGCAAAACAAGTTTTACCCTTTTTCATATTAGCTGCCATAGCAGTTATTGCTTGTTTTATTAAGCCAGTTATTGACTTTGTGGATACTGGGAAATATAACGCGGCTGATACTGCCTGGATCATTGTAGCAACTGCGCTGGTATTTTTGATGACGCCTGGCTTAGCCTTTTTCTATGGCGGTATGGTGCATAGAAAGAATGTTCTTTCAACTATGATCAAAAGTATGGTCGCCGCAGGCATCGTAAGTGTTCTTTGGATTGTGGTTGGTTATAGTCTTTGTTTTGGAGACGACATTGGTCATTTTATTGGAAATCCAATGACGCATTTATTTTACAAAGGGGTTAACTCAGGAGAACCCTGGTCATTGGCTCCGACAATTCCAAAAACATTGTTCTCGTTATTCCAATTGATGTTTGCGATTATTACGCCGGCACTCGTTGTAGGTGCTGTTGCTGAAAGAATTCGTTTCACTTCTTTCATATTATTTATTGTATTGTTTAGTGTATTGGTGTATGCACCGCTTGCCCACTGGAGCTGGCATCCCGAGGGTTTTCTTGCAAAAATGGGCGCCCTTGATTTTGCTGGAGGTACTGTAGTGCATATTTCCGCAGGCTGTGCTGCCCTTGCTGGTGTATTAGTGCTCAAACGCAGAAAAGTACATTTGGAACGCAAAGACATTCCACCTGCCAATATTCCTTACGTCTTAATAGGGACAGGTTTACTTTGGTTCGGATGGTTTGGTTTCAATGCGGGTTCCGCAGGTGCTGCCAACGCGTTGTCAGTATCAGCATTTGCAACCACAAATACAGCGGCAGCATCTGCAGGATTGTCCTGGATGCTCTTTGATGTATTGCGTGGAAAGAAACCTTCTGTGATGGGATTCTGTATTGGAGCAGTCGTCGGTCTCGTTGCCATTACTCCTGCCGCTGGTTTTGTGGCTATACCTCAAAGTATTTTTATCGGTGTCTTTGCCGCTGTAGTTTCTAATGTTGCTGTTTTGATAAAACAAAAATCAACAAAACTGGACGACACACTTGATGTATTTCCTTGTCATGGGATTGGAGGTATGGTGGGCATGCTGATGACCGGAGTATTCGCGACCAAGGCAGTTAATGCAGCAGGAAATGACGGTTTGTTTTTGGGCAACGTCAGCTTCTTCCTTACACAAGCTAAAGCCATGGCGATTGCCGTCGGCTACAGCTTTGGAGTTTCATTTATCATTTTCAAATTTATCAATTTCGTTCTGCCGATGCGGGTAACTTCCGAAGAAGAAGAAATTGGCCTCGATGCAACTCAGCATAATGAAAAATATCTACAGGGAACTTTACTGATCCATAACAATGGTCAGTTGGAAGAAAAGGTTTCCGACGAAACAAAGTGATCCTCGCTCGCCACGTGAGAAAGAAGACAAACAATTAAAAAAGGTACAGCATAAATATAGTTGCGCTAACAACTAGGTGCTGTACCCCTTAACAATTAAAATCAACTGCGATGTTACGAAAAATTCTTATTTTCTTTCTGGCTTTCATCTCCTTTATTTATGTAAACGCCCAGGATTCATCTTCAAAAGGAACACTGACGATTAATGGTTCAGTAGACGCCTATTACCGATATAATTTTCATAACGCCAAGGATTCCGGTCGCACAAACAATTACACCAGCTTTACCAACTCGCAAAACTCCTTTGAATTGGGAATGGCTTCCATTAAAGCTGATTATGCCATCGGAAAAGTAGATGGTGTGGTTGATCTTGGTTTTGGCCGCCGTGCCGAGGAATTTTCATACAATGACCAGGGAGCCATGGCTGCCATTAAACAGGCCTACGTTTCCTTTGCCGCGTCTGACAAAGTAAAATTTACCATGGGTAAATGGGGCACTCACGTTGGCTATGAGTTGCTCGATGCTTATTTGAATCGCAATTACAGCATGGACTACATGTTTTCTTATGGGCCATTTTTTCACACCGGCCTGAAAATGGACGTGACAGCAAGTAAGAATTTCGCATTCATGGTCGGCGTGGCTAATCCGAATGATATGACCACGGCCAGCTTTTCAAAGAAGTCTTTCCTGGGGCAAGTTCATTTTACCAGTACAAATGCCAAAGTAAACGCCTATGTTAATTACGTCGGTGGAAAGGACATGACAGAATCCATGACCAACCAGGTTGACGCGGTGCTCACAGGGACCATTTCTTCTAAATTCAGCATTGGTTATAATGGCACCGTAAAATTTTCAAAACCGGATGGAAAAAGTAGTAGTGACTCATGGTGGGGCTCAGCTGTGTATCTGAATTTTGATCCGACTTCAGTATTTGGACTGACAGCGAGAGGAGAATACTTTAATGATGAAGACGGTGTGGCTGGATTTTATAATAAAATATTTGACTTCACATTATCAGGTAATATTCACATCGGCAACCTTACAATCATCCCCGAGTTTAGGGTAGACAGCGGTGAAGAGCCGTTATTCTTCAAGAATGAAGATGGTGATCTTCCGACTGCAAAAAGCACGGGCTCTTTCATACTTGCCGCAACCTATCATTTTTGAGAGTTAAATGAGATCCCTGAAAGATTGAATAAACGGTTTTAATGCTTTACATGGCAAGCAATCGTAAGACCCTCCATTTCCATGGAAGGTCTCTTTTTTTGGTCGCAGAAAAGAGATAGTTAAAGTGAGATATTAATGAACAGGCGTTCCGATCAAATAGCTGGCGTGCAATCCGAATTTACTCTTTGTCTTCCCCGCCATCCATTTGTAAGTTCCGGCTGAAACACCATTTGCTATTTTCAGCAACTCCTGAGGTTTATACAGCCTCAGTATCGATACACATCCATCCCACATTGTGTAAAGAGGAATAAGCGGTATGATATAGGTAAAAAGCAATCGTGAAAATCTGAATGGCTTAAAGAAAGGGGTAAAGAGTAAAAAAGCAAGAGGATGGACGATGAGAATTCCAAGGATCGCAAAAATGCTTTTGTCACCGCCGTCAAAAATGGCTATGGGCGCGTTGTTGAGCGCCGCATTTTGCAAAATAGATCTTACCTGTTCAGGTTGAAAATGATGGATAGCTGAAAACATTGTCCTGATCCCTTTTAGATCAGCTGGAACGTCAGTGGCGTCAATTGAACGTGTATCGAAATTTATTGCACCATCTGTTTTAGTTTGTAAATGTTTGTACGCTTCAATGTTTGGAAATTTATCCGTCAGTGTAAAGAAAATATCACCGGTTGTGATTTTTTTGAGTTCATGATAAACCTGCTCACTGTACCCGCCTCCACCCGAACAGAGATCTACTATTTTAGTTTCGCCCTTTTCCTTCAACGCCTCATTCAGTAATCCAATGCAGGGTTTATACACCTCCGTTGCGACCAAAAGATATCGCAAATAATCAGTTCCTCCAGTCCTGATCACATTCGGGAACCAGGACTGATCTTCAAATTCAAACAGGTGAAACCTCATGCATGTTATTTCCGGGTAAAGGTAAATGTCGGCGAGGCATTTAAATGTTTATGCAGAATTCCTTCCGGCGTTGATTATGCCAAATGAACAGCGCATGGCTAGCTTGCCATAACTGCTTTTTGCCGGCAATTGATAATTTGCCCTCTCCATTTCCCGCATTTTCATAATGGCATACTGCTGAATGGTAGCCAACGGCAACACAATTCTTTCGCGCATTTGAATGGAAAGAGATTCAACGGGATAATCAGCCATTAATTCATTCTTACCGGAAAGAACCAGAATGTAACGCAATGTCAATTCATATTCCTCATAGATCATTTGCCATAACTCCTTATAATCAGGGTGTGAGTCAAGATAGGCTGTCAATGGGAAATAACATTTTTTCATCGCCATTTCACAATTGTCGATAAGTGTCTTGAAATACAGGGATTGCCTATACAGGTTTTTTATTTCATTGAGATGACCTTGCTCCTGTGCTTTTTTTAAGGCAGAACCTACGCCATAATAACCCGTAACATTTTGCTTTACCTGGCTCCATGAACCAACAAACGGGATCGCACGAAGATCCTTTAGTGTGAGTCTCGACTGGCCCCCGCGTTTTGCCGGTCGGGAACCAATATTTGTATCAGCGTAAAATTGCAAAGGACTCACATAGCTGAGGTAGGCTAAAAAATGAGGATGATTTTTTAATTCATTGTACGCATTATAGCTGTCATCAGCCAATGTTTGGATCAAGTGCTGTTCATGCTCCTGCAGCGTTACCTTCCTGTCAATAAAAAGATCATTGGTGATACCGGCATTGATCAGTTGTTCCATGTTGTATTGCGCCGCATCAATGGTTCCGAAACTCGAACTTACCGTTTGCCCCTGGATGGTCAATTGAATTTCGTTGTTGGCAATATTTTTCCCCAGTGAGGCATAGAACTTATGCGTTTTACCTCCTCCTCGTGCAGGCGGCCCGCCACGACCGTCAAAGAATACAACATCAATGTCAAATTCTTTTGAAATTTTAGTGAGTTCTTCCTTTGCCTTGTAAATGCTCCAGTTGGCCATCAGGTAACCACCGTCCTTTGTTCCATCCGAAAAGCCAAGCATTATGGTTTGCTTTCTCTCTCTTCTTTTTAAATGAGAAAAATAAGCTTCATTCACATACAATTGCTTCATGATATGGCTGGCTCTTTGCAGATCGGCAATGGTTTCAAATAAAGGAACAATGTCAATATTGATCTCATCGGTTGTCCATCCGCTTAATTTAAAGAGGGCAAACACTTCCATTACATTCAATGCCGAATTACATTGACTAATAATGTAGCGATTACAACCCTGTTCCCCATTATAACTTTGTATCGATTGAATGGCCTGCATGGTTTCGATCGCGTCCCTGTCGGTGTCATTTTCAAAATTGGTAACTGGTGTGCCAGGCTGAAGTTTGCATAAGGCCAGCAATTTCTCTTCTTCCGTAAGCGCAGAATAATTTTCGGGAAATAAAGAATTATTCCTGCTAAGCGAGTCAAGAACTTTTGAATGAACAGAACTATCCTGCCGGACATCCAATGAAGCAAAATGCAATCCAAAGATCTCTACTTTGTTGATAAGATTTTTGACAAGATTGATGAACAAACCATTGTGCTGCCGTATGAGTGTATTTGAAATATCATGCAATGTTTCCAAAACTTCCTCCTTGCTGAGGTCCGTTCTATTGCCTGGAATGAAAATATTATCGTATAATTTTTTTTCAAGGTCCGTAAGAGCAACATCAACTCCTTCAAACGTCAGTCTCCTCTTTAGCTTTCTAACGTCGAGATAATAACATTTTATGATACTGCTGCGTAATGCATCTGCCACTCTGAGGGTTGTTTCTGCAATCACAAAAGGATTTCCATCTTTATCGCCGCCAGGCCAAAATCCCATGTGTATTACGGGGTTGGCCGGATTCATTTCATCGGCAAACTGGTTCTTCATAAAGTTCACGATCCGACCAGCAGCAGAGTAGAAGACATTTTCGAGATACCATATCAGGCTTATCGCTTCATCATACGGTGTTGGTTTTTGTTTTTTGAAAAAGGGCGTTTTACCCAGTTGTTGCAGGTATATATTTATCTGGTCGGTATTGTTTTCAAACAAAGCCTTTGACAGATCATGGATAATACCAAGCACGGCACCGGGATAGAATTGGGTTGGATGCGCGGTCAACACAAGCCGGATGGAAAAATCTTTTAATTTTTTGGCGAGTTCATGCTGTTTTTGCGTTTGCTGAACATTTGTCTCTAACTGTTTTAAAGTACCAGCGCCGTTCATGTCATTCACATACCTGAATGCGGCATCTTCTAATGCATCAAATAGAACCACTTGCCTTTCGGAATATTGAACAAAACGAAAAAGCAGGTCGAGTTGATCTTTTTCGTCAGTATAGGATGTATGCTTGGTAAAGAATTCATCAATGATCTCTACAGGATTTTTTCTTTTTTTATAACCATCTTCGCAAACGGTCAATAACAGCGAGAGAAGAATACCGGTTTTTTCGATGCGATGAAAGGGAAGAGAGGTGAAAAGACTATTGTATAGCTGGAATTTCAGACCAACCAGGTTTTTAAATTGTTGCAAAGCCGCTGAGGACTGATGATCCATACAGTTGTTAGTTTAATCGTTTATGTTGGGCAAGCAACAGAAACGGAAAATTACTTCAATTTTCTATTGAAACGAGCCTTAAAGAATTTTCGAGCAAATTCAATTTCCGGCGACGGAACTTTTAGACGAATTCGATGCGGCCCAAAAACGATAAAATTAATACATGAAATAGTTTGTTTTTCAATAATTGGGTTTTATCTTCATGCCGTTTCAATATATGATGTTTCGCTCAGCACATATTATCGCCTCCACAGCATCCGGATTGTCCGGTATTACTTCTACAACAACTACAACAATCCCGTTCTGACGGGATTGCAAATACCATATTACCATCGGGGTTTTTAACCTGCCATCTTCAAAGAAGAGAAATTTTATGAAGATGAAAAGGAATCATTTAAAAAAGGAACAGAAAAATTAATTTAGCCATTTAAATATTGTTTATGCTGGTTTTGAAATTTGGAGGCACTTCTGTGGGGAGTGCTGAAAATATTGAAAAGGTAATAACGATCGTAAAGGAAAGATTGAAAGAAGGCAGGCTGCTGGTTGTTGTTTCAGCAATGGGGGGAACAACGGATGCACTGCTGGAGTGCGGAAAATTGGCAGCGGCGGGCAATGAAACATACAAAGAGAAATTACGCGAAATAGAGCAACGACATATTTCAACGGTAAAGGAATTGATACCTGTACAGCAACAGAGTGCCTTACTAAGTTTGGTAAAAAAAATGTGCAATGAAATGGAAGACCTCTGCAATGGTATTTTTCTCTTAAATGAACTGTCAGTGCGGACCATAGATAAACTCTTAAGCTATGGAGAACTGCTTTCTTCGCAAACGATAACCGCTGCTTTTACCGGAAAGGGAACAGAAGCCAAATGGGTTGATTCAAGGGCGATCATTAAGACAAATTCTGAATTTGGGAATGCTGCGGTCGATTATACAATTACAAATAGAAATATTAAGTCCTTAGTAAACGCGAATGACAAACTTTTCATTATTCCCGGGTTTGTTGCGTCCGACGCAAAAAATATTACCACTACGCTTGGCCGCGGTGGTTCAGATTATACGGCTGCTATTTTTGCAGGGGCGGTTGATGCCGATTCTCTTGAGATATGGACCGATGTCAGTGGAATGATGACAGCTGATCCGAGGTGGGTAGCCAATGCAAAGATCATTTCCTCCATTTCGTACCAGGAAGCGATGGAACTTTCTCATTTCGGCGCTAAAGTGATCTACCCGCCAACGATTCAACCCGTATTAAGTAAAAATATCCCGGTATGGATCAAGAACACTTTTGCAAAAGATGAACATGGCACTGTAATAAAAGACGATGCTGAAAGCGATGGCAATATTGTTCGTGGTATTTCAAGCATAAACAATATTGCGTTACTGAGCCTCGAGGGAAGCGGGATGGTTGGCGTACCGGGATTTTCAAAACGATTGTTTGAAGCTCTTTCCGGGGCATCGATCAATGTGATCCTCATTACGCAAGGTTCTTCCGAACATTCTATCTGCGTGGGAGTGGATGCGGTAAATGCGGAAAAGGCACAGCAGGTCATTGACCATGCATTTACGGATGAAATAACAATGCTGCGTGTAGAACCACTGATCGTCGAAAAAGACCTTTCGATCGTGGCCCTTGTTGGCGATCACATGAAAAGCCATCCGGGGATCAGCGGCAAAATGTTTGGAGCATTGGGAAAGAATGGTGTCAATGTAAGGGCCATTGCACAAGGATCATCAGAAAGAAATATTTCTGCGGTTGTGAGCACTACTGATGTTCGTAAAGCAATAAATGTTTTGCATGAAGAATTTTTTGAAACCAGTTATAAACAGATCAACATCTTCGTTGCCGGGGCTGGCAATGTCGGAAGCAAACTGATTCGGCAGTTACACCAGCAACAAGTGTTTTTGAGAGATCACCTTCGTCTGCAGATCCGCGTGGTGGGAATAGCGAACAGTAAAAAATCCGTCTTTAAGAATGAGGGAATTGACCTTTCTAGTTGGGAAAAGGTATTGGCTGACGGAAATAACTCTCATATCGGGCAATTCGTTGACGAGATCATTGAAAAAAATCTCCGCAATTCAGTATTTGTTGATGTTACAGCCAGTGAAAAGGTAGCAGAAGTTTATGAACGACTTCTTCAAAAAACGGTGTCTGTTGTTGCCTGTAATAAAATTGCCTGCTCTTCTTCTTATGCCCGCTATAGAAAGTTGAAAGAGCTCTCCAATGAATTCAATGCAAGTTTTCTATTTGAAACCAATGTAGGTGCCGGCTTGCCCGTGATCGGGACATTGACCGACCTCCTTCGCAGTGGGGACAATGTTCAAAGTATTGAAGCAGTATTAAGCGGAACATTGAATTTTGTTTTCAATCATTATGACGGCAAGCGATTATTCGCAGATGTCGTTCAGCAGGCGCAGGATGAAGGATATACCGAGCCCGACCCACGACTTGACCTTAGTGGAAAGGATGTGATGAGAAAGATCATGATACTGGCGAGAGAAACGGGGGAAAAAATTGAAATGGATGATATAGAGAACAGCTCGTTCATGCCTGAGTCATGTATGCAGGGCAGTGTGGAAAATTTTTACGCTGAAATGAGAAAACACGAAGCCCATTTCAAAAAGCTATACCAGGATGCCGAGAAAAATAATTGCAAACTCAAATTTGTTGCTTCTTATCGTAATCCACCTTCAGTGAATGGGGGTGTCAAGGCTTCTGTTGGATTGCAACATATTTCATCTGAACAGGATCTTTATCATTTATACGGAAAGGATAATGTAGTATTGTTTTATACGGACAGGTATAAAGAACAGCCGCTCGTTGTAAAAGGTGCCGGTGCCGGTGCAGAAGTCACTGCTTCTGGCGTGTTTGCCGATATTATGAGGGCAGCCAGAGTTAATTAAACCGATGAAGAAGATAAAAATTTCAGTGCCGGCAACGGTTGCCAACCTCGTTTGTGGATTTGATATCCTGGGCATGGCCTTAAATGACCCAACTGATATCATGGAAGTAACTCTGCTGGATGAACCGGTGATAAAGATCAAGCATGCAGACGACTACGATCTTCCTGTGGAACCGGCAAAGAATGTAGCGGGGGCGGCTTTACTTGCGTTACTGGAGGCCTGTGAAAACAAGATCGGCTTTGAGGTTTTGATCGATAAACATATAAAGCCGGGTAGCGGCCTTGGTTCCAGTGCGGCCAGCTCAGCCGGGGCAGTGGTAGCAGCAAATCATTTACTGGGTAATATTTTTTCAAAAGAAGATCTTGTTCGTTTTGCCATGAATGGGGAGAAGGTTGCCAGCGGTGTAAAACACGCAGATAACCTCGCTCCGTGTATTTATGGTGGTGTTACATTGATACGTGCCATTTTGCCGCTCGATATAATTCCTTTATCGGCTCCGCCGCTGCACGTTACTGTTGTTCATCCGCAGATCGAAGTAAAGACATCTGACGCAAGACAGATCCTGCGTAAAGAAGTGCAGCTGAAGAACGCTATTATGCAATGGGGCAATATTGCAGGGCTGGTAACAGGTTTTTTGAAAAATGACTACGCCCTGATCGGGCGCTCGTTGGAAGATGTGATCATTGAGCCTGTACGCAGCATTTTGATCCCGGGTTTTGATGAAGTAAAAATAAATTCAAAAGAAGCAGGGGCGTTAGGTGGTGGAATATCAGGAAGCGGTCCCTCCATTTTTATGCTTAGCCAGGAAGAAAAAACAGCCAGAGAAGTTGAAAAGATCATGAAGAATGTTTTTCAGAATATAGGAGTTGAATATAAAACGTATGTTACTTCTATAAATTATGAAGGGGTAAGAGTAATGAGTAATCAGTAATCACTAATGAGTAATGAGTGATGAGTGATCAGTGATGGGTGATGAGTTGTTCACGTATCAACAGTTAAAGAGAAATGAGGTATCATAGTTTAAACGGGCAATCACCGTCGGTCGATTTTAAAGAGGCGGCTATTCGCGGCCAGGCACCAGATCGAGGTTTGTATTTTCCGGAACATATCCCTGTTTTCGATTCTTCTTTTTTTTACAATATTGAAAAAATAGATGAGGAAGAAATTGCTTACCAGGTCATTCAACCTTATGTAAGCGAGTCAATACCTGAAAATATTCTGCGGGGCATTATTAAAGAAACGCTTAGTTTCCCAATTCCGCTTATAAAACTGGATGAGAATATTTTCTCACTTGAATTATTTCATGGACCAACACTCGCGTTTAAGGACGTTGGTGCGCGGTTCATGAGCCGTTGCCTGGGATATTTTGCAAAGGAAAGAAATGAAAAACTGGTTGTTCTCGTAGCTACTTCCGGAGATACTGGCGGCGCCGTCGCCAATGGGTTTTATGACGTACAGGGCGTTGAAGTGGTCATTCTTTATCCTTCGGGAAAGGTTAGCAGCGTGCAGGAAAAGCAGTTGACCACTCTCGGAAAAAATATTCGTGCGCTGGAGGTAAATGGAAATTTTGACAACTGTCAGCAATTGGTGAAACAGGCATTCTCTGATTTTGAGATCAATCAGAAATTATTTTTGACCTCTGCTAATTCAATTAATGTTGCCCGGTG
>Ga0068868_100002430_pt1 | contig 12901 bp, 11 predicted proteins | sample KBSMisM42_FD_64660 | JGI IMG/M metagenome (GOLD analysis project Ga0068868, IMG submission 64660) | Miscanthus rhizosphere microbial communities from Kellogg Biological Station, Michigan, USA - KBS Miscanthus M4-2 | ecosystem: Host-associated > Plants > Roots > Rhizosphere > Soil ...
CCATATAAGGCTGAAGCGGCGCCCGGGGTGATCTCGACACTTTGAATATCCAGTTCGGTCGGTCCGATGGCATTTCCCAACGGAACGCCTAAGGTAGCTGCCTGCATATCTACCCCATCCACCAATTGCATAAATCGAAAATTGTTCGGAATATTAAAACCCCTCGTGTTCGGAACTTTAAAAGTGAGGCTCGACGTGGTCATTTGTACGCCTTTCACATTTTCCAGCGCATCATAAAAACTCGGTGCGGGTGTTTCTCTAATTGTCCTCACGTCTAATTTTTCAATGGCCACCGGCGATTTTAAGATGCTCTCGGCGACGCGGGATGCAGTAACTACGACTTCATTTCCCATAACAGTCTGGGTTGAAAGCGCAACCTGGAAATTGGAGCCGAGAGTCTTCACTTCTAATTCCTGCGCCTTGAAACCTATAGAAGAAAAAACGAGCGTGAAAGGAAGTTGTGTTTTTGTTCTTAACACAAACCCGCCTGTTGAATTTGTAACAGTTCCCGTCACGGTTCCTTTGATCTGAACACTTACATCGGGCAGGGGAAGATTCTTTTCCTGGTCTGTTACCTTTCCCGAAATTTCAATAAGACTCCCCGCTTGGGAATACGCAAGATTAAATACCGATAAGAGCAGCAAAGCTAAAAAGAGCTGTTTTTTGTTCCCGTCTTTCTGGTTCTGAAACCTTTCTCTAACTAAAATTCTCATAACTATTGATTTTCGTTTAATATAGTCTATAAATTTTGTAGACTAATATGTTCTAAAAAAATCTCAGGTTAAAACCGGAGATCATATTTATCATCTTATCTCAGCAGCTGCGAGATCGAATTCCAAAATGTATTGCAACTGGTTAGAATAACCAATGCCCCCACAGCTATAAACATGGTTTTGATCGGGACCTTGCCAACCAGCCTTGCTGCAATGGGTGCCGCAATTAGTCCTCCCACAATTAATCCTGCAACGTCAAGGATCGGTATACTTCTCAACAGAATAAAAAACGTGATCGAACTAACGAACACAACAAAAAACTCCGCTAAACATACTGAGCCGATTACAAAACGTGGGCTTCTCCTTTTTGACATCAACGTACTCGTGACTAACGTACCCCATCCGCCACCGGCAAATGAATCCATAAATCCACCGGCAGACGCAAGCCAGCCTACTCTTTTGACTTTTGAATGATATTTTGCCTTGGCAAAAGCTTTTCGCATGATAAAGTAACCCAGGTAAAGAGTGTAAAGAGAAAGTGGCAGTCTGACCCAGGACGAATATTTCTGTGCAAAAAATGCAAGGGTTGCTCCAACGATGGCACCGATAATACCGGGAATAACCAGCGCCCGGAATAATTTCCTATTGATATTGCCAAAACGATGATGACTATATCCCGAAACACCGCTCGAAAAAACTCTCGCGGAGTGCACACGGCTACTCACGATTGCCGGGTTAACCCCAATAGCCAGAAGAAATGTTGTAGATATTGTACCATACCCCATTCCCAGTGAACCATCAACCATTTGGGCGATAAAGCCGGTGATCAACATCATCACGAATGTTCTGGTTTCTGTCGACTGTGAAACAGACTGTATGCTCGTCATTATCTTTCCAAGCGGAACATAGGAAAGAATGGTGTGACCGATGATCATAAAGCAAAAAGCGAACAAGCACCACTTCACGATCTTTTGCCATCTCTTTTGCTCTGGCTTATTTATATCTTCAAGCGAGATCTGTTTTGATACGAGCATTTTTGTGAGTTCATTCAACCGTTTCACTTTCTCCTCAAAATCTCCATTCATCGTTTGACGAATACTACTGAGGTCTTGCAAAACATTCTCCATTTCATAAGGGATCATATCGCTGATCACTTCTTTCATGCGTTTTGCAATAGTGGGAGAAAGGCCATTGGTAGAAATAGCTATTTTCAAACTCCCTTTTTGTACGATACTTCCAAGGTAAAAATCACAGAGATCAGGAGTGTCAGCAACATTAACAATGATACCCTTTTGTCTTGACAGGTCTTTAATTTTTTCGTGTAGCTCGCGGTCTCTTGTAGCAAGAATAACGAGATCCTTATTATCCAAATCATATTCCCTAAAGGGTCCCTGGATTATCCGGCAAGAGGGATGTTCGGATACTATACGTCTTACTTCATCTTTTATTTCTGGAGCGACAACTGTGATTTTTGCTTCGGGAGAGTTTGAAAGCAATGACTGCAACTTTTCAAGGCCCACATTGCCGGCACCCACGAGAAGAGTTTCCAATTGATCCAGCTTTAAAAAAATTGGATACAAGCGATTTTTGTGCTCGTGAACTACATTAGGCAAATCCTGTATGTCAGTTGACTTTTCTTTCATTCCAAATACCCGTTCCCCGTTTTAAGAGGTGTAAAAATATGTATTCTCTACCAATTTAGTAGACTAGTAGAAAAATATTTTTTACCAAGTTAGCTTACTTACATTCGTTATCCCAAATTTTTTTGACTGATAATCATTTCATACGTATTTTTATAGTCCACTAAACAGGTAGGATAATACCTCTCCTTATTTTTATTTAAATATAGATTCCATGCAGAGTTTTCGTACTGAATTAGAAAACCCCATCGTCGAAAGAGATATACTGGAATTGGAGCGAAAGATCCATGAATTCAGAGAAGAAAAAATTCCTGAAGAAAAATTTCGCAGTCTCCGATTAGCCCGCGGTGTGTATGGCCAGCGTCAGCCCGGTGTGCAAATGGTTCGCATTAAATTACCCTATGGTAAAATGACCCTTGCCCAATGGAAGCGGATTGCAGATGTATCTGATGAGTTCGCGACCGGGAACCTCCATCTCACAACCAGGCAGGACGTGCAAATACATTTTGTAAGCCTGGATCGTACTCCCGAATTGTGGAGTTTGCTTGAACAAGATCATATTACGATTCGTGAAGCGTGCGGTAATACGGTAAGAAATGTAACTGCTTCTGACCAGGCCGGGATCGACCCTGATGAGCCATTTGATGTAACACCCTATGCGCATGGCGTGTTTGAATTTTTCTTAAGAAAACCTGTCTGCCAGGACATGGGAAGAAAGTTCAAGATCGCCTTCTCAAGCAGTGAAAAAGATACTGCCCTTACGTTTATGCATGACCTTGGGGCTATCCCGCGTATTCGTGAGATCAATGGAGAACTAAAAAGAGGATTTAAGGTCATGGTCGGCGGAGGATTGGGAGCTCAGCCTTTTCTTGCAATAACGACTCATGAATTCCTTGAAGAAGAATTACTGATCCCTTATATAGAAAGTGTACTCCGGGTTTTTGATCGTTACGGTGAACGTGCCAGCCGTCACAAAGCCCGTATAAAATACCTGATCCAAAAAATAGGCATCGATGCTTTCAATGAGTTAGTCAAGGAACAACAAAAGGCGTTGACCTGTCAGCATTATAAAATTGATACGGAGCGTTTCGACAATGATTCGTTGCCATCGTATGCGCCTCCCATTGAAAAAACCGGAATTAAAAATCCGTTGAATTTTGAGATCTGGAAGAAAACAAATGTGTACCCTCAAAAACAGGATGGCTATCTCACTGTTTATGTACGAATATTGAATGGCAATATCAGTTCGGTAAGCAGCCGCACGTTGATTGAAAAATTGAGACCGGTGATTGCAGACGATGTAAGGGTAACGATCAACCAGGGTTTACAGTTCCGCTTTGTAAAAGCGGAGCATCTTGAATATATCTATAGTGCATTAGAACAGGAAGGCATTGCTGCCGCAGGGTTTGGAAGTGTGGCGGATGTTACATCCTGTCCAGGAACTGACACTTGCAATCTTGGCATATCAAACAGCACGGGCATTGCGCAAATTTTATCCGAAGTAATAGACGAAGAATACCCGGAACTTTTATACAACAAGGATATTGCTATCAAGATCAGCGGCTGTATGAATTCCTGCGGTCAGCATGGGATGGCTTCTATCGGTTTCCATGGAAGTTCGTTAAAATCAAAAGGCCAGGTATTACCGGCACTACAGGTATTGGTAGGAGGAGGCGTAATGGGACATGGAGACGGAAGTATTGCCAATAAAGTGATCAAAGTTCCCAGTAAACGAGGCCCTGACGTGTTGCGTTGTTTGTTGAATGATTACAAAGCCAATCGGCAAAATGACGAAACACATCTTCAATATACGAAACGGGTTGGCGAAAAATATTTCTATGACCTCCTCAAACCGCTTGCTAGCTTAGAAACTCTCCAGGCTGAAGACTACATTGATTGGGGCCAGGAAGAGAAGTACTCTACTGCTATTGGCGTGGGAGAATGTGCTGGTGTTATGATCGATCTCATAGCAACACTTTTACTTGAAGCAGAAGAAAAATTGGAATGGAGCCAGGAAAATCTGGATAAAAAAGCCTATGCTGACGGTATCTATAATGCTTACTCAGCATTTGTACATGCGGCCAAAGGTTTGTTGCTTCAGCAAGGTGTACAGTGCAATACGCAAACTGGTATTCTAAAAGATTTTGATATTCATTTTACCCAAAACGGTTTATATACAGAATCAAATAGCTTTAAAGAAACCGTTTTACATATGAATGAATCGGAGCCAACCGAAGAATTTGCAAACAGCTATTTACAACAGGCAAAGAACTTTGTTGCCTATGCTAAAAACTTCCGGGAGCAGCTTATATTGAATGAGAAGGCAGTAGTGTGACCGGGGCAAAAAATCGGGTCATTTATTTAAGAGAGTCAACTCGCTGAACACGCTTCCTTCTTCGCCGCTTTTAAACCAATTAAATTGCTGATAAAGGTTTACGACCTTTCCGATAATGACGAGCGAGGGAGAACTAAAATCTTTGCCACTAAGATCTTTCTGGGCATTTTTAAGAGTGGAAACGTGCACGCGCTGATAAATGGTAGTTGCCTGTTCAATGACAGCCAGAGGAGTATTCGGTTTACGCGTATATCTCAGCAATAATTCCACAAGATCATCAAGATGCCTGGAGGTCATATAAAAAACCAGGGTCTCGGTTGAATTCGCAAGCTGCTTCCATGTTTCCGAAGAATAATGCTTACACTGCGTAAGAGTAAGAATTTTTACTTCCCTTGAGAACCCTCTCGCCGTTAAAGGTATGCCTGCATAAGCTGAAGCACCTGATGCGGCCGTAACCCCGGGAATGATTTCGAATTCAATTTCATTTACAGTTAAACATCTCAGTTCGTCGAGCACATTACTGAAGAAAGCAACGTCACCACCTTTCAATCGAAGAACTTTTTTTCCGGCCAGCGCGTATCTCACAATCAACTCATTGATTTCTTCCTGGGAGACGGAGCCGTCATGATAACCTTGTTTACCCGTAAGGATCACCTCCGCTTCTTTTGACGCGTGCTCCCGGATAATCGCAGGGTTTACTAAACGGTCAGTGATAACTACATCGGCTTCTTGTAAGCGTTTTTGCAGTTTTAAAGTGATAAGTTCCGCATCACCGGGGCCGGCGCCAGCAATGACTACTCTGCATTTATTCCAGGTATCGTTTATTTTTTGTTTCATTGTATTGAAATGTCGCCCTATTGTATCATGCATGCACCCACCGTTACATTGCTTGTCTCATCGATCAAAATAGCCCCACCGTTCGATTGTAATTTTTTGTATGGATCAAACGCTACTTCAGAAGCAGTTTTAATCGTAACTTTTACTATATCATTCAATCCAACCGAAGCCGGGGTATATTCTTTCTCCAGCGTATTCACATTTAACTTGTATTCAACCTCCCGTACAATACTTCTCACCAGGCGGCTGTTCAATTGCAAATAATATTTATTGCCGGCCACAAGCGGCTTATTGTCCATCCAGCACAACAGCGCCTCGAATTCATTACTTATTTGCGGAAGATCATTTTGTTTTACGATCACATCACCCCTGCTAATGTCAATGTCATCTTCCAACTGAATTACCGCGCTTTGTGGTGCAAAAACTTCTTCCACTTCCTGCCCTCCTATTTCAACCGATTTAACTTTACTCGACACCCCGGACGGAAGAACAACAACTTTATCGCCTTTTTTATAAACACCGCTGATGATCTTTCCCGCATATCCCCGGTAGTCATGCAACTCTTCAGTTTGCGGGCGAATAACATATTGCACGGGAAACCTTGCATCAGTAAGATTGATATCCTGTTGTATCTCTACATTTTCAAGGAAGTGAAGAAGGGATTCGCCTTCATACCAACTCATTTTCTCCGACTTATCAACAATATTATCTCCCTGCAACGCACTTACAGGTATATAATGAACATCAGTCAGTCCCAGCGACTTCACCACTTCTGCATAGTCGATCACAATGTTATTGAATACATCGTGCGAATAATTCACAAGATCCATTTTGTTGATGGCTACGATGATATGCCGAATGTTCAGCAGTGAAGCAATAATGGAATGCCGACGGGTCTGCTCAACCACTCCCTGTCTTGCATCTATTAAAATAATGATCAGGTTTGCGTTGGATGCACCCGTTATCATGTTCCTGGTGTATTGCACATGACCCGGTGCGTCAGCGATAATGAATTTTCGTTTTGGGGTAGAAAAATAACGGTACGCCACATCGATCGTAATCCCTTGTTCTCTTTCCGCCCTCAGTCCATCGGTCAGGTAGGCCAGGTCAATTTCACCGGCTTCCTTATTCTTACTTTGCTTTTCAAGCTGTTCCAGTTGATCGATCAAAATATTTTTACTGTCGTACAGCAAACGCCCGATCAAGGTACTCTTTCCGTCATCAACACTCCCTGCAGTTATAAATCGAAGTATATCCATTATAGTTATTTTGAAATTTTGGAATTGGGGATTTTGAAATTTCCCAATCAGAAATATCCTCCCTTCTTCCTGTCTTCCATTGCAGCTTCAGTTACCTTATCATCAATTCTCGTTTCTCCTCTTTCACTGATCCTGGTTAAAATAATTTCATTCACTACCTCATCAAGCGTTACTGCATTAGATTCCACGGCAGCTGTACATGTCATATCACCTACTGTTCTGTAACGAACTTTCTTTTTTACGATCACATCTGCATCGTCAATACGAATGAACGGAGATATGGCTACCAATTGACCTTCGTGCTCGATCACTTCACGCTCATGAGCAAAGTATATCGATGGTAAGGCAATCTTTTCTTTGCGGATGTAATTCCAAACATCCAATTCGGTCCAGTTACTGATGGGAAAGGCACGAACATTCTCACCCTTGTGGATCCGACCGTTGTAAATATTCCAAAGTTCCGGTCGCTGCAATTTTGGGTTCCATTGTCCAAATTCATCACGGACTGAAAATATCCGTTCCTTGGCTCTTGCTTTTTCTTCATCCCTTCTGCCACCACCAATACAGGCATCACACTTCAATTCTTCAATGGCATCAAGCAAGGTATATGTCTGTAACCAGTTGCGACTTGCAAACTTTCCCTTCGGTTCTGTCAGATTTTTTTGTTTGATCGTGTCTTCCACTTTGCGAACGATCAATGTAGCTTCCATTTGCTCGACCAGCCGATCGCGGAATTCAAGTGCTTCGGGAAAATTATGCCCGGTATCAATATGAACAAGAGGAAAGGGAATCTTGCCGGGAGCAAACGCTTTTTTAGCAAGATGGACCAGAGTGATAGAATCCTTGCCGCCACTGAATAATAAAACAGGCCGCTCAAACTGACCGGCTATTTCCCGGAAGATGTGTATACTTTCTGTTTCAAGTTGTTCAAGATAATCCAGTCTGTACTCACTCATAAGTTATTAGTTCACCGGGTTAGCATTAAATTTATTTGGTTGTTCTATTTCCTGCATATGCAAGCCACATTCCTTTTGCGACGTTTCCCACCACCATCTTCCGGCTCTGGGATCTTCGCCGGCTTCAATAGCCCTTGTACACGGTGCGCAACCAATGCTGATAAAACCTTTATCGTGCAATGAATTGTATGGAACATAAAATTCTTTCAGATAATCCACCACTTCAGCGTACGTCCAATGCAACAAAGGATTGAATTTATAAAGCTGTTTATCCTCCAGCCATTCGATCATGGGCATCTCCTTCCTCGCATCTGATTGATCGGCGCGAACACCTGTTATCCATACTTCAGCTCCCTGCAAGGCCCTGTTTAATGGTTTTACTTTACGAATGTGGCAACATTCCTTTCTATTTTCCACCGATTCATAAAAACTGTTCACGCCTCTATTTGTAACAAACTCTTCTACATCACTGGCTTCAGGGAAATATACCCTGATAGGTTTTTTATATCGCGCGGTAGTCCTTTCTAAAAGTTCATATGATTCACTAAATAACCTGCCAGTGTCCAGTGTAAATATTTTTATCGGCAGGTCATTTTTAAAAATCGCATCTGTGATCACCTGGTCTTCCTGTCCCAGGGAAGAAGAAAAAACAACCTTACCGGGAAAAAGATCACTGATCAATTCCAGGGCTTCAACAAGCGAAGCCGCTTCAAGTTTTTCTATTTGATCTCGACTTAGTCGCACGTTATAAGTTTGGTTGAGGTGTATAACGCAGGTACGGTTTTACCACTTTTACTCCTTTTGGAAATTTCTGTATGGCGTCTTCAGTAGAAACAGCCGGAACAACGATCACATCTTCACCATGATTCCAGTCTGCCGGAGTTGCTACGCTGTAATTGGCAGTGAGCTGGAGCGATTCAACTACCCGCAACACTTCATTAAAATTTCTTCCGGTAGATGCCGGGTAGGTAATAATAAGTTTAACGAGTTTATCAGGACCTATTACAAAAAGTGAACGCACCGTAGCTGTTGCGGATGCATTGGGATGGATCATGTCATAGAGAGTGGATACGTTTCTATCGCCATCAGCAATCAAAGGAAAATCCACCTGTACATTTTGCGTTTCATTAATATCATTAACCCAGCCGGCGTGACGATCAAGCTGATCTACACTAACTGCCAGCACTTTAACGTTGCGTTTGGAAAACTCGTCTTTTAATAAGGCCGTTTTACCAAGTTCGGTGGTACAAACCGGCGTGTAGTCTGCCGGGTGTGAAAATAAGATCCCCCAACTATTGCCAAGGTATTCATAAAAATCAATTTCACCTGCCGTTGTCTGTGCTTTGAAATTAGGGGCCACATCCCCCAGGCGCAATCCCATATTCTGTCGTTTTTTTGTTATAAAATGAAATTCGAAATTAAGCTAAAAACAATACCCTACCAAACCGGTGGACTTCATTATGATTTCTTTTAAAAAACAGTCGTTAGTTAATGGACAGGGGCAGATGTGAGATCCTGCAAAGTTTTATGCTCCAGGATGTTCAATGTCGCATCTCTCACCAGTATCATGGTATCGTGCAAAGCGCAGTATTGCTCGTTACAATTTTTGCAGCGCTCATAAAAATAGAGACTTACACAAGGAAGCATGGCAATTGGTCCATCCACAATACGAATAATATTTGCCATATGAGTTTTGGAAGGATGATCTTTCAAGTAATAGCCGCCTCCTTTCCCCTTTTTGCTTTCCAGCACGCCGGCCTTTTTTAATTCAAGAAGAATATTTTCTAAAAATTTAAGAGGAACTTTTTTCTTTCTGGATATCTCAGAAATAAGAACCGGCCCTTTGTCATATTTTTCAACCAGATGGGTCAAAGCCCTGAAAGCGTATTGTGCTTTTTTCGATAACATAGGTGGCTATAATATCTGCAATTTATAATGAATCGGAGAATTTTTTTTGAGCATAGCTGAAACTCCGCAATACTTATCCAGTGAAAGGTCGATCGCTTTTTTTACTTTTTCTTCATTCGATTTATCTGTCCTGATTTTATAAGTAACAAAAATATCCTTAAAGATTCTCGGATGTTCTTCAGTTTGTTCCGCCTCCGTATCAATTTCAAGGTCAGAAAATTCAACCCGCATTTTTGAAAGAATGTCAACAATATCGATGGCGCTGCAGGCCGCTATGGCTGATAAAACAAGCGCTTTAGCCCCAAATCCATCTTCTCTTTTGCCATCGATCTTTATTTCATTTTTGCCGTGATAACTTTTGAACTGCTGATCCTTTTGCCAATGGGTAACCGTTTTTGTACTCATACTTCTGTTTTATAATTGATGTTTTTTATCGGATAAAATATTTCCAAGCGACCATTCGATCTTTTTTTCAAACGGGTGATGCCGGACAGGGCAATCTGATTTCAAACAGATGGGACATTGCACGTACAAACAACCATCGGAGTGTACAAAAAGTTCAATTGATTCGCCGAACTCTCTCTTTATTAATGAGCCCAGTGCCTCAATTTCAGCATGAGCTTCATTCACATTTAAATACCAGGGTACGGTCAAATGACAATCCACATGTAAAATACTACCGTACTTGATAACCCTCAGGTTGTGAACGTCCACCCAATTTTCCTTTCGGTTTGCATTGAACGCACGTACCATTTTTTCCAACAATTCTTCATCCGCTTCGTCCATAATGCCGGCAATCGATCTGCGTAAAATTCTATACCCTGTATAAATAATAAAAACTCCAAAAACAACGGCGATCACACCGTCTATCCAGTTTAATTTAGTAAATGAGATGAGTAAAAGACCGGCCACGATGCCAAATGTCGAGTAAGAATCAGAAACAAGATGGCGGCCGCTTGCTATTAAGGCCAGCGATTGATTTCTTTTCCCATACCGAAAACCAAGAAGTCCCACACCCAGGTTGATCAAACCGGTAATTCCGACCAGGATGATTCCTTTGTCAATACTATGGATGGGACCAGGATAAATAAAGTGCTGAATGGCTTTGTAGATGATGATAGCGCCAGCGGAAAGGATCAACGTTCCTTCTACGGCAGCCGAAAGAAATTCGGCCTTTCCATGACCGTAGGGGTGATTGACATCACGGGGTTTTGCAGATATATATAAACTATACAGACCAATAAAACCCGCCGCTACATTTACAATGCTTTCCAGAGCATCAGTCAGAATAGCAAGGGAATGAGTGAGCCAATAAGCTAAAAATTTCGCAGCCAGTAACAGGACCGAGATCGCGGCTATCCATTTCTGAATATTTAGATTTTGCTGCTGCGTTTTCAACGATGGCAAGTTATTCAAATTTCCTTTGCAGAAAGTTGAACGTGTTTGTTTACAACCTTTTTGAACGTCTTCCTTAGATTGCCCCGCAAACGAAAATAAAATTCTTTATTAAACAACTGTGAGTCCCGCAGCGCCTTGTAAGTAAGGAAAATTCCAATGGGTACTAATATAAAGGTAGATAGCCAAACCCCTGCAAACGGACTCATAGTCCCTTCCTTTGCAAATTTTTGGCCTGTAGTGCTTAAAAAATAAAATACCATAAAGAAGACAATTGCAAATATCAAAGGAGTTCCCAATCCACCTTTGCGAATAATAGAACCGAGTGGAGCGCCAATCAGAAATAAGACAAGGCAGGCAGCCGCCAGGGTTATTTTTCTGTGCCACTCTATTTGGTGTAGTCGCAAAGCCTTTTTCCTCATATCATAATCCGCCACCAGCCCCTCAACCCTTGAATTGGCTGACAGAAACTGCGCGTGTGCTTTTTCATTGATAAAATTCCTGACTGAATCAGGCAGCACCTGGTCAAAACTTTTTACAGGTTTCATTCCGATAGCTATTGGAGCCAGGGTATCTCGTTTGTTCCATCCGCTGTCCAAATAAGAAGCAAACTGAAAAAACGGAAGTGTTTCTTTTTTTGTCCGCAACTTCACTTTCGCAACTTCCCTCTTTAAAGAATCGATAGCCTGGTTCAATTGTTTCATATTCCGCATCTGTTGGTTATTCTGGTACATGCTGTCAGAGGTCTTTCTAAATTGAAGTGAGCTCAGGTCAAATTGTTTTATGTACTCTTTGAAACCAAGCCTGATGAACTCAGAATTCGCATAGCTATTCCCCCTTTCCTGGTAACGCCAGCCATCAGTCAATTTCATCTGCAAATAACGGCGGTCATTTGTTATGCTCATAACGCCATTCTTTGCAACGATGAAATTATCCTGCAGCATTCCCCCCCTCTCATAAATGATTACATCATGAATGATGCTGTCGTGCTCCTTGCTGCCTATTTTGATGGCAAACCCTTCTATCTTATTATAAAAAACGCCTTCCTTCAATTCAAAAGCAGGTTTCGTAATGTAAATATCACCGAGCAATGTTTTTGACTTCAGAACGGCTACCGGCATGATATAATTGGCAAATAAAAATGCGAGAAAACATAAAAAGAGGGAAACAATAAAGAGAGGACGCATGAATCGCAGCAAAGAGATGCCTGCTGACTTTATAGCAACGAGCTCAAAGCTTTCACCAAGATTTCCAAATGTCATTAATGATGAAAGCAAAACAGCCAATGGCAATGCGAGCGGAACCAGGGCTGCTGTTTGGTACCAGGTAAACTCGAGAATGATGCCTGTGCTTAATCCTTTACCTACAAAATCATCGATCCACAACCAAAAGAACTGCATGATCAAAACCAAAAGAGTGATAAAGAAAGTAGCCACGAACGGACCGATAAATGCCTTGATGATTAGTATGTCTAATTTTTTGATCATGTTTTCTTGTGCCTCGTATCTTGTATCTTGTGACTTTGGCTTCCTTAGCACTGTATGAGTAATGAAACAAAAATACAGCTTTCAACTTTTGAGATGGATCTGCTGAGGAATTCTGAATGGATTTTAACAAAGAACCAGATCATAAAAAAAGTCCAACGATTGCTTGAAGAGGTGCAGGAAAATATCTGGCCACATGCAAAAGGTTCTTCTATTCATTTACCCCGCGAAGTGATCACCATTTCACCAAAAATATCAAAAGGGGAGAACTATAAAGGTCTTCCATGGCTAATGCTTGACTATCCCCGTTTCTTTGAAAAGGAAAAAGTTTTTGCTATCCGGACCATGTTCTGGTGGGGAAACTTTTTCAGCAC
>Ga0068868_100002435_pt1 | contig 12897 bp, 15 predicted proteins | sample KBSMisM42_FD_64660 | JGI IMG/M metagenome (GOLD analysis project Ga0068868, IMG submission 64660) | Miscanthus rhizosphere microbial communities from Kellogg Biological Station, Michigan, USA - KBS Miscanthus M4-2 | ecosystem: Host-associated > Plants > Roots > Rhizosphere > Soil ...
GTCGCGATGTGCAAACTTGATTGGGCGAAGTCCAGCGTACGCACTCACTGGCGCGAACGAGAGCGCCGCTATCGAACAGCCACAGCGTTGGGCAGCCCAGAAGTCACTCCAAATTCACGCGGCGTCCGCGTCAACAGACGACTGCACCAGTGAGGCTTCAAAGTGCTTGCGCAGGGCTTCCTTGTCCGGCCAGTGCCTCTTATCGGCGGGAAGTCTAAAGGGCGAACCATCCAACACGCCGTACTCAGACTTGTGCAGGGCTGGCGCTATTCGGACTTTCATGGTTGTCGGGTCGATGCTCAGCAGCCCGAGATCGAACAGAGTATGAATGTCTGCACGTAAGAGCAACCCGTTCACCACAACATTGGTCCATGTGCCCAAGTATCCACGTATGTGAGCAGCCTCCATTGCATCGACCGCATCGAATCCCGTCACTGAGCAGCGGTTGCCGTAAGCGACAAGCAGATCACTTCGAAATTTCGCTTGCCCCTGACGCCTGACGATGGCGGCAAGCATCCTATGCCGGCCGTCAGATTCATTTTCGGCGTCGAAATCACCGAGTTCGGTGACCTGCTCGCGCACGGACTCTAACTGCGCGAGTTCGGCCGTTTGCGCTAGCCGCGGCCGCAGAATGCTGGAGTCTTTGAGCGGAGCCAACTCCCAGATGCCGTGTTGATTGGGATCGTATAGAACGTAGGACACCGACCCGTCGCTGTGCTTCTCCTTGAACAGCGCATCGTACGGACTGCCTTCGTCCGATCGGCGCGGAGACTGATTGACGCTCCAGTTTGCTCGGTGAAAGCTATTCACCGACAGCATGTTCAGGTCAGGGCCGACGTTCGTTGGCTCAAAGCCTGGCACCGACTTGGACAGATAACTCTGAACTTCTTGAACGGACGCGCGCTCGCCAAGCGCATGTACGGCATCTAGCGCAAGTTGATAGGTCTCCTTCGCGTATTTGGATGACTTGCGTGTCGGCGGAAGTTCAATGGGCTTTCCTGCTTTGTCCACCACGTCGAAGTGCAATCGGCTAAGAGTCCTGAAGCAGGCGGACAGCTCGCCCCCCTTGAAATCGTAGGGAGTGAATTTCTGACCAGAAAGCGCTTCGAGCGCAAGTCCAATTGTTCTCTTTGGGGCGTAGCGCTTTCCACTAAACAAAACGTCAAACTTCGTCGATTCGGCGAAGCCGCCTTTTTCTCCTTCGTCGATTCGCTTGAGCGCGGCGCGAACATGATCTGCTTCCAGCTCGTTCATAAGCGCTCTAATGTCCTGCCGTGTTGCCATCCGTCGCCTCCAGCGAATTGTTTATTGGTAGTCTAGCCATGCATCTTCCGCGCCCCTTCTGCAAAATTTTGGCACGCGATGTCGGCTCATCACACGGAATGGTATGTCTTTCCAAAACGCCAGAACGAAGTAAGCGACATTCAAATGGAGCGCTATCATCTGTGCCACAAATCGAAGCTGAAAGAGGAATATGCCCAACATTGCGACCATTCTTAAGAGCGAGATTTCCCGCATTGCTCGCAAAGAAGTTCGAGCCGAAACTGAAGGTCTCAAGAAGCAGTCTGCGCAGTACCGTGCGCACATCGCCGCCTTGCGGCGGCAAGTTGCCGATCTTGAAAGGTCGCTTCGCAAGCAATCGAAGGGCGCTAGAACAGCTCCTGCAGCCGTCGCAATTGAAGAATCCGCGGGGACCGGTCTTCGTTTTCGCTCGAAGGGCTTCGCTGTGCACCGCAAGAGGCTCGGATTGTCAGCGGCTCAAGCAGGCGCGCTGCTCGGCGTTTCGGGTCAGACCATCTATCACTGGGAAGCCGGCAAAGCGAAACCTCGTGCCAGCCAATTGCCGCGGATCGACGCCCTCAGAAAACTCACGAAGAAGGGCGCAGCCGCGGCTGTCGCCCAGGTCATGGGTTAATTCGCGGTTCTTGAATCAGACGCGTCGCCGCATCAGACTTGCCGGGCCGCGCCGGTGCTTATGCGGCCTGACGAAGTCATGCATCACCCTGGCCAGCTGCAGCAATCCCGCAAGGCCTGCAAACAGCGCGAGGTACTGTGCAGTGAGCACGGTCGTAGCCAGGAGCTGCATCACGATCGGCTCTTCGGGCCAGAGCCATTGATCTACGACTGTCGCCAAGGCGAAGAACCAGGCGTGGAGCAGCCTCTCGCTCGCGGCGGCATCAGGCGGGCCGAAAGTGACGAGGAGCGGCGATGCAATTCCCATCGCCACCGCCGCGGCGCATATTAGAAGAACGGTGCGTTTGCGCAAGGAGACTCCTCAACGTCGTTTCCAAAGTCAAGAGTTCAAGCCGCGCACAAATAGTAGTCAAACTGGGGACGATTCCCGTAGAAATTTCCAAATTCGCTGACCATGCGTTCGCGATCTGTTGGCAACAGATCTGATGAAGTGATTCTGGCGTCCCGGCGTGCCGCCGTCGGGGCTCGCGGGCCTTGCCCCGCGCCTTATCGTCGCGGCCATTCGGCTTTGATCCCTGACGCCTCCGCCGGCTTCGCCAGCTGCGCGCTGCGCTTGCCGCAGGCATTGGAGGGCAGGGGGCGGTCTCGCTGTTCCCTTCACCGTACCACGCCGTTCTCGTGGTCAAGGTCTGCACGCCCTGCGCTGCGCTTATGCGCTTGCGTCCTGCGGCCGTCTTCGAACCTGTGACTACTGCGCTGCGCCGTGTTGGTGCCGGTCCCGGGCAATCCCGCCCGGATCACGGAGCCGACCATGTCGCACGAATTCTCATTCTTCGATTCTTCCGTTCTCTTCGTTCAGGACGTCTTCGGGGCCTACTGGCCCGCGCAGTCCGATGAAGTCCTGCAGGCCGCGCAGCGCGTGCTGTTGGAGCAGGTGCGGCATCAGGAACTGCTGTCGTCGCCTGGCGCCGTGAAGGATTTCCTGCGGGTGCGTTTGGGTACTCTGGAACATGAGTTGTTCGCGGTGCTGCACCTGGATTCGCAGAACCGGGTGGTCGAGTACGTCGAGATGTTCCGCGGCACGGTGAGCCAGACCTCGGTGTATCCGCGGGAGGTCGTCAAGGAGGCATTGGCAAGGAACAGCGCCGCCGTCGTGCTGGTGCACAACCATCCGAGCGGCGCGACCCAGCCCTCGCGGGCCGACGAAGCATTGACGCAAACCCTGAAATCCGCTTTGGCACTGGTGGACGTGCGGGTGCTGGATCACATGATTGTGGCCGGTCCGTCGATTTTGTCGATGGCGGAGAAGGGGCTCATGTAGTCCCGGGGGCGCAGCCCCTTTTTTGCTCGTCCTGGTTGACGAGCTGATTGCGCCCACTCCAGGGGTCGGCTTGGCAGCCCACCCCGCCGCGCAGGCTTGGCGCCCCGGGATACCGCCGAACAGGCTGCGCCTGATCGGCCGGATGCATGTCGATGTCGCGCTGCGCGCTCGGTTCACTCCAGCCAGGCGTGCCGACGGCACGCGAGGGCGCTCGCCGCGCGGCGTTGGTTCGTCGCTGAGCGGGCCGCGCTTCAGGCTCTACGTCTTTCCTGCCTTCACCGCTTTATCCGCGAACGTAGCCGCCGCTGTGTGGCCGTCAAGGCGCGCAGGGCCGTGTCCTCGCCTGCGGCTGCGGGCCGCCCCAACCCTGCGCTTGTGTCCTTGACGGCCACACAGCGGCGGCTTCGCTCTTTCGCGGGCGATGAACTCAGGAAAGACGGCGGCAACGGCGACCGGCCCGGGTCACTGCGCCGAACCAACCGAAGCCAACACCGGGCTCCGAATCTTGGAATCCGGCCGGTTTCGGGGAAACCACAGGAGAGCCGCGCATGCAGACAGCCAGAGCGTGAAACGACAGCGACTATTTCTTCAATCCATTCACTTTCGTCCCGGCATGGGACAGGAGCTTTCAACATGAACACCGCAACCCTTTCAGAAACCCAGGCCCTGGAGGCCGCCGTTCCGGCGCAAGCCATGCTGCTGGTCGCGCTGTCGGCGCTGCGCTTTTCCAAGCGCAACGTGCGCAAGACGGGCGGCACGCCCATTGCGGAGCTGGCAGCGAGCATCGAGCGCGTCGGCCTGCTGCAAAACCTCACCGTCACCGCCTGCGCCGACGGCGAGCACTACGAAGTCGTGGCTGGGGGCCGCCGCCTCGCTGCGCTCAAGCTGCTGGCCAAGAAGAAGCGGCTGCCCAAGGACTACCCGGTGCCCTGCCTGCTGGTCGCGGATGCTTCGGCGCGCACGGCCAGCCTGACCGAGAACGCGCAGCGCGAGGCGATGCACCCGGCCGACCAGTTCGAGGCGTTCGCCGCACTGGTGGCCGAGGGGCGATCCATCGAAGACATCGCCGCCGACTTCGGCGTGACGCCGCTGGTGGTGCAGCGGCGGCTCAGGCTGGCGAACGTGTCGCCGCGCCTGCTGGCGGACTACCGCACCAATGCCGTGACGCTGGAACAGTTGATGGCGCTCGCGATCACGGACGACCATGTGGCGCAGGAGGCGGCGTTCTACGACAGCCCGGCATGGCAGCGCGGCCCGCAAGCGCTGCGCGAGCACCTGACGCATGAAGAGATCGAGGCGGGGCAGGACGCGGTGGCGCGCTTCGTCGGGGTGGATGCCTACGTGAGCGCGGGCGGAGTTGTGCGGCGCGACCTGTTCTCGGATGAACATGGGCAGATCTACCTGACGGATGCGGCGCTGCTGGACACGCTCGCGCGAGACAAGCTCGCTGCGACGAGCGAACAGGTCCGGGCTGAAGGTTGGGGCTGGGTGGAAGTGGTGCCGCGCGCCACCCCGGCGGAACTACACTCGTTCCAGCGCGCCCGACGCACACGCCGCGAGCCGAGCAAGGGCGAGGCCAAACGGATTGCCAAGCTCGAAGCCAGGCAGAGCCAGTTGCAGGATCGGCTCGATGACGAGAGTGTCGAACTTTCCGACGCGGAGGCACAGGCGCTCAATGACGAACTCGATCAGCTCGGCGATCAGCTGGAGGCCATTGAGCAGTCATTGACGGAGTACGCGCCGGGCGTCATCGCCGCAGCGGGGGTTGTCGTGTCGGTGGACCATATGGGTGGCGTGGTGGTGCATCGCGGCCTGCTGCGCGAGGAGGAGGCCAAGGCGTTGCGAGCGCGGGAGCGGGAGGAGGGGGGACCGGCGGGCGAAACTGCTGATCCCGCTTCCTCCCCGAAGGGCGGAATTTCAGAAAAGCTCGCCAAGCGGCTGAGCGCGCATCGCACCGCCGCGCTGCAGGCTGAGGTGGCGCGCCATCCGCACGTGGCGCTCGTGGCGTTGGTCCATCGGCTCGCGCTGAGCGTGATCGTCGAGGGGTACTACAGGGAGGGATCGCCTGTGAACATCACCGCGGTACCGCAGCGCGGTCTGGAGACGCATGCACCGGACATCGCGCAGTCGCCTGCGCTCGCGGGCATGCTGGAGGTGCGGCAGGCGTGGGCGGAGCGGCTGCCGGAAGACCCGGACGCGTTGTTCGCAGAGTTGCTCGCGCTTCCGCAGCAGGAACTGATGTCGCTGCTGGCGGTGTGCGTGGCGCAAACAGTGGGAGCGCTGAGTTCGCGCGAGGACGACGTGCCCGGCGCTGCGCTTGCGCATGCCGTGGGGCTCGACATGCACGACTGGTGGACTCCGACCGCTGCGGGCTACTTCGAGCATGTCGCGAAAGCCAGAGCGTTGGAAGCGGTGCAGGAGTTCGCGCCGGATCACGTGGAGCGGCTCGAGAAGGTCAAGAAGGCAGAACTCGCGAGCGAGGCTGAGCGGCTGGTCGCAGGAACGGGATGGCTGCCGCCGATGTTCCGCCAGGGCGCATCGAACGAGGCAGTGCGGGCGCCGCAATCGGGCGAATCGCACGGCGAGCGTGCCGAAGACGAAGTTCCCGAGAACGCCCCCGCCGCAGGTTAAACGCAAGGACTTCCCGGCTGCGTGCCGGTAAGTCTGCGGATGGAGCGCGACGCGCGCGGCAAGTACGCCGCGCGCGTTTTGACATCTACTTCGGGTCCCACACGCAATCGCCCAAGGCGTTCCCCGAACGGGGACTCATCGTTTTGGTGACGAAATCACAAGAAGTCCCGGCAATCCTGCCGGCGTGAGTGAGCTTTGCTGCGGCTAAATTCGAACCTGACTTTCCCATGGGCGATTTGATGCGCAGCAGATGGCTTATCTACGTGACCGCGGTTGCCGTGTTGGCGGCAGTGTCCCCGGCCGTCGCCAGCCTGCACTCGGTCGTCGACCTCAGCGATCCCAGTCTGTTCGACTGGTGGTTCCTGATGCTGCCGCTGACGATCGACATGCACGTCTCGCCAGACCCAGGCTACCGAGTTCCATTGTGGATCGCCGTCTATGCTCTCCAGTACCTTGCGCTGCTCGCCGTGGCAACGCACGCCGTGCGGCTCGCCAGAATCGCGCGCGACTTCATCAGCCCGCCTCGGCATCGCGGCGGCTTGCTGCGCCGCTAGAGCGCGGCGATTCGATTCAAGTTCTGGCCTCCTAGACAGCCGACATCGCGCGCCGCGAATCCGTCGTCGCTCGCCAACTGCGGCGGAGCGCTTCTACGCTGGACTGCGCCCGAGTAGGTTCTCCGCGCGCTCGAACCCGACGAGGATCGACGCGCTCCGATCGCCGTGCACTTGCACGCCCGCCGATCGGAGCGCGTTCGAAACCCCTTCATCGAGTCCTCATGAACCAACCTGGCGTCAATCAGATATTTTTCGAAGAGTCCCACATCGTGCTGGCCGATCACGCGGCGCGGCCGCCTGGCTCGCAGATTCCCGGCGGCGCCGTCTGCGCTGAATCGACCGTCCGTTGTGCCGCCACGGCGGACCTGGTCGCGATGGTCGAATCCATCTGTGTGCGCGAGATGCAGGCGCACATCGACGGCGCGATCCAGATCGCGGTCAGCCGCACCATCCGCATCGACCACCGGGGGCCGGTGCCCGTGGGCGCGCTGTTGCGGCTGAGGGGTTGGGTCGAGTTGCTCGGCGGCCGCAGCGTGACGTTCCGCGTGCAAGGCTTCGATGGCTACGAGCTCGCGTGCGAGGCGACAGTCACGCTGGTCGTGATGCGACGGGCGTCGATGGAATCGCGCATCGCCGCGAAAGCCGCGACGCCCGACTTCGCGCGCACCTTGCCGTTCCACCCGAGCGAGCCGCAGCATTGCGACATTCCTTGCTGAGTTCAGTGCGAGACCTGCGCTTTTTGAGCAGTGCGTCCGTATCGGGCGAGCGACGGTCTCTGACTGGAGGGCCGTCCGTCCCGTGTTTCCATGGCTCGCCGATCTCGGTGATCGCCGGTGTGCGTGGGAGTTTCGCTTTCGGCGTTCTGAACAGCACTGGATCGCTATCGAACCGTGCCGCAACGCCGCGGCGTTGATACAGGTGCCTGCGCCATGCGTCCTTTCGCAGCAGGATCGCAACCACAGCGGCCTTGTATTTGTCGTGAATCCTGGCGTGGGCACGGCTTCGCCTCAGGCTTGTTCGCCTCAACCGTCCAGCCCGACAAATTTCCCCGGCCTGCGGCCTTCCTCGCGAGGCAAATTTCTCGTTCTTCCCGGTCCTTCGCTACGCTGCGGCCGCTTGCGCGGTGCGGCGCGCCTGGACCCCCGCCCTACGGATCACGCCAAGGCCGCGATGGTCGCGACCTGGTCAAACACGAAAGGACTTTTCATCATGGCTCACATCGGCACCTTCAACACCCAAGGCAACGGCTTCACCGGCACGGTTCGCACCCTGACGCTCAACGTCAAGGTCAAATTCGTTCCGAACGAGAAGGAAAGCGAGAACGCCCCGGACTACCGCATCCAGGCCGGCGGCGGCTACGAGATCGGCGCGGCCTGGAAGAAGGTCAGCAAGGCGGACCGGCCCTACCTGTCGGTGACGCTGGATGACCCGTCGTTCCCTGCGACGATCCACGCTCGCCTGGTCGAAGGCGAGGCGGGCGCACACGACCTGATCTGGTCGCGCAGCAAGGACTGAATGCCGCACTCAGCGCCCCGCCCTCGGGCGGGGGCTTTTGGCAACCACACGAACGGCCCGCGCAATTCCGCGGGCCGTTCGCATTTGGGTGTTGTCGCCGATACGGCTATACGCGGTTGCGCAAGTCCGTATTCCAGGAGGCGCGCATCCATGCGATGTCGATTCCGTGTGATCACGGAACGGCGCACTCACGCGGACGTGGCTTCACGACTCGCAGTGACGATTGTTGGCATGACGCGGCGGCGCTTGATGGTGACGACGGGGACATTAGGCGTCGCCTGCGATCTGACTGCAAGCGACGTTGAGCTCAAGTTCTTCGCAATAGCTACTGCCCTGCGCAGCTGGCTGCTGTTCAGAGGGCTCGTGTAGTCGCCGTTGACCTGCAGGTATCTGCCATCCTGGTCAACGGCCAGCGCGCCGGCTTGAGGGCCCCTCTCAACGCTGCCCAGCAACTGCAACGCGGGATTATCAGCGCGTTCGTAAGTGAAACGCATCCATTCTTCGCGACCGAGTCGAACGACCCAGTCCGTGTCTTCTTCCATTCAACGACCTTCCTTGTGCCGGCATGTCCATCTGACGCGGCGACACGAATGATATTCGCCCCGGTAGGGGATAAGCGTCCCGGCGTAGAGCCGCCGAGCCGGATCTCAGGTTGCACAGTTCTGACCGAGTGCGTGAAATCGCCTGCGCGAAATTGAGGGTTCGAGCCGAAGCGAGTTGCAGTCTCTATGGACTCACGCATTTCCTGACAGTCAGAAGAAAGGCTCTGTGCGTCGCCCGGCTCGCCGGGGCCGCGCTCTCGTGCTTCGCATCGAGCCGCCTACGCGTCTCGCCCGTTCCGGCTTCCATCGCTGACGCCTTCGCGGCCAGGCGGCGCTGCGCGCTTCGCTTTGGGGGACTGGCTGAAGCCAATCCCCGCCGCGCGAGCTTGGCGCCCCTGAAGGCCGCCGAACAGGCTTCGCCTGATCGGCCCAGGACGCAGTCCGTGATCGATGCGCAGTTCCATTCGCGCAGCGGGGGATGCGTTCGCGACGACGCCTCTCCTTCCTCGCCGAGACGCCCTTCGATCCGACAAGCCGCGCAGCGTGGCGCACGCCGCACAGTCGTCAACCCCCGGCCCGCACCGGACCGTGTTGGGGGTGTGACAACTGCGCTTGATGGCGTGCGCAAAGCCGCAGCGCTCCGATCGGGAGCGTCCATTCAAGGAGTTGCGATCATGAACCTGATCCCCGAAGAGCTGCGCGCGCAGCTGCTGGCCAACGGCCGGCTGTCCATCCAAAGCGAAAACTTCGATCCACCGCCGGTTGTGAAGCTGTTCACCCCCGACGCTGGGGCGACATGGCTGCTCACCGAAATCGATCCGGATGACGACGACCTTGCGTTTGGTCTGTGCGACCTCGGTCTGGGCTTCCCGGAACTGGGGTACGTCCGCCTGATGGAGCTCGCGGTGGTGCAAGGGCGGCTTGGATTGCCGGTGGAGCGCGATTTGCACTTCGTGGCGGACAAGCCGATCAGCGTTTATGCGCGCAAGGCGCGACTTGCGGGGCGTATCGTGGCGTAGTGGCCTTCGGCATCAGCCGCGATGCGCCTGATGCCATTCCTCAGGGAGGCGGGCTTCGGTCTCCAGCAACAACTCGCCTGCGCTGCGGTTCAGTGCGCGGGCGATCTTGAGTACGAGTGCCAGCGTCGGCATGTGCTCGCCACGCTCAATCTTTCCCATGTGCGACCGCTCGATGCCAGCCATGTGGGCGAGCGTCTCCTGGGCAATTCCGTCTTCCGTTCTCAGCGCGCGCACGGCACCGCCGAAGGCCTGTGCGGGCGCGACCTCGAAGGTCGTCGCGCCCGTCGGCCGCCCACGCTGAATCGCACGCTTCTGCATACGGCAAAGCGTCGCGTTTCACCATAGTTAAAACCACGTTATATTTAACTCTTCACCAACTGTCTCGAATTGGACTTCTCATACGGGTCACCCGCATGTAGCATGTCCTTGCGCATAGCGAACCACCATGTCCCTTCTCACGAACGAGCAGCGTGACCAGTTGCTGGCCAACGGCAGGACGGCCGCGCAAGGCATGAGAGGCGATCCTTACCCGGTTGTGAAGCTCTTCACCCCGGATGCGCACGCCACCTGGCTCTTGACCGAGTTGGACCCTGCAGACGCCGACACGGCCTACGGTTTGTGTGATGTGGGCCTGGGTGCGCCGGAGCTGGCCCACATCAAGCTGTCTGACCTCGAGGCCATTCGCGGCCCGCAAGGGCTGCCGGTCCAGCGTGACCTCCACTTCAAGCCTCGACGTTCGTTGAGTCAGTACGCCGCACTCGCGAACACCGACGGTTCGGTCAGCGACTGACGGCGCTTCGCGGCCATGCCGTCGATTCAGTGCATCGGGATCACGATTCAGACGCGCTGGGTCTTTGTTCCACGTGGCACATGAGCTCTAATTCCATTTAGAGACGCGCCCGCGCAAAACGAAAACGCGCGTCTGACAATTTCAGGTTTCGCGGCGGACCATGCACTGCGTGGCTCGCCGATCGGTTGTGGTTCTGACGCACTCCTCGCCGCGAAATCATTGTGGGAGGTGCGGATCATCACGTCGGAACCAAGGCGCTGGCATTCGCCGGCGGCATACCTGTACGTACTGCAATTGAGTGGTTCCTCGCTCGCTTGGGAATACCTGCGGCGCAATGCAAGCTACCGCAAGGACTGGACGCGACGACGAGGCATCGATGCCGACGTTCCGCTTTCGCAGTGGCAGCTCGAAGCGTTCGAGGATCCCGATCTCGACGCTCGCGTCGCCTGTCCGATCTGGCGGCTCGAACCCGAGCGTCGCGCCAGGTTGCGCGCAGCGGAGCCCGGGGATGAGCATAAGCCATTCAGCCTGTGGACCATTCCAGGAGCGAAACGGCTCTTGTACGACGGCCGGCGCCTTCTGCTGAACGGGTACGCGAGGAGCGACGCGCTACACCTGACGCTCGGGAACGACGTTCATGACGGCGCGCCGTTCGAATATGTCCTGGCGCCGGGAACCAACATGGAGGAAGAGTGGCGAGGCGTTCAAAGGCAGCACCGCATGCTGGCCGAGCGGGAGTCGCCGGCATCGGCGACGTTTCCCCGCCCCGACCGCGTCGCGCTCATGCACATGCGTGCGCTGCTCGCGCTCGACGGCAGTGCCGATGGCGCGTCGCAGCGCGAGATCGCGGCCAGCCTCTTCGGTGAAGAGATCACCGCCTCGAACTGGCATCCGGACAGCGAGCTGCGCGCGCAGGTGCGACACCTGCTGCGGCGAGCGCGTGCGTTCGTGGCCGGCGGCTACCGCAGCCTAATTTCTCGGTGATGCGCCACGGGGAGACGGCAGTCAGTCTCCCGAATCTCCCTGCCCGCAACGCCTGCCCGCGCCGAGACTGGCTGCGCTCGGCGGCACTTGGACCGTCGGCGACGTTCACCGACGGAGACCGAAGGCGTGATCCCCAGTTCGACCCAGACCGCGCAGCCACCCGGCGAATCGCCGCGCTATCTCAACAACTCCGAAGCGGCGCAGTTCCTGCGGCTTTCGCCGCGCACGCTGGAGAAGCAGCGGGTGATCGGCGGCGGACCGCGCTTTCACAAGTTCGGCCGGCGCGTGATGTACGCGATCGAAGACCTGCAGGCCTGGGCTAATGCGCGGTCGTTCGAGATGACCTGCGATCCCGAATACGTGGCGCTGCGCGCCGCGGGACGCTGAGCAGGACCGCCCGTATCCATGCCGGCGATCATCGATCCACAGCGCGAGCAGCTCGAGTTGTTCCGCGCGCTGCCCGGTGCCATGGCGCCGCGCGATGCGCAGGACCTGATGGCTTGGCCGTTCTTCTCGCTTGCGAAATCGCGGCGGGTCGAGCCGATAGATTTTGAGGCGGGCGGCGTGAAGGTCCGGGTCGAGGGAACCGTCGAGCACGGCCTGGCGACGATCTGGGACGCCGACGTGTTGATCTGGGCCGCCAGCCAGATCGTCGAGGCCCGCGATGCGGGTATTCGTACCTCCCGGTTGATGCACGCCACGCCTTACCAGATCCTCACCTTCATCGGACGTGGCACGTCCGTGCGCGACTACCTGCGACTGAAAGCCGCACTGGATCGGCTGCAGTCGACCAGCATCGCGACCACGATCCGCCAGGCGCCGGGGAGGCGGATGCACCGGTTCTCGTGGATCAACGAATGGAAGGAGCGCGCCGACCTGACCGGCCGGCCGCAAGGGATCGAAATGATCCTGCCGGACTGGTTCTATGCCGGCGTAATCGAGGAGTCCCTTGTGCTGACCATCGATCCAGCTTACTTCAGCCTCACCGGGGGAATCGAACGCTGGCTATATCGCCTTGTACGCAAGCACGGCGGTCGCCAGCGCAGCGGATGGCAGTTCGACTTTCGTCACCTCTACGCCAAGTCCGGCAGCATCGCGCGCTTCTCCGACTTCGCCCTGGACATCCGTCGAATCGCAACGCGCCAAGCCCTGCCTGGCTATCGCCTGGAGGTGACCCGTGCGATCGGGCGCAAAGACACCTTGCACTTCTTTCCCCTGCCACGTGGCGTGCCGGGCACGGCACTGTTCACTTCCGGTGGAAGTGCGGGGGACAAGCAGTGAATCCGTTCGTGCCTTCAGGCGCAGGCAACTGCGTGCCATCAGGCGCAAACGCCCCGTGCCATCAGGCGCATCAGCGGTCCGCAAGCCCGCGCCAGTCAACGGTTTCGAGGCTCGCTAACTCTTCTAACTCTTACTTCATAACGATTCAAAGAGAGGCGCGGCCGCTGTGGACAAAGTCCACGCATGCCGCGGAAACACCATGATCATCGCGTTGCTCAATCAGAAGGGAGGCGTCGGCAAGACGACGCTGGCCACCCACATCGCCGGCGAACTGGCCCTGTCAGGCAGTTCGGTGGCCATCATCGATGCCGACCCGCAAGGCTCGGCACTTGATTGGGCGCAACGC
>Ga0068868_100002439_pt1 | contig 12889 bp, 12 predicted proteins | sample KBSMisM42_FD_64660 | JGI IMG/M metagenome (GOLD analysis project Ga0068868, IMG submission 64660) | Miscanthus rhizosphere microbial communities from Kellogg Biological Station, Michigan, USA - KBS Miscanthus M4-2 | ecosystem: Host-associated > Plants > Roots > Rhizosphere > Soil ...
CTCGAGGCGCGGACGTCGAGCATCGAAGGGTTCGAGCTCGTGCCGCAGGATTCGCTCGACCTGGTGCTGAAGCATCTGCCGGGAACGCGAGCTCCGCTTGAGGGCTCTCACAAATGGCATGCGCTGGTGGAGGCGACGACGGCCGATCCGCAAGCCAATATCGCCGCCGAGCTCGAAACCCTGCTTTCAGCCGCGATGCAGCAGGGCATCATCGGCGATGGCGTGCTTGCCGCCAACGAGGCCCAGGCCGAGGCGTTCTGGAAGCTTCGGGACACGATCTCCGAGGCGGAGCGCGCCGAAGGTCAGACGCTTGCACATGACATCTCGGTCGCCGTCGCTGACATGCCCCACTTCATCGTGGACGCGGCGGCGAAGGTCGAAGCGGCCTTTCCGGGCGTCGTCGCGAGCGGGTTCGGTCACCTGGGCGATGGCAACATCCACTTTCACGTGAGGGCCGGGACCCATGCGGCACCGGACTGGTACGAGGCTGAGGGCGAGAAAATCACGATGCTGGTCGACGACCTCGTCACGGCGGCCGGCGGCTCGATCTCGGCCGAGCATGGGATCGGGCAGTTGAAACGCGCCGAGTTCGCGCGGCTGGCGCCACCGGGGCGGATCCACGCCCTGCGGGCGATCAAGCACGCACTCGACCCGCTCGGGATCATGAACCCGGGAAAGCTGGTTCCCTGAAGGGCCTGCGCCAGTTCTTGGATGACGCGCAGCAGCGTGCTTGGCTCGGTGGCGCGACCTTGGAGGATTCCGGCGAACGGACGGAATCGCCCGAACTTCGGTTCAGATATGCCGACCGCTTTCAGAAATTGTTGCGCCGGCCGCAGGCGGATGATGTCTTCGAGATTCTCAGATTGTACGGCGAACGTTGCATCCCGATCCCGCGCACCACCGAGCGATATTATTGGTCTGTTTCGTGCCTGCCATCGACATCAGACAAGCCGTTGGTTCGGGTCAATGCGAGCTGGATGGAGTTGTTCACGCTCCTGCCCGACGGCGACGGGCTCCGCTCGAGGATCGTCCTTCACCTTGCAGATTTCACGACGGATGGATCAACCGATCCCGGAAGCCTTCACCAGGACCTTCTTGAGCAATGCGTCGAGCATTCCGAAGATGTCAGCCACGCGTCTTGGCGAAGCAAGGACATTTTGATCGTCAAGGTTCGAGGCGCGGTTTCCATCCGCAAGTTCATCGAGGACCGCCGTGCGCTGCACGCCATTCGATCGTTCAACCTGACTCACCTGAACAGAGGCCGGAACGCCTATCAGGCGAGCCACAGCTACAATGTTGCGGACCGCATGCTGGGCGATTCAACGGCGGGGATCGAAGCTGAAATCGCGTCCTTAGGTCTTTAGCTGCAGGCGATCGCTCTCGGCCTCAGACGGCTCACCTGCATTCGCCAATGTCCTTCGCAAATGATCGATGTCGACCGCACCCTCCCATCGGCCAACGACGATCGTCGCCACCGCATTGCCGACGAAGTTTGTCAGTGAGCGGCACTCGCTCATGAAGCGATCGACGCCGAGGATCAGCGCCATGCCGGCGACGGGGATTGCGGGAACGACTGACAGGGTCGCCGCGAGGACGATGAAGCCTGAACCAGTCACGCCAGCAGCGCCCTTGGAGCTCAGGATTGCGACCGCCATCAGCAACAGCTCCTGGCCGAGGGTCAGGTGCGTGTTGGTCGCCTGGGCGATGAAAAGCGCCGCGAGCGACATGTAGATGTTGGTGCCGTCGAGGTTGAACGAATAGCCGGCTGGCACGACCAGGCCGACGATTGGCTTGGGAACACCCGCGGCCTCGAGCTTCTCGATCAGGAGCGGCATCGCGCTCTCGGAGCTCGAGGTGCCGAGCACCAACAGAAGCTCGTCCTTCAGGTAGCGGATCAGCGCGAAGATCGAGAAACCGGCTGCCCATGCAATCGCACCGAGCACGACCAGCACAAACAGCAGGGCGGTCGCGTAGAAGGTGACGATCAGCTCGGCGAGGTTGGCGAGCGTGCCTATGCCGTACTGGCCGATGGTAAAGGCCATCGCGCCGAACGCGCCGATCGGGGCGGCGTACATCAGGATCCGCACGACGCGGAAGACCACCGCGGTGATCGTGCGCAACGCGTCGAGCAGGCGGTCGCCACGGTCGCCCAGCATCGCGAGCGCGATCCCGAACAGGATCGAGACGAGTAGAACCTGCAGGATTTCGCCCGACGTGAAGGCGCTGAACATCGTGTCGGGGATGATGTTCAGCAGGAAACCGGTCAGCGTCGTCTCGTGCGCCTTGGTGACGTAGGTCGCGACCTTGCTCGTATCGAGCGTCGCCGGATCGACGTTAAGGCCGGCGCCGGGCTGGACGACGTTGGCGACGACCAGGCCGACCGCGAGCGCCAGAGTGGACACCACAATGAAATAGCCGAGCGCTTTAGCGGCAATGCGTCCGAACGCGCCGAGGTCGCGCATCCCGGCGATACCGGTGACGACGGTGAGGAAGATCACCGGCGTGATGATCATCTTCACCAGCTTGATGAACCCATCGCCGAGCGGTTTCAGCGCGGCGCCGACACCGGGCCACAGCCAGCCGACGAGCACGCCCAGCGCGACTGCGATCAGCACCTGCACGTATAAACTCTTCCACAGGGGACGACGTGCAGCGGCCATCTAATCTCCATGTTGGCGCGTCCGGCAGGATTCGAACCTGCGACCTCAAGCTTAGAAGGCTCGTGCTCTATCCAGCTGAGCTACGGACGCGCGTTGCGGCGACAACTAACCGCAATTGACGCGACAAGGAACTGCGCTAGGCGTTCGGTGATGGAGGGGGAAAGGCTCAGGCATGTCGAGGCGCGAGCGCTGCATGGCTCGCGCTTTCGTTACTTCGACTTCGTTATGGTGGCGTTCGTCGTCGTGCTCGTCCTGTCGAACGTCATCGGGGCGGAAAAGCGGTCCTTCCTCGATCTTCCTGGCATCGGGCCCTGGCCGTTCGGCGCGGGCATCCTATTCTTCCCGATCTCCTACGTCATCGATGACGTCCTGACGGAGGTCTACGGCTTCGCCCGAGCCCGCCGGGCGATCTGGGCCGGATTTGCCGCGCTGCTCTTCATGGCGGTGATGGAACAGACGGTAGTGCACCTGCCGGTTGCAGCCGGTTGGACCGGGCAAGAGGCGTACGAGCGGGTGTTCGGATCCGGCTGGCGGATCATCTTCGCGTCGATGACTGCCTTCTTCGTCGGCGACTTCCTGAACTCGGTCGTGCTCGCCAAGATGAAGATCTGGACCGACGGCAAATATCTATGGACCCGGACCATTGGCAGCACTGTGATCGGCGAGGGCGCTGACAGCCTGATCTTCTACCCGTTAGCCTTCTACGGCATGCCCGACTGGCCCGTGGCGGCGCTCGGCGCGGTGATGCTCAGTCAGTTCGTGCTGAAGGTCAGCTGGGAAGTGGTGCTGACGCCCGTGACTTACGCCGTGGTCGGGTGGCTGAAACGGAAGGAAGGCGTCGATGTTTACGACGTCGGGACCGACTTCACGCCGTTCACGACCGACGTCTGACCAGCAGGTAGATCGCCCAGCCTGTCATCGCGACCGCGAGAACCGAGCTGGTGAGGAACAAGGGCTCGGTCAGCGTATGAATCCCCTCGGAAGCGACGCGCGCCACATGGCCGACCAGTATCAATGCATAGATGATCGCGGACGCGATGACGAAGCAGCGCACCTCAGGCGTTCACCGTCTCGAGCAGGCCTTCGAACAGCCGACGGCCGTCTGTCCCGCCGTGGGCAGGTTCGATCACCCGCTCCGGGTGCGGCATCAGGCCGAGTACGTTGCCCGTATCGTTGAGGATGCCGGCGATGCTGCGCGCCGAGCCGTTCACCTCATCGAGATAACGGAAGGCGACGCGGCCTTCGCCTTCGAGCCGGTCGAGCGTTGCATCGTCGGCCTGGTAGTTGCCGTCATGGTGCGCGACCGGGAAGACGATCTCCTCGCCAGCGTCATAGTTGGCCGTAAACAGGCTCTGGCTGTTCTCGACGCGAAGCGGGACGTTGCGGCAGACGAACTTCAGGGCCGCGTTGCGCATCAGTGCACCGGGCAGGAGTCCGGCCTCGGTCAGCACCTGGAAGCCGTTGCAGATGCCGATCACAGGAACACCCCGCGACGCGGCATCGGTCACCGCACGCATGACAGGCGAGCGGGCCGCCATCGCGCCCGAGCGGAGGTAATCGCCGTAGGAAAAGCCACCGGGCACTCCGATGAAATCAATGCCTTCGGGCAGCTCGGTCTCCCGATGCCAGACCATCGCCGGCTCGCGGCCGGTCACCTGCTCGAGCGCGGTCGCCAGGTCTCGGTCGCAATTGGATCCGGGGAAGACGATAACCGCGCTTCTCATGCGTCCTCCAGCCGCTCGATCCGGAAGTTCTCGATCACCGTGTTGGCGAGCAGCTTACGGCACATGTCTTCGATGTCGGAGTCGCCGGTCCCGTCGGCGAGGTCGAGTTCGATCAGCTTGCCCGCTCGGACGTCGTTCACTCCTGCAAAGCCGAGGCCCTCGAGCGCGTGGTGGATCGCCTTGCCCTGCGGGTCGAGGACACCGTTCTTGAGGGTGATGAACACACGCGCTTTCATGGCTTCATCCAGATGATTGTTGGCTGCTCCGGCCGCTATGGCCAGCGCGTCCGGCAAGGGCAAGTTTCACGCTTTGTTTACCGTGTTTGAAGCAAACGAGCCACGCGCCGGTCAGTTCTTCACCGGCTTGTGGGAGGAGTTCGGCATGGTCGGCGGTATTGCCATCGCGATGTTCGTCGCGTTGGTCGGCTGGGGCGGCAAATATTTCGGCTGGAGCGATCCGGACGGAAAGGTCCAGCTGGCGCTCGTTTTCTCCTTCATCCTCGGCGTTATCGGCGGCTTCAAGTCGCGCGGTTAGTAGCCGCTTAGCTCAGCCACGCGGTTGCGGTGGTAGTAGACGTCGCCGAACAGCTCCCCGAGCACCGCTTCGCGCTTCATGAACAGGCCGGAATCATGCTCGTCGGTCATGCCGATCCCGCCGTGCATCTGCACGCCCTCGCGGACGGCGAGGTTGGCAACCTCGGCCGCCTTCGCCTTGGCGACCGAGACGTAGAGCTCGGCTGTGTCATCGCCGCTATCGAGCAGCTGGGCCGCCTTGAACGCGGCAGCGCGGGCGATCTCGTTCTCTGAATAGAGGTGGGCGGCGCGGTGCTGAAGCGCTTGGAACTCACCGATGAGGCGGCCGAACTGCTTGCGCTGCCGGAGATAATCGAGGGTCATTGTCGAGATGCCGGACGCGACCCCGACCAGCTCGGCTGCAGCGCCTGCGCTTCCTGCGGCGAGGGCGCGTGAAAGAGGCTGCCAGCCGCCGTCGACCTCGCCGATCACCGCGTCGGCATCGAGTTCGACGTTCTCGAAGGTCAGGCGGGCGGCCTTGGAGCTGTCGACCAGCGTCTGGCTATCGACTGTAAGGCCGGCGGCGTCCTTAGCCACGGCGAAGAGGGTGATACCGTCGCGCTCGCCGGATGAGCCGGCAGTGCGGGCGGCCGTGACGATCATGTCGGCCGAGCCGCCCTGGACGACGAACTGCTTCGCGCCGTTGAGGACGAAGCCGTTGCCCTGGCGCTTCGCTTCGAGCGCGGTGCACTCGGGCGCGTGGCGCGGTCCTTCATCGACTGCGAGCGCTAGCACTGCTTCACCCGAAAGCACGCCCGGATACCAGCGGTCGGCATGCGCCGTGCCCTCGATCGCCCGCGCAGCGGCGACGGCGGTGGTCAGGAACGGCGAGGGAGTGAGGTTGCGGCCAATCTCCTCGAGAACCAGCGCTGCTTCGGTCGCGCCCATTCCCATGCCGCCGTGGCTCTCCGGAATGCAGATGCCGGTGAGGCCGAGTTCGGCGAACTGCTTCCACAGATCGTGGCCGAAGCCGTCCTTGCACTTGATGTCGCGCCAGTGACGAAGCTGCTTGGCGATGCTCCCTTCCTCGGCAAGGAAGCTCGCCGCGGTTTCCTGCAGCATCTTCTGGTCGTCGGTGAGCAAGCTCATGCGCCGGGTAACCTCAGGATGTGCTTGGCGACGATGTTGAGCTGGATCTCGCTCGTGCCGCCTTCGATCGAATTGCCCTTGGAGCGCAGCCAGGAACGCGGCGTCGCGCCTCCCTTGCTGTGCTCGCTGTCCCATTCGAGCGCGTCGGACCCGCCCGCCGCCATCATCAGCTCGTTGCGGCGCTTGTTGAGCTCGGTTCCGGCATATTTCATCATCGAGGGTGATGCGGGGTGCGCTTCTCCCGCCTTCCACATCGCCGCGAACCGCTCGCTCATCGCCGCGAAGGCGAGGGCGTCGACGTCGAACGCGGCGATCTCTGCACGGAGCAGCGGATCGGAGGGTTTGGTGATTGGCCCAAGCGTCACGCTGCGGCCGCCAGTGCCGAGCCCCATGCCCGCGATCATCTCGCGCTCATGGCCGAGGAGATATTTGGCGACGTCCCAGCCCTTGTTGACCTCGCCGATGATCTGTTCCTTGGGGACCTTCACGTCGTCGAAGAAGGTCTCGCAGAACGGCGATGAGCCGCTGATCAGCAGGATCGGCTTGGTCGAAACGCCCGGCGTCGCCATGTCGAACAAAAGGAAGCTGATGCCGCCCTGCTTGGATTCGGTCGACGTGCGGACGAGGCAAAAGATCCAGTCGGACTTGTCGGCGTAGCTGGTCCAGACCTTCTGGCCGTTGACCAGCCAGTGGTCGCCCTTGTCCTCGGCCTTGGTTTGAAGGCCGGCGAGGTCGGAACCGGCGCCCGGCTCCGAATAGCCCTGGCACCAGCGAATCTCTCCGCGGGCGATCTGCCCGAGATAATGCTTCTTCTGCTCTTCGGTCCCGAACTTGAGCAAAGCGGGGCCGAGCATCGAGATTCCGAAGCTGGTGAGCGGTGAGCGGGCGCCGATCCGCTGCATCTCTTCCTTGAGAACGCGAGCTTCGGCCGGCGACAATCCACCGCCGCCATATTCCCTGGGCCAATCGGGAACGGTCCAGCCGCGTGTCGCCATCACCTCGAGCCACTCGCGCTGCGCATCGGACTGGAAGGTCCAGTTACGCCCACCCCAGCAAATGTCCGCCTCCGAGCGGATGGCCTTGCGCATCTCAGGCGGGCAATTGGCCTCGAGCCACGCGCGCGTCTCGGAGCGGAAGGTCCCGAGGTCGGTCATGGCGTAGTTCCGATTTCCAACAAAGTTGACAAAGTTGACGCCATCATACGAGCGGCTCCCCCAGCGCGCGCAACGCCATCAACCTGGACGAATGCGATGCTGAAAAGACGGTCACGCGGCTATGCCAAGCACGGCCATGCCAAATAGGAAAGTGCAAAACGCGAACCGTCAGACCGTCACTGGCGAGAAACGCGATCCAGCACTTGCATGAGATGCGACTGACGGTTGGTCTGCGTCTTCTCGAACAAGGCTTGAAGGTGGTTGCGCGCCGTGTTGCGGCTGATCCCGAGCAGCACCGCCAAGCTTTCAAGCGAATGTCCGTCGAGAAGCGCCTTCGCAACGTCGATCTCCCGCGCGCTCAGATCGAAAAGATGCGAATGCGCGGCCAAGTGCTCGGGTCCGCTGTCGAGTTCGACAAGCCTGACCAGCGCCGCTGGAACCGGTCGTGGCAGGTGGTTGAGCGAGGAGGGCAAGTGACTGACGACCACCAGCAAATCACTCCTGCCGGGGCCTCGGTCGATCCGAATTCCCCTGCCGGACAGCTCGCCTTTTCCCAAGTCGACGGAGGCCTGGATGGCCTGCCGGAGCTGGGAGTCGACCTCAGGCTGTCGGGCGATGAGCAGCGATCCGGAGACAAAAAGTCCGCTTGTGTCGGCGAGGATCTGCTCCGCCCGCGCGCTGAGCGACAGGACGCGCCCGGCGCCGTCGACGGCAATGAGCGCGGAGTCGTCAGCCGCGAAATTGGGAGGACGCGCGGCCAGCCTCACCGCGCGCTCGAGATTCTCGAACAGGAGCGCTTGAAGGCGGACCTGCTCGCGGCCCCGAAGCCGTTCGGAACCCTTTGCCTGCAGGGTAAGGACGAATTGGAGGTCGTCCACCGGAGGAGTGAAATAGACCCGCCAGAAATCGGTGCCGAAGCGGCTCTCGCTCCAGCGGACAATCGGCTGGTCCAAATATTCGCCGGAACGGATGACTGCAGCGCTATCGCAAACGGCTGCAAGCGGGTTGTCGATTATCCACTTCAGAACCGGATCGACCGCGAACATTTCCTCGCGATACTCGTCCATCGCTTTTTCCGTGGAAGGACTCTCGCGGCCGTGAAACTGGACATCGTCGACCTTGCGTCGGCGCTGATCGACGACCGTGACGGTCGCCCACTGGCATCCGGTCCGCGAAATGATATTTTCCATGCCGGATCGCCAGGCATCGGCGTCGTAAACGGCCTCGTAAAGGCTCCCGAGGAACGTAGAGAGTCCGTCGTCCAGGGACATGCCCATCCCCTTCTACCCGTGCGGCGGGAACACCCAACCTAACTTCTCTTCTTAACTTAAGTTTCACCCGATGTCCCCAAATCGAAGGTTAACGCGAAAGAATGATGAGACTGGTACGTTTGCACCATTGAACCGGGCAGGCCCCGCGATTCTATTGTCTGCGAACAGAGCGGGGCTGTGTGAGAGAATATCGGCGCGGGATGAAGAACGACGTGCTGCAGAGGCTGTGGCACTTCGACGACGATTGCCCGAGCTATCCGCGAAGAGACTTCCTGATCCGGCAGGCGAAGCCGCCCGATGATGAGCTTTGCGCGCGCTGTGGCAGCCCGAGCCCTCGATGAACCGGAATCCAACCCCGCGAAGCGAAAGCGCGCTGGAGTTGGTCAAATCGATTGAGCGCAAGCTCCAACATCTGCGCAGCACGACACAAGAACACGAGGCCGAGCTCCGGGAGATGGAGATCGCCCTCGAGGAGATCCTGACAGCGCTCGGGCTCGGCTAATTCGAGGTCAGCCTAGCCTCAGCTCCAGTCGGCATCGGCCTTGGGCGCGTGCTCCTTCGCCGCGTCGACGATGTCGTGTAGGTCGATGGGCTTGTCGTACGGGTCTTCGTCGAGTTCGGTCACGCGCTTGAGGCCTTTCTGCCAGTGTCGCAGCGCCTCGCAGTAAGGCAGGAAGGGCTTACGCATCAGGGCGCCGTTCGGAAGCTCCTCTACGTCGGCGATGCCCATGTGCAGCCACTTGCCATTGTGCCAGTCGGTCATGTCGACAGCGGGGAACAGGCAGATGCCGTGAAGGTCGACGCCGCGATTGACCGCGGCAAGCGCCTCTGAAGCCATGTCGTTGAGCCAGTCCGGCCGGCCGCCGCCGATCCCCGACGTTTCAGCGACGATGCAGGGGCGGCGGTACTTGTCCCACGATTCCCAGATGAGGTCCGCAACCGGGCGAATGCGGCTATCGCCGGGCTTCAGGGGATTGTTGGGCTTGCCGCCGCCCGCATATTCCATCTGCCCGAAGCTGTAGTTGTTGAGGCCGAGGATATCGATCAGCTCGAGGCAGCCGCCATATTCGGGATGCTTGAGGCCCGAGATGATGTCCCAGGCGAGATATGCGTCGTCATAGCTCTCACGGTGTGCAGCCTCGGCGAGGTCCGGCCGGTCGCGTGGGGGGACCACCCAGATCAGAGGATCGATGTGAACGAAGCGGACGTCGGGGAAGTCCTGGCGGATCGCCTTGCACGCGGCGATGTCGGCACGCGCGAGCTGCGTGGTGAAGCGCAGCCTCTCCTCTCGGCTCTTTCCGAAGGGCGCGCACCAGCCCCATTCGCCGCCCATATAGCCCCAGAAGGTCGGCTCGTTGATCGGGCCGATGCACAAGGGGCCGTGGTGAGCGCGGTCGGCGACGTAGCGGGCCGCGGCGCGGGCGTAGGCGGCGAAGCGCGTGACGAACTCTTCGGAATAGGGGTCGACACCGTCCGGATAGCCGTAGTGGCAGAGGTCCCAGATCGGCAGGATATTGTGCCGGCGCTGGGCGGTGAGGAAGCCGTCGATCGCCGAGAAGTCGTAGTCTCCGTTGCCACGATCCACGAGCGGCCAGGGAATGCCTTCGCGGGCGACGGCGATACCGAGTGGCGGCAGCAGGGCGTAATCCTCGTCGGCATGCTGGTAATGGCGGAGCTCCGCATTGAGGTCGCGGCGCTTGCGCTCCTTGCCCCAGAGGAAGGTCGAGCATTCGAAGCCCGAGAGGAAGAAGGTCGGGAAGATGCCTTTGCGCGCCACGCGGACAGTACGCGCGAGCGGCGCTGCCGTTTCAGGTTAGCTCGAGACCCTCGTCGATCGGGCGCATCGTCATGGCTGCGGCGTCCTTCAGATAATGCTGCGGGACGCGCCACGGCTGGCGGTCGCCCTGGCCGGGCAGAAGCGAGGAGGCTCGCTCGACGTAGCCGGAGGTCAGCTCCATGATCGAGCGGCGTTCGAGGTCCGTAGGCGGGCGGGCGACGCAGACCTTCTGGCCCTTCGCGTCCATCCTGTTCAGGAGCCGGCAGACGGCGCGGGCCGTGAGATCACTGCGCAGCGTCCACGACGCGTTGGTGTAGCCGAACGAGACGAAAAGGTTGGGCACGCCGCTCAGCATCATCCCCTTGTAGATGACGCGATCCGGTGCACTGACGGGCTCGCCGTCAACTTCGAGCTCGATGCCGCCGAGCAGCCTCATGTTGAGCCCGGTCGCGGTGACGATGACATCGGCCGGGATTGTCTCGCCACTCTTCAGCTTGAGCCCCTCTGGGACGAACCGCTCGATCTCGCCGGTGACGATGGCGGCCCTGCCGCTGGACATGGCGGTGAACAGGTCCCCATCGGGGATCAGGCAGAGCCGCTGGTCCCAGGGGGCGTAACTCGGGCTGAAGTCGCGCTCGACAGGATAGCCAGGAGGAAGCGCCTCACGGGCCTTGTCGCGGATATATTGGGCGACGCGCTCCGGACGTTTCCGGGCGCGGCCGAACAGGAAGATGGTGAGAAGGATATGCTTCCAGCGGACGAGCGTCGCGGGGAGCCAGCTTGCCATGGAATCGTGGGCGGGAGCGGCGACGATGTAGCTCGGCGATCGCTGGACCATCGTCACGCTTGCGGCGCCCTCGGCCATCGCCGGGACGAGGGTCACGGCGGTCGCGCCGCTGCCGATCACTGCGACGCGCTTGCCGGCATAGTCGACGTCCGCCGGCCAGAACTGCGGGTGGACGATGCGACCCTTGAAATCGGCTTCGCCCAACCATTCGGGGCGGTGACCTGAGGCGTAATCGTAATAGCCGCTCGCAAGGTACAGGAAGGAGCAGGTGAAGGCGCCCTGGTTGGTCTCGACCGTCCAGCGGCGTGCCGCCGATGACCAGCTCGCCGCGGTGACGCGGGTGTTGAAGCGGATGCGGTCGAAGATCCCGAACTCGCGGGCGGTGTCCTCGATATATTGGCGGATCTCACCACCGGCGACGATCGCCTGCGACGATTGCCACGGCCGAAATGGAAAGCCGAGCGTGTACATGTCGGAGTCCGAGCGGACCCCAGGAAAGCGGAACAGGTCCCAGGTCCCGCCGATCCGCTCCCGCGATTCGAGAATCGCGAAGGTCTTGCCTGGACAACGCTGCTTGAGGCGGCAAGCGGCGTCCACGCCAGAAATGCCGGCGCCGACGATCAGCACGTCCACCTGCTTACTTACCTCCATGTCAGGAAAGTGGCACAGCAGTATTGTGTCGCGCAATGCCACGGCTTAGCGGCGGCGCACGGAGACCCGCCATGGAAGACCTAATGGAAAAGCCGACCACAAGCCCGATCTCGACCCGCAAGCATGGCGACGTGTTGATCGTGCTGTCGAACAATCCGCCCGTGAACGCGCTCGGCGCCGCGGTCCGCAAAGGCCTTGTCGCGGCCATCGAGGAGGCCGAGGCCGACGATGGCGTGAAGGCGGTCGTGATCGCCTGCGAAGGCCAGACCTTTTTTGCGGGGGCGGACGTGTCGGAATTCGGGACGCCCAAGGCGTTCGAGGAGCCGGTCCTGCCGCAGGTGGTCGACCGGATCGAGGCTTGCACCAAGCCAGTAGTGGCGGCGATCCACGGAACGGCGCTCGGTGGCGGGCTCGAGGTGGCGCTGTCGTGCCATTACCGCGTCGCGGTGCCGTCGGCGAAACTCGGGACGCCCGAGGTGAAGCTCGGCCTGCTCCCGGGCGCAGGCGGGACGCAGCGGTTGCCGCGCGTGGCGGGCGTCAGAAAAGCGCTCGAAATGTGCGCGACGGGTAATCCGATCGGCGCGAAAGACGCATTCGACTGCGGGCTCGTCGACCGTTTGATCGAAGGGGAGCTAATCCCTCATGCGGTGGGGTATGCCGAGGAAGTCCGCGACGTTCGTCCGCTGCCCAAGAGCAGCGAGCGGCAGGACAAGCTCAAAGAATGCAATCCAGAAGTCTTCGAGACCTTCCTCAAGGAGAATGGCCGCAAGTTCCGCGGGTTCGACGCGCCGCTGAAGAATGTCGAGGCGGTGAAGATCGCCTGCGAGAAGCCTTATGCCGAGGGCGTGCTCGACGAGCGCAGGATGTTCATGGAGCTGATGAGCGGGACGCAGTCCAAGGCGCAGCAATATTTCTTCTTCGCCGAGCGCAAGGCGGCCAAGATCGAGGGCCTCGCCGAGGATGTGGCTCCGCGCGAGATCAAGCGGGTCGGCGTGATCGGTGCCGGCACCATGGGCGGCGGCATCTCCATGAACTTCCTGTCGGCTGGGATCCCCGTGACCATCGTCGAGATGAGCCAGGAAGCGCTCGATCGCGGCACGAGCGTGATGCGGAAGAATTACGAAGCGACCGCGTCCAAGGGCCGCATGACGTCCGAGCAAGTCGAGAAAGCGATGGGCTACCTCCAGCCGACGCTCGACTTCGC
>Ga0068868_100002442_pt1 | contig 12886 bp, 14 predicted proteins | sample KBSMisM42_FD_64660 | JGI IMG/M metagenome (GOLD analysis project Ga0068868, IMG submission 64660) | Miscanthus rhizosphere microbial communities from Kellogg Biological Station, Michigan, USA - KBS Miscanthus M4-2 | ecosystem: Host-associated > Plants > Roots > Rhizosphere > Soil ...
GAACGTGAAATGGCTTGGATAGTTGATACATATGAAAGCATGAAACCGGGAGAAATTGATGGTTTGGCCTCTGTAACAGGAAAACCCGTTTCGCAGGGCGGCGTACGTGGAAGAAAAGAAGCTACAGGACTTGGTGTTTTTTATGGTGTACGTGAGGTTTGCAATATGCCCGATATAATGCGGAAACTGGGCTTGCCTGCAGGTGTAGAGAATAAAACTGTTATTGTGCAAGGCTTAGGCAATGTAGGCTATCATTCGGCAAAATTTTTCCGTGAGCATGGAGGAAAAGTAATTGCCATTGCTGAATATGAAGGAGCGATTATTTCCGAGAATGGTTTAAATGAAGAAGAAGTTTTTCAGCATAGAAAAAAAACCGGATCTATTTTAAATTTCCCGGGCGCCAGGAACCTTAACAAAAGTGGAGATGCGCTTGAACTGGAATGTGATATTTTAATTCCGGCTGCATTGGAAAATGTTATCAATAAAGACAATGCAGCAAATGTGAAAGCAAAGATCATTGGTGAAGCCGCAAATGGTCCGTTAACACCTGATGCAGATGAAATTTTAAATAAAAAGGGAACGCTGATCATCCCCGACATGTATTTAAATGCAGGCGGCGTAACCGTTTCATATTTTGAGTGGTTAAAAAATCTTAGCCATGTTCGCTACGGAAGAATGGAAAAACGTTTTACTGAAAACATGAACAAGCAAATTCTGGGAACGGTAGAAAAACTTACAGGAAAATCTATAACCGCCAGGGAGAGAAGTTATATAGAACATGGCCCCAGTGAAGTTGATCTTGTACACAGCGGATTGGAAGAAACAATGATCGAAGCAACCCATGAGATAATGAACTGCTGGAAAGCAAATCCGAATATTCCCGATATGCGTACAGCGGCTTACGTTGTAGCGATAGATAAAGTGGGCACCGCTTATGCAGAGCTTGGAATTTTCCCGTAATTTTTTGATTGATGTACATGAGAAGAAGCTTTCCATGTTTGGAGAGCTTTTATTTTTTATAAGTGAACATACTATCGAGGATGCAGATAATTATTTTTTATCCAACTGCAGTACTGCTATTGAACTTTGTTGTGTCACTCCCTTGTACGCCTTATTCTTTACTGAACAATAAAAACCGGGAACAATTCTGACATTACAGGTTTTATAGATTATCCACAACTGTTCAACAAAGTATTACTGTTCTGTTTTTGGGTATTATTTTTTCAATATTTTCATTCCTGATTTTTTCAACCATTTCAAAGCAAAACATTTAAACAAATATTGATTCGGTCATTAAATATAACTTCCTAAATTGTGGATAATAAAAATTAAGTAATGGGCCCATCCTCATTAATTCTTCTAACTATTGCTGCGATTGCGTTTGCCGGTGGTGGCATTGCTGTTGCAAAGTTTTTTGTGAAAGGAACAAAGAATCCTGCAAAAGGACAAGCATACGAATGTGGGATTCCAACAGATACGTCTCCATGGAATCAATTCAATATCGGTTATTATTTATTCGCGCTGATCTTTTTGATCTTTGATGTTGAACTTGTTTTTTTATATCCTTGGGCAGTTGTGGTAAAGCAAATCGGCATGAGTGCTTTTGTTGAAATAATAATATTTCTCTTTATTCTTTTCATGGGTTTTTTATATGCGCACAAAAAAGGCGCGTTGAAGTGGATGTAAAAGCCTCCTCCTAACCTCCTCCGGTGGAGGAGGAGAAATAAACGAGATTCAAGAATGAGTGACCTGCAAAATATAAACGGCGAGTTTGAAAATGTCTCCCCCACCGGGGGAGAATTAGAGGGGGCTTTTCCCGGTTCTGTTCACCCAACAGCAAGTGGCGGAATTTTAGTTACAAAGCTTGATGAAGTGATCAATTGGGCTCGTTCAAATTCTTTATGGCCACTTGTTTTTGGTACGAGTTGCTGCGCGATTGAAATGATGAGCACTGCTTCTGCAAAATATGATTGGTCAAGATTTGGATTTGAAGTTGCAAGAGCAACTCCACGACAAGCTGATGTAATAATTATTGCAGGAACGATCGTAAATAAAATGGCTCCGGTTTTAAAAAGATTGTACGATCAAATGGCTGATCCTAAGTATGTGATTGCGATGGGTGCATGTGCAACAAGTGGTGGACCATTTTTCTATAACACATATTCGGTAGTGAAAGGAGCTGACCACGTGATTCCTGTTGATGTGTATATCGCAGGATGTCCACCACGACCGGAAGCATTAATGCATGCACTAATAACATTGCAGGAAAAAATAAGAAAGGGTTGGACGAGAGAGCAGATCAAAAATAATAATTCAATAAGCAATGGACAATAGGCAATAAGCAATTAAAAAATTAATGAGTAACGAAGAACTAAAAATAAAGTTGATTGAACTGATTCCCTCGGCAACTTTTGAAGAAGGGAATGAATGGATGACAATAAACATTGAATCGTCAAATTGGAAAACTGTCGCTCAACAATTTCGTTCAACCGCAGGTTTTGAATTCGATTATTTATTTTGCCTTACTTGTGTTGATTGGAAAACGCATTTCACGATGGTATATCATCTCACTTCAACAATACACCGGCACACGTTAGTAGTAAAATCTAAGCTTGACAGAAATAATCCAGAAATAGAAACGGTATCTGACATCTGGCGAACAGCAGAATTTCATGAACGTGAAGTGTATGATCTGTTCGGTGTAAAATTTTCGCATCATCCTGATCTGCGGCGTTTATTGTTGACAGATGATTTTAACGGATATCCTTTGCGAAAAGATTTTGAAGACCCGGTTAACATGATAAAACTATAAAGCGATTCGTAATAAAATAAATGTATAGAGAAACTCAAATAATAAGCGACGGCACAAAGTCTCCTCCTTCAGGGGGAAATTTAGAGGGGGTTGGAGATTTAGTTATCAACGTCGGTCCGCAACACCCATCAACACACGGTGTATTACATCTTGTAATCACACTCAGCGGCGAGACTATCAAAAACGTTGAGCCGCATCTCGGCTACATTCACCGTTCTATAGAAAAAATGTGTGAGAGTTTATCGTACCGGCAATTCATTTATGTAACAAGTCGCATGGATTATCTTTCCTCGCACATCAACAATCATGGTTGCGCATTGTGTGTTGAAAAAGGTTTGCAAATTGAAATTCCTCCACGTGCAAAGGTGATTCGTGTATTGATGGATGAATTAACACGACTTGCATCACATCAACTTTGGTGGGGAGCAATGGCAATGGATGTTGGCGCACTCACTCCTTTCTTTCATGCATTTCGTGAAAGAGAAATGATCAACGACATCATGGAAGAAACCTGCGGTGCACGATTAACCATGAACTACATGGTGCCCGGCGGAGTGATGTTTGATCTGCATCCAAATTTTCAGAAACGTGTAAAAGAGTTCATCGAATTATTCAAAAGTAAAATTGATGAATATGATGAGCTGGTAACAGATAACATCATCTTTCAGAATCGCATGAAAGGTGTTGGTTATCTTTCAAAAGAAGATGCAATTTCTTACGGCTGCACAGGACCAACTGCAAGAGGCAGCGGTGTTAGTTGTGACATAAGAAAATTATATCCTTACGAAGTATATATCGAGGTTCAATTTGATGAAATAATAGAAACAGGAGGAGATTGTTTTGCACGTTATCTTGTTCGCTTGAAAGAATTGCGCCAATCACTTTCAATTGTTGAACAATTAATAGACAATATTCCTGAAGGTGATTTTCAGGCAAAGACAAAAGCTGTTTTAAAATTACCAAAAGGAGAATTTTATTCAAGAGTAGAAACCGCACGTGGTGAGTTTGGTGTTTACATAGTGAGCGAAGGTGGCACAACACCATACAGAATAAAATTTCGCTCGCCTGGTTTCTCTAATCTCTCTGCACTCAATCACATGGCAAAGGGATATAAGATCGGAGATCTTGTAGCAATAATGGGTACATTGGATTTAGTGATACCGGATATAGATAGATAGAAAACCCCACCAAACCTCCCCTAAAGGGGAGGCTTACAAGAGCGATTAGAGTTTAGACTGTTGAATAAATTTCTTTTGTTGATGTGGAAGAATGATTAGTTGAAATAAGTTACAAAAGCACTGCTCCTTCTCCTTAAGGAGAAGAAGTTAGAGGATGAGGTAAAACACAATTTATGTTCTCACTCGAAGGCATATCAAATTCTGTTCATCAATGGTTGTACAGCACATTCAATCCAACAATCGCTCTGTCGATTGAATTTGTCATCATCGGAGTTTTAGTTATTGGTTTATTTGCTGTGCTTGGTTTGGTGTTAGTGTTCATGGAAAGAAAAGTTTCTGCTTATATGCAAATTCGTCTTGGACCAAATCGCGTTGGACCCGGAGGAACATTGCAAACAATGGCAGACACTTTAAAACTTGTTCTCAAAGAAGGTCTCACTCCTGAGGGCTCAGATAAATTTTTGTTCAACCTCGCACCGTTTATTGTAATGATCGTTGCAATGCTGATCCTCGCCCCTATTCCATTTGCAAAAGGATTTCAGATTTGGGATATTAATATCGGTGTGTTGTATGTGAGTGCCGTTTCATCTGTTTCAGTGATTGGAATCCTCATGGCAGGATGGGCAAGTAATAATAAATATTCTTTGCTTGGTGCAATGCGCAGCGGCGCGCAAATAGTAAGTTATGAATTAAGCGCAGGTCTTTCTATCATTTCAATTGTTGTACTCACCGGAAGTTTACAGATATCAGACATCGTTGCATCGCAGCAAAATGGTTGGTGGATTTTCAAAGGTCACATACCGGCAATCATTGCATTTGTAATTTTCATCATTGCAGTCACAGCAGAGACAAACCGCGCACCGTTCGATCTCGCCGAAGCAGAGAGCGAACTCACCGCAGGTTTTCACACAGAATATTCAGGAATGAAATTCGCACTCTTCTTTCTCGCAGAATACGTGAACATATTTATCGTATGTTCCATCGGCGCAATTTTATTTCTCGGTGGCTGGATGCCGCTGCACATAGGCAACTGGAGCGGCTTCAATCACATCATGGATTACATTCCGTCATCGTTGTGGTTCATCGGCAAAGTATTTTTTCTCATATTCGTCATTATGTGGTTTCGCTGGACATTTCCGCGCCTCCGCATCGATCAATTGCTTAATCTCGAATGGAAATATTTGTTACCCATCAGCATGTTCAATCTTTTGTTGATGACATTGATAGCGATCATGGGTTGGCATTTTTGAAACGGATAGTTTTGTTGTAGTTCTTTATTTATGATACCAGCTTTTGTTCTTCGTGGCTTCGCCTGTTGTGTCACTCACTTGTACGTTCGGAACAATGTGGAGCAATTGTCTGAACAATGATTTTGACCTGATGAATCTGATTACCCTGAAACAAAAAAATAATAATCAGACAAATCAGGAAAATAAGGCTAAAATCGTGGTTCAGACAAATGCCGAATAGAATTACAGAATGTACAAGAGTGCGACGCAACGAAAGTATCATACGAGCACAAAAGATTGGCTCATAAAAATTATTATCATACAAATAAATTTTCAACGCTTGTTCATTACAGATTATATATCCGATGTTTTTAACGCGACGAAATCGCTGCTGAAAGGCATGAGGCGAACAGGATATTATTTTACGCATCGGAAAGAAATTATTACGCAGCAATATCCTGACGTGAAGCAAATTTTACCGGAGCGATTTCGCGGCGAAGTAGTGATGCCGCATGATGAGAACAATGAACATGCATGCACAGGTTGCACGGCGTGTGAGCTGGCTTGCCCGAACGGCACAATAAAAATTATTACAAAGTTTGATGTAACGCCTGACGGCAAAAAGAAAAAAGCGCTCGATACTTTCGTTTATCATTTAGAGTTGTGTACGATGTGCAATTTGTGTGTGGAAGCTTGCCCGACCGACGCAATAAAAATGGCGCAGACATTTGAGCACAGTGTGTACGATCGCAATCAACTGACAAAGAAATTAAATAAACCCGGCTCGAAATTAAGGGAGGGCGTGGAATGAGTGCGTACGCTATTTTCTTTTATATTATCTCCGCTTTCATTTTAGGAACAGGTGTGCTTGCGGTTACGACAAGAAAAATTTTTCGCTCTGCGATATGGTTGTTGTTCTCACTGATTGGCATTGCAGGATTGTTCTTCTGGATGGACGTAAACTTTATTGCTGCAGTTCAGATTGTGGTGTATGTTGGCGGCATTGTTGTGCTGATTATCTTCTCTATTTTTCTCACACAAAAAGCAGGCAATGAAATGCAGAAGCCGATTCGCAGTCGTACATTCTTTGCTGCGCTTGCAGTATTACTTGGATTTATTTTGAGTTACACATTAATCTATCAATACAATTTTCAACCAGCGAGTACACAACAATTAAATGTAAGTGTAAGTGATATCGGAAGGCAAATGTTGAGCACATCGCAAGGTGGATATGCGCTGCCTTTTGAAGTAGTGAGTGTGTTGTTGCTTGCAGCAATGATCGGTTGTATTGTAATTGCGATGAAAACTCCATCTATGATTGTAAGAAAAGATATAGAAATAATTGAGCCGCACGGAAATGGTCAGGAGCGAAATAAAATAACTGAAAAAATTTTAGAGACAGAACATGAGTGAAATCCCATTAAGTCATATTCTCTTTGTAAGTACAGCTCTTTTCTTCATCGGAATGTATGGTTTGTTTACAAGAAGAAACATGATTACGATGCTGATGTCAATCGAGCTTATCTTAAATAGTGTGAACATCAACTTTGTTGCGTTCAATAAATATTTATATCCTAATCAACTGAACGGAATATTCTTTACCATTTTTATTATTACGATTGCCGCAGCGGAAGCAGCGGTAGCAATTGCGATAATTATAAACTTGTATAGAAGCCACCATTCAATTGATGTAGAAGATGCGGATGAACTGAAATGGTAAAGCACCAAGAAACAAGATACAAGAACCAAGAAAGTAAACTACATGAGCTATGAGTCTTATATAACGCTAATTCCTTTATTGCCGCTACTAAGTTTTGTTTTGCTTGGTTTATTCGGAAGAAAATATTTTAAAAATTTTTCCGGCATTATCGGCACTGTTGTTCTCCTTGCCATTACTGTTCTTTCTTTCATCACGGCTTATCAATATTTTTTTGTTGACGGAAAAGTGAATGATGTTTATCAATCCATCATTCCGGTAAAATATATATGGTTACAATTCTCTCCGAATGTTTCCATTGATATGGGTGTTGTGCTCGACCCCATTTCTGTAATGATGTTAATTGTTGTCAGTTTTGTTTCGCTGATGGTGCACATTTTTAGCCTCGGTTACATGAAAGGTGAAGAAAGATTTTCTACTTACTATGCTTTTCTTTCTTTGTTCACTTTCTCGATGCTTGGCTTAGTTGTTTCGACAAACATTTTCCAGATTTATATTTTCTGGGAACTTGTTGGGATCTCCTCTTATTTGTTAATTGGATTTTATTTTGATAAACCCTCTGCCGTTGCGGCTTCTAAAAAAGCTTTCATCGTAACACGCTTTGCAGATGTCGGTTTTTTGATTGGAATTTTGATTCTTGCTTTTCATGCAGAGACACTCGATTTCAAAACGCTTATTGAAAGACTTACTTCAACACAATCATCACAATTTATCAGCATCACCACGAGTTCGTTTCTTGGTGTATCAATGCTGACATGGGGATTGACATTAGTGTTTATTGGCGGCGCAGGAAAATCAGCAATGTTTCCATTGCACATTTGGTTACCCGATGCGATGGAAGGCCCCACACCTGTTTCTGCATTGATACATGCTGCAACAATGGTTGTTGCTGGTGTTTATCTCGTTGCAAGATTATTTCCGCTTTATTCATTTGATGTAGTTGCATTAAATATTGTTGCTTATGTAGGCGCAATTTCCGCTTTGCTTGCTGCAATCATTGCATGCACACAAACAGATATCAAACGTGTACTTGCGTATTCAACAATGTCCCAAATTGGATACATGATGTTTGCATTAGGTGTGTCGCGATATGGAAGTGAGCAAGGTTTGGGTTACATGGCTTCCATGTTTCATTTGTTTACGCATGCATTCTTCAAATCATTATTGTTCTTGTGTGCAGGCGCTGTAATTCATGTTGTACACAGCAATGAAATGAAAGACATGGGTGGATTAAGAAAGTTAATGCCGATCACGCACATTGCATTTTTGATTGCATGTCTTGCTATTGCAGGTATTCCGCCTTTCTCCGGTTTTTTTAGCAAAGAAGAAATTTTGACCGCTGCATACAACTCAAACAAACTGATTTATACGATTGGTGTGTTTACTTCGATGTTTACTGCGTTTTATATGTTTCGTTTGTACTTCTCAATTTTTTGGGCGAAGACAAGCCCCTCTCCCTTGGAGAGGGGTTGGGGTGAGGCCGCACATGGAGAAGGAACTTTATCAATGAAATTCCCATTGGTTGTTTTGACAATTTGTACCGTTGCTGTTGGCTTTATTCCTTTTGCATCTTTTGTTACTTCAGATGGTGCTCCACTTGAAACACCTATTGATATTGTTTTCTCGATACTGCCTGTCGCTCTCGCTGTTGCCGCTATTTTGTTTGCTGCAAGATTATATCGCAGGCAAAATGAATTGCCTGAAAAAATTTCTACTTCATTGGGAGCATTGTATCGTTCCGCTTACAAAAAATTTTATATTGATGAAATATATCTCTTCATCACGAAGAAAATTATTTTCAATCTTGTTGGCAGACCGGCGGCATGGATAGATAAAAATATTGTTGACGGTTTTATGAATTTACTTGCAACAGTCACTGCAAAAATCTCTGCAATGATAAAAGGTCTGCAATCTGGCAAAGTGCAGGATTATGCATTGTACTTTTTTGGTGGAGTTGCAGGATTAGCTGTGCTGTTTATTTATTTATGGAAGTAAGAAGACAGTAACCACATAGAAACATAGGAACATAGGTTTACATAGAGCTATGTGCTTTCTAATGTGTTCTATGTGTCTATGTGGTAAAAAATTAAGTAAAAAAATCTGAAATGAATTTATCCTTACTAATATTAATTCCGCTTCTCACTGCTATTGCAATCTTATTTTGCAAAGGGTTAAAACAAGTAAGAAGCGTTACATTATTCGGCTCTCTCGTTCAACTTGGCGCTGCATTGTTTTTATTATATGCATACTGGCATGAACGCGCAACCGGCAATACAACGCAGATGTTATTTGAGGACGGCTACGTTTGGTATGAACCGCTCAGCATCAATTATCATATAGGTGTTGACGGAATTTCTGTTGCAATGATTTTGCTTACATCGTTTGTTGTGACTGCCGGTGTTTTAGTCTCCTGGAAAATGGAAACGATGACAAAAGAATTTTTCATCCTTCTTGTTATATTAAGTGCCGGCGCTTACGGATTCTTTATTTCGCTTGATCTCTTTACATTATTTTTCTTTCTTGAAGTTGCGGTAATTCCAAAATTTTTACTAATCGGAATTTGGGGAAGCGGCAAAAAAGAATACAGTGCAATGAAACTCGCATTGATGTTGATGGGCGGCTCCGCGTTGGTTTTTGTTGGTTTGCTCGGATTATATTTCAATACTTATACAAGCAGTGGCACGCATACGTTTGACATTATTCCAATTTCACAAATGACTATTCCAATTGATGTTCAAAAAATATTTTTTCCGTTTGCATTTATAGGTTTTGGCATTTTTGGTGCGTTGTTTCCTTTTCATACATGGGTGCCTGATGGCCACTCCTCTGCACCAACAGCAGCATCAATGTTTCTTGCGGGTATCTCAATGAAACTTGGTGGCTATGGTTGTTTGCGTGTTGCTACTTATCTCATGCCCGATGCAGCACATTATTATTCGCCCATCATTATTGTGCTTGCAACCATCGCAATTATTTACGGCGCCTTCGCTACGATGATGCAGAAGGATCTGAAATATATTAATGCATATTCTTCCGTTAGTCATTGCGGTTTTGTATTGCTTGGAATAGGCATGCTAACGCAAACTTCAATCAATGGTGCAGTGATGCAAATGGTTTCTCATGGATTGATGACAGCCCTTTTCTTCGCTGCTATCGGAATGATATACGATCGTACACATACAAGATGGACTGCACAACTTGGCGGCTTGCTGAAAGTAATGCCATTTATTTCAACAGTGTTTGTACTTGCTGGTTTGTGTTCATTGGGATTGCCGGGATTAAGCGGTTTTGTCGCTGAAGTAACCGTATTCATGGGTTCATGGCAAAATGCAGACACTTTATATCGTATTGCAACAATTTTATCATGTGCATCAATTGTTGTAACAGCAGTATATATTTTGAGAGCCGTTGCACAAACGATCATGGGACCAATAAACAATATGCATTATTTGTCTTTATCCGATGCAACATGGAATGAAAAATTTGCTGCAGCAATTTTGATTATCGGGATCGTTGCAATTGGTGTGGCTCCCTTCTGGTTGAATGATTTGATTTCACCGGGAACACAAAATATTATTCAACACACTATTTCCGCTGTAACCCTTAAATGAAGAAATGAATTATGACCTCACAGTTTTTTATATTATTAAAATTTGAGTTGCTTGTTGCAGTAATCATTTTCATTTTGCTTTTTATAAAAGTGGGAAGTAGCGAATGGAAAAACAAAACTGTTTTGAATGTTGTAAATATTTTATTGCTTGTAAATCTTGTTGCAGGATTTTTCATGAATCATGATGGCGAGTTGTTTGGTGACATGTTTCAAACAACCAAACTTATCGAACTGCAAAAAAATATTCTCAATCTTGGTGCATTGATCGTTTCAGCACAAGCATATTCATGGCTGAAAAATCATAAACATGTTTTAGAGTTTTACATGTTGTTGCTTTCAACATTACTGGGAATGTTTTTTATGATCTCAAGTGGCAATCTTTTGATGTTCTATTTAGGATTGGAATTATCAACGATACCACTTGCAGCGCTTTGCAATTTTGATTTGGAGAAACGTCAATCATCTGAAGGAGCAATGAAACTCATCATCTCATCAGCTTTCTCGTCAGGATTATTGTTGTTTGGCATTTCACTGCTTTATGGAAGCACAGGCACACTTAGCTTTTCAGAATTATCACAGCATTTGAATGGAAGCTCTCTGCAATTGTTTGCTTTTATTTTATTTCTTGCAGGTTTTGCGTTTAAAATTTCTGTTGTGCCCTTTCATTTATGGACGGCAGATGTTTATGAAGGTTCTCCTGTTCCAGTTACTTCTTATTTATCCGTAATCTCAAAAGCTGCATTTCTTTTTGTTCTTGTTTCTGTTTTGTATCATGTTTTTAAACCAATTTCAGTTTCATGGTATAACATTATTCTTTTGCTGAGTGTGCTTACAATGGTGATTGGAAATTTATTTGCAATTCGTCAGAATAATCTCAAACGATTTCTTGCATTTTCTTCCATTACACAAATGGGTTTTATTCTTGTTGGTATTTCGGGAAGCAGTCAAATGGGAACTGCATCTGTTGTTTATTTTTTGTTTGTGTATGTTTTCTCTAATCTCGGTGCGTTTGGTGTGGTTGCTTTTGTAAGTGCATTAACGGGGAAAGAAACAATTGACGATTACAAAGGATTTTACAAAACAAATCCTTTCTTAACATGGGTACTAACCATTTCATTATTTTCTTTAGCAGGCATCCCTCCCACTGCAGGTTTTTTTGGAAAATTCTTTTTGATAATGGCTGGCGCCGGGAAAGGCAATTATGTATTCATCACGATTGCTGCATTGAACATGATCATCTCACTTTACTATTATTTAAACGTTGTAAAGGCAATGTTCATGGATGCAAATGAAAACCCGATTGAAAAATTATCAGTAAATACCCTTCCTAAACTCGCGATGATCGTTTGCATGCTCGGAATTATTTCAATTGGATTTATTCATCCGATATATGATTACATTTATTCACTCAGTTTTGGATTTTGAGTTTTGAGTTCTACTAACTCAAAACTTTAAACTTCAAACTTTAAACTGTTTTATGGCAATCAATAAAAATCATGAATTTGAAGATCTCGATGGAACAAAATGCGCCATTGTAGAAAAAAATGTTTCAAAAGAACGCATAGAATTTTTGAAAAAAATTTTAGAGTATAATCATTATACTGTAGTAGTTGTTCCAACACCTGACCCAAAGCCTGTGCCTTCGAAATCTGCTCCTGTTTCAGCTGCTTCTGCTGCGACTTCCGCAACTGCTGCAACAACTGAATCAACTCAACCACCAACACCACAACCTGCCGCTCCTCCGACTCCTGAAACTTTTACCGTTGGTGTTACAGATGTTACATTCAATCCAATCAATGCAATATTTGGAAGACTACTTAAAGCGCCGCACGGTCATATTATAACGCTTGCATACTGGCAACAAAAAGAAAAGGAACCTTGTGATGAGATTCCTTATTTTGAAAAACCCTTTTGAAAATTAACTTTATTGTTCCTCCGTCATTAACGATTTGTATCTGTCGTTGCAATAAATCATTTTCGTATTGTATCAGTTCGCACTGTGTCAAGATTGTAACTACTATCCGTAATTGAAAAACTATTATTTGTTGCAGGACTTGCTGTTGATGCCGCACTATTAGAAGATGCGGAAGGTGTAGTAACAACAGGCTCGCTTGAGTTTGATTCATTTCCATTTATGCATCCAATGACACTTAACAGGCAAGCAACTATAAGCACTGCAAAACATTTTATCTGTTTCATAAAATTGCTTTATGAAAAAGCGTGAAATAATTATGCCATCAGATGCACATTTCTGCCGCTAATGATTCTTTCATTGGTAGCTGAGAAAATTTTTTAACGAATCTTATAGAAATTGTGTTTTCAGAACAATCAAAATAAAGT
>Ga0068868_100002444_pt1 | contig 12881 bp, 10 predicted proteins | sample KBSMisM42_FD_64660 | JGI IMG/M metagenome (GOLD analysis project Ga0068868, IMG submission 64660) | Miscanthus rhizosphere microbial communities from Kellogg Biological Station, Michigan, USA - KBS Miscanthus M4-2 | ecosystem: Host-associated > Plants > Roots > Rhizosphere > Soil ...
GCCGATGGTGCGCCACAGGATGTGAACGTCGAGCACCAGGCTCCAGTTGTCGACGTAGTACAGGTCCAGCCGCACCGCGTCGTCCCAGGACAGGTCGGACCGGCCGCTCACCTGCCACAGGCCGGTGATGCCCGGCCGCACCAGCAGCCGCCGGCGCACGTCGCCGAGGAAGTCACCGTCGTCGGCGGGCAGGGGGCGCGGCCCGACCAGCGACATCTCCCCCATCAGCACGTTGATCAGCTGCGGCAGCTCGTCGATCGAGGACGCCCGGAGGAACCTGCCGACCGGGAACACCCGCGGGTCGTCCCGGATCTTGAAGAGCATTCCGTCGCTCTCGTTGAGGTCGTCCATCTCCGCGAGGCGGTCCTCGGCGTCGACGTACATCGTCCGGAACTTCCACACCCGAAACGTCTGGCCCTCGCGCCCGGTGCGCGCCTGCCGGAAGAAGATCGGACCCTTGTCCGAGAAGCGGATCGCGATCGCCACGGCCAGGAACACCGGGCTCAGCACGATCAACCCGAGCAGCGCGAGCAGCCGGTCCAGTGCGTTCTTGATCAGCCAGCCGACGCCGGAGATCTTCGGTTCCTCGACGTAGAGCAGCGGCAGGCCCTCGACCGGCCGGATGTGCACGCGCGGCCCGGCGATGTCGGTGAGCTGCGGCGCCACCACCAGGTCGACGCCGGTGCCCTCGAGCTGCCAGGCCAGCCGGCGCAGCTCGCCGGGTTCGGTGCCGGCCGCGCCGCCGCAGATCGCGATCGTGTCGGCGTTGTGCTCGGCCACCAGCGAGGCGACGTCGCGGCCGGCGTAGACCGGCACCGGCGTCGGCTTACCGTTCGTGGTCATGTAACCCTCGGTGAGGGCAATGGCTACGGGCTGCAACCCCGCCGACGGGTTGCGCGTGATGGCGCTGTGCACCTCGAGCGCCTCGGGCAGCGTGCCGACGAGCACCATCCGGTGGGTCGCGATGCCACCCCGCTGCCGCAGCAGGTGCAGCACGGAGCGGGCGAGGAAGCGCAGCAGCAGGATGTAGACCAGGCCACCGAGAAGGGCGACCCCGACCGCCATCCGGGAGAAGTTGCGCTGGTTGGCGAACGCGATGAACGCGACGACGGCGACGATCGTCCAGGAGGCCCGGACCACCCGCTTGAACTCCTCGGTGCCCACGCCGAGATAGCGCCTGTCGTACGCGCCGTGACTCCAGAGCACCACCGTCCACGCCAGCGGCAGCAGCACGAACACGATCAGCCGGAAGAACTGCGGGTTGAGCAGGTCGGATCCCGCCTTGGTCGGGAACAGGCTGCTCGCGGTCACGTCGGCCAGCAGTGCGCCGACGTAGTCCAGCGCGATCAGCGCCACCACATAGGCCCGGTGCCAGGTGGACGCCCGGCGCTTGCGCGCCCACGCCGACCTCGGCACGCCGTTCGTCTGCAGCGGCCGGTCGGGGATGATCTCAAAACTGTCAAGCATGGGCTGCATGGCGGCACTTCGTCGGTGTGACGCTGACGGACGGGAGAGGCTGGTAGTCACAAACCTGCGCCCTCCCCGTATGTCCGCATCGCAACCTCTGATCTCGATACGTGTCTCGCCGTCGCGGTAGCAATGCGTTCATGGCGCCCTCTTGCACGGACAATGTTCGAGTGTGCCACGCCTCGCAAGCTCATCGGTGACGACTGGCCGACCCTAGTTCGCCGACACTGTCCGTGTCGAGGCCCGGTTGTCCGTTCCGTCGTGGTCACGGACGGTCATCATCGCGGCGCCAGCCGCGGCCGCCACTCCCACCAACACCGCGAGTAGCGCTATCGGCGCCGGCACCGGCGGATCCCACGAGCCGCCGAACGGTGAGAGGCTCGCGTCGATGCCCTCCCGGTACCGCGACAGCACCCGCGTCAATGCGTAAAGGTGCACCGGCGCGGTGGCGAGCACGAGCGCGGGCGCCCACCACCACCGCAGCGTCCGTGGGTCGCTGACGGCCGCGATCAGGACCACCCCAACCAGGACGGGCAGCGCGTAGCGCCCGTGCGAGAACCATCCGTCGGTCGGCACGAAGTAGAACTCGAGCGCGACGAGCATCCCGAACCCGAGCACCACCAGCCCGGCCAGCACGCCGCGCACCCGCCACCCGGCGCGCCACGCCACGGGCAGCACGACCGCCGCGACGAGCGCGTACCAGAGCGCGATCGCCAGCGGCGACATCGTTGTCTCGCCGTAGCCGAACTGGCCGACGATCTGTTGCACGTAGAACCTGATCCGGTCCGTCAGCAGCCCGCGCAGGATGCCGGCGACGCCGAGGTCGGTCGGCTTCCCCGGCCCGGGCCCCACCGGCGAGCGCGCCAGCAGCAGCCACCCGCCGTACACCACGAGGCCGGCGAGCGCTCCCCCGCCGAGCCAGGCCCACACGTCGCGGCGCCGCGCCGCGGCCCTCAGCGCGGCCGGGCCGGCCAGCACGGCGAGCGCGGCGAGGTCGATCACCAGCAGCAGTGGCCCGATGTGCCGCACCACCACGAGCACGAAGGCGGCCACCGCCGCGCACGCCAGCAGCGCGCGGCGGGGGCCGGTTTCATCGCGGATCAGCCCCAACCCCGACGCGAACAGCAGCACCCCCGCGCAGATCTCCAGCCCGTTGGGGTTCACCGAGCCGGCCAGGTTGACCACCATCGGCGTCGCCACCAGCGCGACCGCGGCCGCGAGCAGCCGACTACCTTGCGTGATCGCAATGCCGACGGCGGCGGCGAGCATGGCTGCGCAGAGCAACGCCGAGAGCAGCCGGGCGAGCACGATCCCCGTGGTGTCCGGCCAGAGCCGGATCGGCAACCCGACAGCCAGGTAGTACAGCGGGTTGTAGCGGGCCACGTACGTCTCCGTCGTGACGGTGCCGCGCTCGGTGCGCGGGCGCAGGCACGACGCCGGGCGGTAGGCGTCCTTGTCCTCGTGCATGCACTCCGGGTTCGCCGGCAGCAGCGTCGCCGGCACGTCGAAGCTCTGCCGGTCGGGCCCGTGCGGCGGCCACTGCATGTCGACGGCGGCGTAGGCGCGCACGATGTGCTGGCTCTCGTCGTACGTTCCGTTCACCGGCAGCGACACGGCCCAGGCGCCGCCGAGCAGGAAGAACCCGACAAACGCGACAAGGAAGGCCCGCACGCGCGCCAGGCTAGCCCACCCGCCTCGACCCCCGCGTTGATCTTGCAGTTGTGGTGCCGGGTTCCGTCCCTACCCGCCCCGGTTTGTGAGGCACCACAACTGCAAGATCAACGTGATCATGAGGTGTGCGCGGTGGGTTAGCGGACCAAGCGGGAGAGACGCCGGTCGGCCAGCGGCTTGCCGCCGGTCTGGCAGGTCGGGCAGTACTGGAGGCTGGAGTCGTGGAACGACACCTCGCGCACGGTGTCGCCGCAGACCGGGCACGGCAGCCCGGTGCGGGCGTGCACGGCGAGGTTCGAGCGCTTCTCCCCCTTGAGCTTGGCCGCCTGCTGCCCGACCGACCGGCTCACCGCGCCGCTGAGCACCGTCTGCGTCGCGTCGTAGAGGCGGGCCATCGCCTCGTCGGCCAGCTTGTCGCTGATGGCGAACGGCGAGAGCTTGGCGGCGTGCAGGATCTCGTCGGAATACGCGTTGCCGACGCCGGACAGCACCGACTGGTCGGTCAGCACGCCCTTGAGCTGGCCGCGCCGCGACCTGATCCGGGCCGCGAACACCTCCGGGGTGGCCGCCAGCGCGTCCGGGCCGAGCTTGGCGACCCCGGGCACCAGGGCCGGGTCGGTCACCAGGTAGGCCGCCAGCTTCTTCTGCGTGCCGGCCTCGGTAAGGTCGAACCCGGACCCGTCGTCGAGCCGCACCCGCAGCGCGATCGGCCCCTTGCCGGGCTTGAGCGGGGTCGTCCCCAACGAGTCCCGGTAGTGCAGCCAGCCGGCCCGAGCCAGATGGATCACCAGGTGCAGATCGCCGTCGACGAGGATGTCGAGGAACTTGCCGTGCCGTGCCGCGCCGGTGATCTTCCGGCCGTGCAGCGCCGACACCGGCGGGTCGTACGTCTTCAGCGCGCTGATCGCCGACACGTCGACACGGTCGATGGCGTGACCGGCGGCGCGCTCGCGCAGGAACTCGGCGAGCGCTTCGACCTCGGGCAGCTCGGGCATGGTCCCCATTTTGCCGCCCCACCCCGGAAGGCGCCATGAAGATCATCGTCGCGCACAACCGATACGCCAGCGGCGCACCCTCCGGCGAGAACGTGATCGTCGACGCGGAGATCGAGCAGCTGCGCGCCGCCGGCGTCGACGTCGTGCCGTTCATCCGCGAATCCGACGACATCGGAAAGCTCCCCGCCGTGCAGAAGGCGCTGCTCCCCGCGTCGCCCATCTACAACCGGTGGACGGCGCGCGACCTGGCCGCGGTGCTCGACCGCGACGGACCCGACGTCGTCCACCTGCACAACCCGTACCCGTTGATCTCGCCGTGGGTGGTGCGGGTGGCGCAGCGGCGCGGCGTGCCGGTGGTCCAGACGGTGCACAACTACCGGCAGGTCTGCGCCCCCGGCACGTACTTCCGCGACGGCGGGCTGTGCACGGACTGCCGGGGCAAGCGGGTCGGCTGGCCGGCGGTGCGGCACGCCTGTTACCGAGGGTCGCGGCCGCAGAGCGCGATCATGGCGGCGACGCTCGCGATCCACCGCGGGACGTGGCTCGGCGTCGACAGGTACATCGCGCTCACCGAGGGCATCGCTTCCCATTTGCATGATTTCGGCGTGCCGGACGAGCGGATCACGGTGAAGCCGAACGCGCTGGTGGACCCGGGTCCGCCCGCCCCGCTCGACCCGGCGGGCGGCTTCCTGCTCGCGGGCCGGCTGGTGCCCGAGAAGGGCATCCCGCAGCTGTTCGACGCCTGGCGGCCCGAGTTCGGCCGGCTCCGCATCGCCGGCGACGGGCCCATGCGCGACGAGGTGGCGGCGTTCGCTGCCGGCCGGTCCGACGTCGAGTACCTCGGTTCACTCCCCCGGCCGGAAATGCTCGCGGCCGTGGCCGCCGCATCGGCGCTGATCGTCGCCTCGACCTGGCCGGACGTGCTGCCGACCATCGGCATCGAGGCGCTGGCCGCCGGCCGGCCGGTGCTGGGCACGTCGCTGGGCGGCATCCCGTGGCTGGTCGGCGAGGCGGGCTGGATCGTGGAGCCGACCGCCGGCGGCTTGGCCGGCGGCCTGGCGCGGGCGGCGGCCGACCTGGCCGACCCGACGGTGGCCGCGGCGCTCTCGGCGCGGGCGCGCGACCGGTACGAGCGCGAATTCACGCCGGATACGCTGACCCGGCGTCTCGTCGGCATCTACAGGGAGCTTCATGAGTCTTCGCGGCCGAACCGGGCCGGTGCGGGAAGAGGCTGATCCCCGGTCCCTCCCCCGCCCGCTGGTGATCGCCGGCTGCGCGGTGCTGGCAGTCGGCTGCGGCGTGCTGGAGTTCCTCCGGCCCGGCGACGGCGTCGGCGAGGCCCTCGAGGCGGCGGTCGCCGGGCTGATCGCCGCGCTCGCCCTGCTCCTCGCGGCGACGCTGCCCGGTTTGACCTGGCGCGGCGCCCTGTTCGGCGGCGTCTTCGTGACGGCCGGCGTCCTGAGCTGGAGCTTCATGGACCGTCCGCTGCCGATCTGGATCGTGCTCGGCGCCGGCGGCGTGGTCTTCCTGGTCTGGACCTGGCCCTGGTTTCGCCACCTGCCGTGGCTCCCGCGGATCGGCGGCTTCTGGCTCGGGGTGGCGTACTGGCTGCTCGGGATCGTCGGGGCGCTGGTCGCGGCGAGCGCGTCGGTGGCGATCGAGCGGGTCGCGTACGCCGGGGTGTTCGGGCTCGCGGTGCTGGCCGCCGTGGTGGTCACCGGGCGGGTTCGTGGGGACCTGACCATCGGGGCCACCGCGGCGTTCCTCGTGGCGATCGCGGTGCTGCTCGTCGCCGGATCCGGCAACGTGTTCGACACCGTCAACCCCGTCCCGGACGGCCCGTGGGGCAAGAACATGGCCGAGCGGTTCTGGGGCGGCGACGGGCTGCTCTACCACCCCAATTCGCTGGGGTTGATCGCGGTGATCGTCGCGGTGCGGGTCGGTGCCGACCCGGCGTTCGCGGTGTGGCAGCGGGTCGGGTCGGTCGCGCTCTGTGGTCTGCTCATCTATCTGACGGAGTCGCGGACGGCGTTCCTGGTGCTGCTCGGGGCGGCCGCGTTGCACGCGTTCGCGGCCCTCTTCGGCGTCCTGCGCTATCCGGCGGTCCGGTGGAAGTGGACGGCCGTAGCGCTGCCGTTCGCCGTGTTGGTCCTCGTCCTCGCCGTGTCCGGGGGGCAGGGATTCCTGTACAAGTCCCGGTACGGCGGCGACGACATCACCAGCGGCCGCACCCAGACGTGGGCCCAGGTCGGCCGGGAGTGGCGGGACGCCCGCGTCGGCGACAAGCTCTTCGGCGACACGAAGACCACCCGGGCGGTGGTGGAGCGCGGCGGCAACTCGCTGCCGACCGACAACGCCCTGGTCGGGTCGCTGCGGCGCGGGGGAGTGCTGGGCGTGCTGGCGTTCCTGCTCGGGCTGTACCTGCTGGTGCGACGCGCGGCGACCGGCATCCTGCCGGAGCGGTGGGCGGGGCTTCGGGCATTCGTCGATCGGCTGCCGGGCGGCGGGGGAGCGACGCGGGCGCCGCCATGGTTGCCGATCCTCGTGCTGGCGATGATCCCGGCGATCGCGGTGACCGACTGGCTGCTCGGCGGCACCGGCGGCACCCTCTGGATCATGCTCGTGCTGGCCGAGACGGCCCTGCTCCGTAGGACCCCTGATACCCCGTTCTGACCGGGCACCTTGTCGATCGTGGACTCCTGTGGCGCCCAGAGGCGCTACCGGAGTCCACGATCCACAACACCGGAGCACCACCGGCAACCGGGCGTTGGCGGCGGACTTTACGGCTTTCGCGCCAGCCCGCAGAAGACGTCCACCTCGGCCGGCTCGTCGCCGCCGCCGTCGGGTCGCCAGCGGGGAGTGGACACGACGCCCGGCGGAACCAGGTCCAGCCCCTCGAAGTAGGCGGCGATCTCATCCGGGTGCCGGGAGATGTACGGCGTACCGGCCTCGATCGACATCTGGGTCGCGCGGTTTCGGGCCTCCGGGTTGACCACGTTGGTGCCGTCGTTGACCGCCAGGTAGCTCCCGGCCGGGAGCGTGCCGACGAGGTGCCGGACGATCGCCCGTGCCTCGCCGTGGTTCTCGACGTTGCCCAGGATGCCGATCAGCATCAGCGCGACCGGCTGGCCGAAGTCGAGGACGCCGCGGGCGGCGTCGAGGATGGTGTCGGGATCGCGGACGTCGGCCTCGATGTACTCGGTGACACCGTCGGGAGTGCTGGTCAGCAGCGCACGGGCGTGCACGAGCACGAGCGGGTCGTTGTCGACGTAGACCACCCGCGCCTCGGGGTCGAGCCGCTGGGCCACCTCGTGCGTGTTGTCGGCGGTCGGCAGGCCGGTGCCGATGTCGAGGAACTGCGTCACGCCCGCCTCGCGTACGAGGTAGGTCACCGCGCGCGTGATGAACCGGCGCGACTCCAGCGCGATTCCCTCGATGTCCGGGAACACCGCCTTGATCTGATCGCCCAACGCCCGGTCGGCCGCGAAGTTGTCCTTGCCCATGAGCCAGTAGTTCCACACCCTGGCCGAATGAGGCACCGACGTATTCAACTTCGTTTGCAGCGCCTCGTCTTGGCCGTCACGCACCAGGCACCCCATCTCCCCGATTCGATGTCGTACACAACCTAGAACCGATGGACGCCGATGTCACCCGGTGGCGTCGAGCGCTGCCACGCGGGCGTCGCGGTGGCCGAGCCAGCGCAGCGCGTAGAAGTAGAACGCGACGGTGATCGCCAGGCCGATCAACGAGCCCGTCGCCAGCCCCCAGCCCGCCCCGATCAGCCCCCACCCGTTCGCTCCGAGCACCAGCCCGGTGAGGCTGGCCGCGCTGAACAGCACGTACTGGAGGAACTGCATCGACGCCCGGTGCATGCCGCGCATGGCGGCCGTGAACGGCGCCTGCACCATGTAGATGCCGCCCTGGATCAGCATCGGCCAGGCCAGCGGCGCGGCCTCGGCGTAGCGCTCGATGTGCGGCAGGATCAGCTGGGAGATCGGGCCGCCGACCGCCACGAGCAGCACCGCCAGGCAGCCCAGGATCGCCGCACCGCGCAGCACCTCGCGCCGCAGCGCCACGGCCGCCGCCGGGTCGCGCTCGGCCGCGCCGGCCCGTTCCGACACCCGCGGCACCAGAAGGCTCATCAGCGACTGGTTCAGGTTCTGCACCGGTTGCAGCACCGTCGTCTGGATGAACCGGAACGCGGAGACGGCGCTGCGCGACAGCGCGCCGCCGATCAGGAAGTTCACGGCCAGCACGTGAAGCTGGCCGATCACCGCGGTCGCGGTGAACCAGCCGGACAGGAACCGGGTCTCGCCGAACCACCGCCGGGCGTTGCCGCGCCAGGGCACCTGCCGGGTGCGCGTCATGAACAGCCCGAACCCGGCGACGGCCCCGACGCCCCAGCAGAGCACCAGGCGCGCCGGCGTGACGCCGACCAGCACCACCACCAACACCGCCAGGCCCTGCGCCGCGACGAACGTCAGATCGATCACGAGCGCCTTCTGCGGCGCGCGGTCGGCCAGATAGGAGTAGCGGGCCGTGTCGTGCAGCAGGACGAACGGCAACACGACGGCCACCCAGACCAGGTCCGGCAGGGCGAGTTTGCCGCCGGTCACCGCGCCCACGCCCCAGACGACAGTCAGCAGAGCGGCCGCCAGCAGCCCGACGATCGACGCCGCCGTCAGCCCGTCGCGGACGAGACGCGCCCGGGCGGCCGACTCCTCCCGGAACCGGGCCGCGAGCGCCAGCAACACCTCGCCGACGAACGCCCGGTTCAACGAGACGACGACGTAGCCGACCACCAGCGCCAGCGCCAGCACACCGGCCCGGCCGTTGGGGCTGACGAGCAGCAGGGCGAGCAGGCTGTTGCCGGCGTTGGCCGCGGCGATGACCACCTGGTCGACGATTCCGGCGCCGAAGAAGCGAACGCCGCCCCGCAGGCGGGCCACGCGGATCAGACCCGCAGGCTGGCGCGCGCCGACGCAGCGATGCTCGCCAGCAGGAACAGCCCGTTGACGGCGGTGAACGCCACCATGACCCAGACCGTCCACTGTGGAACGAACGCGAGCACCAAGCCGATCACGGTCACCACGGCACCGTAGTCGCGGATCAGCTTGATCAGGCGAACCGGCAGTGAACTGCCGGTGACCAGGCTCGCCGCCGACTCGCCCTGCTGCAGGATCGACGTCACCAGGTTGACCATCCAGGTGCCGGCGAACGCGGCGATCAGCCAGGCCGGGGGAGTGGGTTCGTACGTCACCGCCACCGCGGAGACGGCCGCGACGAGCGCCACCTGCAACGCGACGTCGCACAGGATGTCGACGCGGGCACCGGCCGTGCTGCCCTTGCCGGTGACCCGGGCCAGTTGCCCGTCGGAGCAGTCGAGCGCGTACGCGACCTGCCAGAGCACCAGTGCGACCAGCCCGACCACGACGTCCGGCAGCCGCCCGTGCGTCGCGATGACGAACACGGCGGCGGCCAGCCCGAGCACGAGATTCGTCAGCGTCAGCGTGGTGGGTGCGAGGTTGCGGCGGTGCGCCGCGACCGCGAACGTCGCGCCGAGCCGCTGGCTGACCGTCATGGTGAACAGGCCGCCGCCGCGGTTCTTCGCGAAGAAGTCCGCGGCCGTCGGCCGGTCCACAGTGGACACCGAGGTCACCGGCTGAGGTCCAGCTCGTTGGCGCGGGCCAGGTCCGGCTCGAAGTCGACCTCGACGCACCCGTACGACGAGATGTCGACGGCGCTGACGCGGATGCCGTCGCGGGCGATGGCCGTCTCGATGCCGCGCTCGAAGTAGTCCTGGTCGGCGCAGGCGTCGAGGTGCTCGATCAGCACCGGACGGTCGTCGGCCGCCACGTAGTTGATGCCCACCGCCTCGCCGAGCCCGCCGACGACGGTCTTGGACAGCTCGTCGATGTAGCCGTCGGCCGAAAGCGTGTACTTGACCTCCTCGTCGGCGACGCTGGCCGTGTTCACCGCGACGAAGGTGCGCCCGGCGTCGACGTGCTTGCGCAGCTCGTCGAGCAGGCCGGGCACGAACACCACGTCGCCGTTGAGCCACAGCACGCCGCCGGGTGGGGCCAGCCGCAACGCCTTCAGCAGGCTCTTGCAGGTGTTCGTCTGGTCGTACAGCTCGTTGTAGACGAACGCGGCGTCACTGGCGGCGGCCTCCATGATGAGGTCCATCTTGAAACCGACGACGATCGTGATGTGGGCGTCGGCCCCGAATGTCGCCCGCAGGTGGTCCAGTTGCTGGCGGAGGATCGAGCGGCCGTCGGCGATCGGCGTGAGCGGCTTCGGATGGGGCCGCCCGAGCCGGGTACCCATCCCGGCGGCCAGGATCACCACGTTGAGAGACACCTGGTCGCCTCCTCGCATTCACCTCACGTCGACCGGGGCAGAATACTCCTGGCCCGACCGGTGTCACCGTCACCAGCCGTCCGGCAGTGGCTTCCCCTCGTTGTAGCCCGCCTGGCTCTGCACCCCGACGACGGCGCGCTCGGCGAACTCGGCGAGGTCGACGGCGCCCGCGTACGTGCAGGCGCTGCGCACGCCCGCGACGATGGCGTCGATGATGTCCTCTACCCCGGGTCGCCGCGGGTCCAGGTACATCCGGGCGCTGGAGATGCCCTCCTCGAACAGGGCCTTGCGGGCCCGCTCGTAGACGGTGTCCTCCGCGGTGCGGCGGTGTACGGCCCGCGCCGAGGCCATGCCGAAGCTCTCCTTGTAGATGCGGCCCTCGCTGTCGCGGATCGGGTCGCCGGGGGACTCGTGGGTGCCCGCCAACCACGATCCGATCATGACGTTGGACGCCCCGGCCGCGAGCGCCAGCGCGACGTCGCGCGGGTTGCGCACGCCGCCGTCGGCCCAGGCGTGCGCGCCCAGCCGGCGGGCCTGCTCGGCGCATTCGAGCACGGCCGAGAACTGGGGGCGGCCGACGCCCGTCATCATCCGGGTCGTGCACATCGCACCCGGGCCCACGCCCACCTTGACGATGTTCGCGCCCGCCTCGACCAGGTCGCGCACGCCCTCCGCGGTGACGACGTTGCCGGCGGCCACCGGAACCGCCGGCTTGAGTCCCCGCACGGCGTGCAACGCCTTGATCATCCGCTCCTGGTGACCGTGCGCGGTGTCGACGACCAGCAGGTCGACGCCCGCGGCCAGCAATTTGTCGGCCCGTCCGGCCACGTCACCGGTGATGCCGATCGCCGCGCCGACCCGCAGCCTGTTCTCGGCGTCGACGGCCGGCTTGTACAGCGTCGCGCGCAGCGCGCCCTTGCGGGTCAGGATTCCCACGAGCCGGCCGTTCGCGTCGACCACCGGGGCGAGGCCGCGGTGCGCCGCCGACAGCCGGTCGAAGGCGTCCTCGGGCGTGCTGTCCGCGGGCAGCGTGAACATGTCCGTCGACATCACCTGCTGCACCTGGGTGAAGCGGTCGACGTCGGCGCAGTCGCGCTCGGTGACCACGCCGACCGGCCGGCCGGCCTCGACCACCACCACCGCGCCGTGCGCGCGCTTGGGCAGCAGCGCGAGCGCGTCGGAGACCGTGTCGGTGCGGGCCAGCGTGATCGGCGTGTCGTGGACGAGGTGCCGGTTCTTCACCCAGGAGACCACCTCGGCGACGACGTCGATCGGGATGTCCTGCGGGATCACAGTGATCCCGCCGCGGCGGGCGACGGTCTCGGCCATCCGCCGGCCGGCGACGGCGGTCATGTTCGCGACGACGATCGGGATCGTCGTGCCGGACCCGTCCCGGGCCGCGAGGTCGACGGCGTACCGGGAGTCGATCGCCGACCGGCCCGGCACCATGAACACGTCATCGAAGGTCAGGTCGTACGGCGGCAGAGTCTCGTGCAGGAAACGCATGAACCCTATGTAATCAGGCCGGTCCGACGTGCCAGGTCGAAGCCGGTGGTCAACAGGGCCCGGATCAGGTCGTCGGCGGTCGTCGGACGGTCCGGGTCGAACAGCCCGGCGACGTCGTCCGGACCGATCCACCGGTACTCGGTGTGCTTGCCCGGTTCGAGGCGAGGGTTGTCCAGGTCGCCGTCGACCCGGACGAGGAAGTCCTCCTCGACGCGGGTCAGCCCGTCGTCGCCGGTGTAGGTGATCGGGTCGAGCTCGCCGACGATCGTGGCCAGCTGCCAGCCCGTCTCCTCATGGATCTCGCGACGCAAGGCCTCGAGGGTGGTTTCGCCCGGTTCGAGGTGTCCGCCGACGACGTCCCAGGCGCCCGGGAACAACCGCCGGTCCAGGGAGCGACGCTGCACGAAAACGCGTCCGGCACCGTCGAATATCAGGGCGGCTGCGCATCGGAGGTGGTTATTTTCGGCTTCCTCGGCCACCTGCCGACGCTACCGTGAATTACAAGACTTGAGACTTGGTGCTTTGGGCGTAATTATGACGGCACCGTGCGTTCGCGAGAGATGGGGTGCGCCATGCAGGTTCGCGAGGCGATGAGCAAGGCAGTGCTCCAGATCGGCCCGGGTCACACGTTGCGGCAGGCGGCGACGTTGATGTCCGAGCGGAAGGTCGGTTCCGCCGTGGTGCTCGACCCCGACAGCGAGGGCCTCGGGATCATCACCGAGCGCGACGTGCTGAACGCCATCGGGCGCGGGCTCGACCCCGACACCGAGGAAGCGGCCGACCACATCACGTGGGAGGTCGTCTACGCGAGCCCGTCGTGGACGATCGAGGCGGCGGCCGCGGCGATGGTCCGGGGTGGCTTCCGTCACCTGGTCGTGCTCG
>Ga0068868_100002445_pt1 | contig 12880 bp, 16 predicted proteins | sample KBSMisM42_FD_64660 | JGI IMG/M metagenome (GOLD analysis project Ga0068868, IMG submission 64660) | Miscanthus rhizosphere microbial communities from Kellogg Biological Station, Michigan, USA - KBS Miscanthus M4-2 | ecosystem: Host-associated > Plants > Roots > Rhizosphere > Soil ...
AGGGGATACGCTGGCAGCGTGCGCATCGGCGTCATCTCGGACACGCATGGTCTGCTCCGGGCGGAGGCGGTCGCCGCGCTTCGGGGCAGCCGGCTCATCCTTCACGCGGGCGACATCGGCGGCCAGGAGATTCTCGACCAGCTCTCGGATGTTGCGCCGGTTCTCGCGGTGCGCGGCAACAACGACACCGGCGACTGGGCCGTGAATCTCCCGATTCGGCTGTCCGTCAGCGTCCGGGGTAAGACGATCACGATCGTCCACGACGTCGCCGATTTCGACTCGGGCTCACGATCGCGCTCCCACGTGGTCGTCTCCGGGCATTCGCACAAGCCGGGCTACCGCATCGAGAACGGAATCCTCTTCTTCAATCCGGGCAGCGCGGGTCCGCGGCGATTCCGGCTTCCCATCACCGTCGGCGAGCTGAGTCTCGCAGCCGGACGGATCTCCCCGAGACTGGTCAACATCGCGGCGAGCGAGCCGCTCCGGCGGGGACGCGCCGCCCGATCGCAGGGGCGGAAGGCAGAAGGATGACGAAGGTTCACTCCGCGCCCTTTCCCCTCGAGATCGAGAATCTCCGGAACGTCCTGGAGATCGAAGGCATCGCGAGCGAGGTCAGGACGCCCTTCCTGGGGGCGGCTCGGGGCGACATCCCCGCCACCGAGTGCTGGTCCGAGCTGTGGGTGATCGACGACGCGCAGGTGGATCGGGCGTTGCGCCTGATTCAGACCTCTCGCGAAACCATGCCGGAAGCGCAAGCCGGTCCTCCGTGGATCTGCGGCCGCTGTGGCGAGGAGAACGAGAAGCAGTTCGACGCATGCTGGCGGTGCGGGTCGGTCCGCATGGTCTAAAAAGTCCGGGCGGGAGCCCGGCCGGATCACCCTCGCGCCGGACGCCTCGACGATGCGCGTTCTCCCGCTCGGACGCGCCGACCGGGTGTCTCCGCGCCCATCCTCACCGGCTCGCTCGCGATCGCGCGGCACGTGGAGTGCGGGGTGCCCGATCCGCCGCGGGGCGCGGGCCCGCCGCCCGAGCCGCATCGCGCGGCGACCCGCCCCACTGGCGGTTCCACGCCCGGCGCAGCTGCAGGTCGGACCCGAAGCCCGCCGCCGCCGCCGCGTGGGTGACCGAAGCGCCGTGCTCGAGCGACTGCCGGGCGCGCTCGAGACGGATCAGCCGGAGATAGTGAAGCGGGGAGATCCCGGCGTGCTCGATGAACAGCCGCAGCAGGTGACGCTCCGCCACGTGGCCCGCCTCGGCCAGCGACGCCATGTCCCACTCGCGCTGCGGCTCGGTGACGATCGCGTCCTGGACCCGGTGCACGGTGGGGTGGAGATGGCGGCGGTGCACGTGGAACGGCGACGACTCGGTGTCGCGCGGTGAACGCCGCAGGTAGACGACCATGTCCTCGGCGACCGCGGCCGCCAGCGCCTCGCCGCACTCCTCGGCGATCAGGTGCAGGGCGACGTCGATCCCCGCCGTGATGCCCGCGGTCGACGCGACCGGACCGTCCACCACGAACACGCGGTCGTCGATTACCTGGGCCTCCGGCGCGAGCTCGCGAAGCATGGTCAACAGCTCGTGGTGCGTGGTGCACCGCCGCCGGCCGAGCACGCCGGCCCGTGCGGCGAGCAGCGCGCCTGAGCAGATCGTCAGCAGGCGGTGCGGCGTGTCCGGCTGGCGGAGCGCGGCGCGAAGCCGGTCGCGCAGCCATTGCGCCGTGGCCGCGACCTCCGGCGTGACGGGGTTCAAGTCGGCGGTCGGCTGGCCCACCACCACGACCCACGTCGGCGCGTTCAGTCGCTCGGGCAGGGGAGCGAGCTCGCTCACCGCGAGTCCGACCGAGGTCGGCAGGGTGGCCGCCGAACCCGCGAACGCGAGTCGAAAGCGCGGAGGGAGTCCGCGCGACTCTCGGTGCAGGTTCGCGAATCGAAATGCTTCGGCGGGTCCGGCGATGTCGAGCAGCAGCGAGCGCCGGAGGACGACGAAGAGCACGTCGATGGGCTGGGTGCGCGTGATCATGTGCGGAGAAAGCGGCCAATCTCAGCATACATAAACCGGGCGGCGACGGCTCGCCCTCACGAGGTGTTGTCCGAAATTGATTGAAAGTTGTCGGCCTGACGACCGGACACTCGGTCGCTCCCAACCTATCTTTGCGATCGTCCTCGCGGGCCCGCGTGCCCCGCGTCGGTTTCGTCACACGAGCGAGAGGCCATCGCCATGCGCTACCAACACCAGACTCCTCGGACGCCTCATAGCCGGAAGATCCGACCCGTCGCCGGCGCCGCGATCCCGATTCTGCTGGCCTCGGTCTCGGCATGGCCCGCGTCTTCCCCGTCCGCGCGCGCGGCCGGCGGCCGCAAGGAGTCGCGCGCCGACACCGCGGTGTCCACGAGCATTGCGCCCGGCGACGATTTCTTCGGTTACGCCAACGGCGCGTGGCTCGAGGCCGCCTCGATCCCGGCGGGCAGGGATCGGTGGACGGGCCGCGACGAGATCCAGGAGGTGGTCCGGCGCCGGATCGCGACTCTGCTCGAGGACGCGGCCGCCGCGCCGGCCGGCTCGGCGGAGCGGAAGGTCGCCGACTTCCGGGCCGCATACCTGAACGAGGCCGCCATCGAGGCCGCCGGTCTCGCGCCGATCCGGCCGCTGCTCGACGGCATCGACAGGGTCTCGGACAAGGCGGAGCTCACGCGCATGCTCGGCCGCGGCATGCGCGCCGACGTCGACCCGCTCGGATTCGGCGTATACGAGTCGGCCGGCGTCCTGGGCCTCTCCGTCGAGCAGAGCATCCACGGAGAGAAGACCAACGTCGCATTCCTCGTGCAGGGTGGACTGGGCCTTCCGGACCGCGAGGACTATCTCGGCGCCGAGCCCGCGAAGGAGGCGCTCCGGGTGCGGTATCGCGACTACATCGCGAGGCTGCTCGCGCTGTCCGGTTCCGGCGACGCGGAGAGGCGCGCGATCGCGGTCATGGCGCTCGAGACGGCCATCGCGCAGAGCCATGCGACCCGGGACGCGTCGTCGAACGACCACAATGCCGACAATCTGTGGACGCGCTCCGACTTCTCGAAGCGGGCGCCCGGGATGGACTGGGACGCCTTCTTCGACGCGGCCGGGTTGGTCGGACACCCCGAGTTCGTCGTGTGGCAGCCGCCGGCCGCCACGGGGCTGGCGGCGCAGATCGCCTCGCAGCCGCTGGAGACATGGAAGGACTACCTGCGCTTCCATGTGATCCACGATTTCGCGGACGTGCTCCCGCGCGCCGTCGCGGAGCCGGCCCTCGAGATGCGTGCCGCGTCCCGGCCGGAAGCCGGGCCGCAGCCCACGCGCGCCGAGCGCGCGCTCGCCGCGACGCAATCCGCGATGCGGAACACGCTGGGTCGGATGTACGCCGAGCACTATTTCCCCGCCGAGCAGAAGGCGCGCGTGGAGCGAATCTCGGACGAGGTGCGCGCGGCGCTCACGAAGCGGGTCTCGGCCGCGACCTGGATGTCGCCGGCGACCCGCTCGAGCGCGCTCGTCAAGCTGCGGACGCTCTACGTGGGGATCGGCTATCCCGACGAGTGGGAGGACGATGCCTCCCTGAGCGCCGACCCGGCGGACCCGCTGGGCAACCTGCTCCGCGTCTCCGAGCGCGACCGCCGGAATGCCGTCGCGAGGCTCGGACGGCCCGTCGACCTGAAGTACTGGTACATCGCTCCACAAACGGTCGGCGCGATCCTCGTCTTCCAGCAGAACGCGTACACCATGTCGGCCGCGCTGCTGGAGCCGCCCAAGTACGACCACGCGTCGTCGGATGCCGCGGCTTACGGCGCCGTGGGGGCGCTCCTCGGGCACGACTTCACGCACTACATCGACGTGCTCGGCGCCGAATACGACACCGAGCACCGGCTGCGACGCTGGTGGACGGCCGAGGACATGCAGCGCTTCCAGGCTCTCGCGCAGCCGCTCGTGGATCAGTTCTCGGCGTACCAGCCTCTTCCCGGGCATTCGATCGACGGCAAGCTGACGCTCACCGAGAACATCGCCGATCTCGGCGGCCTCGCGGCCGCGTTCGACGCCTACCGCAAGGCGCTGGGCGGCGGCGCCACGGAGCCGGACGCGGAACGCGTCCGGAAACAGGACCGCGAGTTCTTCATCGCCTACGCTCGGACGCTGCGGCGAAAGGTCAGCGAGGACGCGCTGCGGAAGCAGGTGGCGTCCAGCGATCACGCGCCGGAGGAGTACCGGGCCGACGCGGTGCGCAACCTCGACGCCTGGTACGCCGCCTTCGACGTGCGCCCCGGACAGCGCCTGTACCTCGAGCCCTCGGCGCGCGTCCGGATCTGGTAATCGCCGGCGCAGGTTCTCGAGGCGCGATGCGAGTCACCGTCTGTGAGCTGCCCCACGAGCCGGAAGCGCTCGCCGGGGCCTGGGCGGCGCTCTGCGAGCACTCGCGGCGCCGCTCGTCGGAGCTCGTGCTGCTTCCCGAGCTCGCGACGGTCGAGCCGCTCTGGCAGGACGAGATCTTCGACCCGGTCCGCTGGGACGCCGCGCGGGCGCTGAGCGAGGCGTGGAGCCGGCGGCTGTCCGAGCTCGGAGCCGCATACGTCGTCGGAACACGCCCCGTCACCATCGGCGGCCGGCCCTACAACCAGGGGTTCCTCTGGTCGGCGTCCGGAGACCTTCTGCCGTTGCGCCGCAAGTTCTTCCTGCCGGACGAGCCGGGGTACCGGGAAGCGCGCTGGTTCGACCGGGGGGACTCCGACTTCGCCGTGTATCACGCCGACGGGTTGTCGTTCGGCCTCAACATCTGCACCGAGCTGTGGGCCGTCGAGAGCTACGCCGTGTACGCTGCTCGCGGCGTGCCGGTGATCCTGTCGCCGCGCGCGTCGGCCGCGGCCACGACGGAGAAGTGGCTGTCGGTCGGCGTGGTGGCGGCGGCACTCTCGGGTGCGTTCAGCCTGTCGTCCAACCGCGTCGATCCGACGGGTGCGGCCGGCGGAGTCGGCTGGATCATCGACCCGCAGGGACGCATCCTGGAGCGGACGAGCGGCGACGCTCCCTTCGCGACGGCCGACATCGATCTGTCGAAATCGGCGGCGGCGCGCGACGCCCATCCCTGCTACGTGTTCAGCGGAAGCGCGACACGGCCATGACGGCGCGTCCGGACCCGTTCGCGAGCGGCTGACCCATCGCGCGGAGGGTCCCGCTTGCGCTCGCCGCCGGACTCGATATCGTTGGGCGCATCAGGCCGGATTCATCGCTGCTGAGCGGCGCGTTTCCAGGAGGGATCGCATGAAGCTGAATCGCCTCATTCCCATGTTGCCGGTGCGAAACATGGCGCAGAGCGTCGCCTTCTACCAGAAGCTCGGCTTCGGCATCGAGCAGAGAAAAGACGAGTGGCGCTGGGCGATGCTCTGCTTCGGAGAGTGCCGGCTCATGGTGGATGAATCCATCAACGCGCACCCCGACGTCCCGCGCTCGTCCGTCGTCTATCTCTATCCCGACGACATCTCCGAGTTCCACGCGCAGGCGCGACGGAACGGACTGTCCGTGCCCGATCTGGAGACCACCTTCTACGGCATGACCGAGTTCCGGATCGACGACCCGGACGGCAATCGGCTGTGGATCGGTCAGAGTCGTTCCGCGGGAGCGTGAGAGCGCTCGGCATGCCCGACGATCTGGGTCGGATCCTCGTATGGGCGGGTCTCGCCGCGCTGGGCGTGGGGGTGTCACGGCGACTCGGCGCGCGCAGGACGCGGCGCGCGTCGGCGTCGTCGGGCTCGGCGCGGAGTCCCGTGGGCTTCGAGAAGCAGTTGGAAGACCTGGCGGCCTGCGGAATCCGGCTCGCTCCGGGCGTATCGCCGGAAGCCCTGCTCATCTCCTCCGACCGCGAGGCCTTCCGAAGCGATCCGTATCGCCTGCTTCTCTGCATCATGGGCGGAGAGGCCGAGGATGAGACTCAGGCGGGTGAGACCGGTCACCCTTCGGACGACATCTGGCATTTCGACACGGAGTGCATCGAGGACACGGGCGCCTACGCCGCGATCGCCCGGCGGATGAGCACCCTGGCTCGAGGAGAGCTGCCGCTCGAGGAGATCACCGACCACGTCGACGTCGACGGGAAGCAAGCGAGTCTCTCCTTCCGGCTTTCCGGACAGCCTCATCGATGGGAAGCGCGGGTGGAGAACGACTGGGTGGACCCGGCGATCCTCTCCCGATTCGCCGGGCTCCTGGCGAGCCGCCACGCCGCACGCCGATTCACGTACATCGACCTCGATGGCCAGGACTGCCTGATCGGATGCGCTACGGACGACGAGCGAGCCAGGCTCGAAAGAGTGACGGGCTTGAGCGTCTCCTGGCTGACTTAGCGAGCGAACCGCGGACCCTGAACGTCTCCTTAAAGCGGCATTCCGCGCGCCGGCGGCGCGTTTTGTCCGGCAGCGAGTCATGATGCGAGAGGCGTGGCTCCGGGCAAATCCTTGGATATGCTGGCGCTCCGCATCGCCGATTCGAGGAGGAGGAACCCATGAGCCGTCGCGCTGAATCGCTGGCCGAACGCATCGAGAAGGGAGCCGCGGGCCTCGCGGCGTTTGCCGAGAGCCTCTCCGACGCCGAGTGGAATCGGCCGCTTTCCGACGGCAGCGATCGCCGTCCGATCGGCGTCATCGTCAACCACGTCGCGTTCGTGTACCCGATCGAGGTGGATGCCGCGCGCGGTATCGCGTCCGGCAAGGAGGTCGGCGTCTCGTGGGAGGACATCGCGCAGCTCAACGCCAAGCACGCGTCCGATAATGCGCGGGCGAGCAAGGCCGACACGATCGCGCTCCTGCGAAGCAACGCGCGCGCCGCCGCCGAAGCGGTGCGGCAGATGACGGACGAGCAGCTCGACACCGCCGCGCCCTTCGGCCTGAGCTACGGCGCCCCGGTCACCGCGCAGTTCGTCATCGAGGATCACGCCCTGCGCCACTCGTGGCACCATCTCGCCAAGATCCGCAAGGCGCTCGGTAAGGTGAACGCTCACTGAGACAGGCCTCAGCGACCCGTCTCGACGACTCTCGAAACTTCCGTCCGCGCGGCGCAGGCCGCGCCCGAGGAGCCGAACCGTGGAAGAGAATCCGCCGCCGCCGCAGGGACCGCCGCCGCACGCTCAGCTCATCCAGATGGCCACGGCCTACTGGATCTCCCGCGTCGTCTATGCCGCCGCGAAGCTCGAGCTGGCCGACCGGCTCTCCGACGGTCCGAAGAGCGCCGCCGAGCTCGCGTCCGCGACGGGCATGCACGCGCCGTCGCTCCACCGGCTGATGCGGACCCTCGCCGGGCTCGGCGTGCTCGCGGACGCCGGATCCGGGCGATTCGCCCTCACGCCCCTCGGGGCGGCGCTGAAGAAGGGGGCACCGGGCTCCGCGCACGCCACCGTCCTGACGCTCGGCGGCCATCTCATGTGGCGCGGCTACGAGCAGGTCATGTACTCCCTCGAGACCGGCCTGCCCGGCTTCGACAAGGCGTTCGGCGTTCCCGTCTTCGACTACCTGGCCGCTCATCCCGACGAGGCCTCTCTCTTCAGCGAGACCATGGTGGGCTTCCACGGCGACGAGCCTCCGGCGGTGGCCGCGGCGTACGACTTCTCGCGGTTCGGCACCGTCGTGGACGTGGGCGGCGCCACGGGCAACATGCTGGCCGCGATCCTCGCGCGCCACTCCGGGCCACGCGGCGTTCTCTTCGACCTCCCGCACGTCGTGCGCGACGCGCCCGAGCTGCTGCGGGCACGGGGACTGGCGGGCCGCGTCTCGATCGAGGCGGGCAGCTTCTTCGAGAGGGTGCCCGACGGCGGCGACGCCTACGTGCTCTCGCACATCATCCACGACTGGAGCGAGTCTCAGTGCCTCACGATCCTCGGACACTGCCGGAAGGCGATGGGTCCGGGCGGCCGGCTCCTGCTCGTCGAGATGGTGCTGCCGGAGGGCGACGCGTTCCATCCCGGCAAGCTGCTCGACATGACGATGCTCGTGATGCCCGGCGGCCAGGAGCGTACGGCGTCCGAGTACGGCGAGCTGCTGGGCAAGGCGGGTTTCCGCCTCGAGAGGGTGGTTCCCACCGCGTCGGCCGCCAGCGTGGTGGACGCCGTCCCGGCCTAGCTCTTCGGGCCGCACCGAGGCGGGCGCGTTTCGAGGCGTGACAGACTCTTCCGACGTGATTCCCGCGGTTCGCGCCTCGGTCTTCGTCGGAACGAGCCTGGACGGGTTCCTCGCCCGGCTCGACGGAAACTTCGACTTTCTGCCGGCGGGCGGCGGCGAGGAGCACGGCTACACCGCCTTCATGGCGAGCGTCGACACGCTCGTCGTCGGGCGAAACACCTACGACGTGGTCCTGAAGTTCGACGCGTGGCCGTACCCGGGCAAGCGCGTCGTCGTGCTCAGCACGCGTCCGCTCGTCCCTCCGCGCGACCCGAACGCGGCGGTCGAGCGGATGGAGGGCGACCCGAGGGAGATCGTCGCGCGCCTCGCGGCGTCGGGCTCGCGGCACGTCTACGTCGACGGCGGGCTGACGGTCCAGCAGTTCCTGCGCGCGGGGCTGATCCAGCGGCTGACGATCACGCGCGTGCCCGTGCTCATCGGAGAGGGCATCCCGCTCTTCGGCGCGGTGCCTCGCGACGTGCGGCTCCGGCATCTCGGCACGCGCAGCTACGAGAGCGGGCTGGTGAGCAGCGAGTACGAGGTGCTCGCGGCGCCGTGACCGCGGCGCCCGCCCGGAGGCCCCGACGCGGCTACGACCCGGCCGTCCTTCGGGAGCGCCTGGGCCTGACGTCGATCGTCGTCGCGGCGGCGGAGGTCTGGTCCAGCCATACGCTCATCGACCATTCGAGCCTCTTCAACCGGACCCCTCTTCAACCGGATGGTGCGGCCGCTCTTCATGCTCGCCTCCATCGGATGGCTCCTCGGCATCGCCGCCGGGATCGGCGCGCTGCGGCTCGGCAGCCGCGACTCGCGGATCGCCGGAGCCGCCGGCCTCGCCGGCAGTCTCGCGGGCCTCGCCCTGCTGTGGTGGAAGTACTTTCACTGGTGGGTGAAGTGACTCGAGCAATGCCGCAGTCGACGGGCGGCGCCGCGATTCGCTAGGCTCCCGTTCGCGGCCGGTCGGGGAGACCGGTCCGGAGGATCGAAATGCGGGCTTATCTGCTGATCACCGGAGTCCTGTTCACGCTCATGGCCGCGCTCCACCTGTACATCACCTACGAGCACGGCTTCCGCCCGGACGGCACGCTCGCGGCGGCGGCCGCGCCCGGCGCCGTGCTGGTCGTCTCGGCGGCGCTCGCCGTCTGGGCGTTCCGCCTGCTGAAGCGCGCGAGTCCGCGCGCATGACGCGCGCCGGATCGCCCGCCGGGTCCGGCTCCGGCTTCAACCACGAGAACAGGAGGTCGTCATGAGTCTCGCTGCGATCGCTCTCGCTCTTTTGCTCCCGAAGGGCCCCGTTCTGTTGCTCCCGCAGGGTCCCGCGGGGTGGCCGCCGGCCGCGGCGCCGGTCGTCCCGGCCGCGGACGGATTCGTGACCATTCCGGGCGCCGCCGTACAGCCGGCGCGCGATCAGACGTACCGCGCGATCTTCGACGCGACCCGAGCCGCGGGGAAGCCGGGCGAGCTCCTCCCGGCCGTCAACATGCTGGGCTCCGAGCTGAACGCCTTCGGCGTCGCCGGCGTGCCGCCGGCGCAGGTCCGGCTCGCGATGGTGTTCCACGGCGCCGCGCTCGACGGCATCCTGGACGACGCGCACTACTCCGCGAAACACCACGTGCCGAATCCCAACCTGCCGGTGCTGAAGCAGCTGCGCGCCTCCGGCGTGGAGCTGTTCGTCTGCGGCCAGAATCTGGCGGCGGATCACATCGATCCCGCGACGCTCTCGCCCGACGTGACCGTGGCGAGCGATGCGCTGATCGTGCTCATCGCGTATCAGAACCGCGGGTACGCGCTGATCGCGTTCTGAGGACGACGGTGGCTAAGCCGCTCCGTGCGCGCTCGGCGGCCGCGTTGCTCGCCGGCACCTGCACACTGGCGGCGGCCGGCGCGCCCGGGCCGCGGCACGTCTCGTTTCCGACCCAGGACGGCGGCCTCGTTCATGCGGACGTGTACGGCGACGGTGCGAGAGGCGTCGTCCTGGCGCACGGAGCGCGCTTCGACAAGGAGAGCTGGGAGAAGCAGGCGCTGGCGCTGGCGGGCGAGGGGCTTCGCGTCCTGGCGCTCGACTTCCGAGGCTACGGAGACTCGACGGGGCCCGGGCAGGCCGACCCGATGACGGCCCCGCTGCGCTACGACGTGCTCGCCGCCGTTCGGTGGCTGAAGGCTGACGGCGCGAGGACCGTTTCGGCCGTCGGCGCGAGCATGGGCGGTTGGGCCGTCGGCGAGGCGGCGCTCGCCGCACCCGGCGAGATCGAACGGATCGTGTTCCTCGCGTCGTGGCCGGAGCGACACTCGCCGATCGGCGAGCTGAAGGGGCGCAAGCTCTTCATCGCGGCCCGCGACGACCGGGACGGCACGGGCGCGCTGCGGCTCCCGAACATCCGCGCCGCGTTCGAGAGGGCGCCGGAGCCCAAGCGGCTCGTCCTCCTCGACGGCTCCGCGCACGCTCAGTTCCTGTTCGAGACCGCGCAGGGCGAGCGGCTGCTCCGCGAGATCGGGAAGTTCCTGACCGAGCCCTAGGCGCCCGACGCCCCACAGCGATTCCAGACCGCAGACATATTAGCGTTGGCTAATATATCTGCCCGTCCGGCTCCGTGCTCGTTGTTTCCGCGAGCCGGGTCCGGATGTCCACCTCGGCGACGAGAGTGCGGTGCACGGGGCAGCGGTCGGCGATCTCGAGGAGCCGCGCGCGCTGGGCCGTGTCGAGGGCTCCCGCGAGCTCGATCTCGCAGTCGATCCGGTCGATCATGGCCTTCGGATCCGTTTCGCAGTCCTCGCAGTCGGATGCGTGGATCCGCGAGTGGCGCAGGCGCACTCGGACCGTTTCGAGCGGCCAGCCCTTGCGGCGCGCATACATTCCGAGGGTCATCGAGGTGCACGAGCCCAGCGCGGCGAGGAGGAGGTCGTAGGGGGTCGGTCCCGCGTCCGTCCCTCCCACCGACACGGGCTCGTCCGTCGCGAGCCGGTGCCGTCCGGCCGTCACGTCCTGGCGGAAGGCGTTCCCCGCGCCCTCGACGATCACCTTCCAGGGAGCGGCGCTCGTGTCGGCCATTCCTTCGTTCATGCCCTGTTCCTTTCGGCTGTCGCTTTACGCCTCGCGCGGCGCGACAACGTATCCTAAGCGCCGCCATGCAGACTCCGAACGTGCGCGTCGAGAACATCGAGCCCATCCTCCGCGTCGAGGACATGCGGCGCAGCGTGCGCTACTACGTCGAGGTGCTCGGCTTCTCCGAGGCCGAGTGGGGAACCGAGGCCTTCACGCACGTGGCCGGCGATGGCGGCGGCGGCATCTACCTGTGTCGCGGCGCGCAGGGTCGAGGCGGCGCGTGGGTCTGGGTCGGAGTCGAGGACGTGCGCGAGCTCCATCGCGTCTATCGCGAACGGGGCGCGCTCATCCGTGGCGAGCCGGTCAACCATCCGTGGGCGCTCGAGATGCAGGTCGAGGACCCCGACGGGAACGTGCTGCGTTTCGGCTCCGAGCCGGAGGCGGCCGAGTCGGAAACGTCAGAAGCGTCAGAAGCGCCGGAAGCGAAGAAATAGGGGAGGTGGCGGTGGAGGAGTCGCGGGTACGAGGCGAGTTCGAGGTCCGGCTGACGCCCCGGGAGGGCGCGGCCGAGTCCGTCGGCCGGATGACGATCGACAAGAGTTACCGCGGCGCGCTCGAGGCGGTCAGCCGCGGCGAGATGCTGACCGCCGGCACGACCGTGCCCGGCTCGGCGGGATACGTCGCCATCGAAAGGGTGGACGGGACGCTCGACAATCGAGCCGGGACGTTCATCCTCCAGCACAGCGCGACGATGACCCGCGGAACGCCGCTGCTTTCCATCGGGGTCGTGCCGGATTCCGGCACGGGCGAGCTGATCGGGCTCGTCGGCCGGATGAAGATCGATATCGAGGGCGGCAAGCATTTCTATGTCTTCGAGTACACCCTGCCGGAGTACGGGCATGGGGGAGAACGCGAGGGCGGTCGGGATTGAGGAATAATGCGCGCCACTTCCGAGGAGATCGCATGAAGCCTTTGGGATCGATCCGCGTCGCGACCGTGCTCCTGGCGCTGTCCTTCGCCTCGCCGCGCGAGGCGCTTCCGCAGGCCGCCGCCGCACCCAGGGAGAAGTACCCGAATTACCCGAGCGAAACGCCCGCGACGTTCCAGCCGTCGAGCGAGAGCTGGGACTACGCGCGCCGGATCGCCGAGATCCCGATGCGCGATGGCGTGCGGCTGCACACCGTGATCCTGGTCCCGAAGGGCGCGAAGGGCGCCGGCATCCTCCTGACGCGTACTCCCTACGACGCCGACGCGCTGACGACCCACGCGCAGAGCTCGCACCTCGGGCCGATTCTCGAGGGCTACGACAACGCGACCGACGTGATCGTCGAGGGCGGCTACATCCGCGCCGTGCAGGACGTGCGCGGCAAGTACGGCTCCCAGGGCGACTACGTCATGAACCGGCCGCTGCACGGCCCGCAGAATCCGACCCCCGTCGACCACGCGACGGACACCTACGACACGATCGACTGGCTCGTGAAGAACGTCCCGGAGTCCAACGGGCGCGTCGGGATCATCGGGATCTCGTACGACGGCTTCACGCCGCTGATGGCGCTCGTCAATCCTCACCCTGCGCTCAAGGTCTCGGTGCCGATGAACCCGATGGTCGACGGCTGGATGGGCGACGACTGGTTCCACAACGGCGCGTTCCGGCAGCAGGGCATCGGGTACATCTTCG